>Ga0182021_10000658_pt1 | contig 37832 bp, 34 predicted proteins | sample 612E3MmetaG_FD_120493 | JGI IMG/M metagenome (GOLD analysis project Ga0182021, IMG submission 120493) | Permafrost microbial communities from Stordalen Mire, Sweden - 612E3M metaG (Illumina Assembly) | ecosystem: Environmental > Terrestrial > Soil > Wetlands > Permafrost | place: Sweden...
AATGACGATCTTGGTACACTCGAGAGACGAATGTGAGTGAGGCTGGTACGTAGGCCAGTATTTTGAGCCAAGTCGGCCCGGCGTTCCTTGACAAAGCGGTGGACAAGGCGAATGCGATGACATTGTGTCCTCCGGGCAGCGACTGATAGTCTTGTTGAAAAGAGAACGAAGAGGCTGAAAATGAATGAAACGACTTGGGTCCCTCATTCATGTACGGTTTGGCCCTGCCAATGGCGATATTCATGAGTTTGTCAACCGCTCCGGCATAGAGCAACGACTGGCCGACTTCGTAAGCTGTTTTCCTCGCCCCCCTGTCCCCTGTTATCAGGGAATAAGTGGCGAAACCGGCGAAGATCAGTACCGGCGGAGGGAGTTCTGCCCACATCCTGCCGCCTTCGATCGGAACGCTCAAGTAGTATCTCTGATCCTTGGTTATCCAATTGCGAATTGGCTGATCGACTTGCATGAGAAGAAAGGTCCCGGCGCCAACGGCGCCGAGTTTCAGCCAATCATTCCCCTCCCATCTGATCGGTTGCGTGAAGAATTCAACGGTCTCACGTCCAAACTGGGCAAAGTTATACCTGTTCCCCCGTACCACTTCCGGTGAATCGAGATCCTGCGCGACAAGGCCGGAAACTCCATAGGGAGAAAGGACGCATATCAAAGTGAGAAGGAGTGATGGAAGAAATCTATGCCGCATGAGGATATCCTCTTTTTCTGTTCATTCCGTGCTGAAGCAGCGACGATGATCTATTTACGCATCAAGATGAAAATGCCGGCGGCGATGGCCAGTATCCCAAGAATCGCTCCCAGGCCGTTGAAATACACAGCTGGGACAAGTGCTACGAGACCCGAGACGACGAGCCAGATGCCCAGCAGCAACATCCCTGTGTTCTTTGTGATTTCCATGGATATGTTCCTTTCGTTGTGAGTTGGTTGTGACTCTTTTTTTTCGTTTGGTGTTTCCGTCATGATTCATACTCCTTAGCTTCAGTTAATGACAAAACTAATACTCAAGAGAGGTGTGCTTGACGTGCTTGGATCCAGCTTATCGCCTTTCTCGTGCGTATCGACAACCCATTTGGCGACAAAGTAGCCGAGCGTCGCGCCGACGAAGTTACTCGAAACCCAGTGTTTGTCTTCATACACTCGGGAGACCGGAGTAATTGCGGCAGGCAAGTACGCCAGAATTTTCAACCATGTTGGACCGGCATTCCTGGAGAGAACAGTGGAGATAAGAAACGCAGTGGCCGTATGTCCACCGGGAAAAGAATGATAATCGTCATCAAATGTGAATGGGTGATAGCTGTCTGAACCTTCGTTCATGAATGGTCTCGCCCTGCCGAACGCGCTCTTCAATACGTAGGTAATTGCACCCGTATAGAGTGCGGCCTGTCCGATTTCATAACCGATTTTCCTCGTCGTCATATTATGCGTGATCAAAGAATGAGCAGCAAAGCCGGCAAACAGCACAATTGGGGAATAGATCTCTCCATATATTCTCCCCGCCTCAATCGGTATGCTGTTGAGATAACTTTTGTCCTGCTGAGAGAAATCTCGCACTGGTTGGTCAACAGCTTCCATAAGGACAAATGACCCCACACTCACTATCCCAAGCTTGATCCAATCGTTTCTGTCCCATTTCGACGGTTGCTTTATGAAACTCCCGGTCTCATCTCGGAACTGAGCGAAATCGTATTTGTTCTGTGCGAGAAGAGGAGATCCACAGATGATCACTACGGAGAATGACAGGAGAATCATCCGGCACGTAGTGTTCCAGCACCCTCTGCCACAGAAGAACATCTGTTTTGAGATTTTATGCAATGTCGAGCTTGGAGTCATCATCTTGCCTAGTTGAGAGCTATACTGATAGTGAGCGGGAACAGCGACGACACGTGAATTCGCGATTCCTTCTGTTCATGCATATCGACGACCCAAGTGGCAACAAAATAGCCGATTGCACCGCCGAGGACGTTATCAGATGTCCAATGCCAATCTTGATACACTCGAGAGATTGGAGTGATGACAGCTGGCAAGTACACTAGTATCTTCAACCATGTTGGCTCAACATTTCTGGAAAGAACAGTGGAAATGACAAACGCAGTGGCCGTGTGTCCTCCGGGAAGAGAATGATAATCGTCACCAGTCAGGGTGAACGAATGATAAGTCGCTCTCCCTTCGTTGTCATGTGGCCGCGCTCTGCCAATAATAGATTTCAATGTGAGCACAATGGCGCCTGTATAGAGTGAGGCTTGTCCGATTTCATAAGCGATTTTCCTCGTCGACATATCATTTGCTATCAAAGAATGCGCAGCGAACCCGACGAAAAACACCACCGGGGAATAGAGTTCTCCATACATTCTGGCTCCCTCAATCGGTACGCTGTAGAAGTATCTTCCATTGTCTCTCAGAACTGCATTGCGGATTGGGTTATCCGCCTGCATCGCCAAAAATGTTGCGCCGCTCATGACCCCGAGTTTGAGCCAATCAGTGCCGTCCCATTTGGTTGGTTTTATCAGGAAGTCAACTGTCTCATGACCGAATTGAGACAAATTGTATTTATTCCTATCCACGGTATCGCGTGAAGCAAGATCTTGCGCGAAGAGAGAAGATTCACAGATGAGGATTAGAAAAAGGGCCGAATGGACGATAGACTTCATGTTGCAAACTCCTCTCGTTATTCACTGATGATGATTGAATCCAAGCCCATATGAGTCGTCAAAGTGATACCCCTAAACAACAGCGCCGATCCGTGGCATCAATCCGTTTACTTATTGTGCGCGAAGTCAGCAAAATAGAATGTCAGAAACAGTGACTGTTGCGTGTACACTCTATTCGTCGTGGGGAAATCGCGTAAATATCTGTTTTCATAATAGATTCGATGTTCAAATCCAACCCCGACAATACTGAAGAGGTGGAATTCAATCCTAGGTTTTATGATCCCCATGTAGTTATTCCCTGACAGACCGACGAACGTATTGATCCAATAATAGTATCCCAACAAGGTTGCGCTGAACACTCCGTCGACGTTCAGCGTAATAGCACACTTCGCCTGAGCTCCGCCGCCAAAATTATAGTCTCTCACCTGGGAAGTATCCGGTCCTCTCTGTGTCGAGTTGCCCGCAAAAGGTATTGCGGCAAGATGAGCATCGACGTACAGATTCGTCCCCTTGGCGATCGGCAGCATCGAAATGATACCGCCTCCGAACGACATCGTGCACAGTTCGAAACCTTCATTGTCCCAATAATCAAAATGTTGAAAGAGCCCGACAAGCGTCTCGGCGTTCCCCACTTTGCCATTTGTGCCCGTGAGAATACCATACCCAATGACATTGTCGACGAATTTTCTACCCAGTCCGAAATTCATGTCGGCCCGCAGTTGAAAGTAGTCGTACGGCTTCCGATATCTTTTCTCGAACGGGTTTCCATAGTCAAAATCAGCGTTCATAACAACTCCGGTTGGTCCGGTGCCGAAGGATCTTGCGTCATTCACCACGACGCCACCGAGCGAGACAACAACATCAAGCGGTTCCTTTTGATACACCTCTTCCGTATTAACCCTGAACATTTTCCCGTTCATAAATCTGGTCAAAGCTCTGCCAGGACTCACAAGAAGAGCGAGGAACTCCCTGCCGAGCCTTTCTGATCCGACGGTTCTTTCATCGAGAAGATTTGAAGAGACTCGATACAATACTTCGCCGGCGAACATGCCACCGAGAGTTGTAGCAATTAGATCGTTCCTCTCTGGTTGACGCGTGGGCCCGCCATTCTCTCCGAACAGCTTGTACATATATGCCCCGCCGAATACAAATATCGACGACTCCCAGAAGTTATATCCGGTCGCGCGTGCCGAATTAAAGTAGCCCCCGCCTGTATAAGGGTGCAGGAAGAAGTTATTGCCAAATCTATCATTGTCCCATTTCCATCCATTGTTCCAGGGGAAGCCGGATTTCAAGGCAGTGCGATTCCACGAATTGAATCCCACGACCGCCCAATCATATCCAATGACGTAGTGATCGACCAAGTTTACGAGCGTATTTTGTATCAAGACCTTCATGATCGGCTGCCACAACGGGGCTTTCTTGTTATAGATTGGGTCATCATTGAGCAGACCGCGGTACATGTTGTAAATGTGCGCAGTCGAGTCCTGGACTAGAATTTTCTTGTAGCTCGTATCCGTGGGGACAACATTCGTCTTTACATTGGTTTCCTCAATGTGCTGTTTTGTCGAATCCGGGCTCGGATTGTCTTTCTTGACCTCGTTCGTGTCCTTAAGAGCATTCTTCAACTTGGCCAGCGTATCCAGTCGGAAATGGTCCGTCGAGATCATCTGGTAGGGTTGTTGATGCTCCCCGATTGCAGAACTGGACCTCGATGGTCCATCGTCCCTCGCAAGGTCCTGCGCTTGAAGCAACCCAGAAAACACTATCGAGAGAACCATTATGTATGCAATTTTCATCTTGTTCCTCCGTCGTCGCCCGATGGATTCTCCGGCCGACGTATTCCCAATGAGACTAGATCCTTGACCTGCTGGTCACTGACTTGTGCGTCTGCTTTCCGAATCGTCTACAAGAGAACGACCACGACCCGGGTCGTTCTCCCGTAAACTTAGAGACATCATTCTTGCTGCTAATCTTTGTCTTTGAAGAGATCCTTCATGGTCTTTCCCACTGCATCCATATCAGCTTTGAAGTTTGTCTTGAATTCTTGCCATTTGGTTTGATCGCCATCTTTGTAGTCTTCCAATTTCTCCTTCAACTCGTGATTCTTCTTCTTCAACTCAACCACTTCCTTGCTGTACTTCGCTTTGGCCTTGGGACCGGCTTTGTCCATCTTTTCCTTGTATGCATCAATCCGCTTGTCATTGTCGGCGATTTGTTGTTCAGACTCGGCCTTGAACGCCTGCCATTCCTTGGCACGTTCAGCGCGAACGCTCGTGGAATCCTGCACAGCTTGTCCTATGGTCTCTTTGTTCGCGTCCGGTTTCTGTTCTGGTGTTTTGTCGCAGCCGGCGAGGAGCGTTCCTGCCAAAATACCCAGGACAGCAAAAGTGAATGTATTGTTTTTCATGATTCTCCTTCTTGATTGGTTAGTAAGTTTCCTGATATCGACCGTCGACCGAACCTAGGTGGACATTGTCGCAACTCGACTTTTCACTATTCGTGTTTCTTATCCTTTTCGTCCTGATTTGCCTTGGACTGGGACGGTTGTTGCTCTCCATCTTTCTTTGGCGGAGTAATTCTCAGCGGTTGGTTTTCCGTCCTACGACCGTGAGAGGGATTGAGCTCCAGCGCCTGAGGCGCTTGACTCTCTCTGGGTGGAGCAATCTCTTGCGATTCGCTTCCTATTACATCGCTGCCGGCTGGACGAACAACCCTCGTTGCCTGGGTCTGACCCTTATGAGAAGGAGTCACATTCTGTGGTTGCTGTACCTTCCCTCTATTGTTGGATCGATCAACGACCCGCGGCTGCGATGATTGGCCCCTGTTGGGGGGACTGACCGTAGGCGGCTGCTGTTGCCTTCCTTTATTGTCGGATGGATTTACAGCCGGCGGCTGTGACGGTTGAACCCTGGTGGGTTGATTTACCGTACGCGGTTGTTGTTGCCTTCCCTTATTGCCAGATGGAGTAACTGCTCGCGGCGGTTGTTGTTGACCCGTGCTGGACGTATTCACCGCACGCGGTTGCTGTTGCCGATTGCCCGCGTTTCTTTCGGATACCGGCTTCACATCGTTCAATTTCATCACTTTGGATGGCGCAGGATTTCGTCCATTACCATTCCCTTTTTGCACTTGTGGCCTGTAGATCTGCAGCTCGCCATTGCTGAGGCGATGACCCGGCTGATTGTTGTCCCGAATAGCGACCGAATTGACTGGTGTACGCGTGGCCTTTTGAACGTCAGCTCTGTTGGGACCCGTTATATAGGTAGCGTTGCGCCCGTCGTCTTTTCGTGAATTCACTATTACCGTCGATCTGTTGATGATCGAAACGTTGTTGGCTCGATTGACATAATAACGACCGATGTCGGGCCTGGTAATGTCCCTGTCTCTTACAAATATCCAGCGTTCGTTTCGTTCGTGGTAACCGCTGCCGAAAGCAACATTAACGCTTATGCCAGGTCTTAAAGGTGCCCAACCATAGTAACCGGGTGAGCTTCTCCATGATACCCAGGCAGGACCCCACACATTATCGGGAACCCAAAACCAACCGTAGACATTATCGTAGTCCCATCGACCATAATGGAAAGCCGCCCATCCCCAGGGATAATCGGAAACCCAGGTCCAGCCGTCATCGGTAAATACCCAGTGGCCGGCAGTTTCATAAGGACTGAACCCAGGGTCTCGGTCCGGTATCCAAACGTATCCATAGTTCGGATAGTCTACCCACATCCCGTAGGGGCTCAGCTGATCGTAGAAGAGTTGAAAACTCGCTGAAACCTGTTGAGCACATGCTTTTTGCGGCGTGAGCCATGCACCCCCGCTCAATGCTATGAGCAGGGCACAAATCTTCAGAGATCTCATTGTTACATCCTTTCATTATCCCGTACCGAACAAAGAAATAACTCCTTGGTTTTCTATCTCCTTGCAGAGGCTACCCTCGATTTCTCCTCGACACGCGCAACAGCCCCCCCAACCCGATTGCTGCCCCCACAAGGCCGCCGACAAACAACCATACCGACCTATCGACGGCTGAGCCACTGACAAATCGAGATACGTCTGAGCTGGATGAGTCATACGCAATGACGCCAAAGATCAGAAGAAGCATGCCGGCGGCAACAAGAGCGAGCGAGATTGTTTTGCTCATAGAGAAACTTTCTTTTCCATTTCATGTTCGCGCGCCCTTTTCACAGCGCTCTTCGTCCGTTAATGACGTTGACTAGGACGACGATGATGGCGATAACCAGAAGAACGTGAATGAATCCACCCATGGTGTAAGAAGAGACCAAACCCACAAGCCACAACACGACGAGAATAACAGCGATAGTATAGAGCATGGCAAATATCCTTTCATGTTTGAAGAAGTAGTTAACACAGCGGCGACCCTACGGCCGAGCGCTTTTCACTCGCTCCGCTTCGCTCTCCATCACGGCGAGTCGCGTATAGTAGTCGGGGAATTCATTGAGGTGTGCCAATGCGATCTTACCCGTCACTATCGGATTGTCATGAGTGACATCTGTTGCTGGAGCTTTTCTCCCATGTTCAAGCTCGACATTGAGACCCATGGTGAATTGGTCAATGTCAAATCTGTCCCAGGAGATGCCCAAGGCATCTCCAATTTGCTTTCCTTCAATGGAGCTAAACCGTTTCTTTTCGTTTACTGATTTTGGATCTTGAACACGTTCCATGGCTTCTTTACTTTCTTTTCTTGAGAGCATCTGACACCACCTACCTGATACAAGTCCAGATCCGGGGGTGGCCCAACACGGAAAAGGGGCCACCCACGACGTCTGCGACTACTCAATGGTCATCAGGTTCTTTATACTCTTCACACCATCGATGTCTCCAACGAGTTTTGTGACCAACTCCCTTTCGGCATTATTCTTGGCCTTGCCGCCCAGCGTGACCACGCCACGATTCGTCTCGACCTTGGTGTTGACGACGCTCGTCGACCGATGAGTCCACAATGCCATCTTCACTTGAGCAGTGATAGAAGCATCATCGATCTTTACAGCCACCGTGCGCTTTACTTTTCCTGAGACTTTCATATCATTGACCACGCTTTTCACCCCATCGACGTCCTTCGCATATTCGGTCGTCAGTTCTCTTTGTGCCTGGCTGGTGGCATTGCCCCGCAGGGTCACGATGCCATCCGTGACGTCGATCTCGGTATTCTCGGCACTCACGTTTCGATGGAACAGGAGCGTGGCTTTCACTTTCGTTTTGAGCCATGCATCTGAGTTTGCCGTCGGGGGGGCGCCTTTGACTTCGAGTCTGTTGTCGACGCTGATGACTCCCGGCAACGCTGCAACCGTTTCATTGGCCAATGACTTGTGAAAATCTTCGGAGACAAACCCCGTCAAGGTGACAGCCCCGTTCTTCGCCTCAATCTTGATATCATCGCCCTTGAGATACACCTGAAACACATACGAATTCCTGGCCGATGAGACGATACGGCTATCATCCTGAAATGCGCTCAGGGGAATGGCGACCAGCAAGAGAGCGGCGATAACCGCCACGAGGATGCAACGACGCATTGTATTCATTGTGCTTTCTCCTTTTATAGTTTTTGTGACTTGAACATGTTTCATGATTTCTCCGGTTGAGATCATCAGAGAGCGATTCCCTGTTCTCTGTTCGCATCAGGCGGCGAGTGATTTCTTTCTGCTTGCGACGAGAACAACGCCGCCGATGACCATCGTTGCGATTCCAACATATGGTTGCCAGCGTATGGTGTGTTCGTCGTCCCTTGTTACCTTGAGGTCCCCCACCTCCAAAACCTTTTCTTTCGTGACATAGGTGAAACCCGTATACAGGGTCATAAGCAAACCCACGATCAGGATGATCAACCCAGCTGTTTTCATATTGATCCTTTCTTCTCTATCGCCCAGAGGCGACAATACTCTGCTTTGCAAGTTCAGACAGGACGAGGCTGACGATTTCCGGCCGGACTGTTCGGACTGAATTCGGCTCAGGCGTCTCGCTCGTGGCACTCCAAATCATTTGCCCTTCGTTCTTGGTCGCCCAAACGTCAATAGAGCGAATATCGACTTTTTCGGAATCGATGTATGCGTCGTGGTGGATCGTTGCATAATATGTCATCAATCTGTCCGTGTGAGGATAGTATCTCATGTTCCGTTCACGCGTAACATATCCCGCCTTGTATTCAGCATTCATTTCCGCTGGAAGTCGGCGAATGATCAGCACTCCGTTGAATCCATCCGATTGTATAGTCTGCATGACCTGATTTGTATCCGGCACCGCATCAGGATACAAGCGATATGAAGGCGTCCCAGCAACGCGATATTTTGCGAGCTCAACACTGAACGCGTCTTCCCAACTGCGGCGCTGCGTTTCGTTCTTGCTCACGGAGATAACAAGCATCTTCGTCAGAGGAGGACCTTGAAATGAAGAATCATTCCATTTGTCGACGAGCTCGGATGTTGCGCAACCGACCATCAAGATCAGGGAGCAAGAGAGCACTGCTCCAAGAACGAACACTTTCAACTTTTTCATAAAGAGACCCTTTTGCTAATTCGTGAGAATGACTTTGAGCGCTTTTTCTTTTGCGGCATTTCCAAACGTGTCGTACGCCTGCTTGGCATATTGAGTCATCACTCCAAATTCAATGAAATGGTTCACCCAGCTGTGGATGAAGAATCCACCGAGAATAATCCTACCGATGAGAAGGGGACTGTCCATGGGATTGATCCTCTGTAAGTTGGGTTATGCTCGAAAGCCAGAGGAGGGCATCTTCAAACACCGTGAAAGTCTTGACTTCGAACCCCCGGTTTTGTGCAGCATTTTCAAAGAACGCCGCCCGGGAAAGATCTTCACCAGCCCGGGTGAGCACAGCGGTCTTCCTTCGGAAGGTATCGCCGTATTCTCCAAGGTGAGAGGCAAGGTCGTATATGTCAACAATCGACATCTTTGAATCCACCTCTCGAAGGTCGATGAGTATTGTGTAAACTTGAAGTTCATTGCCGGCAGCATCGATTTGCGCGAACGTCTGCTTGATGACCGTCATATCAAGCTCCCCGGTTGGAGTGCTTTTTATGAATTCTCCGGCTTTGATGATGTGCAGCTTGAGATTTGCCGGAGATCGGTCAGAGAGGACATGCTCGATGGACTTCAAAAGATCGGCCGGAGCAAATGGTTTTGTGACTTGCTCTTGCGCCCCAGGAGCGGCACTCGTGACCACATTGGCAAGACCTACCGTTCCCGTTACGACCATCACCTTGCTGGCTATATGATTCTTCTCGAGAAACTCCAGGACCCCGAAACCACTCTTGTCTGGAAATGTAATGTCGAGCAGCACCAAGTCGAACTTCTCGCTCGCAAGCAAGGAGAGAGCCTTCTCATGATCAGCCGCTTCAACGACCAGATAGCCGCTTGGCTTCAGAAGCTCTTGAACGGAATCTCTCCGATCCTTGTCGTTTTCAACGAGCAATATTCTCGCAGCCATAGTGCCTTCCACAGGTAAACAATCCACCTGTCATACTCCTACTGATGAGAAAGAGACCGTCCGTTCAATTGATCCTCTGTCAGTTGAGTAATGCTCGATAGCCAAATGATGGCATCTTCAAACACGGTGAACGTCTTGACTTCGAAGCCCCGGTTTTGCGCTGCCATTTCAAAGAACCTCGCCTGCTCAATGTCCTTATCAGCCCGAACGAGAAGCGCCGTTTTCCTTCGGAAAGTTGCGCCGTAGTTTAACAGGTCTGATGCAAGCTCTTGGATGTTGGCCAGCGACAGATGTGATGTCACGTCTCGAAGGTCAATGAGTACTGTGTAGACTTGAAGTTCATTACCGGCAGCATCGATTTGTGCAAACCCCTGCTTGCTAGCCTTCATATCAAGCTCGCCCGATGGGGTGCTTCGAATGAAATCCCCGGCCTTAACGATCTGCAATTTGAGATTTGTCTGAGATCGGTCGGAGAGGACATGCTTGATGGACTTCAAAAGATCGGCTGGGGCGAATGGTTTTGTGACTTGCTCTTGCGCGCCGGGAGTCGCACTGGTAATCACATTGGCAAGGCCTACCGTTCCCGTTACGACCATCACCTTGCTGGCTATATGATTCTTCTCGAGAAATTCCAGGACACCGAAACCACTTTTGTCGGGAAGTGTAATGTCGAGCAGTATCAGGTCGAACTTCTCACTCGCAAGCAAGGAGAGAGTCTTCTCATGATCAGCCGCCTCAACGACCAGATAGCCGCTTGGCTTCAGAAGCTCTTGAACGGAATCTCTCCGCTCCCTGTCGTTCTCAACGAGCAATATTCTTGCGGCCATAATGCCTCGGTAACCATTCTTGGAAGATCGAGACTCTGTTGATCTCGTCTCCTCCCTCTTCGCGACACTTGTAACCATGTCACACATTATTGAGGAAGCAGAGCGCCTGGAACTTGCCGATTCAACTTGTGCAGACTCTTATCAGCAACAGCAGAACCAGGCGATAGATACACTGCTTCTCGCTTTTCATTTACGGGCTATTTCTCGACAAAGAACTCGATGCGTCGATTTTCTGCCCGGCCTGCATCTGTGTCGTTCGAGGCTACGGTCTCGTTTTCACCTCGCCCAACAGTTCTCATGCGGTTCGAAGTAATGCCTTTTGCGACGAGCCAATTCCTCACTGTTTGTGCGCGTTCCAGCGAGAGCACCTGATTATATTCCTTGGTCCCGATGTTGTCCGTATGGCCGGTAATAACTACTTCCACAGCGCCATTCGCGACCATCGCGTTGTACGCTCTCCACAGAATTTTCTCGGAATCTTTCATGAGTGTCGCCTTGTCAAAATCGAAATTGACACCCCTCAGAATGACGGTCGAGCCTTTGATGAAAACGAATACGGTATCGCGGCTCTTCTGGTCCGCCAACCGACGCGCTTCCGCATCAGCCAAATCTTTAACCCGCTGTGCTTCGGCATCGGCATACAGCTTTACCCGCTGCGCTTCAGCATCGGCCTGAAGCTTCACACGCTGCGCTTCGGCGTCGGCTTGCAGCTTGACTCGCTGTGCCTCTGCATCGGAAAACTCTCTGTCTTTTGATGCGTTGAAGTTGCTTCCACCGATCGTAAACGCCAGTCCGGCAGAAAAGCCATAAAATCCGTCCTTTTTCGAGTTGGTAAGAGGGTTCAGGGAAGTACTCGATCGTGTTTGTCCATCCATGTTGTCGGACAGGGACAGATTATATCCGCCATTAATCGAAAGGATGACTCCCCTGGAGATACCGGTTTGCATACCTACGCCAAATGGAATCATACCATAGTAATCACTGCCGCTCTTGTCGAGGTTTTTCGATATGCCGACACCGGCATAGAGGTACGGATTCAGATTCGGCAATGAAAAAGGGGTGAACATTAGTCGAACATCGGCCATGCCAGTTGCCGCCGAGTACACCCCGGGGGCGTAGAGGTCAGTGTAACCTAGACCAACCTGGCCAATGAGCAGGGAAGGAATAACGTCGTGCTGCAGGTATCCACGATACTGCATCACCCACGTGTCTCCTCCGGCATTATTTCCCTGGGCGCCGCCGAGTGATAAACCCCATGCGAACTCAGAAGTTGTGAATTGTGCCTGGGCGTGGTTGAAGACACCAAACGCCGCGACCAAGAATGTAACTACGATGAAACGCTTCATGATAAGCCTCTCTATGGTTTTGAATGCTTTCTGTAACCATTGCGTTATAAGAAGAAAACCGGCTTCCGTTGTTCCCCGCACGAAAGCCGGGTGGGGATCCGCTACGCCACAACTATCGCACCGTATACGGTGTACCCCAAAACCCACTCAATGCAGGCGCCTCCATCTCGCCCCAACAATCGCATGCAACAACACCGGAACAATGATTTGTTTTTCTTGATCCTAAACTTCTTTCTCTGCGAACGACACTCAACACGAACATGTGAATGAACTCTCAAATTGTGGATGTGAGAATCCCCACCAGCCACAGGATCAAGAGAGCGATTGCGACAACATACAGGACCTTCCTCTCGTCCTCTTTGGTCATAAGTTCTTAACTGGTCGCACGCAACCCTCCGTTGAAATCAAGGGCGGAAACCCAACGCCGCAGGAATCACTGACTGGCGCTTGGGCGGTTTGATCGCAATCGTGAACCTCGAATCGATATCCCTGACGCTCTTTCGGCCGCCAAGAAGCGCGTGCAGCTTGTAGACCCGTTCATCTAACTGCTTCGCCTGCACTTCCAGCTCGTCTACCCGGGGTGAAATCAGACTCAATTGTCGTCTCAAAAGGTCATTCTCTACCGCCAGCGTATTCAACGCGCGAGACCTGACCGCACTATCAACGGATGCATTCAATTTGATGACGCCAAAGAGAATGACGACCCCCAGGAGAACCCCTCCGATGGCGAACTTCGCCATGATCCACTTCGCTTCTACGAACGTTTGCAGTTTATCCGAATAAGAATACAGTCTCACATTGCTCCTTCATTGTTCTACACATGGGCGATGGTTCTTCGACGAGGGCAAGCATTCACACGCACGAAGCCTTGTGCCTGCCCTTTCTTCAGAAGTACCGCACCCCTACACAAAGATATCTGCATCGTACTCTTTCACAGCATAGCGGAGTGAATACCTGGCGTTCTTCGCCGCATGATAGATCCCGAGAATTGCCGCTCCACCTCCGATGAAGATGAAGCCAAACATCATTCTCAGCAGTTTCTTGTTGATGATTGATTCTTTCATTTCACAGTTCCCTCGATTCTTGTATATGGAGCCGAATCCACTTGTCACTCCTTGGTGCTCACTTCACAAGGATCAACTTCTTCGTCGATACGAACGACCCGGCTTCGAGGCGGTAGAAGTATACGCCGCTCATAAGATCGATCGGTTCTTTGCCGGTCCCAAAAGGCACCGTGTAGCTGCCGGCTTCCTGATAGCCGTTCACGAGCGTGGCGACTTCATTGCCGAGGATATTGTACACTTTGAGGGAAACCTGACCAGCCTTCGCAAGACCATATTGGATCCTCGTGGATGGATTGAACGGGTTCGGATAATTCTGATCCAATTCAAACGCAACTGGCACAGTCGATGAAGTCTGCTCGACAAACGTCGCAATTCCAGTGCCGACGGTAAATCCCGACGGCAATGAGGCTGATCCGCCACCCGAGGTCAAGTTGGTTACTGTGACCGTGCGCGCGCCAGCGATTGCCGCGGACGCTACGGTGATATCTGCAGTGATCGATGTCGGACTGTTTACGACCGTACTGTTCACGGTAACACCAGCACCAAAATCCAACATGGTCACTCCAGTAGAAAAATTTGAACCAGTCACAACGACTTTAACACCGACACTGCCACGATTGACGGTAGTAAGTGAGACGGCCGTTATTGTCGGCATATTAAATGCAGTCGATGAGGATCCAGGATCAGTAACAGCGTTCGCGTCTAACGTGACTGCAGTCTGTGCCAATGCTCTCCCATTGAATGATGCCCCTGTGCTAATCGCGATATTTGTCTGACAGAGGACGATTCCACTCATTGCAGCAGTCGTTCCAACAGTGACCTTGCCGGACACCTGCCAAAAGATGTTAGCAGCCTGGGCACCACCGCTAAGATTCACAGCAGCACCGTTAGCCACGACCAGATCTTGCGCTATTTGGAAGATCCAGACATCAGTGGAACTGCCAGATATGGTAACACCGCCAGCAGAGACCAGGACCCCTGTACCCCACTTGTAAACACCGCGGGTGAGGGTCTTCCCCGTAAGATCTCCGGCATACAATTCAACAAAATTTGATGATCGTCCAGCTGCGTCTGTAAATGCAGTCCCCATGTCACCGATGGCCGTAGTCATCTTCGCCGGAGTTGGAGTTGTATAGTCAGAAGCATATGCTCTTCCAGTAACCAAAGAGGATGTAGCAAATGTGTTCGAGGCATCTTTGATCAATCCAAATCCCGTCATGTAAGTCGCGGCCACCGGACTGACGCCAATATCTCCGGTAATATGGGTGACACCAGTGGTTGAAATTCCTGATTGTGCCAAAACCACAAAACTGCCGGCTGTTCCAAGAGTCACCGGGTACGGCGACGGTTGAGACAAGGCAATGGCTGGAATCATCAAAGCAACCGTCAGAATCGCTCCGAGGAGAAGCGTCCATCGGTCTAAGGTGCCTGTTGTGTGTGTTGAACAAGTTTTCATATACTCTCCTATAGTGTAAGTGAACTGTACTGCTCACCAGCTGATCGTTGATTCCATGTTGTGATGAAACAAATCGCTACGAGCTGAATCCGTCTGCCGACGAACTCAGTCGGGGACGATATCGATGATTACTGTTCTATTGTAAAATCGTTCTTCCGGGAAGTAATTGTCGAACGGCGCATATTGGAGATTCTCGCCATACCCGAACGTTTCAAATGTGATCCCGTGTTTTCCGCTGCTGGTGATTGCGCGTTCGATGATACCACGTGCATCCTCGACTCGTTCGCGGGAGAGATTGTCGTTATATGCTTCCTCTCCTATGATGTCCGTATGACCGTGGATAATGACTTTGCCGTTCTCCGGAATGAGCGGTGTAACAACCTCTGTGAGGAACTTCTCGTAGCTCGCTATCGTCTTCGATCGGTCGAACTCAAAGAGAATGCTGTACCGCACAGCCTCTTTCACAGCTACTTCTCTGCGGACCAGCTGGAACGATCCATCTTTCCTCACATATTTTCCGAGTTTCGTATCTCCCAGCATTGCGACCTTGTAGTCGCCCTGGGAACGATCACCAAGGATGGTGTTCCCCGAGATGCCTTCCTGGTCTCGTGTGAATGGTCCGTACCGCTGAACCTTTCCTTGTTCATCCGTGATTTCCAACGACCACGATGCGAGCACTTCTTTTGCCCCGGCGACATTGAAAAGAACCTGACCGTCAAGAGGGTCTTCCACGACGGTAACGATTTGCACCGGTTTCAGCATGTAGTGTGGACCACCCCCCACCTCTATCATCATCTCAGGCGAAGTGCTCTCAATATCAACCCGGCGATCTCCAGCCCGGACAAGAGCAAGTTCTTTTGTGGCACCCGGCACTTCTGACGGAAGTTTTGGTTTGTCTCGTCCTTCTGTCGATATCCTCGAGCCATCAATTCCAAAGACGTCAACGAGATATTTCTTGATCGTCTCCGCCCTTGCTTTGCCGTGGGCCGGTCCGTTCTCGGACGCCCCACTAAGCATAATGGCAGTCCCGGGATTTCTTTTCATTCGATCACCGACGATATTCAGGACGTTGTAGTACACAGTCATCTGTCGCAGTGAGCGACCGGTCATGTTGATCGGCTGAACTTCCTGCAACTGTTCCTCCTTGAAGTTTGCCGCCTGGTCTTTCGTCAGCGCAACATATCGAATCGGCAACTCAGCCGATCCTGCATCGAAGAACACATAATTGCGTAGCGGGAACGTCTCCCGTACCCTTCGCTTCGCGGGTACGCCCTTTGGTGCACGAACCGAAAACTGGACGTCACGCTCGATAACGGCGGGAATTTCCGCAGGCATCACTCGCGAAACGATCGCCCCACTTCCAAACTTGATTGCGGCGCCTAAGCGCACAGTCGTTATTCCCCAGCTCTCCGTCGAGCGCGGCCCTTCCACGTCTGGTAGGAACGAAACAAACGGCGCAACATTGATCTGAGTGGCGGCGTTTTCCGACATGAGTGGAATATCCCAGCCCATGCCAACCTGCGCCGAGAGGGTGGCCGATTGCATGTAACTCCAACTACCCTCAGCACGGTACCCTGGGTTCCCTTGGTGTGTATAGGTAAATTCATTTCCGAGATTGATGTTCAACACCGGTCCGGCATAGAGATAGAACCCGGATGAAAATGGTGCAATACGCAAGCTCGGCTCGATGGTAAGATACCTGATGTCCGTGGAGAGCCAGTCGGGACAACTGTTGCAAGGGCTTGTCATTTTATCGAATGATCCGCTCCGGTCATCGAATCCCACCTGAAGAATGCCACCCCACACCGGGCCGGGGCGATATTCCAGGAGAAGTCCTGCATTGAGCGCTGCTCCGTCCCCATTACGAAACGGGCCTCCTGTTGTGACCGTGGAACTCAGAATCTGAACCGCTCCATTGTAGTAGTTCAGGTTCAAGCCGCCCGTTACGCCATACCACCAGACGGGCTGCGCTCTCTGAATCTCCTGCGCGAACACAGTTGTGTTGGCGCACACCAGTATCAAACCACTGATGATGATTATTTTGAGCCAATTGTTCATGTTCGTCTCTCCTTGTGTGAACGATCGATTTTGAATCATACCCGCACTCCCTTCAACATTATTCCTGATCTTTTCCTCGTACTCGCACAACCCGGGGGGTAGCTTCTCCCCTGCAGTCACTTTCCAAGCTGACCCCCCGCGTCATGCTGCTTCGATCTCGAAGTGTGTCTGTTCCATTCACTCTCGTGATTATGGAAGAACAATGATGCTGTGATCCAACGAAACCTGTCCGGCTGCTGGCCCTTGTATGAGCGCCCTGCCATCCAACCTGGCACCTGTCAGGAGCGAGATAGAGGTGCTGGCGATAATTGTTCCCTTCATCTTGGAATTAGTACCAAGAGTGACAGCAGATCCAGCTGACCAATACACATTCGCCGCCTGAGCACCATTTGTCAAAACCACCTCACTTGTGCTCTGTGTTGTGATAGAAGTTGCACTGCGAATGACAAAGACAGCATTGCTATTACCCTGTGCATCCAAGTACAAGAAACCACCCGGAGAGATTTGAAGAGAGGTCCCTGACTCATAGAGACCCGGAACCAGTGTCAGCCCGTTGATATTTCCTGAGATCGGAGTTGGGGTTCCACGTACGGCAGCAACCGCATCGAGATAGGCAGCTTGCGCATCGTTCTTCGCCGCAATCAGCATTGCAGGCGTAGGAATTGCATCGTCAGCTGCGAATATGGTTCCGGTCACTTCTGGAAGCGTGAGGCCCGTGATGGACGACCTGGCGCCTGGACTTATTCCAACATCTCCTGTAATTGCTGAAGTAGGAATGTTGGTGATCGCAGAGTTAGACAGAATTGCGAATCGTGCTGATGATCCAAGATTGACCGATGCTTGACCTACGGGCCCTGATCCTGCACCCGTGGTGAAGTTCCAGACGTAGTTGCTCGCCAGCGCATTCCCTGCAAGATCCTTGGTCCCGGTGATGCCGCCTTTGATTGTACCGGTATAGGTCGTGTTCGCTGCGAATGCACTCGCCGGTGTAAAGGTCACAGTGTTCGCGCCGTTAGCATAGCTGACTGTTCCTGTGACAGCAGCTCCGCCAAGTCCGGTCAGCGAAACGGTTGCCGTAGAGATGGTTGACTGATCCATCGCCTCACTGAAGATTGCGGTGACGATCTTGTTGAGAGCCACGCCCGTTGCAGTGTTTGCAGGGTCAGTCGAAAGCACGGTGGGTGGTATGACGTCTGCGGCAGTTGCTGTGGTAAAGGTCCAGACGTAGTTATTTGTTAATGCATTACCCGCGAGATCCTTCACGCCGGTGCTGATCGTGGCAGTATAGACTGTGTTGGCTGTAAGATTGCCTGACGGTGTAAAGTTTGCAGTCGTCCCCGCGTACGTCACAGCCCCGGGAATCGATGTAGCCCCTTGCCGCAAAGTGAATCCGGACGTGATTGTTGAAGGATCCATCACCTCACTGAAGATTGCTGCAATCTTCTTGTTGAGAGCTACGCCTGTTGCATTGTTGGCTGGGTCTGTGGAAATCACCGTCGGCGGAGTAACGTCGGCCGTTGTACCGGTGGTGAAGTTCCACACATAGTTCGTCGTTAGCGCATTACCTGTCGTGTCCATGGCTGCAGTACTCATCGTCGCAGTATAAGCGGTGTTCGCTGTGAGGCTGCTTGCCGGTGTAAAGGTTGCTGTCGTGCTGGTGTTGGTCACCGTGCCTAAGACCGACGTTGTGCCCTGCTTAAGCGTAAACGTTGTGGCGCTCAGCGTTGACTGGTTCATCGGCTCACTGAAGGTTGCGACGATCTTCTTGTTGGGAGCTACGCCTGTCGCATTGTTAACTGGGTCTGTGGAAATCACCGTCGGCGGAGTAATGTCTGCGGGTGCACCGGTGGTAAATGTCCACACATAGTTGCTCGCAAGTGCATTCCCGGCCAGATCCTTCGCCGCTGTGGTAATGGTCCCCGTGTACGTTGTGTTTGGAGCAAGAGTGTTTGTCGCTACGAACGTCGCAGTGAAACTCGCTCCGGCATACGTCACTAATCCCGCGACGGGAGTGACACCGGGCCCTGTCACCGTAAAGGTGGAGGAAATAATCGTCAGCGGATCCATCGCCTCGCTGAAGGTTGCAGTGATGATCTTGCCGGCAGCTGTCCCGCTCGTTTTCGTGAGCTTAGCACCAGAACCATTACGAGTTGAGCCGCCTGGAGTCACTTTGCTGAGTGGAACACCCGTTGCATTATTTGCAGGGTTTGTGGAAATGACTGCTGGCGGAGTAATATCTGGAGCTGCACCTGTGGTAAATGTCCATACGTAGCTACTTGCCAACGCATTTCCTGCCGTGTCCTTAGCTCCAGTGCTTATCGTCGCAGTATACGTGGTATTCGCTGCGAGACTGCTTGCCGGAGTGAAGGTCGCAGTTGTGCTGGTGTTGGTTACCGTACCTAAGACCGACGTTGAGCCTTGCTTGAGGGTAAGCGTTGTGGCATTCAGCGTTGATTGGTTCATCGCCTCACTGAAAGTCACGGCGATGTTCTTGTTGAGAGCTACACCTATCGCATTATTAGCAGGGTCTGTGGAAGCCACTGTCGGCGGAGTAATATCTGGCGCTGCACCGGTGGTAAAGCTCCACACATAGTTGCTTGCCAGTGCATTTCCTGCCAGGTCTTTCGCCCCCGTGGTAATGGTGCCTGTATAGACTGTGTTCGGCACGAGAGTATTTACTGCAATGAAGGTCGCAGCGAAGCTTGGTCCGGCATAGGTAACTAATCCCGTAACCGGAGTGACTCCGGGTCCTGTCACCGTCATGGTGGAGGAGGTGATCGTGAGAGGATCCATTGCTTCACTGAAGGTCGCCGTGATGACCTTGCCTGAAGCCGTACCGTTTATCTTGTTGAGCACAGCACGTATGACACTCTGAGCAAAGCCCGTTGGAGACACCTTGCTTAGAGAAACCCCTGTTGCATTATTTGCAGGGTTGGTGGAAATCACCGTTGGCGGAGTAATGTCTGGCGCTACACCCGTGGTAAAGGTGCACCCATTGTTGTTTACAAGAGCGTTGCCCATCAGATCTTTCACGCCGTTCGTACCACCTTTGATGACGTATGTGTAGGTCGTGCTTGCTGCGAGACTGCTTGCGGGCGTGAAGGTTGCAATGTTTGTAGCGCGCACATAGGTGACCGTTCCTGAGACGGGCGCTCCACCTGATCCCGTCAAAGTAAATGTGGCCGTGGTCACAGTTGATGAGTCCATGGGTTCGCTGAAGGTCACATTGATTTTTGAGTTGAGGGTTACACCCGTGGCACCACAATTAGGAATTACGAGGCTCACGACCGGAGGAGTGTTGTCGCACACACCGAGGACACCATCTTCGCGATCTTTGCATCCAACCATGAACACGACGAAGAGTACAGCCGCGGTCAGACCTGCTGAAATCGTAATGCCGAGGTGTCCCCGAATCATCCGAGAGAAGTGCGCCCATCGGCTCAAAGCGGTTGTTGGGTTTGTTGTTGAAGAATTCATGGGTCCCTCTGTAGTAAGGTGGATGGATGACAACTACATTTCTGTGTCGAGGATCGTACATCTGTTCAAGATCGTGGTTGTCTTCTTGATGATGTTTTTGCTTTCACCGAAACTTCGCTTGACTTCTTTTTCTTCGCCTTCATGGATTTTTGTGATCTCATGAGTTTGGCGTTGGACTTCTTAAGTTTTTTGAACTCGGCAACATGTCTCCTGGCATCCTCCTTGGCAACACCGTATTTCTCCTGGAGAATTCCCACGAGCTGCTCGTGCTTCCCCGCGATGGCGGCAAGTTCGTCGTTCATGACTTTGCCCCAATGGTGTACCGCCTTACCTCTTCGTTGCTTCCACTGTCCTTCAACCCGATCCCAGTTCATTGTCCAAGTTCCTTTCATCTCAAGCATGCATCAGCAGAGGTTACGACAGATTGCTCATCAGAGGGAATCCCCTCTCAAACGTGAAAAAGTATAGCGATGATTATGTCGAGGCGTAATCGCCCGAAGGGATGAAAGAATAGCTAATCCTTTTTCAAGGATGAAGTGCGTTTTGTTGTGCCGGGCACCTGGCCGGATGACTGTGGGAAGGTCATCCTGTTCATCGGCAGATCGTTGTGAAACGGCCAAAGGAAGTTCTTGTGTCGCTTCTCGTTCGTACTATGAGGAAACATGATGCAATGGCGCTCAAATCACCTCTTCACCTATCATCCTTCTCTCTCCGGCAGGTTCTGAAACACAACAATTGCCCCTCTCAACAAGGATTAATTACTTTATCATCCTTTTGAGCTATTTCCGGTTGACAAAACCATCAGTAAGTTTCAATGCCTCAGGAGAGACTGTTGCTAACGGACAATTCTGATTAACAAAAGAGGAGTGAAACCATGAGTGCAGGAAGAGTATTACTCGGAGTAGTTGCGGGCGCCGCCGCCGGTGCCATAGTGGGAATGATATTTGCTCCGGCAAAAGGCTCCGCGACGAGAAAAAGGATAGCCCAGAGGGGCACAGATTACGCGGAAGAGGCAAAGGAAAAGTTCAGCGAATACATCGATGCCCTGGCTGAGGAATATGACACCGTCAAAGAGGGCGCGATGGATTGGGCAGAGAAGGGAAAAGACAAAGCTGTCTCGGTCGCACGGTCAAAACATTTGAAATGAGAACAGACCGATCCATGCATGGCAAGCCGGAGCAAGAGCACAGTTCGTGGCCGGGTTGATCATCGTCACTCATTTGGCAGAAGCTGTGAATGCCAGAGAACATTGTCAAAACATCTGATCACGTGGAACTGCTGTTCTCGTTCATGCAGGCAGAATGCACATCACGACGCTCTCCAGATCGTTCGCATGTCATGAACCTTCTATTATAGAGTGGGCAGACTCTCACTTTGCTGAAGGTCGTTTCCCCCCCGTTGGTCATGCCTGCTGTTCTTTAGGCGATGCCTCGGGCGCACCCTGACTTTGGTAGGAACATATACTATGACACATGTTTGATGGAGCCTAAGACCAAATCGTATGTGCGCCTCGCCATCAAAGCTGTCTCATGGGTACTCGGCGGCATACTGGTTCTGATCATCCTCACGATGGTGGCCCTGCAGTTCCCGGGAGTGCAGCGCATCATTGCACAGAAGCTGTTTTCATCGATATCACAAAAGACAAATACCCGCGTCGAGATTGGTTCTGTCACAATAGCTCTCACGCACTCGGTCGTTCTCCGGAACATATTCATTGAAAGCCGTCAGCGGGATACGTTACTATCGATTCAAACGCTGGCAGCGGACGTGAACCTCTTTAGCCTTTTCTCGAGCCACGTCAATGTGAGAAACGTCCGGATTGACTCGCTCACTGCCCATATCACCCGCAGTTTGCCGGACAGCAGCTACAACTTCGAATTCATCATCGACGCACTCAGTTCCCCATCAACGACTCCAGATGCTCATCCTGATACGTCTGCAGGACCAGGCTGGCATATAACGTTGGGCGGAGTGAGCCTCAACGGCGTGCACGCCACCTACGATGACGAGGTAAGCGGATTGCACGCGCATCTGCAGCTCGGCAGCCTGAAGGCTTCGATCGACAAGTTCGATCTCGACAAGAACAAGATTCACCTCGACGAATTGTCTCTTGCCAACGCAAGCGCGAGCGTCGTGCAAGGAAAAGAATCTCCGCCCGATGGATCGACATCTGCAGACTTCGACTTCGGGATCGGAAGCCTCTCGCTGTCAAAGATTCGCTTCAAGTATGAAGACGTCCTGACGAGAGAAAGCTACATCGTCGACCTTGGAACGTCTGCCCTTCTTGCCGAAACAGTCGACCTGCCATCGCACCATATAGCCGTCAAGAACTTCCTGCTTGAAAACACAAACGTTGCCATCGTACCACCGAAAGAAAACAACAACCAAACACCGAAGCCCGGTTCGACTGCTCTGCCTTGGGTGATCAGCCTCGGACGCCTGACTCTCAACAACAACAGCGTACAATACGATGTTCAAGGTGCCGCCACAACGAAAGGCCTGGATCTGAATCATCTCCGTCTGGACGGCCTGACGATGCGGGCAGGGAATATGCATTACAGTGGAAATCACATTGCGGCAGATATCCATCAGGCATCTTTTCGGGAGCATTCCGGCATAGAGTTGCATGAACTCTCAGGCGGATTCAAGCTCGACTCTCTGCACGCGCAGCTCACGGATTTTACGGTGGCAACTGCGACCAGTCGCATTCACCAGAATACCCTTCTCAGCTACTCTTCCCTTTCCGCGCTCAGGAACTTCCCCGGCACAGTGAGCGTGAAGGCAACATTCAGTGATTCCCACGTCGCGCTTTCGGATTTGCTCTCTTTCCTGCCGGCTCTTCCGATGAGGAACATACCTGGTGCATCGATAGTGTTCTCCTCCAAACTCTCAGGGTTTGTGCGTGATTTGCACATAGAGGAGTTCCGGGCGACCACGGGAGATTCGACTACGGTTGACCTCACCGGTTCGATCCTCGGATTGCCGGAGGTTGAAAAGACATACTATGATGTGAATCTGCGTCTCCTCTCTTCCGGTCGGAAAGACATTCAGGCACTTCTTGCCGATTCATTACTCCCGAAGAGCATCGTGTTGCCGGCGACCATGACAATGAGCGGAACCTACAAAGGAACGCTGAAGAGTTTTTCCGTTTCATCGGTCATCGAAACCAGCATTGGAAACGTGCAAGGGACTTTAGCGATGATCTCCGGGCCAGGGCCCGGCTCAAGAGACACTCAATGGAAAACAGATGTGAATGTGGAGGAGTTCAATATCGGTTCGCTTCTGAACGATCCCGAAACATTCGGTCCGGTTTCGATGAAGATTTCCGCAGCCGGCACAGGACTAAACAAAGATAACGTCGACGGTCAGATCAATGTGCTTGTAGACAAGGCGGTTGTGCTCGGGTATCCCTATCGGCACATCTTGCTCGATGGAACTGCGCGCCCGAATAGATTTGACGTGAAGTCATCGGTTCAGGATTCCAACATCGTCTTTGCGCTCACCGGCAGCGCCAGTACGAGCGGGGAGGATCCTACGTACAAATTCACGCTGGATGTGAAAGGCGCCGACCTGCGCCGTCTCAACCTCTCAGCGGACGACATTCGTGTCGCAGGCACCATGACATCCAACCTGACCGGTCGGAACATCCAGGATCTCCTTGGCACCATCGATGTGCGCAATGTCGTGATCATCAAAGACGGCAAACATTATACTATAGACTCTGTTGTCTACGCATCGCTCCAGAAAGAAGGAAAAACTCACGTCACTCTCGAATCCACGGTCTTCGCAGGCCAATTCGACGGGTCCATGTCTCCCGGCAATATGCCAAAAGTGCTGAAAGAACATTTTGCGCACTATTTCACCATGCAGGGAGAGCAACGCCAGAAGGATCTTCAAGGGAAGGCGTTCACGTTTCACGTCACTGTGCGAGATCCGAGCACTCTCACGAACATTTTCTTTCCGCAACTCCACCACCTCTCCGCAGGAACCATTGAAGGCAAGTACAGCGGCAATGTACCCAGCCTGAGTTTGAATATCGACATCCCCAGGCTTGACTATAACGATCTTCGGATCGACAGCCTTGCTCTCAGGGTGACCAGTAATGCCGATCTGTTGCAGGCAACCCTAAAAATGGGTTCGATAGCTGATTCGATGTTCCGGGTCACGAATCTCCAACTCGTCGCAAAGGGCGGGCACGATAGCATTGAGGTTGCCTTGAAGAGTACCCGCAAGGACGGCCTTACGAAGTTGCTTCTCGCCGGAGTAGTCACGAGCGTTCCGGATGGATACACGTTCCGATTCAACGAGCATGGCATCGTGTTTCAAGATCTCCCCTGGAACATTCCACCCGACAATTACCTGCTCTTTGGCAAGAACCAATTTGTTGCGCACCATGTCGTGCTGCAAAGTGCGGGACAATCCGTTTCCCTCCAGAGCATGGACGAGAAGGTCCAACGTTCGCCGTTGAAGATTGAATTCAAGAGTTTTGATCTCGCCACACTTTCTCAGGTCGTGGAGCGCAGGAGCAGACTGCTCGGTGGCATTCTCACCGGGAATGTTGTCCTGCAGAACATGGAACATCAGATGGCATTCACCTCGGACCTTGCGGCCAAAGGGTTCAGCCTGGACCAGAGGCTCATTGGTGATGTCACGCTGCACGCAAGCAACCAGACGGAAAACGTCTACGAAGTAAGCATGGATATTGCCGGCAATGGGAATCAGATTGACATGAAGGGAACTTATCGGAGCAAAGAGGGAGGGAGCGAACTGGATCTCACCAGCGAATTCACGAACGTGAACCTTTCCAGCATTGAACCGTTCACGTTTGGCACAGTGCAACGGCTTTCGGGAACAATGACAGGGGGTTTGCACCTCACAGGTACACGGAAGAAGCCTTTTGTCACAGGGGAATTGAATTTCACCAATGCCGCATTCAGTCCGACATTCCTGAAGAGCTACCTGCATCTCAACAACGGCAAACTGGCATTTGACGGAACGGGAGTCGAGTTCAAGGCCTTCGAGCTCCTCGACACCCTCGGCAACAAAGCTTCATTGAGCGGTCGCCTGTCGACCGAGAATTTTCGCTTTTACAGCTTCGACGTGAAGGTGCACACTGACAAGTTTCTGGTTATGAACAAGCCCGCGAGTCGCGATGCTCTCTATTATGGCACCGCCATACTCAACAGTGATATTTCTGTGAAAGGAGATCAGAGAAGACCAATCATCACTATGCGCGCAGAGTTGGACAAAGGGACGAATCTCACGCTCGTGCTCCCGGAATCAGAGCTTGCCGTGGAGGAGCGCAAGGGCATTGTAACGTTCGTCGACGTTCAACTCCCTTCCAACTCCATCATGTCCCGACAGGATCACCGGACAGAAAGAGACACCACGGAAACGGACCTTTCGTCCTTGGACCTCACATCAAATCTCACGGTGAACAAGGATTCCAGACTCCGAATATTGATCGATCCCGTTGCGGGCGATTCGCTGGTAATCCAGGGCGAGGCGACGTTGAGCTTCACGATTGACCCAAGCGGAAAACTCACTCTCACAGGGCGTTACGACATCCTCAAGGGATCGTACCAACTTTCGTTTGCGGACGTCATCAAGAGAGATTTCGCCATTACAGAAGGAAGCAGCCTCACCTGGTTCGGATCGCCCTATGAAGCCGACGTCGATATCACCGCCATGTATACGGTGAAGGCCTCTGTACTGGAGTTGATTCAGGATCAACTTGCCGGAATCAGTCAGGAGGAACGCAATAAATACAAGCAGGAGCTTCCTATCCAGGTTTACCTCATGATGAAGGGAAAACTCTTGAAGCCGGATATTCACTTTCGGCTTGACCTCCCTCCTGAACAACGAGGTGTCTTAAGTGGAAGCGTGTACGCGAAATTGAATGAACTCAATGGCCAGGAATCCGAACTCAACAAGCAGGTATTTGCTCTTCTGGTCCTGAGCAGATTTGTCCCGGAAAACCCGCTTGCCTCCTCAGGGGGAACCGGGGGACTTTCCGATTTTGCCCGTTCAAGCGGTAGCCAAATCCTCTCATCGCAGTTGAACCGATTATCTGAACAATACATCGCAGGCGCGAATCTCAACGTGGGCCTGGACTCCTATCAAGACTACTCGACCGGCACTGCCGAAGGACGAACCCAACTGAAACTGGCGCTTTCAAAACAACTTTTTGATGAACGCGTGACCGTTCAGGTGGGCGGGAATGTGGACCTCGAGGGGCGTCGAAGTCAGGAGAATTCGCTCAACAATTTTGCTGGAGATCTCAAGGTGTTGTACAAACTCACCGAAGATGGCCGCTGGCAGCTGCAGGTGTTCAGACAGAACTCTTACGAGGGAGCCATCGACGGGGATATCACGAAGACAGGTGTTGGCGTTGTGTTCATGATCGATTTCGACAAACTGTTCGGCATCACGCTCCAACCGGCTCTTCCGGAGGAGAAGAAATAAATGCGAAGAGGACGTTCCCATATTGAGTCTCTTCTCCTTGTTGGCGTCGCCGTCGTGTTCGCGTCGTTCGTCGCAGGTTGCAGCAACACAGCGTATCTCACTCAAGGTGAGAAACTGTATACCGGTGCAGTGGTGCACATCGAAGAGAAAGATGCTCTCGCGAATAAAAACGATCTGGAGAACCAATTGGGATTGCTTGCCAAGCCGTCGGCGAATGGAAAACTCCTCGGGCTCTTCCGCTTCAAGTTATGGTTGTATAACATCGGCTTTTTCAAGGAGACTTTGGGTGAACCGCCGGTCCTGCTGGAATCTGTTGTCCCCGATCGGGTTGCAGACAGAATGCACACACTGTTGGAGAACCAAGGATACTTCTGGACGGATGTGCGCTTCACTGTTCATGAAGAGGAGCACACCGCGGCCATTCAATACGATATCGAGGTCCATACCCCCTACAGAATTCATGGCATCACGGTGAAAGGCGACAGCACCACCCTGATGGAGGCAATTCGTTCCACGATGGGGACAACCCTGATCACCGCAGGCGACCAATACGATCTCGGGAAACTCAAAGCGGAGCGTGAGCGCATTGACGGAGCGCTGAAAGAGAAGGGCTATTTCTATTTCTCTCCCGACTTCATTGCGTATCAAGCGGATAGTACCGCCGGAAACAAAACGGTTGATCTTTCCCTTGAAATCAAAAAAGACATTCCTGACGAAGCAACCCGCGTGTATGCGATCGGCAACATCTATATCTACTCCGGCTATTCACTGAATCGTGACAGTCTTGCAGTCTCTGCCGGCGACACCGTGGGTGTTGGTGGCTGCTACTACATCAACCTGGACAAGAAGATTGAACCTGACGTGATCGTCCGCTCCATTTTCCTTAAAAAAGGTGACACATACAGCCGAAAGAATCACGATCTCACGTTGAACAGGCTCATGAACCTCGGTATTTTTAAATTCGTCAATATTCGATTTGTCGCCGCTGATTCGGCGGGCAACCCGCGTCTGGAGCCTCATATTTATCTCACGTCGATGTCGATCAAGAACGTTCGGTTTGAGCTGGAGGGAGTTTCCAAATCCAATAACCTCGTAGGACCGGTGTTTAATTCCAGTTTTCGAAACAGAAACTTGTTCGGCGGGGCGGAGCTCTTCACATTGAGTTTTGAGGTTGGCTACGAGACGCCTCTTGGCGGGGGACAGTCGGGGGGAAATTCGTTTGAAATCGGGACTCGTGCGGAACTGGACCTGCCAAAGTTCGTTGCTCCGTTCAGACTTGAAAACGTATCAAGCCTCTTCGTGCCAAAAACTCGCATCATCCTCGGATTGAATGTGCTGCAGCGAGTGCAGTACTATCAGCTGTTCTCAGTGGATGCTTCCTTTGGATACAACTGGAAGGAATCCATCAGCACGGAACATAATTTCAGTCCGCTTTCGATAACGTATGCACATCTGACCAATGCAACCCAGAAATTCGACGATCTGTTGAGTACTAATCCATTTTTGCGAAAAAGTTTCGAAGAACAGTTTATCATCGGACAGAATTATTCTTTCACGTACAACGACCAGCTTGAGAAGGATCATAAGAACCACCTCTCCTTCAAAGGAAGTGTGGACCTGTCGGGGAACCTGCTGCAGCTTGCGCAATCACTGTTCACGAGTCACAAAGCATCACCAGAAACCCCCTACAAGATTGTCGGGGCGACATATTCAGAGTACTTCAAAGTTGATATCGACGTGCGGAAGTACTACAATAGCCTTGATCAGACATCGTCTTTCGCCAGCAGGTTGATCGCGGGCATTGGGGTCCCGTACGCCAACTCCGCAACGATGCCGTACGTGAAGCAGTTCTACATCGGGGGAAGCAACAGCGTGCGCGCCTTCAGCCCGCGCGGACTTGGACCCGGTTCGTATAGAACTCCCGATAGCCTTGCTGCGAATACCTTCATTGACCAGGCTGGGGATATCAAGTTAGAAGCCAACACCGAGTACAGGTTTCCCATCGTCAGTATTCTCAGGGGCGCACTCTTCATAGATGCAGGGAATATCTGGCTTCTGCGGGAAGACCCGAGCCGTCCCGGCGGTACGTTCTCCGGCAAAACATTCCTCGACGAAATGGCCGTTGGAACAGGGTTCGGCTTGCGGCTCGATCTCTCATTCTTCATTCTCCGGTTTGACCTCGCGTTTCCCTTGCGCGTCCCATATCTGCCTGCCAATGAGCGTTGGGTCCTCAGCAAGATCGATTTCGGCAATCCAACGTGGAGAAAGAACAACCTTGTGTTGAATATCGCTATTGGATATCCATATTGATCAACGGTACCAATGCGATGGCGACTGTCACAGGTCTGGTGCTACGCGCTCTCGCCATGTTCTTCTCTCTGATTCCTCGCTGAACCCTGGTCTCGTTAATTTGTTCCTGCAGGCTAGGCATTTATGAAGCAAAGGAATTCATCTGTTTCCTTGCCCGTCCGAATCGACAGATCGACCCGAAGCGTTTCGCAGGATCTGTATCCTTTCGGGAAACAGTCGGACTCACAGCATGCTATTCCCTTCCGGACAGCGCGTGCTGCACGGCAAAAAGGATTAACTACTTTATCATCCTTTCGAGCTATTCCCGTTTGACGAATCCATGGGTATGTTTTCATGCCATGGTGAGGAGTGTGTTTTCCTCAAGAAACGGCATGAGAAGAGGAGATTCTTCGTGACACAATGCGTAACGAATCCAAAAGTCAACCGAATTGCCTTCGTCGGGAACTACTCTCCCAGACAATGCGGCATAGCCACCTTTACAACAGACCTCTGTGAGGCTGTCGCATCGGCGTTTGTTGAAACATCGTGTATCGCTTTGCCGATCAATGATACCGAGGCAGGGTACGCATACCCGAGCCGGGTTCGTTTTGAACTGGCGGAGAAAGACATCCATTCGTACAGGCGGGCCGCGGACTTCCTGAATATCAACGATGTCGATCTGGTATGCCTGCAATTCGAGTATGGGATTTTCGGAGGAAAATCAGGAAGTCACATCCTGACGCTCCTGCGCGATCTTCGAATGCCGATTGTCACAACATTGCACACCATACTCAACTCCCCATCCCCCGATCAGCGAATGGTGCTGGAAGAAGTTGCCGCTCTTTCCGACAGGTTGGTGGTCATGAGCGAGCGCGGAGCCGAATTTCTGCAATCGGTCTATCACGTTCGGCCGGAAAAAATTGATGTGATTCCGCACGGCATTCCTGATGTGCCGTTCGTTGATCCGAGTTTCAACAAGGACCTCTTTGGCGTGGAGGGGAAGACCGTCTTGTTGAGTTTTGGTTTGCTTTCGGCGAACAAAGGAATCGAGACCGTGATCTCCGCCCTCCCCGACATTGTTGCCCGATATCCCGACACAGTGTACATCGTTGTCGGTGCGACGCACCCACATGTTCTTCAACATGAAGGCGAATCGTATCGACTCTCCCTTCAGTGGTTAGCTCAACAGAAGGGGGTGGAAAGTCATGTCATCTTCTACAATCGCTTTGTGAGTCTGGAAGAACTGGTTGAGTTCATCGGAGCCGCTGATATCTATATCACTCCCTATCTCAACGAGGCACAGATCACCTCCGGGACACTTGCGTACACATTGGGAGCAGGGAAGGCGGTCATTTCGACACCATATTGGTACGCTCAAGAGATGCTTGCCGATAAACGAGGTGTGCTTGTCCCCTTCAGTGACCCCGCTGCCCTGGCTGAGCAAGTGATTAACCTGTTAGGCAATGAAGCGGAGCGGCACGCGATGCGCAAGCGAGCTTATATGTTTGGGCGAGCGATGATTTGGTCCGAAGTGGCGAAGCGCTACATGGAGAGCTTTGAACGCGCTCGGTCAGAACGTCGCCACTACATCCCGCCAGGGTTCATCGCAAAAGCGCTCGATCGTTATCCGAGTGAGTTGCCTCCGTTGAAATCGGATCACCTGAGGATCATGACGGACGAAACAGGGATTCTTCAGCATGCTCTCTTCACCGTGCCGAATTATTCCCACGGGTACACCACCGACGACAACGCCCGCGCTCTTCTGGTGAGCATTCTCTCCGACGAACTGGGAAACAGCGAGAGCCTGGGTTTGGCTTCCCGCTATCTCGCTTTCCTCGGATTTGCATTCAATGTCCAGAACAAACGGTTCCGAAATGTCATGGACTATCAGCGCAACTGGGCAGAAGACACAGGTTCTGATGACAGTCATGGCCGCGCGATTTGGGCGTTGGGAACCGTCTTGAGCCACTCGACGTCTCCGTCGTTTAATAGCATGGCAGGCTGGCTGTTTGAGCAAGCCCTTCCCTCCATCCTCGTGACGACGAGCCCACGCGCGTGGGCATTTGCCCTCATCGGCATTTCCGAGTATTCACAAAAATACTCCGGAGACCGAATGGCCAACCAGGTCAGCGAAGAATTGGCGGGCCGACTACTAAGGTCGTACCAAACTGATCATTCGGAAGACTGGCGTTGGTTTGAGAGGACGCTGACGTACTGCAATGCAGTCCTCCCTCATGCTCTCCTTATCTGCGGCAAGTCAATTCCGAACACCGCGATGACTGATGCTGGATTGGAGTCGTTGCGTTGGCTGGCCGATTTGCAATGCGCGCCTGAAGGTCATTTTGTCCCAATAGGCTCCAACGGATTCTATGAGTTTGGAGGCGAACGTGCCCGCTTCGATCAACAGCCGATTGAAGCACAGGCGATGGTCTCGGCGTGTCTCGAAGCATTCAGAATTACAGGGGACAATCACTGGAACAAAGAAGCCCGACGGGCGTTCGAGTGGTTTCTCGGGCGGAACGATTTGAATCTTCCGTTGTATGATGCCACAACGGGTGGCTGCCGCGACGGTCTCCATCCCGACCGGCCAAACCAGAATCAGGGTGCAGAATCCACGCTCGCATTTCTTCAGTCCTTGTTGGAATTGCGTTTAGCCGAACAGACAGAATTATCTATGGGGGTATTATTAAAACCAACAATCAGCATCTCGAGCTCTTTCACAGAAGCAAACTGAATCCCATTCTCACCGCCGAGCATTGGCCCTATCCTATCAATAGCGTGTTCAATGCCGGCGCCACGCTGCTTCCTGACGGGACGACATTGCTTTTGTGTCGCGTGGAGGACCGTCGGGGACTTTCCCATTTGTGCGCCGCCAGATCGGCAAACGGAATTGACGGATGGAAGATTGACGAACAACCTACCTTGCTTCCAAATCCCGATAGTTTTCCGGAAGAACTCTGGGGAATCGAAGATCCACGGATCACGTTTGTGCCGGAATTAAAAAAATACGCCGTTGTGTATACTGCTTATACGCGCGACGGACCCGGCGTTGCCCTGGCCCTTACGGAAAGCTTCCACACGTTCGAACGCTTCGGTGTGATCATGGCACCTGAGGACAAAGACGCTGCGCTCTTTCCGAGACGAATCAACGGAAACTGGGCTTTGATTCACCGTCCTGTCAGCGCACCGAGAGCACACATGTGGATTTCGTACTCACCGGATCTGACAAACTGGGGCGGACATACCCTCCTGATGGAAGCCCGGAAGGGCGCATGGTGGGATGCCAACAAGATCGGTCTTTCTCCCCCACCCATTGAGACACCTCAGGGCTGGTTGGTGATTTACCACGGAGTAAAACAATCATGCGCTGGATGTATTTACAGGCTGGGACTTGCGCTGTTTGATTTGAACAAGCCCGAGCTTCTGCTGAAGCGCGGCGGTAATTGGGTTTTCGCTCCGGAAGAACCGTACGAACAACGCGGCGACGTGGGATATGTCGTGTTTCCGTGCGGATACACGATTGGCAAAGATGGCGATGCCATCAATATCTATTATGGCGCTGCAGATACGAGTATTGCCCTGGCAACCAGCAGCATACGCGAGATGCTGGAGTGGCTTGGAAAGCACAGCGAATGACTCTACGCTGATATTGGCGCTGCTACGAGATGGTAAGAATGCACAATTCGCTTCAAAGTATACAACCCCAGGAAGAGCAGACACTATGACAGAGAAGTCAGACACTACCATTGAAGAAAAGATTCGCAGGGACGGCTCTCTTTCAGAAGAGAGAAAAATTGCCCTTCTGAAGTTGGTTGCGACGATGAAGCCTGATATGAAGAAATCCCACAAGTCTGACCAGAATACGAAGGGTATGATCCGATCGAGTGATCATTCAACGGATAACGCTATTCAGCAAACGAAGAAACACAAAGACTCATGAGGTGATTACGTGGAAGAAAAACAAGTAGTCGTTGGCGAATATGAAACTGAAATAGACGCTGAAATCGCAAAAGGACATCTCAAAGCGTCAGGCATCACTTCAATCATCATCAAAGACGACGGGGGTGGAATGCTTCCATCGCTGCAGAATACGGAAGGCGTTCAGTTGCTGGTTGCCGAAACTCATGAGGAGAAGGCCAGGAAAATACTCGAGTCGCATTCTCGCTGAATTCGTCAAGGAAACATCCTTGCGGACCCTGAAGAGCCGATGTTCGCGGCCATGGCACCGAACAGCGGGAAGACTCTATGATAGAAGGAAGAGTGTCGATGAAGAGAAATATGGGTGTGTGGATAGACCATAGGAAAGCGGTCATCGTGCGGATGACAGATCATGCTGAGGAGATACAGACGATCCTTTCCGACATGGAGAAACATGTTCGTCATCCACGGGGAAAGCCGGAGGATCAAGAAGAGCATAGATACACTAATCATCTCCATGAGTACTACGCGAAAGTTATCGTGTCCCTTCATGATGCCGATTCTATTTTGATCCTCGGCCCCGGCGAGGCGAAGGGCGAACTCAAGACGCTCCTGGAAAACGAAGCGCTTGGCGGGCGCATTGCTGGAATCGGAACGGTTGACAAGATGACTGATCCACAGCTTGCAGCAGAAATTAGAAAGTATTTTTCTGGAAAGCTTGAGAACACTCAGCAGATATGAAGTTTTGTAAGGAATGCACCGAGGAGTTTATCGATCTGTTCGGGAAACTGCACATCAGCGGTCATCAACAATCTTCAAAGGAGCTCCATTATGATCGATTCACAGCTTAGATCTTTTCGAACATTCGTGGTTCTCTCTCTTGGTTTGCTGCTTCCTTTGCTTTCAGGCTGCTCTGCGGGCGACACTCCCGAGGTGCAGTCCATGAAGGCTGATTTGAAGAAGATGACACACGAGCGAGCCAAAATTGAAACGCACCTGGCGATATTTGATACACTCGACTTCATCGTGTTCAGCAACCAGGAATGGACCCGTCTGCACGAAAGCCATTCAAAAGACATCAAGGTCTATTGGCCCGATGGGCACATGACAGAAGGCATTGATGTGCACATTGCGGACTTGAAAGCCATGTTTGTTTATGCACCCGATACGAGAATCAAAGAGCATCCGATACGATTTGGCGCGGGCAAATATACCGCTGTCACCGGCGTGTTCGAGGGCACGTTCACGAAACCTATGCCGATTGGGAATGGAAAGTTCATTCAACCCACAGGCAAGGCATTCAAGATGCCCATGGCAACCATAGGCATTTGGGAAAACGGGATCATGATCGAAGAACATCTGTTCTGGGACAATCAAACGTACATGAAGCAAATCGGACTCGCAAAATAGTTTCTTCAATCAATAGAAGAGTGATCCACAGTCTGTAGGGGATTACGACGGCACATTTCAAGATTGAATATCCCCGGAGCCAATTTCGAGCGATCTCCGGGATACTGTGACACGGTTGGCGTTTGGCGGACTGAAGAATGAGACGCTGTTCACCAGGGAGAAACTGAATGAAAAATATTGAACTCTTGAATCCTTACACCATGGGCACCATCGAGCTGAAAAATCGGATCGTCATGGCCCCCATGACCCGCTCTCGAGCCATCGGCAACATTCCCAACGACCTCATGGCTGAGTACTATGAGCAGCGTGCTGCTGCAGGACTCATTGTTACCGAGGGGACATCCCCCTCGCCGAACGGTCTTGGGTACAGCCGTATTCCAGGCATTTTCAGCGAAGCACAAGTGGAAGGTTGGAAGAAAACAACGAAGGCCGTGCATTCCAGAGGAGGGAAGATATTCGTTCAGCTCATGCACACCGGGCGCATCGGCCATCGTGCAAACATGCCGGGAGATGCAGTGATTCTTGCCCCCTCTGCTCTCAAACCGACCGGACAAGTGTGGACAGACGCTCAGGGATTGCAGGACTATCCAGTCCCGACAGCCATGATGATAGGCGAAATCCGACGAGCACAGCAGGAATACGTTGCCGCCGCTGTTCATGCAAGAGAAGCAGAATTTGATGGAGTGGAACTGCACGGTGCGAATGGATACCTCCTGGAGCAATTCTTGTCTCCCGCAAGCAATCAAAGAAATGACCAGTACGGGGGAAGCGTTGAAAACCGCTGTCGTTTCCTGTTAGAACTCATGAGAGGCGCGGCTGAAGCAATTGGAAAGGAACGGGTCGGTGTACGCTTATCGCCGTACGGCGTGGCAAGCGACATGCCTCACTATCCTGAAATCGACAGCACCTACAAACATCTTGCTGAACAGGTCAACCGCATTGGGATATCCTATGTCCACATCGTGGACCACAGCAGCATGGGTGCACCGATCGTGCCCGTCGAAATCAAGGAAGCGATCCGCGAACGATTCAAAGGCACGATTATTCTCAGCGGCGGCTATACCAAGGAACGCGCTGAAACCGAATTGCGTGGCGGACTCGCAGATCTCATCGCATTCGGCAGGCCATTTATCAATAATCCCGATCTCGTTGAACGATTCGTTCACGGCTGGCCGCTTTCACAAGAACTCGATATGACGACATTCTATACTCCCGGCGACAAGGGATATACCGACTATCCCATGTACGCTCAACAAGCCCTTGAAATGGTCTGACATGCCTGAGATTGTCGAAGTCGGCGAATAACCACGAAGGAGGTGCGCTGTGGCGATACCTATGAAAGAGCATGACCCGAACCTGCTTCCTCCAGCTGACTGGGAGGGAGAAATCGAACGATTGCAGGAGGGCCTGCGTATTGAGCGCGATCGAACCCTTCGCACATTGGCCGATTTCAAAAACTATCGTCGCCGCATAGAACGTGACGGCAGCAAGCTTGCCGAAGAAGGCAAACGCGGTATTATACTGCCGCTCCTGGACATCGTAGACGACCTGGAGAAGGCGATGAAGTGGACCGGCGACGCGGAGAAACCTTTTGTCAAGGGAGTGCAAATCATCCACCAGAAATTCCTCTCTCTGTTGGAAGCGCAAGGCGTTTTCCCTTTCGAAAGTGTCGGCAAGCCATTCAACCACGATCTGCACGAGGCTGTCGCGATGACAAAACGTGCAGCAAGTGAATCGGGCATTGTGGTCGATGAGCTTCGACGCGGTTATCTCTGGAACGATGAATTGCTGCGCCCTGCGCAAGTGCGGGTTGCCGAATAACGTGCGCATCGCCTGGCGAGCCGCGGTTCTCCCTCGGCGTTCCACGGGTGCAAGAAAGTTGTGTGCCACGGCGTTGGCGGCACAATAATTATCCATATAAAACCGAAAGGGAGGTTCAAATGCCTTTAGTTCATGTCGTAATCGTTCTCATCGTGGTCGGCGTGCTCTTGTGGCTCGTGAACACCTACATACCCATGCAGGCCACGATAAAGAAAATCCTGAACGCCGTCGTGGTGATTGCGGTCGTGCTGTGGCTGTTGAACGGATTTGGGTTGCTGGAGCCGTTGCTGAACATTCACATCGGCAAATGATCTCTGCACGTTCATCAGGAGAAGTGCCAGAATTGCAGCGGACAGGCTTCACAGAGGAGCCCGTCGAGAAAAGAATGCGAGTTACGCAATGGCATGCTTCCTTTCTACAGTCGTCTGGACGTGATTCGAAAGCGGTAAGACCATGATCTACAAAGATTACTACAAGGATTTGGGCATTGCCAAGTCCGCTACGCCGGCTGAGATCAAGAAGGCGTATCGAATTCTTGCCAACAAGTATCATCCCGACAAAACCAACGGTGACAAAGCGGCTGAGGAAAAGTTCAAAGCCGTCAACGAAGCCAATGAAGTCCTGAGTGATCCGATAAAACGAAAGAAGTACGATCAGTTTGGTGCGGATTGGAAGCATTACGAAGAAGGCGGAGCTCAGCCGGGAGGATTCGATTGGTCGAAGTATGCGAATAGCGGCGGCGGACAATCGCGCCGGACGAGCACCAATGAATCCGACACCACGTTCACCGACGATAACGCTAATGACCTTTTCGAGATGCTGTTTGGACAACGCGGCGGACAGCGGCCGGGCAGACGGAATGTCGTCAGCAAAGGTGAAGATCTTGAGACTGAGGCCATTCTGACGCTTGAAGAAGCGTATCACGGCACGGCGCGGCTCATCCAGCTTCATGGTCAAACGATCAAAGTGACTATCAAGCCGGGTGCTGCAGACCAGCAAATGCTCCGAATTCCGGGTAAAGGGGCGAGCGGAATGAGCGGTGGTCCGAACGGCGACCTCTACCTCACCGTTAAGATAGCGCCGCATCCGGAATATCATCGCAAGGGGAATGACATTCACCAGGACATCGCCGTTGACCTGTATACGGCGATCCTCGGTGGAAAAGCCCAGATCAAGACGCTGAAAGGCGCGGTTACCGTCAACATTCCCAAGGAGACGCCAAACGGAACAGAACTCAGACTTCGGGGACTAGGAATGCCCATGTATGGGAAGAAGAATAAGTTCGGAAACCTGATCGTGAGAGTCGCCATCGTGCTGCCGGAGCATCTCAGCGCTGAAGAATCAGATTTGTTCGTCAAATTGGCGGCGCTGCGGAAATAGCTCACAGCGTTGCTGCATATGCATAAGCACTTCGCAGAACCACGTGCAATGTTTTGCTCATTGAAAGACGAGAGAACTAGTGCCGTTTCAAATTAGTTAGCTTGAGTTTTCTTTTCTTGTTTCGAGAGTAGCGATAGCGTAAGAACTTGATCATTGCCGTTCGGACTTCTGCGTGAGACTTGTGGTTGGAGTTGTGAAA
>Ga0182021_10000659_pt1 | contig 37828 bp, 40 predicted proteins | sample 612E3MmetaG_FD_120493 | JGI IMG/M metagenome (GOLD analysis project Ga0182021, IMG submission 120493) | Permafrost microbial communities from Stordalen Mire, Sweden - 612E3M metaG (Illumina Assembly) | ecosystem: Environmental > Terrestrial > Soil > Wetlands > Permafrost | place: Sweden...
ACAACACCGATTACCCACACCAGGCCCTGGAAAATTTAACGCCCAGACAGTGCTACGAAAACTATATTAATAATCAGCCTATCGCTCACTTAAAAAATGCTTGCTAAACAGGTGGCATTACAGTTTTTAAAGGTATTTTTGAGACACGACACTAGACGTTAATGTATTAAAACCCTCGACTTGCTCCGCCGCCCCCACTGAAGCCTCCACCAAATCCTCCAAACCCCCCACTAAAGCCACCCCCGCCAAACCCTCCCCCAAAACCACCGCTACCAAAGCCGCCTCCATAGTATGATCTCCTACCCCTCCTAGCCATGAGAAGCGGAAGAATTATAAAAATAAATAAAAAGGCGAGAAAAAAAGAAAAGAAACCTCCGGAGCTTTCCCCCCCCCCGAGTTCTCTTGGAGATACTTCTTCTGGGCGGTAGCCTTCTCCTAATGTTACTCCCGCATCTTTGACAATGACCTGGCCCACAGCGATCATAGCATTTAAAAGTCCTTCGCTGTAGTGGCCTTGTTTGAGCAGAGGGGCAACTTGTTCATCAAGGATATTCCCAACGAGCCCGTCAGGAAGAATGCCTTCAACCCCATAGCCGGTTTCAATCCTCACCTTTCGCTGATCAAGCACAAGGAAAATGAGCACCCCTTTATCCTCTCCCTTCTTGCCAATGCCCCATTTTTCGTAAAGCTCGTTGGCGTACATATCCGGCTCATTGTCCCCGATGGTTTTAAAGGTCGCCACTACTACCGCAGTTCCGGTTTTTTCCAGTACCTCACGGCTAAGGCCTTCCATTGCGGTTTTTGTATCAGGAGGAATAATGGAAGCAAAATCATTTACTGCTCCAGTAGGCCGAGGAAACTTTTCTTCTATAGCGTTAAGGCTACGTCCTTGAAGAAAATTAAACAACAGAAAAATCGCAATCAACAAGCGCTGGGAACGAAGTATTTTTTTAGCCCGATTGTTTTTAGCTGAAGACATAGTCAAATAAATTTTAAAAACCTAATTAAAATGTTCGGAGGGCAAATAATTCCTTTTGTATTAAAAAAACATGCATTCGGCAAGGTGTTGCGACTCATTCATCGGACGCAAAGTTACCACCCCTCCTTCTATCCTTTCTTGAAAGTGCAGCTATTTCGCGTTGCTTTCAATGTTTTTTATCTTTTTTGCCACGGTTAATCGTAAAAAGCTACTTCAAAAAACTCGTCAGTTCAGTAAAGACTTTTATCGCGAAACTATCAGTCATACCAGAAATATAGTCAACAATTGCCCTTAAATAGCTCTTTTTTCTTCAACACGGTAGATGATAGCATTTTGAAATTTCAACTCCTTCCTTTTTTTTGCATCCAAATCCGAATACTTAATTAGCCAATCAGAGAATGTATCTGCTAATAATGAACAAGTCTTTTTGTATTCCATAGTGAGATTAGATAATGACTGTCGCCCCTTGTAAGAATCTGACAAAGTTTTATAGATAGATTCAATAATGATTTCGGCATATCTTTTAAAGTGGTCCAATTTGGGATGATAGTAGATGTTCTTTTTACTGAATTCGCGAAGCTCTTTTAACAATCTCAAATTCTTTTCGGAAAATCTAATTCCCTCTTTTGGACTACTGGAATTACATAAATCGATAATAAGGTCATGCATAAGAACGGTAGTATTTATCTTTTTTACGTTCATCTTGAATTTTTTATTTATACGGTTAATTAGATTCCTTATTTGTTTATCGGTTACAAACCTAAGCGTCAAGGCGTCCTCAATATCTCTTCCCAAGAAAGAGATTTTATCAGCGACTTTTACAATACAAGCTTCCCAAGTATACGGGCCATACTGATTGGGCTTCGCTATTTCCTGCAAGTCTATCACCTTTTTTCTCGGCAAAATGGCATTTTCATTGTCCTCTCCACAATGTGAGACAATTCCATCTCTCACAGCATAGGTTAAGTTCAGATTCATCTCATTTCCATCCGGGTCTTTTAGGGTTTCTATTTTGTCTACAAACCAAAGGCTGTTTTTCTCATGCCAAAATCTCTCTCCTAAATCTCTTTCAGAAATTCTTTTTAAAATGTCTTCTCCTTCATGACCAAATGGAGTATGCCCAAGGTCATGACCAATAGCAATAGCTTGAGCTAATTCTGTATTTAGGCCCAAATACTTTGATATTGTATAACTTACCGCAGCAACATGGTTAACATGCTCAATTCTGGTGCAAATATGATCGTTTTCGGTTGCGAAGAAAATCTGCGTCTTATGTTTTAACCTCCGATACGCGGTCGAATGCAGAATCCTGTTAAAGTCGCGGGCGAAATTGCTTCTTATATCATTTCTTCTCGAATAAATTTTTTTTTGCCGGCGTATAGCATCACGCCATTTTTGATTTTCTTCACACATTGCAACCGTAGAAAAATTATTGGATTTCATTATCTCCTCGAAAACATCTTTTGAAGATTTCGAGATAATCTTCTGGCGGTTTCACTTATCGATAAAAAAAATTTAATTGTTAGATATAAGTTAGAAATTAACTAGAAAATAAAAAAGAGGTTATCCCTAACCTCTTAATTTTCTTTATGGAGCTGACGGGGATCGAACCCGTGACCCCTTGACTGCCAGTCAAGTACTCTCCCAGCTGAGCTACAGCCCCAATTTTTAAAAATAATATATTTTAATTTTTGAGAATGTCAACTAAACTTTAACTTTTCCCGGCAATAATCCCGAAAATTATTTACCCCGATAAAAAACTCTCTCATCATGATAACCCAGTAGTATTGGCCTTTTTGAGTCAGAAATAAACTATTTCCTTGTTTTTTTAGTCCCCCAGCAATCCTGAAAAATAGGATCTCTGACCACAAATATCGGTAAATATTCTCCCCGACTTTAGTCTTCAGTGCTTCCAGGTCAAGTCTTAGTCCAAAAAGCTTCATCAAAAAATCATAACGCGCTCTTTCTTTAATTGAAAAATCCTTTTTTGCCGTAATCGGGAGTTTTTCCTCATTAACTATTCGGATATACTCTTTTATATCAAACGTATTCGCATAGGCGCTTCCCCCAAGATAGCCAATTGCTCCGCTCCCGATTCCTGCGTATTCTTCAAAGTTAACCACATATTCATCAATCATGGCTTCACTTCGGGAAAAACACCAGGCGGTTGCCGGCTTGTAATGAGGCGATAACAGAGAGGTGATTATTTGATAAAACTTTTTTTCCCGCTCATACTTTACGACTCCTAATTTTTTTTTGATCAGCCCCTGGGTGGAAGATGATACCATCAGCGGATAATAGGTTACTTGGTCAACCGCCAAAGCAAGGATGGTTTCAAGGTCTTTTTCTAAGATCGCTGGGGTTTGCGGGGGAAAATTAAAGATCATATCCACATTGAGGGTGTTGAAATTACCCTGGGCGTGTTTGAGCTTTTCTGCAATTTCCTGTCCGCTGCCGTATTTATGATATCTTTCCATTGCCCTAAGCAAGCCATCGTCAAAGCTTTGGACCCCCACGGAAAGACGGTTTACCCCTATCTCTTTGAGAATTTCGATATTTTCCCTGGTCACATGGTTGGGGTTGGTCTCAACTGAAATTTCAGAGGTTGAAAAATTTTTCTTTATCAATCCTAAAGTTCGGGTTAATTCATCTATGAGAACAGTGGGGGTTCCTCCTCCCACATACACTGCCTTAAAATCGTAGCCTAAGTTTTTATAGAGAATGATCTCTTTGCGTAAGGCAACAAAATAATCTCGGGCCAGAGGTTCTTGAAATACCCCCCGATGAAACGAACAATAAGGGCAAAGCTCTTCACAAAAAGGCACGTGGAGATATAACAGGGTGGGGATAGCGTCTTTCTTCGGGGGAATAGTCAAAGAAGCCGCAGGAGAGAACCGGAGGTACCGGGCATTTTCTTTGCGGGCAAAAGATGTTATAAAATTTTCAATCAACATAGGTTCTGTTAGTATTATTTTTTGATTGAAAAGGTAAAGGAAAATTTAGTAATAAAATTTTGGCTGATTTAAATTATCATCTTTAGGTAAATTTTTAAACTTAATTGACGCATTTCATGGGTAGCTCTCCCCAAAAAATAATATCATTTGTCTTGATTGCCCTGGCTTTTGTTGTCGGATCAGGAACTTTTTTTAAAAATCAGATACAACCCCTTTGTTTTTATAATGAGCTTCCTTCTGAAGCAGGGGGTTGCAAAAGTGATAGATGGGGGCATCATTGTCTTGGATGGAGGTGAAAAAGTCCGGTATTTAGGAATTAACGCTCCGGAGATAAGGGTCAGGCACGGAGAGTGGATACCAAGGGCAACAGATATGCGGCGAAGAAGCAAAGGCTTATAATCAGAAGCTGGATGAAGGGAAAATGGTTCGCTGGGGTATGACCAGAAAAAAGAGATGATTACAACCGGATTCTGGCTTATGTCTGGGGTGATGGAGTCCTGATCAATGGAGAATTGCTCAGACAAGGTTTGGCTCTGGTGGATGTTCGGTTCCCCAACTGCAAGCATCAAAAAATGTTTTTGACTTCCAAAAAAAGCGCATGAGTTTCACCGGGGTATATGGGGAAAACTTGAAGACCATACTTTTCCCGAGCAGGAGGCTTTTAAATTAATAGGAGAAATTGGCGGGGTGCAAGGCACAATAATTAGTGTTACTATCGGAAGGGAAAAGGTATATTTGCATTTTGGAAAAAACTGGGAAAAGGATTTTACCGGGATCATTTATAAGGACAACCTGTAAAGTTTTCCCTGGGAAAGCAAAGCCGTAGCGCTTTTTTTAGTAAGGAAAGTAAAAATTTACGGGTTTGTAAAAAACAGTGAAGGCCCGGCAATTGTTATCTCCGCACCGAGCCAAGTGGATATCTTGAATTAACCGAGATTGAGGGATTTAAGACTTTACTTTTTTCCCTTCTTCTTGGGGATATTGGTTTGTTCAATTTGGCTATCAAGGAATTTTTTTAAATAGGCAAGATGGTCGCCATCAATTCGAAGAAATTTTATCCCTGTCCTATAAAGGCCTGCCCTGGTTTTTTTGCAATGGACCACTTCTCCCTGGGCCAGAATAATTTTATCCTGCTCAAAGGCGATATCCAGATCAATGACGTTTCCGGGCTCAAAGACCACCGAAGACTCAATGAGAATACCGGATTCACTGAGGTCATGTACTGTGGCCATTTCCCCCGGTATTTCAACTAAACTATCGGGATCATAGTGAGTAAAAGAGATAAGTCGGGAATAACCTAACCGCAAGTACCGGCGTTGTTCAACCGAAATTTTTTTCGAAGGCTTCTTTTTTTTGGGCATGGCGCTCCTCTGAAAAAAATAACCTTAACCTCATTTTATGTTTGTCTTATACCAAAAGATTGAAATAAAATAAACCAATATATTTTGTAACGAAACATCATTTGTGAGCCCAGAAGAAGCCCATTGGCTTAAGTTCCCCTAAGCCGTTTTCGGCAAACATGACCGTGGAAAATGAAAAAAACAAACCATGGGGGGGTAAAACCATGAAAGAGATTGATGCCAAAACCAAAAGCTGTGTCCTCATCGGTGATCCGGTGGAACATTCTTTTTCTCCGCTGATCCATAATGCTGGATTTAATGCATTGGGAATTAATTTTGTCTATGTTGCTTGTCTCGTAAAAGACCTTGAACACGCCATAAAAGGAATCAGAGCGTTAAATATCCGGGGGGCAAGCATTACCATTCCTCATAAAGTCAAAGCAATCAGTTATGTGGATAAGCTCGATGACTTGGCGCAGAAAATCGGTTCCATCAACACCATTGTGAATCAAAAGGGGAAGCTCATAGGGTATAATAATGATGGGATGGGGGCACTAACAGCTCTCCAGGACTGCACAATTGACCTTAAAGGAAAGTCTGTTTTGGTCTTAGGCTCTGGAGGGGTGGCCCGGGCAATCACCTTTTCCCTCGTCATGAGGGGTGAGGTAAAAAGACTGCATATTCTGGGGATTATCAAGGAAGAGATGAACATTTTGATTGAGGACCTCAGAAAAACCGGGGGGAGTGATGTTCAGGGGACACTTCTGCGGGACGATATTCTCCAAACGACCCTTAGTATGTCGGATATACTCATTAACTGTACCCCAATAGGAATGTATCCCAAAACCAAGGAAAGTCCGGTGCCGAGCAGTTTTCTCCGGCCAGGGCTTCTGGTTTTTGACGTGGTCTATAACCCTCCCCAAACCACGCTTCTCAAAGATGCTCAAAAAGCCGGCTGCAGGACTATTTCCGGTCTCGAGATGTTTATTAATCAGGCGATCGTTCAGTTTGAGCTTTGGACCGGAGAAAAAGCTCCGGTTGATGCCATGAAAAAAGTTCTCTTGGCAAAGTTAATTTAGGGATAAGAGACATGAACATTGTTCTAATCGGATACCGGGGAACCGGAAAATCAACCATCGCTAAAATATTATCAGCTCGTCTGAAATGGCCCCGATTAAATCTTGACGAAGGGATTGTGAAAGACATGGGAATGAGTATTCCTCAGATTGTAGAAAAACACGGCTGGGAATTTTTTCGCGACATGGAATCAAGGATGGTGGAAAAAACAAGCACCATGAATCGGACCATTATTGATGCCGGAGGGGGAGTCATAGTGCGGGATCACAATGTTGATATTCTCCGCACAAAGGGATTTATTGTCTGGCTTAAAGCCAGACCCAAAACCATCATCCGCCGGATCAAAGATAATACTAATCGCCCCTCGCTTACCGAGAAGAAATCTTTTTTAGAAGAAGTAAAGGAAGTACTCGCCGAAAGAACCCCCAAATATCAGGCCGCTGCCCACGTGGCGATTGATACGGATAACCTCTCTCCCCAAGACGCTGCCGAAAAGATAATTGAGGAGTTAAATCGTTTTAACGCAGGCTAAAGCCTGCGTCTACCACGTTTTGCCAGAAACTGAAAAACGATTGCATTTAACCAAAATGCCGCTGGCGGATAATCTCATAGAACACTACGGCAGCAGCAACCGAAGCATTTAAGGAATTGATTTTTCCGCGCGTGGGGATCGAGAGCAGAAAGTCACAGTGTTTTTTAACCAGCTGGTGCATACCTTTTCCCTCGCCACCAATGACCACCGCTATGTCCATCGTTAAATCCATAGAATACAGAGATTGTCCAGCGCTCGCATCCGTCCCAACAATCCAGATGCCCTCTTTTTTTAACTCTTCAATCAGTGAAACCAGATTAGAAACCCGACAAACTGGGGTATGCGCTAAAGCTCCAGCCGACGCTTTAAGGGCTGCATCATTAACAGGGGCAGAGCGATGTTTAGGAACAAAGATCCCTTGAGCACCAGCGGTGTTGGCTGTTCTTATGATAGCCCCAAAGTTCCGGGGGTCTTCGACTCCGTCTAAAATCAAAAAAAGCGCTTTTTCCTTTGTTCTGCGCCAGGTTTCCAGAAGTGACTCTAAGGATTGGTAGGCATACGGAGAGACGATTCCAACGACACCCTGATGAGACACATCCCCCACGAAAAAAGAAAACTTGGATGGGGGGATACGATGCACTTTGATATTATGGCTCCGGGCAAGAGAATAAATCAAGGCCTTTTTATTTTTAAGATCTCCCACGGGTAGATAAACCTGTTGGATCCGTTCGGGGGTGGACTTAAGGATTTCCAAGATAGGATTTATGCCAAAGATTTTTTCTTCCATGCACAAAAAAGCATCGTTATACGAGAGCGCCGGCCATATCGTCTACGATCTTTTGGGCCGCAGTTTTCGGATCAGAAGCCTGAAGGATGGGCCGGCCAATCACTAAATAATCCGCGCCGGCGTGTATTGCTTCGCGGGGAGTAAGAACCCGCTTCTGATCATCTTTCGTGGCGTCCGGCGGTCGTACTCCCGGAGTAACAATGAGAAATCCTGCCGGGCAAACCTTTCTAATAAGAAAAATCTCATGAGGGGAGGCGACGACTCCGTTGAGTCCTGAGGTATAGGCAAGCGCTGCTAACCGCGTAACTTCTTCGGCAACCGGAGAATGGAAACCGACGTCAGCGAGGTCAGCGTCTGAAAGGCTGGTGAGGACGGTGACACCCAAGAGAATCGGCGGGGTAACGGTGATCGCGCGGACTTTGGAGCGAGCGGCTTCGGCAGCGGCTTTCATCATGGCTTTTCCGCCGGAGGTATGGACGTTGAGCATGGCTACTTTTAAAGCCACGGCCGCCTCGACTGCATTTTTTACGGTATGGGGAATGTCATGGTATTTTAAATCGAGAAATACTTTGCCGCCCTCTTCGTGGACCATGGCAACGGCTGAAGGCCCAGAGCGGGTAAATAATTGATGGCCGACCTTAAAAAGGCCAACTGAGTCCTTTAATGCTTTCACCAGGTCCCATGCCCGGGAAAGGTCATCTATATCCAGCGCTACAATGAGTTTCTTTTTCGCTTTTTCTGTGGGTGTTTCCATAGACGTCGTGAGAACAAGGGGTGCATTAAAATTTACCAAAAATTGTTAGATGTTTTTTCATGCGCTCCCCACGGTGTTTCTCCGCTAAGATAATGGAATGGAGCGCCTGAAGAGCTTGAGCGTAGATGTCATTGATAATAATATAAGCGTAGTCGCGTGCTTGAGCGATCTCCGCGCAGGCTTTGGCAACCCGCTCCCCGATGACTGCCGAAGAGTCAGTTTCTCTTTTTTGGAGTCTTTTTTCAAGCTCTTCAAGTGAAGGGGGGATGAGAAAAATAGTTATTGCGCGGGGATAATTTTTCTTAAGCTGTTGCGCACCCTGACCGTCAATATCAAAAAGAAGATCGGTTCCCTTCCGAAGGGTCGGTTCAACAACCGACCGGGGAGTGCCATAGAGATGCCCGTAGATTTCCGCCCACTCAGCAAATTCTCCTTTATCAATCATCGCGGTAAAGGTTTCCCGAGAAACAAAGTGGTAGGCTTCGCCCGGTCGTTCGTCCTTGCGGGGCAAGCGCGTTGTGTATGATACGGAAAATTGTATATCGGGGATGAGTTTCATTAAATCTTTGCAGAGCGTGCTTTTTCCCGTCCCCGAAGGGCCGGAAACGATGAATAAAAGACCGGTTTCCATTATTATTCTTTTCCTTCTACACCCTTTTGAAAATCCGACAACAGACGGTTCGCCACTGTTCCCGCCTCTACCGCGGAAAGCACCACGTGGTCACTATCAGTGATAATGATCGAGCGGGTCTTTCTTCCCTGGGTCACATCAACAAGTTTTCTTGTTTCCCTCGCTTCTTCCTTGAGGCGTTTGGTGGGAGCTGAACCCGGGTTGATGATCGCCACCACCCGGGATGCCATCACCACATTCCCAAACCCAACGTTTAACAATCTTCTATCCATATCACCCTCCCTTTTTTATTCCACATTTTGTACTTGCTCGCGCATTTTTTCCAGATCGCTTTTTATCTCGATGACGGCTTGAGAGACTTTCGCGTCACTTGCCTTAGCGCTCATGGTGTTTACTTCCCGGTTTATTTCCTGGAGAGTAAAATCGAACTTGCGGCCGATAGCGTCCGCAACACCAAGCAACTCCTGGCATTGTTTAAGATGGCTTTTTGCCCGCACGATCTCCTCGGTGATGTCCGCCCTTTCCGCCAACAGGAAGACCTCAGTCAGAAAGCGGGGTTCGTCAAGGGTAAAAGGGGCGTTGAGGTCCTGAAAACGTTTCAATATTTTTTCTCGATAGGCATTGGTCAGCCCTGAGGCGGAAGCTTCGATGTCGGAAACGAGTCGGCCAATGTTAGTGATCCGTTGTTTAAGGTCTTGTTTTAATACCTCCCCTTCTGCTTCTCTCATGGTGTTAAGCGAACCCAGAGCTTGCTCTAAAATAACCGTAATTTCTTCCTCCTGGCTAACGTTGTCCTCGGTTTTTTCCACGACAAGGACATCCTGCAATGATACGAGGTGCTGCAAGGAAATGTTTTCCTGCAAGGAAAGGTCTTCTTTTAATTTATTAATGAGCTTATAATATTCTTTTGCCAAAGGGAGATTTAAGCTCACCCGAGCGTTATTCCCCGCCCCATTTTCCATTTGAATGGTTGCATCAACTCTTCCTCGGGAAATTTTGGTTCCCAGATATTTTTTTAAAGATAATTCTAGGGGTGCTAATGACTTGGGGGTTTTGAGAAAAATATCTAAAAACCGGTGGTTAACTGTTTTGATCTCTACGACACAAAGCCGGTCGCCAATGCGTCCTTCTGCCCGGGCATATCCGGTCATGCTTTTCATGAAGAGCCTTTCTGTAAGCTTTTTAATTGAAAAAGGTATTTTTGACGGAGTTCATTCAGAAGCGTCTTTATACCCTCTGACCCATAATCAGGATAGGTCCAAGGGAGGTCTTTAAAGACTTTTTCCTGGTAGATTAAGCTCAAATCCGCGTAAATGCCATCCTTGAGATAAGGGCGGTGAGGCGCTGGTTTGGTTGTGGCTAAAATTAAATGATACCGGTTCATATACCCAGGGTCAATATTCACCGTTCGCTGTTTTGGGTCAGGGGAAAGTGATGCTTCAAGAGCATTGGTTAAAAGCTTGATGGAGGAAAGAGTTTCCGGATGTATTAGTGTTTCAAACCCCATGATCCTCCGCCAAAGGGTTTTTCCCATCTCCTCGGTATAATAATCAGTAAAATCAAACGGCATCGTTGCGCTGACAAAATCAAGGGAACCAAAATGGCTAACCATTTCTTTGAGGACACTCGAAAAAGTGTCTTCTTTCTGGCAGATTAAGCTGGCGATAAGCTTAACATGAACAGGATTCGCTGGATTTCCCACAGAAAAACAAAAAAGATGAAAAAATAATAAATTTTCTTTTAAAAATCGTCCCGTACGCGATCTCAGTCAGGTTTTTGGATGATAAAAGAAAAAAAAGCCTCTGTCAAGAATGCATTTGCAGGGAAGAAGGGTCTTTGAGATCGTTTTGAAAAATTTCTTTTATTTTTTCCTGGAGCTGGGTTCGGTCTTTCAGTGTCAGTCCGGCTGTTTCCACAGGAGCATGAACCGAAAGCGTGGCCGAACCCGGCAAAACTCGATAAGACCCTTTGGCCATGATTTTATGAGACCCCTTGATAGTTATCGGTAAAATCGGAGCGCCCGAAAGGATGGCCAGAGAAAACCCGCCTTTGTTAAAAGGGAGCAATTCCCCGGCTGTGCTCCGGGTCCCTTCGGGAAAGATAAGCACGGTTGATCCGTTCCGGATTTTATCTACTGCCTGTTTTATGCTGAGGTAGGCCTTTGATTTATTTTCCCGGTCAACCTCGATTGCGCCGATCCAGCGCAAGATGCTCCCAAAAACGGGTATCTTAAAAAGCTCTTTTTTTGCCATCCAACGGATAAGGACCGGTGAGAAAAGGAGTAAAAAAATATCAAAATAGCTCTGGTGGTTGGCCATGATAATATAGGAACGTGAAGGATCAATCTTTTCCATTCCCTGAATTTCTGTTTTAACTCCGGCGGCAAACAACAAAAGACGTCCCCACCGCTGCTCGATCCAATGGATCGCTTTTGGGCGCGATTGCAGGGTAAAAAGAAAAGGGACAAGAAAAAGAAGGGATGAAAAAACCGTGGTCCAAAAGAAAATGGTTCTAAATAAAACGAGCATTTTTCTTTCCAGGTAAGTAATAAAAATCTTCTCTTGCTCTCTTTTTGAAATACTTTATGTTTTCAAAGATGTCAATATTGGCGGGAAGAAAAAGGGAGGGAGAAAATGACAGGGGTGCCGAAACTTTTTGAAGATTAAAGATAATTATTTATAATCTTGATATTAGTAAACTTTATTTTTACTTACGGTTTGCTTGACCAGTGGAATGGGGGGAGTGGGTTTTTGAAGGAAAAACGAACCGATGGGAATAAGACGAACTTAGAGCCGCACAGCAGCGGATAGGGTCGACTCAATGATCCGATGGTGGTTTTGCTTTGTCATAAGCGACGAATTTTTCTAGGATTTGAAAAGAATTGTGGGCAACCCACGTAACTTTTCCGTCACATGATCCCACAATTATAATAATAATCACGCTGTACCCAAAAGCTTTTGATCGGATCGTAAAAACTGACACAATATGATCCTTTCGAGATTTGTGCGCTTGGCTTAGGTAGTAGTGAAATGAAACCGCTGAAGGAGGTATCCGAGTTAGCCAACGACTCGTTCAGCATCTGTGCTAATGTGCGTTGTTTCGTTGTTAGTGAAGCGCCCATTGCAACGACTACGGCGTAGGGAAGGAGGATTGGTAACCCCCCCCCTGCCGCCATTAACAACGGAGGCACCCGTAGACTTTGCGAGTGAGGAAGAATAGCTTTCCAGTTCCCATTGATTGTGATTCAGATCCCTTGTCCCTTGGCCAATTTATTAACCATTTTGTAGTGTAAAGGTAAGGTACTAAAAAAATCAAAAATGTTAATACACTTTTTACTTTTGCATGTTTTCACGATAAAGGATAAGGAAGGATTTTTTTAGGCTTATGTCCAGAAAAAATTGACTTTAACCATCAGTTATGTAACATTTCTAATTTATGCTATTTTATGTAGAAGTTGCGATGAAAAAATGTACTCCAAAAAAACCCTTTTAGCCCACATTGATAAGTTTTCCCAGGCTAGGATTATGGTCATCGGGGATATAATGATCGACCATTTTATCTGGGGCAGTGTTAACCGGATATCGCCTGAGGCCCCGATACCGGTAGTGCGGATAACTAACGAAAGTTTCCACTTAGGCGGAGCTGCGAATGTGGTTCACAACATCCATACCTTGGGTGGAAAAGTTTATACTGCTGGGGTTACGGGAAATGATGAGATGGGAAGAAAGATCGGCCATAATCTTCGGGCGTTAGGCATAAGCATTGGGGGGATTATTGCTACTCACGAGCGGCCGACGACTGTAAAGACTAGAATTATTGCGCACAACCAACAAGTGGTTCGGCTTGATCGGGAAGAAGTCTCACCGTTAAACACGGATATTAAAAAACGGATTATTGCTTATTGCAAAAAAAATTTCTCAGACATACATGCGGTTATTTTGTCTGATTATGATAAGGGCTTGTTGTCACGTGAGCTGGTTGAGGAGATTATTGCCCTATGCAAAAAGGATAAGAAACCCGTGATCGTGGATCCCAAGGTGGAGCATATCGATATTTATAAAGGCGTGACCATGATCACGCCCAACCAAAAAGAAGCCAGCGAAATGAGTGGGGTAAAAATCCTGACTGATAAGGATGCTTCCCGCGCAGCTTCTCTCCTTCAAAAAAAGATTGGCTGCGAATCAGTCCTGATCACCCGGGGTGAACAGGGAATGACTCTGGTAGAAAAAAATGGTTCTTTTGCCCACATCCCCACGTTAGCCACTGAGGTCTATGATGTAACCGGTGCTGGGGATACAGTGGTAAGCGCTCTTACGTTAGCGCTTACCACCGGAGCGTCGAAAAGAGTTGCTGCTTTAATAGCGAATTATGCTGCGGGGATTGTGATTAAAAAGGTTGGCACTGCTTCGGTAGAAAAAAAGGAATTGAAAAAAGCTGTTCTAAAACAAAACTGTATCCTTAATGGGGGAAATTTTTAGCCGCGGAATAACTTTTTCGGGGCAACACACGTAATCCGTAGTCATGAGAAAACCTCAAAAGCCATCCTCACTGCGAAACGAAGTTCTCTCCGTCATTCTTTTTGCCGTTAGCTTAGTGATGTTTCTAAGCCTTATTTCCTATTACGCAAAAGATCCTTCATTATCCTATTATACTAACCGTCCTCCGCAAACGATTCATAACTTATTAGGAATAATAGGCTCCCGTCTTGCCGATCTTTTGTTCCAAAGTTTTGGTTTTAGCGCTTTCCTGTTGGTGGTGGCTTTTTTTCATCTTTCGGTCCGGCTTTTTATTACCCTTAAATTTTCTTTCCGGCTGCTTAAGAGCTTAAGCTTTCTTGGGCTCATGTTTTCAACTGCAGGGCTATTAAATCTTAATTTGGGGAAAGTCACGCTCATTAATTTTTCGGGAAATGCGGGTGGATTATTAGGCTCTATCCTCTCTGATTTTTTTATAAAATATTTAAATAAAGCAGGTTCTAACATCCTCTTAATCCTTGTTTTGGTTCTTTCCTTGCGGCTGTACGCCAACTTTTCTTTTATCCAGCTGGGACGTTTTATTTTTATTGGTTTAACTTTTTTGGGAAAAGGGTTGCTTTTTCTTTTTAAAACCGGGAAGAAGATTTTTACTCAGAAGAAAGCCGATAGGGTGGAAACAAAGCCTCTCAAGAAAAAAGAACCACTTCCTCTTTTTCGGGAAAGGGAAGAGCCAAAGATCATCCAAAAGGAACCAGTGATTATTGCTCCTCCGGCACCTGACAAGATTTCACCGGAGAAACCCAAAACACCTGCTCAAGTGACACTGCCTTCGGGTTTTAAGCTCCCCCCGCTTACTTTGCTCCATGATCCGCAAAGGGAGGTTACCCAAATCGAGAGAGAATTTCTTCTTCAAAACTCGAGGCTTTTGGAAAATAAACTCAATGATTTTGGAGTCCAAGCCACGGTGGTAAATGTCCACCCCGGTCCCGTGGTAACGCTGTATGAGCTTGAGCCTGCGCCTGGCGTTAAAATCAACCGGATTGTTAACTTAGCTGACGACTTGGCTTTGGGGCTTAAAGCCATGGGAATCAGAATCATCGCGCCTATCCCGGGAAGGGGAGCGATTGGGGTGGAGATACCCAACAAGAATCGGGAGACAGTTTGCTTTAAAGAGATTGTTGGTCAAGAGAAATTTCTTCAAAATGAATCGCCCTTAACCCTGGGCATGGGCAAAGATATTTACGGAATGCCGATTATTGCTAACCTAGCCAAAATGCCTCATCTTTTAATCGCGGGCACCACCGGCTCAGGCAAGAGCGTGTTTATCAATTCGATGATCTGCTCGATTCTGTATAAGGCTCTGCCCACGGATGTAAAGCTCCTTATTATTGATCCCAAGCGTTCGGAGCTCACTCTTTATGAAGATATCCCTCACCTTATTTACCCGGTGGTAACTGATGCTAAACAAGCAGCTGAGGCGCTTCGTTGGGCGGTTGAGGAGATGGAGCGGCGGTATCATTTGCTGGCAAGGATGGGGGCGCGCGACATCTGGGTTTATAACCAGAAGGTAGTAAAGTCACAAGCAAGCACACCGCTTTCTGATTCAGCGGAAAACGGAGAGGAGATGCCCCCCCAGAAGATGCCCTGGATTGTGATTGTGATTGATGAATTAGCTAATCTTATGACCGTAGCCACCCGGGAAGTAGAGTGGCTGCTTGCCCGCTTAGCCCAAATGGCGCGGGCCGCGGGTATCCATCTTTTAGTTGCCACGCAGCGGCCTTCGGTTGACATCGTAACCGGAACCATTAAGGCAAATTTTGCTGCTCGAATCTCTTTCCGGCTTGCCACTAAAACGGATTCACGGATAATTCTGGATTGCAACGGAGCGGAGAACCTTCTTAACCAGGGAGATATGCTTTTTCTTTCTCCTCGGAGCGGAAGAATTAAACGGATTCACGGGCCTTTTCTCTCTGACGATGAAATCCGGAGGATCGTGGAGTTTCTTAAGGAGCAAGCGAAACCAGAGTATCAGGAACTCCACTTGAAGGTTGCAGAAGAAACTGCAGATGACTCGGCTGACGTTACGGATGAAAAGTACCGGGAGGCAGTAACTTTGGTGACTAACTTGGGTCAGGCTTCCATCTCCCTGATCCAAAGGAAACTCCGGATTGGATATAACCGCGCTGCGCGGATGATAGAAAAAATGGAAGAAGATGGAATTGTCGGCCCCAGTGATGGGGTCAAACCAAGAGAAGTATTACGAAAGATGATGGATATTTAGGACTATGAAAATAAAATATGTTTTGTATCTTATTATGGCGCTCTTTTTCTTAAGTGCTCTTCCTTTTGTTGTGAAGGAAATAAAGGGGGATGAAGATGTTGTTGCCTTGGTTCAGCAAAAGTATAAAGCCGTAAATTCGGTTGAAGCGGACTTTGTGCAGACAAACTATATTGCTTCATTAGACCAATCCCGGGAGTTTAGGGGGAAGATTTTTCTTGAAAAACCGAATTTTTTTAATATGGAAGTTTCTCATCCTGCGAAACAACGACAGACTTTTGATGGTCAGTACCTATGGGTTTATACGTCGGCCAATAACCAAGTTCTCAAAAATCTGGTGTCCCCAGACTTTTTACATCATCCTTTTATTAATCTTCTTTCCACCATGGAAAACCTGGAAAGAGATTTTTTTATCAGTGTTTGCTCGGGAGGAGCCACTTCTGACCCTTCATTAAAGCTTACCCTCAAGGAAAAATATTCCGAGCTTCGCGAAGCGCTTATTACTGTGGGAAAAAAGAGTTATCAGATTCAAATAGTAACTATTTATTACGAATCCGGGAATTATACTCGATTAGTTTTGAGTAAGATAAAAGAAAACCAAAGAATTTCTCCCCAATGCTTTCACTTTATCCCTCCTGCTGGCGTTGAGGTGATTGAGCCGCCCTCACCCCAAACAAGACAATAACTATATGTCACATCCCCCAGTCTATTTAGTAAGCCTTGGTTGTGCCAAAAATCTCGTGGATAGTCAGGTTATGCTGGGTGCTTTGCTTAAAGCCCACTATCCGGTTGCGAGCTTACCTAGCCAGGCAGAAATCATTATTATCAATACCTGTGCTTTTATTAATGCGGCAAAAGAAGAGGCACTCGAAACCATTTTTGCGCTTGCTCAGTACAAAAAATCCGGAAGCTGTAACTATTTGATTGTTAGTGGGTGCTTGCCCCAGCGATACGGCAAGTCATTAGCTAAGCTTCTTCCTGAGGTAGATGTATTTATCGGCACCGGGGAATTTTATCGGGTTAGGGAAGTGATTGAGTCGCTGAGGGAAACAAAGGCCGCTTCCCGATTTTACTTGGGGACGCCCCGCTACCTCTATGATGACAGGACTGATCGGGTTAATACTTCTTTTCCTGGAAGTGCTTATATCAAAATTGCGGAAGGCTGTTCTCATTGTTGCTCCTTTTGTATTATCCCCAAAATCCGGGGTCGTTTTCGAAGTCGGCCCCCTGATTCAATCGTAAAGGAAGCGTTGAACTTATCTGCTCAGGGAGTAAAAGAGATAAATCTTATTGCTCAGGATACCACCATGTATGGCCGGGACCTTTCTCCCAAGGTTGATTTGGCATTTTTGCTTCGTAGATTGGCTAAGGTTGAAGGCATTGTATGGATCCGCCTGCTTTATACCAACCCGAAAAATATTAGTGATGAGCTTATAAGGATTATTAAGGATGAAAAGAAGATGTGTAAATATTTCGATATCCCTCTTCAGCATATTAATCCCGCAATCCTGAACGCAATGAAACGGAAGAATAATCCTCAGTTTCTCTATGATCTTATCGCTAAAATCAGGAATAATATTAGTGGGGTAACCATTCGAACGACCTTAATGGTAGGATTTCCAGGAGAAACAACAAAGCAGTTTAATGAATTAGTTTCCTTGGTTAAGCGAGTTAAATTTGACCATCTCGGAGTTTTTGCTTATTCCCATGAAGAAGGAACCTTATCGGCCAAACTAACCGGTCAACTCACTGAAAAAACAAAAGAAAAACGACGACGTGGTCTTATGAGCCTTCAGGCAAGAATCTCACGGGGAAAAAATAAAAAGTTTATTGGCACGGTTCAAAAGGTCTTGGTCGAAAAAAAAGAAAGATCAGGGGCTAGTGGAAGGATAGCTTCACAGGCTCCTGAAGTGGATGGAAAAACCAGAGTCATAACAAAACACCCTATTTTAATTCCTGGAGAGATCTATAACATCCTGGTTACCAAAACCGGGGTTTATGATCTTGAGGGGAAAGTCTGCTCTTTGCCTAACCTTGAAATTTAAAAAAGCTTTCGTTCCAAAAACCAGAAGATTTAAAAAATCAGACCAATTTAATTGACAAAACTATTTTTTTAGGTCATATTCCCTTTCATTTTTAAAAAAAGGGGTTGTCCTTATCCTAGGGAGAATGTATGAAGAAAAATGAAGTAAGGGATATGTTGCTGAAAATCAAAGATAATTTACTTCAGGAAATTGCTTCCAATATGAAAATGGAAATCGGTCACCTTCAAGAAGCCATTGCAGATATGTATGATTTGGCTGATGACGAACGTGAAAGGCAATTTTCGATACTTCTTTGTAACCGCGACCGGGAGAAGCTTGAACTTATTGATGAAGCCTTAGAACGGATTGAGGAAGGAACTTACGGGATTTGTGAAGACTGCGGTGCTAAAATTGCCGAAGGGAGAATAAAAGTTATGCCTTTTGCCCGATACTGCATTGCTTGTCAAAGCAAGATCGAAAAAGAAGAAAAATACCTGCGAAACCAAGACGATAGCCTTCGCTACCGCAGTATTATAAAGGATACAGAAGAGATAGAGGAGTAATTTGCCAATTACATAAACTGCACCGCATATTCTAAAATTCAATCTCACGCCTTGCTATTTCCCCCCCCTATCTGCTATTTTTTAGTAGTCCCGTATTGTCAAATCTAACAAAACAGTTCCCTTCGACACTATACAATCATGACGAATATTATTTTAGGTACAGCCGGCCATATTGATCATGGGAAGACAGCATTAATAAAAGCACTTACCGGCGTGGATTTAGACCGGCTCAAGGAGGAGAAGAAAAGGGGGATAACGATTGAGTTGGGGTTTACCTCTTTAAGCATTCCGGGAGATCAAAGGGTTGGAGTGGTCGATGTTCCGGGACACGAAAAATTTATTAAACGAATGATTTCGGGTGCCGGGGGGATTGATTTGGTGATGCTGGTAGTAGCTGCTGATGATGGAGTAATGCCTCAGACAAGGGAGCATCTTGAAATTTGTCAGCTTCTCGATATTAAATATGGCCTGATTGCCCTTACCAAGGTTGACCTCGTTGAACCTGACTGGGTGGAGTTAGTGCGGGAGGATCTCACGAAACTTGTCAAGGGAACCTTTCTTGAAGGAGCGCCGATAGTGCCAGTCTCGGCGCTTACCGGAAAAGGGATTCCTCAACTGATTTCTACCCTGGAAGCTCTTGTTCCCAAAATTAAAAAAACTTTTTCTGGGGGACTTGCTTTTTTGCCAATTGATCGAGTGTTCTCGATGAAAGGCTTTGGTACGGTCGTAACCGGGACCTTAATTTCCGGGGAAATAGGCATTGGTGAAATGATAGAAATACTTCCTGAGGGGCTGCACTCCAAGGTGCGCGGAATTCAAGTTCACAATTCCCAAATAGAAACCGCCCATGCTGGTCAAAGGACTGCTATTAATCTACAGGGAGTTGAGAAAAGTTTTTTCAAACGAGGGGACATTCTTACCCATCCTGGAACGCTTGAGCCTTCTTTTCGGTTTGATGTTCGCTTGAAAATTTTACCGGATATTGCCCAACCGATTAAACACGGTGATGAAATCCGTTTTCATCTTTTTACCACCCAAACCTTAGCTCGGGTAATTAGCTATGAAGGGAATGTTTTGGGTGCAGGCGGTGAGTATTTTGTCCAATTTCGCTTTTCTGAACCCATGGTAACTATTCCTGGCGCGCGGTTTATTGTTAGGAATATTGATGCCAGCCGAACAATTGGGGGAGGAGAAGTATTAGACCCGCATCCTCAGAAGCACAGGCGGAATGATCCAGCGACCAAAGAATGGTTTAAAATTTTACACGCAAAGGACCTTGAGACTATTTTAACCACGCTGGCCTTAACTAATGGCTTAGAGGGCATAACTCAAAAAGAGGTATTACGGAGAATTTCCGCCCTCCCAAAAGAGACCGAAAAAGTTTGGAAAGGTCTTCTGAAATCGAAAACGCTGGTTGAGGTTGATCCAGAAACCCGACAAGCTTTCCATAAAGAAATCTTGCTTAACCATGAACAACGGCTAAAAGCGCTTCTTCAGGACTTTCATCAAAACCATCCTTTAAAACCAGGGCTTCATTTAGAGGAAGCGCGACAACGGCTCGGAAGAGGAGTGTCTGAAGAGCTTTTTAGATATCTTATTAATGAAATGAAAGCAAAGGGACACATTGAGGTCTCGGGTGTGGTAATTCACCAGGCCAGTCATAAAGTATCTCTGAAGGCTGAGCAGGTTAAACTAAAAAACGAGATAGAAGGTGCACTGCGCTCGCATGGGCTCACCCCCCCTACGGTGCGGGAATTTGCCGCACAGCTTTCGGTTTCCTCAGAGGAAATAAAAAACCTTCTTGACCTGTTAGTGACGGAGGGGGAGCTTATTAGAGTAAAGGATGACCTTTATTTTTTAACAGAGCAACTTGTTGAACTTAAACGAAAGCTGATATTTTTTTTAGAAAAGAACAAAGAACTTACCCCTGGTGATTTTAAAGAAATAACGGGTGTAACGAGAAAATATGCTATCCCCTTGCTTGAATATTTTGACCGGGAAAAAGTTACCATGAGGAAAGGGGATGTGCGTTTGCTTCGGGAGCGAAAACAAGCTGGCTAAACCAAAAGATTGAGAGAGGATAACAGATTAAAACTAAATAGAAACTTTATAATTTTTGTCATCAAATGGAATGATTTTCATCATTGAACCCCAACTTTTTTATGTTATTTTTACGTTTCACGCCTCGCTATGTTTATATATGAATAAGAGGGAAAAAGGATGTTCCACGTTTTAAAGATCAGAGGCTTCCTCCCTTATATCTTGATCGTGTTTTTGAATGCCTTTAATGAACTGGGGCATAAGATCATTATCCAAAACACGGTTTTTAAATATTTCTCCGGCACAACCCAGATCATTCTTGCCGCAGTCGTAAACGCGGTTATCATCCTACCTTTTGTCATACTTTTTGCTCCGGCTGGATATTTGTCCGATAAATATCCTAAGGACAAAGTGATTAAGCTCTCGGCTGCGGCTGCCTTTGTCTTGGCTATTTTAGTTACCCTGAGTTTTTATGCCGGCTGGTTTAAAACTTCTTTTATCCTCATTTTTGTGCTGGCTGTGCAAGCAGCTTTTTTGTCTCCTGCCAAGTACGGGTATATCAAGGAGTTAACCGGAAAAGAAAACATTGCCATAGCCAACGCTTTCGTCCAAGCAGTGAGGATTAGCGCTATCCTGTTGGGGGTATTTCTTTTCTCAATCCTTTTTGAAAAATTTTATAACCCAGATTTCAGGGCTATTAGTGACATCCTCACTTCCATTGCCCCTTTGGGATATCTGATTATTGCTGGCACTGCTATCGAAACCTTATTAGCTTTTACGATCCCCCAACAGACCGAAATCAACAAGGAACTATCCTTTAATAGGAAACAGTATATAACAGGAAAGTACCTGAAAGAAAACCTCCGGACGGTCAAGGGAAACGAGGTGATCTGGCTTAGTATTATCGGGCTGGCAATTTTTTGGGGGATTAACCAGGTAGTGTTCGTGGCCTTTGGAGCGTATTTAAAAGGGACGGCAAATGTCACCAATACGGTCGTTGCCCAAGGCTTAATGGCCATCGCCGGTTTGGGAGTCATTATTGTTTCTCTGACCGCGGGCAAGGTATCAAAAACTACATGGAGACCGGGATGATCCCGGCCAAGCGCGCTTGGGATAACGCTTTTACTTTTTCTTCTTCCTTCAACCGCCAACATTTCATTGTTAGCGCTCTTATTTCTCTCATACGGGGTTGCGGGGGGAATGTTCATTGTGCCCTTAAATTCCTTAATCCAGTTTAATGCGAAAGACAAAGAGTTGGGCAAGGTTTTAGCGGGCAAATAATTTTCTGCAGAACTCAATGATGCTTTTTTTCTTAATTCTCACGATCGTTTTTGCTCTTAAGGGAATAGACTATGGTCCCCTTTTTAAGGGATTATTTATCATTGCTTTTTGTGCGACTCTTTACACCTTTATTAAATTGCCACAGTCGTTTATCCGTTACTTGATTGGCACGTTAGTTTCGCAACATTACAAACTCCAGGTTTTGGGTATGCAGAATATTCCCTCCTCCGGTGGGGTGTTGATGCTTGGCAACCACACCAGTTATCTGGACTGGGTCATTGTTCAAATGGCCTGCCCCCGTCGGGTTCGCCTTGTGATGCACCGAGGATATTATGAAAAGTGGTACTTAAAAAAATTTTTGGATTTCTTCGATGGCGTTCCTATCTCCACCAGTGCGAGCAAGGAGGCCATTGAGGTTATTGAAAATTTTCTCAACCAGGGTGAGGTAGTAGTCCTTTTCCCTGAAGGAGCGCTGAGTCAAAATGGACAGGTCGGGGTGTTCCATCGGGGTTTTGAGCTGGCGGTTAAAAACACTGAGGCAGTGATCATCCCCTTTTACGTTCGCGGATTGTGGGGAAGTCTCTACTCCTTTGCTACCCCCAAACACCGGGAGATGTCTCGGCTTAAGAGAACTCGAGACGTATCAGTATGTTTTGGAAAAACACTTCGAAAAGACACAACCGCAGGTGAAGTGAAAAAAGCGGTTTTAGAATTATCCGTCTATTCCTGGCTGCACTATACTGATTCTTTGAGTCCGATCCATGTTCAGTGGCTCAAGACCGCTAAAAAACTCAAGGGCGAAGAAACTCTGGTCGACTTTGATGGCACGTCTTTTTCCGCCCAACGGCTTTTAGTGGCGGTGATAGCTTTTGCTCAGGCACTGAAAAAAAAAATAAAACAGGAGCACAATATCGGATTACTCCTTCCCACGAGTTCAGGCGGCATTATTGCTAACTTATCAGTATTAATGCTGGGGAAGACAGTGGTGAATTTAAACTCCACAGCCTCGCAACCAAGCCTTAACCAGTCACTTGAACAGGGAGAGATAAAAACCATTCTCACCTCAAAACGTTTTGTGGCCACATTGGCTACGAAAGGATTTGCTGCTTCTGAATTTCTTGCTGATAAAAGGGTAATCTTTCTTGAGGAACTCAAGGAGAAGATTTCCAAAAATACGCTCATTAAAACTGCTCTGGTGGTTGAGTTATGCCCTGCTTTTATAGTACGACTTCTCTATTGCAAAAAAACTTCGCTCGACGATATCGCCGCCATCCTTTTCAGTAGCGGGAGCGAAGGTATGCCCAAAGGGGTTCAGCTGACTCACCGCAATATCGTGGGTAACATCAAGCAGGTTGCCAGCGTTTTAAATTTCCGGGAGGATGATGTGATTTTAAGCATCCTGCCCCTTTTCCATGCTTTTGGACTGACAGTAACTTCTTTTCTTCCCTTAGTGGAAGGCATTACTTTGGTTTGTCATCCTGACCCTGCGAATGCATACGCTATTGGCAAACTAACTGCGGGGCACCGGGCTACAATCTTATGCGCCACTTCTACCTTTTTGCGGCTCTATAACAAGAACAAGAAGCTTCGTCCGAGCATGTTCCAATCCTTGCGGCTGGTGGTTGCCGGAGCGGAGAAATTAAACAAAGAGGTGAGGGAAGATTTCAAAACAAAATTTGGCCTTGATATTTACGAAGGCTACGGCACCACGGAGACAACCCCTGTGGCCAGCGTCAATATCCCGGATATGCTAAGGGCTGGTGATTGGTCTATCCAGCAAGGTAACAAGGCGGGGACAGTCGGATTACCTCTTCCGGGCACGAGCTTTAAAATTGTTGATCCCGTAACCCTGGAGGAACTGCCTACAGGTGAGGCAGGCCTTATTCTCATTGGCGGCATCCAACTAATGGCCGGCTACCTTAAAAACGAGAAAAAGACTCAAGAGGTTATTATTGAAAAAGACGGTATTCGCTGGTACAAGACCGGAGACAAGGGACAACTGGACGAAGATGGATTCCTCACCATTCTTGACCGCTACTCTCGGTTTGCCAAGATCGGGGGCGAGATGATCAGTCTTGGGGCAGTAGAAGAAGAAGTTTCCCGGGTCTTGGATAATAAAGAGGTGGAAGTTGCGGCAATTGCTTTGCCGGATGCAAAGAAAGGAGAAAAAATCGTTCTCTTATTTTCTGGAAAGCTTGATCCTGCGACCATAAGACAAAAGTTGATTGAAAATAAATTAAATTCTTTAATGCTTCCGGATAGCATTATTCGGGTTGATAACATGCCCAAGTTAGGAAGCGGGAAGAAAAACCTTGCCAAGGCAAAAGAGTTGGCGCTAAGTTTAGTATAGGCGGAATTGTTGGTTTACATTAAAGTTTAATTTTCACATAAACTAAAACAAATGATACCTGGGGGGTTCATAAGGAAGCCAACAGTTCAAAAATTCGTGACCGGGCGAGCGAGTACTTAGATACGCATGCACCACAAAATAAAACTTCTCGCTTTGGTTTTGATATACTTTATGGTTTTCTCAGCCATGTTTTTTGTTAAGCCGATTCCACAGGATGAAGCGTATCATAACTTTGCTGGTCAGCGAGAGGTTCTTGGCATTCCCAATTTTTGGAATGTAATTTCGAACATTCCGGTTTTTTTTGTGGTCCTTATCGGAACGATTGCCGGCATTAAGAAAAAATGGGTTGGCTTTGATACACCTGCCTATGGAGCATATCTTTTGTTTTTCATTGGCGTCGGGTTTACCGGTTTAGGTTAAGCGTATTATCACCTTAATCCGAACACCGATACCCTGTTTTGGGACTGACTGCCAAGGGCCCTATCATTTATGGCATTTTTCAGTTTGATTATCACTGAACATCTGCACGAAAAATTAGGCAGGGCCATCCGATTGCCCCTGGTAGTTTTGGGCTGCGGCAGCGTTCTTTATTGGAATTGGTCAGAACAATCAGGGTCAGGCGATTTGAGAACCCAGCGCGCTTGTTCAATTTTTACCAATCGTTCTGATTCCGTTCATGGTGATTATCCATCAGGCACTGTTCACGTGAACCAGGGATTTGTATATCGTGTTACTCTTGTATATGTGTGCAAACACTGGCAGAGCACTTCGATAGTTTACTCTACGCACTCGGTGGAAGATTAAGCGGCCACAGCCTTAAGCATTTTCTTGCTGCGCTTGGAGCCTACTGGCACCTCCGCATGCTTCGGTTAAGGGTAAAAATTTCTGACTTTTAAAATTCAAGGTGCTATCTAAAGTTATCCTCAAGATTTCCCTGGAAGTTTCCTCAAGGAGCCACCCCGAAATTTTTTTATGTGCTTCGAAGACTTTTAATCATTTTTTGTACCCGTTTTTATTTAGAGACCCAAAAATAGAAATAACGTTTCAGTCTTCGGAAAAAGTCTAAGAGGTTGGTTTTATTTTATTTAGTTCAGCTTTTCGCCCAAAACAGGTTTTTCTAATTTTATTAAAAAATCTAACCCAACAATAAAAAAAGGGAAAATTTGGGATAAACCTTTCACCCAAGCACTATGATTGCATTTAAGAAAAACCTGTGGTATAAAAAACGAAATCTTTTACCTAATTAAATCCATGGAAAACCAAGCCAAAAAAAATATTCTCCGATCTATTCCTGCAGTAGATGAAGTGTTAAATCAACCGTTGGTTCAGGACTTGGTGGTGGTTTTTTCCCGAAAATTAGTGCTTACTATCATTCGGGATGAGTTGGAGAACCTCCGAAAAAAAATCCTTGCGCAAGAAGTCGTTTCTTCTCTTGATCGGGAGACCAACCTAAAAATTCTCGTTGATCAGATCGCTCAAAAGGCAAAAAACAATACCTCGTTACACCTTCGAAAGGTGATTAACGCTACCGGAATAATTATTCATACCAATTTGGGCCGGGCACCCCTTTTGAGTCGCGCCGTGGAAAATATTGGTGGGGTAGCTGAAGGCTATTGCAACCTAGAATATGAGCTGGAAAAAGGGGCGCGGGAGTCTCGGTACATGCACGTAGAGAAAATTCTCAAAGAACTTTCGGGGGCCGAAAGCGCACTTGTGGTCAACAACAATGCCGCTGCGGTTTGGGTTGTCCTGAACAGTTTGGCGCAAGGTCGTGAAGCAATTGTCTCCCGAGGAGAATTGATTGAAATTGGCGGTTCTTTCCGCCTTCCGGACATTATGCGCCAGAGCGGGTGTGTTTTAAAGGAAGTGGGAACTACCAATAAGACCAAACTCAGCGACTATGAGCAAGCAATCTCTCAGGAAACCCGTCTTTTTCTTACCGCCCATACCAGCAATTACCGGATTCTCGGTTTTACTGAACAGGTTGTTTTAAAAGATTTAGTAAGTTTAGGCCGTAAGTTTAATATCCCAGTAATGAAAGACTTGGGAAGTGGTAATTTTGTGGATCTGACCCCTTATGGGTTGGAAGACGAGCCTACGGTGATGGAGACTATTTCCTCAGGGGTAGATGTCGTGACCTTTAGCGGAGATAAGCTCCTGGGGGGGCCCCAAGCGGGGATTATCGTAGGAAAGAAACGATATCTCGATACGATTAAACAAAACCCGCTTCTTCGTGCTCTTCGGGTAGATAAATTTACCTTGGCTGCCTTGGAGGTAACGTTAAGAGAGTACTTTGACCCGGAAAAGGCAGTGAAATCGATACCGGTTTTAGAGATGCTTACCGTGGCACAAGAGGAATTAAAGAAAAAGGCAAGGTCTCTTTTTCGGCAAATAACACGAAAGGCAAAAGATGCTTATGAGATGAGCGTTGAAGAGGATTTCTCTCAGGCTGGGGGAGGCTCTTTGCCTCTTCAGACTCTCCCTACGTGGGTTGTGACCCTCATCCCCAGGTCTTTTTCCGTAGCCGAACTGGATAAGCGGCTGAGAAAACACTATCCTCCCATTGTTGCTCGCATTAACCAGGAGAGACTCTTGATAGATGTTCGCACTGTGTTTGCACATGAAATGCCAATAATCAGTGAAGCCTTAGAGAGGTTAGCATGATAGACTCCAATGTTTTAGTTCTCAACCGTTCTTTTTTCCCTTTACATATTACCTCAATCCGCCGAGCATTCTGTCTTCTCTATCTGGGGATTGCTCAGGTGGTGGATGAACAATTTAAAACCTTTGATTTTGAAAGCTGGAGCAAACTGGCAGTAGTAGAGCGTGAAGAGGCGATCGGCTTAGTAGATCGGATGATAAGAATTCCGAGAGTCATCCTCCTGCTCACGTACGACCGCATGCCCATTGGACACGTCCGCTTCACGCGGATTAATATCTACACCCGGGACAAAAGCACCTGCCAGTACTGCGGGAAAAGATTTTCTAAGAGTGATCTGAGCTTGGATCATATCATTCCTCGTTCCAGCGGAGGAAGGAGCACGTGGGAAAACATTGTCTGCTGCTGTGCGCCCTGTAACCGCAAAAAAGGAGGGCGGACACCCCACGAAGCTGGGATGAACCTTTTGAAGAGACCGAAAAGGCCAAACTGGACTCCATTCTATAAAATTTCTCTGCGGGATTTGAAACGGAAAGAGTGGCTTCCTTTTCTCAACATGGTCGACATCTCGTACTGGCACACTGAGCTCCTTGAATGAAAACCCGACTCGTTGGGAGTGATTTTTCTGGCCTTATGGAATCAACGTCGACAACCCATATTGTTTTCCCAGAAGACCGGGGAATTCGCTTGGACATTTATCTTACCACGCATAACCCACGCTTAACTCGCTCCCACCTCAAAAGACTTATCGAAAGCGGAAATGTTAAACTGAACGGCACCATTCCTAAAGCGGGCGAAAAGCTTAAACCGGGAGACCGGATCGAACTTACGATTCCTCCTCCGGAACCCTTGCGGGCTTTTCCCGAACCCATTCCTCTGAATATTTTGCATGAAGACTCAGATATCATTGTGATCAACAAACAGGCGGGACTTGTTATTCATCCTGCGGCCGGACATTATTCCGGCACCTTGGTCAATGGCCTCCTTTATCATTGTGAGGCGCTCTCTTCTTTTGGGGAACCATTTAGGCCCGGGATTGTTCACCGTCTCGACAAAAATACTTCCGGGGTCATGGTGGTTGCAAAAACCGATTACTCCCATCAACACCTCGCGGCACAATTTAAGGCGCATTCGGTAACAAAGGAGTATAGAGGATTTGTCGTTGGTGTTATGGAGGAAGATAAGGGCACGGTCTCTTCTCTCATTGGGAGAAATCCGAAAGATCCGAAAAGGATGTCAGTGCGGCAGCATCAAGGCAAGCTGGCGATTACTCATTGGGAAGTTTTTAAAAGGTATCCTTCTTTAACTTTTCTTACCATCAGGCTGGAAACCGGCCGGACACACCAGATTCGCGTTCATTTAGCAAGTATCCATCATCCGGTTCTGTGTGATCCAGAGTATGGCGGCCGAAAAACCATTGCTTCTTTGCCTGATCCGGAAGTGCGTCAGCTTCTTGCTTCAGTTAAACGCCAACTCCTCCATGCCAGCACCCTCGGATTTATCCATCCGACCAGAGAAGAGCATGTGGAATTTTTTGCTCCTCTCCCGGAAGACTTTCACAGGCTTCTCCAAAAACTTGAGGGATAACGATGATAAAAAGTTGACAAAAGACCAAATTCGGGTAATAAACTCAAAGAAACTAAGGTTGGGAAACAAATGAAAGAAATCATCTCGATATTTAAAAAAAGCGCGGAGATAAAGGTTAAGTTTGCCGAAAAAAATGCTGCCAAAATTGAGCACGTGGTAGGAGTCATTGTTAACACCCTTCACGAAGGAGGCAAAATTTTGCTCTTTGGTAACGGCGGAAGCGCGGCTGATGCTCAGCATATTGCAGCGGAATTTGTAAACCGCTATCTTTTGGATCGGGAACCCTTTGCTGCTTTAGCGCTCTCGACGGATACCTCTATCCTCACCAGCATCAGTAATGATATCAACTTCGAGGAAATTTATTCCCGGCAGATTGCTGCTCTGGGGAAAAAAGGTGATATTGCCTGGGGAATTACCACCTCGGGAAACTCACGAAATATGATCCGGGCTTTTGAGGTTTCGCGTGAGTTAGGACTCACGACCATAGGGTTTACGGGAAAAAACGGCGGTACAATAGCTTCCCGGGTAGATTATAATTTTAATGTTGATGCCGACTCAACGCCCCGGATTCAGGAAACACACATTACCCTCGCCCATGTTATCTGTGAGCTCGTGGAGAAAAGGATGAAGACGTGATGGAAAAAGTAAAACCCTTGTCATTGGAAGGAATCAAGACAGTCTCTTTAAAGGAAAGAAACAGCAAAGTAAGCGTAACTCAGTTCGGGAGAAGGTATACTCGGGGAGCAACGGTTGCCGAATTTTTGGACGGGCTGCCCCAAATCCTTGGCGCGCAAGACCTTCGGGATGTCATTGAGAGGATTACTCAAGCGAAGGAGGAGGGCAAGACCATTCTTGTGGGAATGGGCGCTCATGTGATCAAAGTCGGCCTTGCGCCCCTTGTCATTCAGCTTATGGAAGAAGGTGTTATCAGTGGGATCGCCTTAAATGGTGCAGGAGCGATTCATGATGTGGAAGTCGCATTAGAAGGGAAGACCTCTGAAGAGGTAGGAGCCGAATTAGACGAGGGAACCTTTGGGATGGCTGAAGAGACGGCAACGTTTATTAACAACGGAGTTGCTGAAGGTATAAAAAATGGATGGGGTTTGGGAGAATGTTTGGGGGAGAAAATTTTGCGGAATAAACTTCCGAACCGGCAGACGAGCATATTAGCGCAAGGCGCAAAACTCCAGATTCCGATAACCGTGCATGTTGCCATCGGAACTGATATTGTGCATCTCCATCCGAGTTTTAATCCTTCCGCCTGGGGGGAGGCAACTCACCTTGACTTTCGCCAATTCTGCGCGTTGGTTGCAATCCTGGAAGGAGGTGTGTACCTCAATATAGGTTCCGCAGTTATTTTACCTGAGATTTTCTTAAAAGCTCTTACCTTAGTTCGAAACAAAGGATATGCAATAGATCATTTTACAACCGTTAATATGGATTTTATTCGCCATTACCGTCCTCTTACCAATGTGGTAGACCGCCCTACCCGGAGAGGCGGCAAAGGGTTTAATTTAATTGGACACCATGAGATTATGATACCACTTCTTGCTGCGGGAATTCTGGAAAAGCTTCGGAATTCACAAGAAGGAAACAGGTCTGAGTAACAGGCATTTACCAGTTCGCTTTCTCCTCCGTTGATAGCACTTTGATTTCTATGTAAGCGATAGTATGAAAAGGATAAGAATAACTGCCGGAAATATAACCCTTGAAGCAACATTGGCAAATACTGCCTGTGCGGAGGAGCTTTGGAACATTCTTCCTCTTGCTGCAAAAATTAATACCTGGGGCGATGAAATCTATTTTTCCATCCCCATTCACCTTGCATTAGATGCAACTGCCCGAGAAGTTGTTGAAGTAGGAGACTTAGGATATTGGCCGGAGGGGCCAGCCTTTTGTATTTTTTATGGCTCCACTCCCATCAGCAACGATAAAGAAATCCGCCCAGCGAGCGCAGTCAATATCATTGGCAAGGTAATCGGGGACCCAACTTCTTTGTGCATGGTTCTTCCTGGATCAAAAATCACTATCGAGCAAAGCAGGGAAGATGCTTAAGGGGAATCGCACTTTTTTTCTTTTACTCGGTACCGGGTTTGGGAGTGGCTATTTTTTTCTGGCTCCTGGGACTGCCGGAACTGTCGTCGGAATTTTATTCTTTTTGGGTTTTTCCTACCTCTCCCCCCTTCTTTACTTTATCACCACCATAGCCTTTATTTTTTTTGCTGCCTGGATAGCTGATGGAGCAGAAAAAATCTTTCAGCGAAAGGATGCCCCGACTATTGTGATTGATGAGATTGCCGGATTTTTGGTAACGATGCTGTGGATCCCTTGTACCTTAATCAATGTGGGAATAGGATTTCTACTTTTCCGAATATTGGATATCCTGAAGCCATTTCCTGCTGGCTGGATTGACCGCAACCTTTCCGGCGGATGGGGGATCGTTCTTGATGATGTGGTCGCAGGGATTTATGCCAACCTTATCTTGCAGGGGATACGTCATTGGATGTAAAGGCAGAGATCATTACCATCGGAAATGAATTAATCACCGGGATCCAGGTAGACACAAATGGTCCCTATTTGGCTCAGCGTCTTTTTGGCCAGGGTATTTCAGTTCAGCGGATCGTAAGTGTAGGTGATGGTGCTGAAGCAATTGCTGGCGCACTTAAGGAAAGCATTGCGAGTGCAGACCTGGTGCTTATAACCGGAGGGCTTGGCCCTACCCGTGACGATGTTACCACAAAAGTGGCAACCAAGGTTCTGGGGAAAAAGCTTGTTTTTTATCCTGAGGTTCTGGATCACATAAACAAAGTACTTGGTTCTTATAATGTCCCAACGACTGAGGGGCAGAAAAAGCAAGCTTATTTTCCCGAAGGAGCGGAGATTATTCCCAATCCACAAGGAACCGCGCCAGGCTTTCTGATTAAAAAAGGAAAGACTCTTTTGGTATTTTTCCCCGGGGTTCCCCGCGAACTGGAGACAATGGTCGAAGAAGTCATTCTGCCACGATTAGAAAAGGAGTGGAAGAGGGGGACCTATTTCCAGAGCCGGACATTGCGGCTCTTTGGAATATCAGAATCAAAAGTTGATGACCTTTTAAAAGATATTTTCGAGAACCAAAGAGAGATCACACTTGCTTTTCTTCCCCACTTTCCGGAAATCAATGTTCACCTAACTGTCCAAAAAAAAAATAACCAGGGGGCGTGCGCGAGACTGGCGTACTGGGAAAAAACAATAAGAGAAAGGCTTGAGCCTTACGTATTTGGTACAGATGAAGACACGATGGAAGTCGTGGTGGGTAATCTGCTTCGAAAGGCGAAGGCTACGATTGCTGTTGCCGAATCCTGCACGGGGGGTCTCATCGGTCATCGTCTCACCAACATCCCCGGAAGCTCTGATTATGTAGAACGAGTAGCCGTGGTATATAGCAATCAGGCTAAGATTGATCTGCTTAAAGTTCCCGAAGAAGTGATTCGGAATTATGGAGCAGTAAGCGAGCCTACTGCCAAACTCATGGCCGAAGGGATACGAAATTTGGCGGGAACAACCTTTGGCCTTTCCACTACGGGCATTGCTGGCCCTGCCGGAGGAAGCCCGGAGAAACCAGTGGGCACCGTTTTTATCTCCCTCACAGATGGGCAAGAAACATCGACAAAGGAGTATCATTTTCCCGGTGACCGGCAGCAGATTAAATGGATGACCTCGGAAGTAGCATTAAATAGGATAAGGCAGTATTGCCTCAAGAAGAACCGGTTGCTGGATAATTTCCGCCATTCCGTCTCGAGATGATAGCAGAGACCTTCGTCCCATCACCCAAAAAAGAGCTTCTTTAATCTTTTTCTTAAAAAATTTCCTTCAAAAACAGGAGTCATTATTTCCCTTAAACCCTTACTATCTACCTTCGCTCCTTTTAAATTCACCCCTCTTTTTTTCAGCATAACGCGAAGCATTCTTGTTGCATCAATTTTTGCTTTAAAATAAAGGATCGGGTGTCTGTGCCTTGCAGCAAAGTAAATGAACTCCGATACCATCCCCAATATAACCACTGGCAAGCACCTCAAAAACAGGGAAAGGGGAATGTTCTTTATCTTCACAAATTCACTATTTCTTACACTGTAATAGACCGCCATAGGGCTCATTTTGACTATGCTAGATCTAACCTTATGCTCAACAATCGCCGTTGGCGCATACATGACTTTCCAGCCAGACAGTTGAGCCCTGAAATTTAAATCAGTGTCTTCATGGATAAGAAAGAAGTCCTCGTCCAGAAAACCAATCTCTTCGATCATCTTTCGCCTGTAAAGGGCCGCACCTGCACACGCACCAAAGACAAATTCCCTTTTATTGTATAAAAAAGCCTTTTCGCGCGCTCCTCTTTTAAAGCCTTTTAAGGAAGTTGAAAACCCATCCCCTGCACTATCTATGATGTCGCTTCCATAAACGATGAGCTTGGAAGCACAGATTCCCACCTCAGGGTTACTATCCATAGCCATAACAAGCTCTCCAAGCCACCTTCCATCAGGCTCTGCATCATTGTTTAAAAGGGCTATATACTCACCGAAAGTGTGTTTTAACCCTTCTAAATTACCACCTGCAAAGCCCAAGTTTTTATCAAGGGGGATTAATTTGACAACGGGGGCCAAGAGACTTTCATTTAAAAAAATCCGTATTTTGTCTAAAGAGCCATCCGAGGAGCCATTGTCTACTATTACCACCTTAAAGTCTTTGAAGCTCTGCCGCCCTAAGGCAGTTAGACAATCTCTGAGGAGACCCTGCCCATTATAATTGACGATAATTACGCTAACTCTTGACATCAATTGAGGTGCTCATTAAAAAATTTAATAATATTTTTCACCACAGCGCCGATTTTCGCTATTGGAAAATGATCAATAAAAAAGAACATAACCATTTTATGACAAGGCATCATTTCATTCCGGATCAGGCTGTAAAGTGGACTTTATCATAATTGCAATGTTGAATTTTGCAAGGTCGCATTGTGAACAATCGAGTTACAGATTGAACTGAGGCGGCGTCGCACCCAAGATCGTTTCTCACGTGTGGGAAGAGACAAAAAACCCATGATAAGAGAAGCCATCAACGTAACACCACCCAGCATGACCATTGTTGTTGAAAAACTAATTGTTCGCAATAATGCTCCTGGCGAAAGAGGACCAAAATTGGCTGCGTTCCAAGCCTTCAAAGCATCAAATCCCAAAAACAGCCCACCAAGCATCATCAAAATGCCGACTGCGCTCCCAATCTCAAGGACAGGGGATGTTTTCAGTTTTTCGAGTAATGAATTCTCTTGCAACAATCCCTCGCGAATCCCGAAAAGCCTTATTACAACACCAAGTGCTGCCGCCAAAAAACCTAGCACCAATCCGGACTCAGCAAAAAATAGAGTATGCACATCAAAAATCACCGCACCAATTTTGACAGGACCATATAGTAGCGCTGCATAACTTGCCATGCTTATTAGAAATAAAGTAGCCCCAGGTATAAAAAAAGCCAGAGTGAACTGAAAAGTAACATAAACCGAAGATGCCTCCACCCGTCGCGCCAAGGCCTAAGATGAGGTGGTCGAGAACGTCCATCTTTCGACAAAGTAGTTGAGACTTCCACAATACGCATACCAAATAAATTGGCCTTGATCACCATCTCCGAGGCAAACTCCATCCCGGTAGTGCGCAAATCCATCCGTAAAAAAGCATCTTTCCTGAACCCTCGTAGCCCGCAATGAAAATCTTTAGCCGGACATTTAAAAAGCAATCGGCCAACCCACGTAAGAATTTGATTGCCAATATATCGATTTTTCCATGGCATAGCTCCCGGAGCGATTCCACCTAAAAATCGATTACCCATTACAAGATCAAAATCTGCGCGTAACTTCTGAATAAAAGAGTCAAGATTGCTGAAGTCATACGAATCGTCGGAATCACCCATGATAATCCATTCGCCTTTTGCAGCCATGCAGCCATGAAACAAGGCAGAACCATACCCGCGCTGCGCAACTAAGATAACGCGTGCGCCTAAAGATTCAGCAATCGCTTGTGAACCATCAGTACTACCGTTGTCTGCTATCAGCACTTCAGTTTGTATCCCCGAATGCACGGCCCAGTCATTGGCCTTTTTAATACACAAGGCCAAGGTTTCCGCTTCGTTTAGACATGGCATCAAGATAGTTAACTGCATTTAAAACCTCTCAAAAACAAAAAAATTATTCAATCCCACGCCCGCCATCAGGAAAAAAAGCCAGGCGGACCCGTGCAGATAACGGGGCGTGGGCCGCTCGACCAGCAACAGAGCCACACCGATGAACGTTAAAGAGATCAGACCCATCAAGAGGATCTTCCGTCGTTGATCCGTATCGCTTGTATACACAGACAAAAGACCCCAGAACAGCGGAACAAACAATAAAAACTGAATCCAGCGCTCCGAATTGAGAAAGTATCGTCCTGTCGGTGTCTTTAAATCCAGCGCTGATGATGTATCCAATGAATAATGAAACCGCGTTTTGATCAAATTGTGAAATCCATCTTCCAAACGACGGTTTCCTAAATCTGCCTTCATGGAGGATCTAAGATAGGATGGGTCAAAGTAGTCGGTAAAAGTTTGCCAGCCCAGATGAAGGAAAGCGAGGGGCTTGTGGATGACAGCGTGAAGCGCTGCCCGACGGGCGATCGCTTCCGCTTTTATTCGATCAGGTTCCAGCTTTTGCAGACGGGAAACGGCCCCGCCTTCCATCCAGCGGTGCGAGGCACGTACGCGCCGGTCTTTGACAGAAAAATTAAGATCGCCAAAGACTCTGCTGCCTAGGTTGACATCGGGAAAATCTTCCGGCTCTAGAATCGGAACCACATAACCCATGGCAAAATATCCGCTGTCATAGGAATAGGCGGGAGGCTTATGTTGTAAATAGCCGTGAACGTGTTTGTAGGCGGATGTAAAGATAGACAGCAAAAAGACAGACATGACGACATGAAGAGCCAAACGGGCTGTAGTCTTTGCGCTCGTCAATCGTGCCTGTGCGGCAATCGCGGGGAACGCCAGAATTGGTATCGAAAGCGCGCAAATCCAGACCAATGGTATAAAAGCGAAACGGACACTGATCATTGCCACGGCGATGCCATGCGAAAGACACAGCCATTTGATCCGGGGATCTTCCAGATAATGAAGGACTACCCATATATAAAACACAAAAATGAACAGTGCCAGAGTTTCTGTCATCACGTAACGGGTATAAAGCAACTGCAACGGCTCCAGCGAAGTCAAAAGCGACGCGATGAACGCGATACACGGCCGAACCCGAAAGTAGCGAATCAACAAGTGCGCCATAACAGCGGAGGCAGCTATGAGCAATAATACTTGAGCGATTACCAGCGATGTAAGCGACTGGGTGGTTACAGCTACCAGATGTATGAAATAGCCATAGACAAAAGAACGATCCGTGGGCAGCCGTCCTGCTATAGCTGTCCAGATGTAGCTTTCCGAATCACCGAAAAAAAACATTGGCTGATGATCCATCCATAGTAGAGCGCCCTGGATCAGCAGCAAAAGCACAAGAAAAACGATCCAGTCGGCCACGGCTTTCTTTTGCGTTATTTTACTTTTTACTTCCCGTAACACCATAGGCGTGTTCCTTTCAATCGAAAAATCGAAATCGAACCATCTGGATAACAGCCGATGCGGCATCTTTCCAGCCGATTTTTTTCCCTTCCTCATAGGTTCGTCCGGCGTAGGAAATACCGGTTTCGTACACGCGCAGGCATTTGCCGTTCAACCGCATGCGGGCAATCTTGACCGTAATTTCGGGATCGACGCCAAACCGCAAACTTTTGATCTTCAATCGCTCGACGACGTCGCGCGTAAAAACTTTATAACACACCTCGACATCCGTGAAATTGAGATTGGTCAACATGTTTGAAAATGTTGTCAGGATATTATTGGCCAGCTGATGCCAGAAATATAACACCCGATGCGGCTCCCCGATAAATCGGCTGCCGTAAACCACATCGGCTTTACCATCCAGAATAGGCTGCAGTAACTTCGGATAATCGGCAGGATCATACTCGAAATCAGCATCCTGAATAATGACGATGTCGCCGGTTACACTGGCAAAACCATCCCGCACAGCCGCTCCTTTGCCTTCGTTGCCCGGCTTATTCACCACCCGAAATATTGTGTCCGGGAATTTGGTTGGCAGCAGCTGCATCAATTCCCAGGTGCCATCGGTCGAGCCGTCATTTATCAAAATCACTTCCCGATCCAAACCCCCGGGCAGCGACTGTAAAACTACTTTCCGTATAACAGCTTCCAGATACGCCTCTTCATTATAAACCGGCACAACAATGGATAATTTAGAAAATTGACGTTTTTCCATCGCGCTTTATCCTTTTAATGAAGATTTTCTATGATTGATAGACGCTCCGGCAACGTGGTCTTCTGCAGTCTTTTCCTCTTGGTTTTCCATCCGATAGTCCCTATAGAGTCTTAAAGGATATCGACGCGGAACGTTTTCCAATCCGAGCTTTTGCAGAATGGAATCTAATGTATTACAGCCGGCTTCGACGCCACAGGCTTGCTCGGCCAAGGCAATTTCCGCACGACTGAGACGCAACCAGAGCTTTTCATCGTTATAAATTTGATCGATCGCACCGGCAAACATATCCGGTTTATCGGAAATCAAAATTGTCTCGTCGTCAATCAGCCCCCTTCCCTCTGCAGCAAGTTCGGTGGCGACAACCGGCAGGCCAACTGCCATTGCAGAAGCAATCTTGCCCTTGATGCCTGCGCCATAACGTAGCGGGTAACGGAAAGACGCATTTTGTCCAGCAATGGATTCAAATCCTCGACAAAACCAGTGATAATCACATCCTCACAGGCCAAGGCTTGTATTTCTGAAGGTGGCTTGCTTCCCACGACATAGAATTTCACACCGGGCTTTGTCCCTATTTTTTATTTAGTTATATCGTTTACTATAATTTTTGCTTCGCAAATATTTTACTTGTCTCTAATTATCTCAAATGCCTCCAACATTACATGCTTCGCTTTATCTTTTGAAAAATTATTTTTAATAAACGTGATTGAGTTCTTAGATAAAGCCTTCCACATTTTTGCATTCGTATAAAGCTCTACAGTACAATTCGCAAATTCTATTGGATCATCTGCAATTAGTGCATCAACGCCATGTTTGAGGTTTAAACCCTCATTGCCGATACTGGTACTTACCACTGGAAGGCCATAGTACAAACTGGTAACAATTTTACCTTTCACCCCCGCGCCATACCTTAATGGGCTCACAAATATGCGGCACTTATCAAATAATGGACTTAGGTCCTTTACATAACCGGTTACAATTAAATCAGGTTTGCGCAGCACAGTTATTTCAGGGGGTGGGTTGTTTCCCGCAATGTAAAGCTTGATTTTCGGTAGTTCTCGCTTAACTATAGGATATATTTCGTTAACAAACCATTCAACCGCATCTATATTCGGTAGATGATCAAAGCCCCCGAGAAAGAGC
>Ga0182021_10000660_pt1 | contig 37813 bp, 38 predicted proteins | sample 612E3MmetaG_FD_120493 | JGI IMG/M metagenome (GOLD analysis project Ga0182021, IMG submission 120493) | Permafrost microbial communities from Stordalen Mire, Sweden - 612E3M metaG (Illumina Assembly) | ecosystem: Environmental > Terrestrial > Soil > Wetlands > Permafrost | place: Sweden...
CGGTTAGGGCCCTCGTTCGGTCGCGAACAATAGGTCTAGCCAATGGGTGCGGGCACCAGGCGCTTCTTGAGGGAGACGGCGACTTTCACGTCACCACCATCCTGGCCCAGGAACTTGTCCTGCTGTTCGAGGGACTTCTTCTTGGCGGTCTCCGAGGCGACCCGGATGGCGTCGAGTACATCCACCATGGCCTGGAACTTCACATCCTCATCCACCTTCAGGAAGACCTTGCGGTAATTGAGGGGCTGCAGCATGACCGCCTCGGGCAGCCTGTCCTTCAGTCCCTGGGCGTCGATCTTGTCCTGCTGAAGCGTCATTGCTCCATCCTGATCGATCTGGATCAGGATGTTGTTGGGGTCGGGTGCGGGCGGTTTGGCGAGCACCTGGACCTGGGGCACCACCACCTTCGTGGCCTTGTCGAGGCCAGGCACCATCACGATGAAGACGATGAGCAGCACCAGCACGATGTCGATCATCGGGGTGATGTTGATATCGGATTTAAGCTTGGTCTTGGGCCCACCGGCATCCATTACTTGCTCCCTTCCTTCACGTCCTTGTCCTCGCTGGTGACAATGGACGCCTCGTCGGCGCCACCCTTCCGGCAGACCTGGAACAGTTCATTGATGTACTTGAAGGGGAGGTCGGCATCGGCCTTCACGAAGACCACCTTCTGGCTCAGCATGGAGACATTGCGGTTGACGAAGTCCTCCAGCTGCTGGCGCTGGCCTTCATTGTTGATGAAGAAGGTCAGGTCCTTCGCGTCCTTGTCGTCGATGAGGATGGGGCCGGGGCCGATTACCTCATATTTGTCATTGCGCTTGGACTGGAAGAGCAGGGTGAGGTACTTCTCATCCTTGTTCTTCTCGGCCTTGGGGCTGTGCTTGGCGAGCGGCAGCTTCACGCTGCTGTTCACCGCCGGCGTGATCACGATGAAGATGATCAGCAGCACCAGCACGATGTCCACCATCGGCGTGACGTTGATGTCCGACTTGACGCCACCCTTTTTGCCACCACCTGCATCCATGGTGTCCTCCTCTGAATGGCCCGGGAGCTTGTGCCCCCGGACGGGGTGGGAACCTGCCTAGTTCTGGCCTTCGCGGCGGATGAACTCGTCGATCATCTGGGAAGCCGCGTTATTGATGTTGGTGACGACCACATCCTGCTTGTTGGTCAGCAAGTTGTAGATCCACACGGCCGGGATGGCGACGAAGAGGCCGAGGGCGGTGGTGGCGAGGGCCTCGCCGATGGAGCCGGCCAGGGCGTTGATGTCGCCGGCGCCCTTGGTTTTCAGATCGGAGAAGACCTTGATGATGCCGATCACGGTGCCGAGCAGGCCGATGAAGGGGGCCAGGGCGCCGATGGTGCCCAGGCCGCTCATGCCTTTCTTGAGGAGCTCGACGACTTCGGCGGTGCCCCGGGCGATAGCGCGCTCCACGGGCTGGATGGCGTCATGAGTGGGATTGGTGGTCTTGAGCTGCTTCTCGTACTGGAAGATGTCCAGGCCGTGCTTGAGCACGAGGGCGACATGGCTCTTGTTGTGGGTGGTGGCGGCGCGTTTGGCGGCCTCGAAGTCACCGCGCCGGAGGGTGTCCATGAAGAGCTTGAGGAACTTGTCGGAAGCCTGGCTGCTCTGGGCATAGGTGACGAAGCGCTCGACGGTCACGTAGATCGTGTAGCAGAAGAGCACGATGAGGATGATGATGATCCCCTTGTTGGCGATGGAGGCCCCCTTGAAGAGCTCCACGGGCGAAAAACTGTCGTGGCCGCCTTCGGCGAGGGCGAGCAGGAGGGGGGAGGCAAGCAGGTTCATGAGATTTCCTTATGGAGAAAAAGGTGGATGACGGAGGAAGGATGAGGGCTACTTGAGGCGGAAGGGCATGGTCAGCTTGAAGCGGGCGTACTGGGGCTGCCCATTCAGCAGGGCGGGTTCGAATTTCCACTGCATGGCATAGGCCTCCGCGGTGGGCCTCAGCTGGGGCGGACCCTCCTTGGCCACGGCCGAAGTGGGGATGCCATCAGGTCCGACGACGATCTCGACGACCACCGTTCCCTGGATCTTGGCGATCTTGGCGAGGGCGGGATAAGGTGGCGCGGGCGGCTGGTACTTGATCTTGATCTGGCTGAAATCGAAATCCACCACCTTGCCTTGGCCGGACCCGCCAATCACACCACCCACAACGCCGCCGATGACGCCGCCGGGAACGCCGCCAGGCACGCCGCCGGGAACGCCACCCAGCGAATGATCCTGCTTCGGAAGTTCCTTGGGGGCCTGCTCAGGCACCACTTCCTGCCGGGGGTCGATGGGGGTGGTATCCACCTTGCCAGTGGAAATGGCCATCGGTGGTGGGGGCGGTGGCGGCGGAGGCGGCGGTGGGGGCGGCGGGGGGGGCGGCGCATCTTCGGCCTTCTCCGCGAGATCGATGCCCACCGACTTAATCACCTTCTTGCCGGCATCAGTCTGCTTCGCCAGCTGGACGGCCACGAACGCGCACAGCCCGTACATAAGAACCGTGGTCGGGATCGTCACCTTGGGGTTGCCCCGCTGGATGGCCTCGTTCCCGGCGGAGAGGGAGGTCCGGTAGACCGCATCTTCCAGCGTCTCCACGGGAGCGGCTGGTTTAGCGGACACGGGTTTCTGGGGTTCTTTGCTCATGCGACTCCCTTGAAAATCCAGGAGGAAAATACAGCAAGCCAAGCTGTTGGAAACAGCGGTTCGGCCTCAGGGGTATGCGGTTCAAGAACTGGGGCAAGCCCAGCGGCTAAGATGGCAAAGGGGCGCGGGTTGGTCAAGCATTGAAAAGGAGCGCCATCCCTCGTGAATGCGGTATCCCGCAATTTCCTCCTGAACACCCCAACATCCTTTAAGGTATGAACAAGGGTGTAACTGCTAATTGTTGTCAAGAACCCCGGGCCATCATCATGTCGCAGGTCACAAATCAGAATTTTACATTCTGCAAAAAATCCGGTGTGGACTATGCTCCCGCAAGGGCCGGCAGCTTCCTAACCGGCCATGGCGAGGTCCTGACGCCGGCCTTCATGCCGGTGGGCACCCAGGGCACGGTGAAGGGCATCACCCCGGTCCAGCTGCGGGAGATCGGACCCCAGGTGATCCTGGGCAACACCTACCACCTGGGTCTGCGGCCCGGCGACGGGCTGGTGGCGCAGATGGGCGGTCTGCATCGGTTCATGGGTTGGGCCGGACCCATCCTCACGGATTCCGGGGGCTTCCAGGTCTTTTCCCTGGCCTCCCTGCGGAAGATGACTGAGGACGGGGTCACCTTTCAGAGCCACATCGATGGCAGCCCCCAGTTCCTCTCCCCGGAGCGCAGCATGGAGATCCAGCGGAACCTGGGCTCGGACATCTGCATGGCTCTGGACGAGTGTCCGCCGGGGCGCATGGAGCGGGCGAAGCTGGAGCTCAGCATGGCCCGCACCACCCGGTGGCTGGCCCGGAGCCGGGCAGTGCCCCTGCAGCCCCATCAGGGGCTCTTCGCCATCAACCAGGGGGGCACCAGCCTGGACCTGAGGCGCCGGCACCTGGCCGAGGCCCTGGAACTCGACGCGGCCACCCCGTTTCAGGGCTTCGCAGTGGGGGGACTCAGCGTTGGTGAGCCCAAAGAGGAAATGAACACCGTCCTGGCCGAGTTCGTGAAGGAACTGCCTGAGGACCGGCCCCGCTACCTCATGGGGGTGGGCACCCCGGAGGATCTGATCTTTGGCATTGAGCATGGAGTTGATCTCTTTGACTGCGTCCTGCCCAGCCGGGAGGCCCGCCACGGCCGCATCCTCACCAGCCGGGGCAGGCTCAACCTCAAGAACGCCAGGCATCGGGAGGTGGACCGGCCCCTGGACCCGGACTGCGGCTGCTATACCTGCCGCACCTTCTCCCGGGCCTACCTGCACCACCTGTTCCGCTGTGGGGAGCTGCTGGGGTTCACGCTGAACACGATCCACAACCTGAGCTACACTGTGGGACTCACCCGCGCCGCGCGGCAGGCCCTGCTGGAAAACCGGTTTCCGGCCTTCGCCCAGTCCGCTCGCGCCGGATGGTTGACCGAGGAGCCTTGAATGATGTTCGCCCTGTTCCAACAGACCCCCTCCTCCGGCCCTCCCGGCTGGACCCAGTTCGTGTTCATCGGCGGCATGGCCCTGATGTTCTACTTCCTGCTCATCAGGCCCCAGAGCAAGGCCCGCAAGGAGATGGAGGCCCGCCTGTCCAAGCTGAAGGCCGGCGACGAAGTGGTGCTGAGCTCCGGCCTCTACGCCACCATCGACCGTGTCGAGGACAAGGACCTCTGGATCAAGCTCGGCAACTCCGTGGTGAAGGCCCGCCGCACGGCCGTCGCCGCGCTGGCTTCTGAAGCGGAAACCAAGCAGAACTGATCTTCCTGACCTTCCGGGCCGGTACCAATGCTCGATCTTGGGCCGACCCGCTTCCTGTAAGGAGCGCCCCGTGACCAAACGGAGCCTCTGGCGCCTTGCCATCGTCCTAGCCGTGCTGTTCGGCTGCGGATACTTCTTCCTGCCCCTCTCCAAGGTCAAGCTGGGCCTGGACCTTCGTGGCGGCGTCCACTTCGAGCTGGAGGTGCAGGGCCAGGAGGCCCTCGCCGCCGATCTGCGCGACAGCAAGGACCGCCTGGTCTCCCGCCTCAAGGAGAAGGGCCTGTCCGGTGCTTTGGTGCGCGTGGATGGCGATGCCATGCGCGTGGACGGTACCGGTGCCGACCAGAAGGCCACGGTGGAAAAGGTCGCGAAGGACTTCTTCCCCGGCTACGTTGTCGCTGCCGAAGGCGACAGCTTCCGGCTCACCCAGAAGGCCGACTACCAGAAGCAACTCAGGGACGACGCCAACAAGCGGGCCCTGGAGGTCATCGAGAAGCGCATCCGCGACATCGATCCCGCCAATGTGCTCGAACCCGAGATCACCGCCAGCGGTGCCGACGGCAGCCGCATCGTGGTCGAGATTCCCGGCATCGAGGAGGGGGACCGCGAGCGCATCAAGATGCTCCTGTCCACTCCCGGCCGCCTCGAACAGCGCCTGTTGGCCAAGGCGCCCCAGATCTACTTCAACTCGAAGGAAGAGGCCCTGGCCTTCTACAAGGGCGCGATCCCTCAGGAGTTCGAGTTGCTGCCCGAGATCGAGAGCCAGCGTCAGGCCCGCCGGGCCGGCCAGCCCGTGGTGAAGGTCAAGGCCGGCGAGGAGAAGATCAGCAAATGGGTCCTCCTGGAAAGCCGCGTGGCCGTGGATGGCGCCGATATCATCGATTCCCATCGCGCCTCCAATTCGCAGACCGAGGCCAACGAAGTCAACTTCACCCTCAACAAGAAGGGGGATGACGACTTCGCCCGCCTGACCGGGACGGCCTCGGAAGAGAACCGCCTCATCGCCATCGTGCTGGACCGCAAGATCGTCACGGAACTCAGCGCCAAGGAGAAGATCATCGGCGGCGCCGTGCGCATCAGCGGCAGCTTCTCAGCCCAGGAGGCCGATGATCTCGCCAGCCAGCTCCGCAGCGGGGCCCTGCGCGCGCCCATGAAGTTCCTGGAAGAGCGTGTGGTGGGCCCCGGCCTGGGCCGCGACTCGATCCATGCGGGCGTCACATCCGCGCTGATCGGTTTCATCACTGTCATCGGCTTCATGGTGTTCTTCTACCACTGGTCCGGTGCCAACGCGATCATCGCCCTCACGGTGAACGTGATCGTGATGATGGGCCTGCTGGGCTCCTTCCGGGCCACGCTGACCCTGCCGGGTATCGCGGGCTTTGTGCTGACCCTGGGCATGGCGGTGGATGCCAACATCCTCATCTTCGAGCGCATCAAGGAGGAACTGGGCCTCGGCAAGAGCGTGCCCGGCGCCATCGACGCGGGCTTCAACCGCGTGTTCTGGACCATCGTGGACAGCCACGTCACACAGCTCTTTGCGGCACTGCTGCTCTTCATCTTCGGCACGGGCCCCGTGAAGGGCTTTGCCGTGACCCTCACCGTGGGCGTCGTGGCCTCGCTGTTCACCAGCATCTACATCAGCCGCTTCATCTACGACGGAGTGCTTGAGTACCACCCCGGCACGAAGACCCTTTCGGTGGGCACCCACACCTTCTTCAAGGGTGCCTCTTACGACTTCATGAAGTACAAGGGCACGGCTCTGGCCGTCAGTTGGGGCATCATCCTGCTTTGCTTCCTGTTCGTGCAGCCCTGGAATCTCACGCACAACAAGCGCATCCAGCTGGGCATGCAGTTCGTGGGTGGCAACGACATGACTGTGCGGTTCCGCGGGGCCATGGAGCCCGAGACCATCCGGGCCACCCTGGCGAAGAATGGCTATCCCGATGCCACCGTGGTGGCCTACGAGAACGCCGACAAGGCCATCCGGGACTTTTCCGTGAAGGTGAAGGCCAGGAAGGATAGCGACCAGAAGGACAGCACCATCCAGGCCAACGCCCTTCGCGGCATCTTCAAGCAGATGGACCCCGAGGCTGCCGGAAGCGCGCTCCCGGCCCTCAACCTGGAAGGTTCGAAGACCCTGGCGGACACCCTTGCCCGGGCCAATCCGCTGCGCGTCACCAATGACGAAACCATCCTCACGGGGACCTACGGGCCCGTGGCCGAGAAGATCATCTCCAGCCGGGACCGATTGTCTTCGGGCCTCTACCAGTCCTTCGGCGAGCTGCCGAAGGATCTCCCCCAGGCTGTAAAGGACACGGTCCAGAAGAACTACCGGCTGGGCGCTGTGGGCATCCTCAAAGATGAAAGCTTCTCGCCCAGCATCTCTGGAGAATGGACCAGCAAGACCCTCACAGCTGTGGGCCTCGCCATGTTGGCCATCCTGGTCTACGTGATCTTCCGCTTCACCGCGAGCTTCGCCGTGGGCGGCATCGTGGCCCTGATCCACGACATCCTCATGGCTCTGGGCCTCTTCGCGGCCTTCGGCTACGAGTTCAACGTGCCGGTGGTGGCGAGCTTCCTCACCCTCATGGGCTATTCCATGGCCGACACCATCGTGGTCTTCGACCGGATCCGGGAGAACAGCCACCGGCCTGAGTACCGGCGGGTGTCTATCTCCAAGCTGGTGAATGACTCCATCAACCAGACCCTGGGCCGGACGATCCTTACCTCGATGTCCGTGCTGTTCGTCAGCGTCTGCCTTTGGCTCTTCGGCGGTCCGGCCCTCCATGACCTGGCCTTTCCCCTGGTCATCGGCGTCATCACCGGCACCTACTCGTCCATCTACATCGCCAGCCCCGTGGTGGTGTACTGGGACCAGTGGTTCGGTGGCAAGGACAAGCTCAAACAGCACGCTTGATCTGTATCTCCCTGCGAAAATCGTGGCCCGTTCGGGCCACGATTTTCGTTTGGGACTACTTCAAATGCTTCTCTAGAAACTGGTAGATCTCCCTGCAGGAGTCCTGGGCCAGGGTGGTGTCGATGCGGTTGAAGCTGTGGCCTCCCGGGGCGTCCTGGTAGATCTTGTACTCGAATTTCTTGCCGGCGGCCTTCAGGGCCGTGATGAGCTGCTCGACCTCGACCACATTCACGTCCTGGTCATTGGTGGTGGTGTGCACGAGCAGGGGGTGCTGAGCTTGTGCGCGTTCCACACGGGGCTGCGCCGCCGCACGAGATCCACGTCCTCGCTGGGGGTCTTCCCCCCGAACATGGTCCGGACAACGGCGTCGTCCCGGTATTCCTTTCCGGCGTAGCCCACCCGGGCCAGGAGGTCGGAAACGGGCACCCCGGCGTAACAGGCGGCGAACTTTTCTGGATGATCGAAGACGGCCATGAGGGCGATGAGGCCGCCATGGCTCCAACCCACCATGGCGCAGCGCTTGGGATCCACAGGCAGGTGCTCCACGGCCCAGTCGCGGCCGGCCACCACGTTGTCGATCTCCAGTCCGCCGTAGTCGATGGCCTCGTAGAACCCTTTGCCATAGCCTGTGGATCCGCGGTACTCCGGCGCCACCACGATGTAGCCGCGCTCCACCATCTCCCGGACGATGTGGACGTGGTAGGTGCCGAAGTCGCCGTGGACGCCCCCATGGGGCAGCACGATGAGGGGCAGCTTCCGGCCTGCCTCTGCCTTGCGGGGGACGAAGACGTACTGCTGGATCTTCAGTGGATGGCGCTCGTTCTTGATGCCGTAGGTCTCCTGGCCCCTGGGTTGGGCGGGCCCGTGTAGGTCACCTTGTCCGCCAGGGCCAGATCCGACAGACGTTGGAACCAGAGCTGATCGTCGGCGGCCTTCCGCACGGCATCCAGTTCCCAGTCAAAGCCATTCACCCGGTTCTCTATCCGCTTGAGCTGAATCTCATCAGGGGCTCCCTGGGCGGCGAGGGGTTGGAGGGCGAGGGCGCAAAAGAGAAACCGGGCCGGTAGTCGCATGGAATCCTCGGAGAAGGGCTGCCCCCGAAGGGTAAACCAGGATTCCTCGTCTTGCAGTGTTGCCGGTATTTCACCCTTCCCAGCTGACCCAGCCCGCCCGCCCGGGGATGTCCCGTCGGGTGACGGCCTTGGCGGGTGGATTCGCCGCCTTCAGCTCGGGCAGCCAGTCGGCGTGCGTGCGGGCCCGGACGCCGCGCTCATTCAGTCCATCCAGGAAGGCGTCGAAGGTCTCGAAGAGGGTCCCGCCTTCCACTTCGGTGTGCAGGGCGTAGACATTCAGCGCGTCCTCACGCACCAGGCCCCAGACCTCGCGGTTCACCTGGCCCGGTGTGCGACCGTCCAGACCCAGCAACTCGTCCAGTGTGGGCAGCGTGGTAGGAATCTGGAGGGTGCTGAGCGTCTTCCCCTTCACCACGGGATAGAACGGCGCGAAGCCACGGCAGTCCCCGGCGTAGGCGAGGCCATAGGCCTCCTGCAGCTCCAGGGTGGTGTCGTTGCAGCGCCAGGCGGGGCTCACGGCGCCCAGGGGCTTCTCGCCGAACACTGATTCGAAGGCCTCGTGGGCATTCGCGTACCAATCCGATAGCCAGCGCCGGGACTTCCGGTCCAGCAGGTCGTGGTACTGCACGTGGTCCCAGGCGTGGATGCCCACCTCGTGGCCGGCCGCCTTGGCGGCCCGCATCTCCGTGGCGGCCCGCTTCCAGATGATGGGTGCCGGCAGCAGCACGCCGTACATCATGGTCTTGAAGCCGTAGAGTTTCGTAGCGTTGGTGCGGCGCATCTTGGCCAGAAAGCCCTTGCGGAAGACCCGGCGGATGGCCTTGCCGCTATTGTCGGGCCCGAAGCTGAAGTAGAAGCTGGCGCGCATCTGGTGCTTGTCCAGCAGCCGCAGCAGGGTCGGAATGCCCGTGATCGAGCCTTCCAAGGTGTCAACGTCCACGCGCAGGGAGATGAATGTCATGGAGGATCCTCTAAGAGTGCCTAACAGAACCCCCATGGGGCCGCGTCGGGGTGTTGTTAGGCACTCTGAGATTCCATTCCACCCGCGATCGGGTCCCACCACAAGGCAACCGGGCCCCTTCGCCGGCGTCGGCGCCCCTTGGAACTTGGGACTGGGCCTTCGAGTGAGACAGGGTCTCGTTGCCTAGTTCATAAGCATGTGTTCTTAAAAGTTTAAGTGCCGTGACGGAAGGTGTTGCGTTTCCTGGCCAAACCTCATGGGTACCCACTGGTTCATCGAGCATACAATCCTTTCCCGGACGGTCACGGGGCATGCTCGCCTCGTGCCGCGATCAGCCACCAAGCTGAACAATAGGAGGCACCAATGGGCAAGGTCTACGAAGCACCCGGCAAGCCGGGCAGTGTAGTCACGGTCAAGCCCCGCTACGACAACTTCATCGGGGGCAAGTGGGTCGCTCCCACGAAGGGTCATTACATGGCCAACATCAGCCCGGTCAATGGCAAGCCGTTCTGTGAAGTGGCCAAGTCAACCCCCGAGGACGTGGAACTCGCCCTCGACGCCGCCCATGCCGCCAAGGACGCCTGGGGCGAGACCTCGCTCGCCGGGCGGGCCGCGGTCCTCAATCGCATCGCCGACGCCATCGAAGCCAACCTCGAGATGTTGGCTGTGGCCGAGACCTGGGAGAACGGCAAGCCGGTTCGTGAGACGCTGGCCGCTGATATCCCCTTGGCCATCGACCACTTTCGCTACTTCGCCGGCGCCACCCGCTCGCTGGAGGGCCGCTCCACCGAGATCGACAAGGACACGGTCGCCTACCACTTCCACGAGCCGCTCGGCGTAGTGGGGCAGATCATCCCCTTCAACTTCCCGCTGCTCATGGCCGCCTGGAAGATCGCCCCGGCCCTGGCCGCCGGCAACTGCACTGTGCTCAAGCCGGCCACTCCCACGCCGTGGTCGATCCTCAAGCTGGCCGAAGTCATCGCCGGCGTCGTGCCTCCGGGCGTCATCAACATCATCACCGGTCCGGGTGCCGAGATCGGCAAGGCCCTGGCGACGAGCCCGCGCATCGGCAAAATCGGCTTCACCGGCGAGACGACGACCGGCCGCCTGATCATGCAGTACGCGGCGCAGAACCTCATCCCGTCCACTACGGAACTCGGCGGCAAGTCGCCCAACATCTTCTTCGCCGACGTGATGGACAAAGACGACGCGTTCCTGGACAAGGCGATCGAGGGCCTGGTGCTCTATGCCTTCAACAAGGGCGAAGTGTGCACCTGCCCCTCGCGCGCTCTCATCCAGGAGTCGATCTACGACAAGTTCATGGCCCGCTGTCTCGAGCGGATCCGCAAGATCATCCAGGGGAACCCGCTTGACACGGCGACCATGCTAGGACCTCAGGTCTCGACCCAGCAGCTCGAGAAGATCACTTCCTACGTCGATATCGGAGCGCAGGAGGGGGCCAAATGCCTCATCGGTGGCAAGCGGAATGTCTTGAAGGGGGACCTCGCCGAGGGCTACTACTTCGAGCCGACGGTGCTCAAGGGCAACAACAAAATGCGGGTCTTCCAGGAGGAGATCTTCGGCCCCGTATTGGCGGTAACCACGTTCAAGGACGAGGCCGAAGCGCTGAGCATCGCCAATGATACCCTCTACGGCCTTGGCGCCGGAGTGTGGACGCGCAACGGCACCCTGGCCTATCGCATGGGCCGTGCGATCAAGGCAGGGCGCGTATGGACCAACTGCTACCACCTCTACCCGGCCGGCGCGGCCTTTGGCGGCTACAAAATTTCCGGCGTCGGGCGGGAGAACCATCAGATGATGCTCGAGCACTACACGCAAACCAAGAACCTGCTCGTGAGCTACAGCCCAGACCCTCTCGGGTTCTTCTGATCGGAGCCCGAGGATGGACGAGCCCACCACGGAGCCGGCGGTCGTCGCCACGCCGGCGGCACTCGGGGCGATAGCTCGCCTGTTGGCCGAACGAGGCCAGGTCATGTTCTTCCAGTCGGGAGGCTGCTGTGACGGCAGCCTCCCGATGTGCTTCGACCACGGAGAGTTCATCATCGGCGACCATGACGTTCTGGTGGGCGAGGTCGGCACCTGCCCGTTCTACATTGATGGCCGCCAATACGAAGTCTGGAAGCATACGCAGCTCATCCTCGACGTCGGCGAGGGGGATCCCGAAGGGTTCTCCCTCGCAGCCGCCGACGGTAAGCACTTCATCACCAGATCACGGGTATGTGAGGGTGAGCTAGCCAAGCCCATCACCCGCCGGCCAGAGGAACAAGGAGGGGATTCCTAGCACCTGGGTGGCGCGCCGGAAGGCAATAGGCTGCAGGTGCGATCGACCTCGGCCCATCTCCCGGAGTGAACAGGCCGAGCCCTCCCGTATAATCCCCGGATGCCCACCCAGCGCTCTGCCGGCATCCTACGCTCGTTTCCGCCCGTCTTCTGGCTGGCGAACGTCATGGAGCTCTTCGAGCGGGCCGCCTATTACGGGCTCAACTCGGTACTCGCCGTCTACCTCACCAACCGGATCGCGGAGGGGGGCCTGGGCTTCACCGAGCAATCGGTGGGTTTCCTCCAGAGCTTGATCTACGCATTCACCTATGTTGTCCCCATCGCGGGGGGCGCTCTGGCGGACCGCTACGGCTACCGGCGGATGCTGCTGTTCTCCTTCTCGATCCTGTCGGCGGGGTATTTCATCGCTGGCAGCGTCACCGCCTACGGGACCGTGTTCGCCGCGCTGCTGCTGATGGCAACCGGGGCCGGACTGTTCAAGCCCATCATCTCGGGTACCCTGGCGCGCACGACAAATGAGGAGAATTCAGGCTTCGGGTTCGGGATATACTACTGGATGATCAACATCGGTGCCTTCCTGGCGCCCCTGGCCGTCAGCGTCCTGAAGGGCTTCTCCTGGCGCTATGTGTTCATCGCCTCGGCGCTCTACTGCGCCGCCATGCTGCTGCCGACGATGTTCCTGTTCAGGGACCCCCCGAGGCCCAAGAACACCAAGAGTCTCCGCGAAGACGCCCACAGCGCGGCCATGGTGCTGGGCGACGCGCGGTTCATGCTGATGATCGTGGTCTACTCCGGATTCTGGGTGGTCTACTTCCAGAACTTCGGATCCGTGCTTTGGTACCTGCGGGACTTCGTGGACGCCACGCCGGTGGATCGGTTCTTCGCGTCCTTCGGAGTGCCGCTGAAGTTCGACGCCGAGCACGTCACCGTGGTCAACGGCGGAACCATCATCCTGCTGCAGATGCTCGTCAGCCGGCTGGTGAAGCATGTCCGGCCCCTCCCCACGATGGTGGCGGGCATCGTCATCGGGACGCTGGGATTCCTCTGCTTGGCCGCCTCCACCAACATCTGGGTCTTCATCCTCGGCATTTCGGTGTTCTCCATCGGGGAGATGACCGCCCACCCGAAGTACTACAGCTATGTGGGCTTGGTGGCACCGGCGGACAAGAAGGCGGTCTACATGGGCTACGCCTTCCTCTACGGCGTGATCGGGAGTCTCATCGGTTCAAGCCTGGGCGGCATGCTCTACGGATCCATGCTCAAGCCCCTCATCGGCCAGCCCGGGGCGACCGCTGCGGCGCGAACCTTCTGGCTGATCTTCGTGGCCCTGAATGTCGTGGCGGCCATCGGCCTGATCGTCTATGACCGGGTCTTCGCGGAGGACACGCCGGAGACGAACGAGAAAGCGCGGAAGGTGATGCTGGGGATCTATGCCCTGCTGCTCGGTGCGGGGCTCCTCTTCCTCCGGTCCTCGCTTTTCGGAGGCTCAGAGATCTCCTACAAGACCCTGGTCCAGGCCGTGATCATGCTGCTCCTCGGGGCCGGCGGCATGGCCGTCAGCCTTCGAAGGACCTGATCCTGGGCCTAGGTCCGCCGGAAGCTCTGGGAGCGGTCGGTCCGCCGCACCTGGATGAAGCGGTGGACGGATTCGAGGTCGGTGTCGGGTCCCGGGGTGAGGACGAGCCCTAGGCGGGTGGGGAAGTCCTGGCCCTCCAGGTAGGTGACGTGGCGGATCTCGGCGGGGCAACGGAGCAGGGTGCCGTCGGGCAGCTCCGCGTCGATCCCCACCGTGGCATGAAGATCCACCATCAGGGTCTCATCCAGGGCCAGCCCCACGCCGGTCTCCGTGAGATTCATCAGAAGGGCGTCGTGCTGGCGGGAATTCAGGGTCACGCGCACCTTCAAAGGCGATTGGTCCGGTGCGGCCACGCGGACATCCCGGCGGTGATGAAGGCGGGCTGATTCGTGAGGCCAATCAAGGCGAAGGAGGGTGTTTCCCGCTTTGTCCTGGATGGGGGGGAGCAGTAGGGATTCCAGCGTCAGCACCTCCTCCCCGAGTAGGATGGTCAGCGTCACCGGCATGCCCTCGGAGGGCACCGAATCCCGGGCATTCAAGCCGGACAGTTCCAGGGTCGAACCTGGGCGGAAAGTCTGGATGCGCAGATCCCCGAGCAACCGGGAACCAGCCCCCTGGAGCCTGAGACTGGCCACCGCCTTGGTGAGGCGGGCCTGGAGGAGGAACTGTTCCAGCACTGGGGCGGTCAGGTGGGATGCGTGGCCCATGGGGTCTGCCTTTCAAATGCCTTGTCCGAGGCGGTCTGCCAGGTTCGGGTGCAGACCTGCGGCGAGAATGGCCCTGGCCGCGCCCTTAATATCGTATTCGAGGCGATGCAACCGCAGGCGGCGGCGCTTGGGGTCGAAGGTCATGAATGAGACCCGTGGATCCCGGTCCCGGGGCTGGCCCACGGAGCCAGGGTTCACAAGGTACCGGCACTGAGGCTGAAGAAAGAACCACTCGCCCGGCTGGAGGCAGATCCAGTTCAGCTGACCCAGGGCTTCATTCAGCTCGAAGCATCCCGGCAGGTGCGTGTGCCCGAAGAAGCACAGTTGCCCGTCGAAGGCGTCGAAGGCCAGGCTGATCTCGCGCATGTGAAGCAGGTAGGCATCCTCGTCCATGGGGGAGCCGTGGGCGATCTGGTAATCCTCACCCACCCACAGGGGACCCACGGGCAGGTCCGCCAGGAAGCGCCAGTTGTCCTGCCGGAGCTTCTCCCGGGTCCAGTCCGCGGCCTGGTGGGCCGGAAGGCTGAAAGTGTTGTCGGGTTCCAGGCCGGCGCAGACCTTGTCGTGGTTGCCGCGGACCATGAAGCGGGGTCGCAGCTCGCGCACCTTGTCCAGCAGCTGGTTGGGGTTGGCTCCGTAGCCCACCAGATCACCGAGGATCACGAAGCGATGGATCGCCCGCCGGCGCGCGAACCTCAGCACGGCCCGGAGGGCGTGGAGGTTCGAATGCAGATCGGAAAGGATGAGATCCACTGGGGATGTCCGGGGGGGGTGTGCCTTCAGTCTAGGCCTTCGTTCTCACCGTACCTAGTCGTCCAGGCAGCGAGAACGGCATAAGGGGCCGTAACAGAGTGACCAGAAATGCGCTGGTCACTCTGAAACGGCCCCTAACAAGGCCGACGCCAGCTCCCCGGAACTGTGACCAAATGGGAGAACCATCGGCGCCAGAGACCAGTTGGGCATGCGGGCCGCCCAGCGGAGCATGAAGGCCGCGCGGTCCTGGGCCAGGGGCCGCTGGGGATCCCGCCCGGCCCGCGCCCAGGCCCGGGCGGGTGTTTCCGCCAGCCAGAGCGGTGCGAAGTCCGCGGATGTCACGGCCCCACGATTCACCGGGGACTCCCAGGCCCCGCCACCCAGGGCCACCACCGCAGGCCTCGCCAGAAGGCGGGGAAGTACGTCCGCTTCGAGTTGTCTGAACGCGCTTTCACCCCAGGCAGCGAAGATCTCGGCCACTCTGCGTCCTTCGCGATCCTCGATGGCTGCGTCCAGATCGTGGAAGGGCAGGGCGAGGTTGTAGGCGAGCTGCCGACCGACGGTGGTCTTTCCAGCGCCACTGCCGCCGACCAGCACGAGACCCTGGCCCCGCCGGAAGGGAGGGCGTACGCGCCAGCGTTGCCGCTGGGCCTCCCATCCGAGGGCCGCGGGATCCTTGGTACGGTGGACTTCTCCCACCATGGCCAGGGACTCGGCGCCGGCTTCGAAACAGGGGGCCGCATCCCTCAGGGTGAGGCCCCCGATGGCGATGGGTGCCAGGTCCTGGGCCCGCAAGGCCGCGCAGCCCGCCCGCAGGCCCTCCAGCCCGATGGGTTCGGCGTGATCGGATTTCGTGGCCGTGGTGCGGAAGGGGCCGATGCCTGCGTGGTCGCAGGCAACATCCACCAGGGTCCATTCGGAGGTCGCGTGGCTGGAGGCGCCGAGGTGTGCCTCCGCCAACCCCGGCAGTTTCCGCGCTTCGGCCGCGGGAAGATCTCCCTGGCCCAGGTGCAGCCCCCAGGGGGCCAGACCCTCGCGTGCCGCGAGCATCGCCAGGTCCGTCCGATCGTTCACACAGATCAGAGGCCAGCTGCCGTTGGCGGCGGCCTCCGCAAGGGCTGTGCGTAGTTCCTCCCATTGGATCCGTGTGTCCAAGGGCTTCCCCCGAAACTGGACCAGGGGAAACCCCGCCTCCCCCAGCCGCCGGATCTGTGCAGACAAGGGCTCGGCGCGGGTGGCATCGGTGATCGGGTAAAGCGGCGGCAGGTGGAGCATGGCACCAGTCTGCCAGCCCTAGGCGGCTTCCCCGTCGGCGAACTGCAGCCGCACCAGCCTGGCGTAGACGCCATCCTGGGCGATGAGTCCATCGTGAGTCCCCCGTTCCACGAGGGCGCCCTGATCCATGACCCAGATCTCGTCGGCTTCGCGGATGGTGGACAACCGGTGGGCGATGGTGAAGGTCGTGAGCCGGTGGCTCACGCGCTCGATGACGGACTGGATCTTGGCTTCGGTCTCGGAGTCGATGTTGGCGGTGGCCTCGTCCAGCAGCAGCACGGCGGGCTCCAGGTAGAGCATGCGGGCGAAAGCCAGCAGTTGCCGCTCGCCGGCGCTGAGCTTCTGGCCGCGCTCGCCCACCTGCGTGTCCAGGCCGAGGGGCAGGCGCCCCACCAGGTCCTTGAGTTGGCTCTGCTCCAGCACGGAGGCCAGCCGGGCTTCGTCCATGGGCCGGTCCATGACGATGTTGTCGCGCAGGCTGCCGGAGAAGACGAAGACATCCTGGAGCACCAGCCCGAAGAGGTCGCGCAGGCTGCGGATCCGGAGCTCCCTCACATCCACGCCGTCCACGGTGATCCGGCCAGCCTGTACGTCGTAGAAACGCATGAGCAGGTTGATCAGCGTGCTCTTCCCGGCCCCGGTGTGGCCCACCACGGCCACGCGCTGGCCCTTGGGGATGGCGCCACTGAGCCCGCGCACGACCTGCCGGCCGCCCTCCTCGTAGGCGAAGGTGACGTCTTCGAAGCGGACCTCCCGGGCGAAGGTGGCAGGCCGTGCCTTCGGGGATTCGGGAATTTCGTTGCGGTTGTCCAGCAGCCGGAAGATGCGCTCGCTGGAGGCCAGGGCCGTCTGCATGACGTTGTAGCGCTCGGCCAGTTCACGGATGGGTCGGAAGAAGCGGCTGGACTGCTGCACGAAAGCCAGCAGCAGGCCCCAGGTGATGGCCCCGGCCTTGAGCTTGATCCCGGCATAGAAGATGAGCGCGGCCGTGGTGGCCGAGGTGATGAATTCGACCACAGGGAAGAACACTGCGTAGGCGAAGATCGTGCGCAGGAAGGCCTGGAAGTAGTCCTCGTTGAGGACGCGAAACTGCTGATTGCTGCGCACCTCCTGGCCGTTGACCTGGATCAAGCCCATGCCCGAAATCTGCTCCTGAAGGAAGGCGTTGATGGCTGCGTAGCGTCGCTGGGTCTCCCGGAAGGCCTCGCCGGCCCGGCGGCGGAAGACCTCCGTGGCCACCAGGAGGAAGGGCAGGATGCCCACCGCGACGAGGGCCATGCCGGCGTGGGTCCAGAACATCCAGATCATGATGGCCAGCAGGGAAAACGCGTCCCCCACGATGGCCACGAACCCCGAGGCGAACATCTCGTTCAGGTTCTGCACGTCGCCGGTCACGCGGGTCATGAGGCGGCCCACGGGGTTGCGATGGAAGAAGTCCGTGCTGCGGCCCATGAGGTGGGCGAAGAGCTCGATCCGGAGATCCAGCATGGCCTTCTGGCCCACCTTGGCCAGCAGGAAGTAGCGGGCGAAGCTCACGATGAAGCCCGCGACGAGGACGCCGACAAAACCGGCCAGGAGGGGGGTGGCGCCTCTAAGGCTGCCTTGGGCCATGAACCGGTTGATGAGCCGGAGGGTCAACTCGGAAGGCATCACCTCCAGGGCCGCGCCGAGTGCCATGAGGAAGAACAGGACCACCAGGCCGACCCAGTAGGGACGGAGGTAGCTGGCCAGGCGCCAGAGCAGGGCATGGCGCATGGGGCTCTGGTCCACCTGATCGGATTGGAAAAACGCTCCCTGTTCGGACATTGGCCCATTGTCCCACAGCCACCGGGGAATCCGGCAGCCCGGGGGCAGAACGGGCCCAGGAGTTGTCCAGCAGCCTCATGTACACTGGAGAGCCCTTTGGAGACGTCATGGGTTCCTGCCGCCATCTTCGTTTCGCCGCCAGCCTGGTGGCCTACGACCCGACGCCCGCCTCGAAGGCGGCTGGGGAGGCCAGGCTGCGGAAGGGCATGACTCTCCTGGAGGCCCCGGAGTTGAAGGACTGGTCATGAGGCTGGCGACGCCCTCTGGATTCGCCACGGAAGTCTTTCTTCTCGACAGGCCGGATGGGGCTCTGCTGCCGGAAGGAGCCTGGACCCTGGTGGGCGACCAGCGTCTCCACGATGCCTGGACGCGGGCTGGCCTGCCGGAGCCGGACCATGCCCTGTGGGTGGCGGTGCCGGAGGAAGAGAAGCGGCTGCGCACGGTGGTTCCCTGGCTGGAGCACTGGGCGAAGGTGCCGCTCCATCGGGATGCCACGGTGGTGGCCCTGGGTGGCGGCGTGCTGACGGACCTCACGGGACTCGCGGCCTCGCTCTACCTGCGCGGTGTGGCCTGGCAGGTCTGGCCCACCACTCTGCTGGCCATGGCCGACGCGGCCCTGGGGGGCAAGACCGGAGCAGATCTCGCTTCGGGCAAGAACCTGGTGGGCGCTTTCCACCCCCCCCGCCGCCTGGTCGCCTGCACGGACTTCCTGGCGGGGCTTCCGGAACGACACCTTCAGAATGGTCGCTGGGAACTGGTCAAGACGGCGCTGATCCAGGGCGAAATGGCCTGGGCCATGGACATGCTTCAGGACGGGCCGGTGAAGGTCCCCTGGGTGGAGCGGGCCCTCGCCTTCAAGGCCGGCGTGGTGCACCGTGACCCGCGCGAGGCCGGTGAGCGCCGCCTGCTGAACCTCGGCCACACGCTGGGGCACGCGCTGGAGGCCGCCTCAGGCTATCAGCTCCTCCATGGTGAGGCCGTCGGTCTGGGATTGCTCGGGGCCTGCCTTCTGGCGGAGGAACAGGGCCTGAAACCCTTCCCGGCCAGCCTCCTCGATCCGCTGGCCCGGCGACTGATGCCCCTGGCGTCCCTGATCGCGCCGTGGGGCGACTGTCTGCCTCTCCTCACCCGGGACAAGAAAGCCACACGGGTTGCCGGTCCTGCCGAGGAGACCCCCGCCATCATGATCCAGTGCATCCTCCCCCGACCGAACGAACCCGCCGTGCAGCGGTTACTGCCCTCCCAGGCCTGGGAATCTCCCCACGCCCGGCTCCTGTCCCTGCTCCACCAGGAGAGCCTCCGTGCTTGACCTCCGCCTCTCAATTCCCGCCCTCCTCCTCGTGGCGCTTCCTGCCTCCGGGGAGGATGTCCGGGCCCTCATGCTTCAGGCCCGCACCCTCCAGTTGAGAGGCGGGGGCGCCGATCCAATGGCGGCCGCGGCCATCTACAGGCGGGTACTGGAGCAGGTCCCTGGCAGCGCGGAAGCGAACCTGCGGTTGTCGGAATCCCTCCAGGAGGCGCAGGATCCGGATGCTGCCGTGGCCCCCGCGAAGCAGGCTGTGGCCCTCGCCCCGCAGAATGCCGAGGCCCAGGCCCACCTGGCCCTTCTTCAGTACGAGCGGTCGCGGAAAGATGCCTCGCTGCTTCCGGAAGCTGCGAAAGACTTGCGGACCGCCACGCTCCGCCTGCCAGGAGATCCGGAACTTTGGGCCCGCCTGGGCGAGGTTTCCGAGCAGATGAAGGACAATGCCGGGGCCCTCAAGGCCTGGATCCGCCTGGGTCGGCTGCGGCCAAGTTTCGGCCCGGCCTGGGAACGGGCCCTCATCCATGCCCGTGCCATCCAGGACTACGAGGGCAAGCGCGAGGCCCTGCTGGCCCTGAACGCCAGGAATCCCGAGGACCGGCACCTGCGGATGCTGGAGGAATTGGCCCGGGAGCAGATCCAGGCCGGCTACCTCGCTCATGCGGAGGAGAGCTTTCTCCTGTTGGCGAGCCATGTGCCCCAGGAACCCGGCTTCTGGGAGAACATTTCCCTGGTGCGCCTCCAGACCGGGCGCTGGTCCGAGGCGCTCGAATCGCTGGCCAAGGCCGAGGCCTTGAAACCGAGTCCCACCCTGACGTTCCACACGGCCCGCGCCCTCATGAACCTGGGGCGGTTCGAGGAAGCCGAGCGGCGGCTCCAGCCCATCGTGGCCCAGAACCTCCAGCCGCAGTGGATTGCCGATGGCGCGCCGATGCTATACGCAGAGGCCCTGCTGCTCCAGGGCAAGGGGAAGGTCCTGCTGGCCTTCCTGAAGAATCGGTCACCCCACCCACCCACCGATGGCGAAGCCCAAGTCTTCAAGACTCAGGCCTTCATCAGCCTCAATGACTGGATGAGCGCCCTGGAATCCATCAAGCAGGGAATCGCCCGTTACCCGAAAATCCCCTTCTTTCAGCAGGCCGCCGCGCTTCCGCCGAAATACCTCGAATACGCGTTCTTCTCCCGGAAGGAGGCCCGCGCCGCGCTGGAGCAGCTGCACCTCGAAGGCATGGCCACCCTGTGGCAGGAATTCCAGCGCTGGGACAAGTGCCTTGCGGCGCTTGAGCGGGCGCGCAGCCTGTCGCCTGTGCGCCGAGTGGACATGCTCATCCTGCAGAGTGAGGCCTATGACCAGCTCAACCGCCCGGCGGAATCCCTGGCGGTGCTGCGGGAGGCCCAGGCCATGGAGCCGACCAACCCCCTGGTCCAGAACAACCTGGGCTACCTGCTGTTGGAGCATGACCAGAATCTCGCCGAGGCCGCCACCCTCATTGAGGCCAGCGCCAAGGCCACGCCAGACAATGGCAACGTGGTGGACAGCCTGGGCTGGGCCCAGTTCAAGCTGGGCCGGATCGCCGAGGCGGAGGCCACCCTGCGCCGCGCGGTGGAGCTGAGTCCCTTCAGCCCGGAGGTCCGCAAGCATCTCGGCGAGGTCCTGGTGAAGCAGGACAAGTTGGTGGAGGCCGCCGAGCAGTGGGAACGGGCCCTGGCCTTCGTCTTCCCGGAGCGATCCGCCCTGGAGAAGCGCCTGGGCGAACTGCGCGTCCGCATTGCCAAGGAACAGGCGGCGAAGGTCGAATCCTCTGCCCTCCCATCGGCAGCGCCCGCAGCCAAACCGGATGATGACGAGGATGAAGAGTGATGCCCCTCCAGTCCCCGCCTGCGATGTCGGTTCCCGCGCCGGCCGTGCCCATCCGGGCCCAGTACGGCTGGGGCTACGCCGGTCCCGATGGGGAAGGGGTCGGCACCCTCAGCCTGTTGCTGGAGCCTTATAGCGGCCGCCTGGTCCTGGAACTGCATGCCCCGGGCGAGCGGCTGGTCCTGCTGGAAGGCGACCGCGCCTCCGGCTACCACCTGCAGGTTCCCCGGCAGAAACTCGACCAGCGGGCCCCTTCGCTCTCCCAACTGCCGCTGCCCTTCCTGCCCCAGGTGTCCAGCGTGGAGGCCCTGCTGCGACTCCTCCGCACGGGCGAAGGCGTCGGCGTCTCCGTGACCAAGAAGGACGCCACGGGCCCCCTCAAGCTCCACTGGCAGGGCAAGGACGCCCGCGGCAAGGACGAGCAGGTGTGGCTGGATCGCAAAAGATGGGAAGAGTCGCGCTGATTCGCTTTGCAGTCCGTGTCAGGCTCCGCCGCGAATGCGGCGGAGTTAACCTGCCGGCGGAGCCGGCAGGCGAGGCCTTCCTGCCTCAATCCAGGCGTTGAGGATGGCGTCGCCCAGGTGCTCCCCGGCGAGCTGGAGCTGCTGCTTCACGACGGGACCCTGCTTGGCCCAGAAGATCATCCAGTAGGCGGTTGTGCGGGTCTTGCCGCGACTGCCCGGGGGGGTCGTGCGATCGGCTTCCCGGTCATCCGCCAGCAGCTGGGGCACCAGGGCGTGGGAGGCCCGGAGCCATTCCCAGGGGCGCTGGATGAAGGCCGCATCGGGCTGGGCCGGAAGGACCGGCAGGTCCTCGGCCACGATGTGCCGTTCCACCAGGCCAGTTTCCCAACGGCTGTGGACGCCCCGCTGGTCGGTGAGCTGGCCGTCATGATTGACGGTGGTGTGCAGAGGCACATGGACGTCGCCGATGTAGTGGCCGAGGATGGCGGTGGCCAGGGCGATCTTGGCAGGGTCACCGTCACGGAAGGCATTCACCAGATCCCGCCAGCGGTCCTGGATGATCCAGGGCACGACTCCCAGACGGTAATAGTCGCCCCCGACCTTGGCCTTGGCCTCCTCCAGGGTGCGGGGGAGGTGGTCCGGATCGCCGTAGGGCTCCATGTCCAGGAAATGGCGGGGTCCCTCCTTCTTGTCCTGCTTCCAGTGATCGGGGTCGGAGGCGTGGTCACACACCTCCGCTTCGCGCCCGTTGAACCAGGCTCGCGGACCTGGAGGTAGCGATCGCAGGGCCAGAATCGAGACCACGCGGTGGCCCGTGTCGCCCCAGGCAGATAGGGGGACCACAACGAGCGCTGCCAGCAACCACGGAAGGATTCTCATGGTCCTGGGCACCACCATCAAAAAATGGTTGAACAAGAACTCACCGGTGAGGAACGGTGAGTAACGGTGAAAAGGAAAGGTGCAGTCTCACCGTCCCTCACTGTTTCTCACCGGTAAGGCTTTTCATCGGGATCAAACAGGCGCTATTCGGGGATGGTCCCCGTGCGTTCCCAGCGGGTGCGGGTGAAGAAGTGCCGGGCGGCGTCGATGAAGTCCGCGGCCACGTCCGTGGGGCCATCGGGCACACGGCCGTTGTCGTTGTCGGTGTCGCCCTCGCGGAAGCTCCACCACACGATGAAGGGGCGACCGCGCAGGTGATCCACGGGCAGGAAGCCCCAGTAGCGGCTGTCCATGCTGTTGTCCCGGTTGTCGCCCATGGCGAAGATGTGGCCTGGGGGCACCGTGACGGGGCCCAGGCTGTCCTTGAACCCCTCCTGGATGAGACTGTTCATGGACTGCATCTGGTTGCGGTCGTGGAGACTCAGCACCTCGGGATCCGAGTGACGCCAGAGACCTATGGGCCGCTCGACCTCGCCGGCGTAGCGCGTGGGGGGCCATGGGCCAGGCGTCGGACCTTCGGGGCTGCGCCCGAACATGTGCTCGAAGGCGCCCGTCACCTGCTTGCCGTTCACGTAGAGCCGCTTCTTGCGCATCTCCACCGTATCGCCCGCGAGGGCCACGCAGCGCTTCACGTAGTCCTGGTCCCGGTCGAGGGGCCAGCGGAAGACGATGATGTCGCCGCGCCTCACGCTGCGCATGGGGAACAGGCTTTCCTCCCAGGGCCACTGAGGCTGGGCGAAGATGAACTTGTTGGCCAGGAGGTGGTCGCCGATCATCAGGGTGTTCCGCATGGAGGCGGAGGGGATCTTGAACTGCTGGCCCACGAAGGCCTTGAAGAACAGGATCAGCACCATGGCGAAGCAGATCACTTCCAGATTGTCCCGGACCATCCCTTTCTCGGAGCCCGGCGGCAGGGCGATCTCAATGTCTTCGGCGGGGGTGGTCACTTCGGCCATGGCGGCTCCGGAAGGGCGGTCAGCTAGGGACGCTTGATGGCGGGGAGATCCGTGAATCTCCGGGCTACGAGGCGGTTCACGACGACCCAGCTGCCGTCGCGCTCCTCCCGGGATTCCACTTCACCGAGGTTGGGCAGGTAGAGGGCCCTTCGCCGGAGGCCCTGGGGGGATCGGGACTCCACCCAGACGCCAACCGGATCCGATGTGGTCGGCAGAATGGAAGCACCCTCCCAGGAGGCGCGGCCGATCACCCGGTACTCGGTATCGTGGTCCACCCACTGGGTGATGTCTGGAAAATGGGTGGGCAGAGTTCGGGCAAGGATACGGCCACTTTCATCAATGAGGTCGATGCCGCCGTCATGATGCTTGACGAGCACACTCATGTGGCCCCGGAGGCTCGCGAAGTCCAGCTGGACGAGGTTTGGGGGGCCGGGGGCTAGGGCGGAGCGGGCTACCCGGACCTGCAGCCGGTCCTCCGACCGCCGCGGTTGGGGCTGGGAGGGATCCTCGTAGGCCAGGGTGAGTCCTTCTTCCCAGGGGCCGTAAACTACGGGCATAGCGGGCTGCGGTTGGCAGGCGATGCCGGCCAACAGGGCCGCGGGAACCAGCAGATTCAGGGTCCCCCGCATCAGCGGTGGCCCTTGCTGAACTTGGCCACGAGGTCCGACAGGGACGTGCTGGTGGCCGGGACTGAAGGTACAGGTTCAGGCAAGGGTTCGCGGGCTTCGCGTTCGGACCGCGGAGGCCGAACCTCCTGGGGACGCGGGGGCCTGGGGCCCTCAGGCCTACTTGGCCGGGCGCCTTCGGGCCTGGGAGGCCGGGGTCCTTCGGGCCGCGGGGGACGGGGTCCCTGGGGGCGGGCGCCTTCCGGTCGCGGTGGTCGTGGACCTTCCACCCGGGGTGGGCGCGGACCGTCGGTCCTGGGCGGTCGTGGGCCCTCAATCCTGGGCGGGCGTTCGCCGGCAATCCTGGGCGGGCGATCGCCCGCCGGGGGCCTGGCCTGTGCTACATCGCGGTTGGGCCTTCGGTGGTTCGGCTGGGGCCGCCCAGCACCCTCGGGCGCGGCGAGCAGGGCCTTGATGGAAAGGGCAATGCGCTTGGCTTCGAGATCAAGGGCCAGCACCTTCACCTTCACCGCCTGACCCACGCTGAGAGCATCGGCGGGATTCTTCACGTAGCGGTGAGCGATCTCGGAGAGGTGCACCAGTCCGTCCTGATGGACGCCCACGTCCACGAAAGCACCGAAGTCCGTCACGTTCGTGACGACGCCCTGGAGCTCCATGCCGATCTCCAGGTCGCTGGGCTTGTTCACGCCCTCGCGGAACTGGACGATCTCGAACTTGTGCCGGGGATCGCGACCGGGCTTCTTCAATTCGGCCAGGATGTCCTTCACGGTCTCGATGCCGAAGCGGTCATCCACGAAAAGTTTGGGATCGAAGGCGTCCAGCACCGCATCATTGCCGATGAGCTCGGGCACGGTCTTGCCCGCGAGCTGGCACATGCGCTGCACCACGGGGTAGCTTTCCGGGTGGACGGCGGAGGCGTCCAGGGGATCCTCGCCATCCGGGATGCGGAGGAAACCCGCGGCCTGCTGGAAGGCCTTGGTCCCGAAGCGGCCGATCTCCATGAGCTGCTCGCGACGCTTGAAGGCGCCGTGCTCGAAGCGGTGGGCCACGATGTTCTTGGCCAGCCCCTCGCCGATACCCGCCACATAGGCCAGCAGCTTGTAGGAGGCGCTGTTAAGGTCCACGCCCACGCGGTTCACGCAGCTCTCCACCACATCATCCAGGCCCTTCTTGAGGGCGGTCTGGTTCACGTCGTGCTGGTACTGCCCCACGCCGATGCTCTTGGGATCCACCTTCACCAGTTCCGCCAGGGGATCCTGGAAGCGCCGGGCGATGCTCACGGCGCCCCGCACGGTGACGTCGTGCTCGGGGAACTCCTCCCGGGCGATGTCGCTGGCGGAGTAGACTGAGGCACCGGCTTCACTCACGCTCACGCAGATGAGTCCGGTTCGGTTCGTCTCATTCAACCATTCGCGGATGAAGGCCTCCACCTCGCGACCTCCGGTGCCGTTGCCGATGGCGATGGCTTCGATGGGATTCGCGGTGCAGAGCTTTTCGAGGATGGCCCGGCTGCCGTCCAAGTCCCGCTTGGGTTCCAGCGGGTAGATGACCTCGTTCTGGACCAGCTGGCCCAGGCGGTTGATGACCACCAGCTTGCAGCCCGTGCGGATGCCGGGATCCACCCCCAGGGTGCAGCGCTGGCCGGCGGGGGGGGCCAGCAGCAGGTGGTCCAGGTTGGTCTGGAACACCTTGATGGCCTCGGCGTCGGCCTTCTTCTTGGCCTCGTAGCGGACTTCGGATTCGATGGCGGGCGCCAGCAGGCGGTCGAAGGCATCGCCCGTCACTTCATTGAGGAAGCGACGGTAGCCGCTGCCCGGATTCACCGTGACCTTGGACACGAGCTGGCTCACCAGGTTCTCACGATCCACCTGAAGCTTGATGGAGAGGATCTCCTCCTTCTCGCCCCGGCGCAGGGCCAGCAGGCGGTGGCTGGGGATCTTGCGGATGGCTTCGGAAAAATCGAAGTAGGGTTTAAAGCGCAGGGCGGCCTGATCCGCCTTGCGCTCTTCGCGCACCTCGGATTTCAGGACGCCATGGTCGTGGAATTCGAGGCGCAGCCAGGCCCGGATGGCAGCGTCCTCGGATAACCGCTCGGCCAGGATGTGGCCGGCACCTTCCATGCATTCGGAGGGTGAGCGCAGCCCGTCCTCATCCTTGATGAAGGGCTCGGAGATGATGAAGGGATCGGCGCCACTGTCGTCCGCCAGCAGGGAATCCAGCAGAGGTTCCAAACCTCGCTCCCGGGCCACCGTGGCCTTGGTGCGCTTCTTGGGCTTGTAGGGCAGGTAGAGATCCTCGAGCTCCGCCTTCACCCAGGTGGTCTCGATCTTGGCCCTCAGTTCCGGCGCGAGCTTACCCTGCTCGTCGATAGTCTTGAGGACGGTCTTGCGGCGGTCCAGCAGGTCCTTGTAGTAGGCGTGGCGGTCCTCCACAGCCCGGATGGCCACCTCGTCGAGGGAGCCGGTCGCCTCCTTGCGGTAGCGGGCGATGAAGGGCACGGTGTTGCCCTCCTCCAGCAACGCCACGATGGCGGCTACGCCAGCGCGAGGGAGCTTGAGCTCCTTGGCCATTAGGTCGAGCACTTGATCCACACCTGCTCCTTGCGAACTTTCCCGATGGGAACTGCGATCATACCAAGGACGGGCCCCGACTGCTTCACTCAGCGCGGCCGGAGTTGCCACCAAATGCGTCCCTTCTGCGAACCCGTTGAGCTGTGGGGAATCGCCAGCGTTTTCCGGAAAGCTTCACCGGTCTGGTTTTCTCACCGTTTCGCACCGGTTTCTTTCCCTTATCTTTTCCTTCGCGATGGCTCATCCAAAGGAATAAAGAAAGCTCAACCGGTGATGAATGGTGAGAAACGGTGAAAAAGATTAACGATTAACTGCCTATCGGATTGCCTCAGTCGGCCAGGAAGGCCGAACTCGAAATCATGTTCGAAGGGTGACCTTGCGTCGGGCGCCTTCTGGCGGCGCTTCGAGGTTCCGGAGATCCTTTTTCCATTGGCCGTGATCCAGATTCGTGCCGATGACGACGGCGGCGCAGACCGGGGCCGTGCCGTCGGACCCCAGCGGCAGTGGCGAGATCTCGAGCCTGCCGTCCGCGAGCTGGAAGGCCCAGCGGTCACTGCCATCATTTCGGGCGGCCCAGCCGGCAAAGGCGCAGACGCCCTTGGCGCGCAGCAGTTCGCCTTGGATGGGCCGCGCGAGGAGCAGGGCCTCAAGGGCGGCGGGATCCACGGGGTGGTCCCAGTGCAGGGTGATGGAACGGGCCTCGGCGAAGCTGGTGGCATCTGAGGTTGTCCAGCCTTCCGGGAGTGGCCGGACGTCGCCCAGCCAGGGATCCGGGCTGCCCTCGGGCGCCAGGCCATGGCGCGTTGCCACCTGCGGGATCTGGCGGAAGGCGCTGCGGAGCTCGCTCTCCCAGGCCACCGCGGCGGATGGATCGAGGTCGGCCTTGCTGAGGTGGATGAGGCTGGCCAGGGCCGCCTGGCGGTGGAGCAGGGGTTTCGTCTTCAGGTGATCCACGGGGGCCAGGCACGAGATCACCGTGAGCAGCCCAGCCAGCTGCAGGCGCCCCTCCAGGGCCGGTTCGTGCTCGAGGTCCAGCAGGTCTGTGGGATCGGCCAGGCCGGTGGTTTCCAGCACCACCCGTTCCGGGCGCTGACCTGCGGGCTGATCGCACCAGGTCCGAAGCGTCGCGACCACATCATCGCGCAGGCTGCAGCAGACACAGCCGTTCACCAGGTTCTGCACGCCCGCCAACTCGGGGCGTTCGGCATCCAGCAACGTGCCATCCACGCTGATGGCGCCGAACTCGTTGATGAGCACCGCCACCCGGCGCCCCGCCGCGACCTCCGCCTTCAACAGGCGGTTGACGACGGTGGTCTTGCCGGCTCCCAGGGGGCCGGTGACGATGAGAATGTCCAGGGGGGCGCGTCCGTCCATCCATCCATGATGCCGCCGGGTCCTGAAATATGAGAGCGTTGAAGCGTGGACATTCTCGATCTCAGCTATCGCCTAGCCGTCTCCCTGGCCGGTGCCGCCGCCCGGGCCTGTGCCCGGGGCCTGCCTGAAGCCTGGCGGGTGCGACTTCAGGCGGAGGCTCCCGATTTCCCAGCAGGGTGTTGGATCTGGCTGCATGCGGTGAGCGTGGGCGAACTGCTGCTGGCGGATGGCCTGGTGGGCCGCCTGCGCGAGGCTGGGCAGCGGGTCCACCTGAGCACCAGTACACCAGCGGGCCTCGAACTGCTGGCCCGCCGACTGCCGGACTGGGACGCTGGGACCGGCCAGATCACCGGTGGCGCCTTTCCCTTGGATGATCCGGCTGGGCTGGAACTCTTTCTGTGTCGCGCACCGGGTGCCTTCATCGCCTTGGAAACCGAACTCTGGCCGGGCCTCCTGGAGGCACTCCGATCCCGTGGTATTCCGAGCCTCGTGGTGAACGGGCGCCTCACAGGGAAGTCCCTCCAGCACGGCGGACCCTGGCTGCGGCGGGCGGCCTCACGGCTCACGCTGGTGGCCGCCAGGGACGAGGCCAGCATGGAGGCCTTCCGGCGACTGGGCGCACCGAAGGTGGCGCTCGGGGGGAATCTCAAGGCGGACCTTGCCTTGCCTCGGCCTTTGCATGAAGGGTGGGCCGCCCTGCGATCGGCCTGGGCCGGTTGTCCGGTGCTGGTGGCGGGAAACACGGTGGACGGCGAAGAGGACCTGCTGCTGGAGGCGTGGGAGGCTGCGAAGGCAACTGCGCCGGGCTTGCGCCTGATCCTCGCGCCCCGGCAGCCTCGGCGCTTCGAGGCCGTGGCCCGTGGCTTCACTGAAAGGGGGCTGGCCTTCCACCGGGCCTCTGAACCTTGGCCAGATGATGCGACCTGGCGGGGGACCCAGGTTCTGTTGCTGGACACCCTGGGTGAACTTCCGGCCGCCTACGCGGAGGGTACCCTGGCCCTGGTGGCTGGGGGATGGGCGGCGCCCGGGGGACACAACCCGCTGGAACCCGTCCGGGCGGGTGTCCCCACGGGCATCGGTCCCGGATACACCAATTTCGAGGATCTGGTGCAACCCCTGTGGTCGGCCGGACGCCTCGCAGTCGTGCCGGCGGACAGTGTCGGATCATGGGTTCTGACCACGCTTGCAAAGGCGCCCCTCCGATCCGCCGGGGCCATGGCCCTTCCGGAGTCCCTGACCGGCGCCCTGGATCGGACCTGGTCGCTGATCGCACCCTTCCTCCCGATTGGATAGAATCCCCCCTACGGAGCCTCCATGAATCCACGGGCCGCCCAAATCCTGCTGATCGACGACGATCCGGCGGTCCTGGACATGGTGCACTCGGCACTCGCGCACTACGGGATGGATGTGTACGCCTATCCAGAGGCCATCCAGGCGCTGGACCTGCTCCAGAACCCATCGGCCCCTGAATTCGACCTGGTCATCACCGACATCAACATGGATGGCCTCGATGGGTTCGATGTCATCCACAAGGTGAAGGAATTGCAGCCGCGCCTTCCTGTGGTGCTGATGACGGGACAGTCCTCGGTGGACTACGCCATCCGGGCCATGCACATGGGCGCATCGGACCTGATCATGAAGCCCATCGCCATTCAGGATCTGGTGCGGAGCGTGTTTCATCTGGTGGAACTGCACCGGGAATTCCGGCTGGCGAACGACGGGCTGCGCGGTCTGGTGAACGAGCGGCGACACTTCCTCTTCCGGTCTGATGAACTCGACGTGCCCAGCCTGGTGCGCCACCTGACGGACCGGTTGGTGCCCATGGGCTTCGCCTCCATGAGCAACCTGGACGTCATCGCCATGGCCCTCCACGAGGCGCTCGTGAATGCCCTGGAGCACGGCAATCTCGAACTGGAGTCGACCCTCAAGGGCGATCTCTTCGTGAGAGAGGACCCCTACAGCAAGTTGCGTGGGGAGCGGATGTCGGATCCAGTCTTTGCAGGACGCCTGATCGAGATCCGGCTCGCCATGGACACCGAACGGTTCGAGGTGGAGATCAGTGACGAAGGCAATGGCTTCGACACCAGCCAGATATCACCGCTGCCGAAGGGTTCCGACATGGGCTCCCACTGTGGTCGCGGCCTGCCAATGATCTTCCTGGTGATGGACGAGGTCCATTTCAACGAGAAGGGCAACCAGATCAGGTTGGTATTACGGCGAAAGTAAGCGTCCATAGGTTCCGACCAGCTCAACGCGCGGGCTCCGCCCGCGCGTTGACGAAAAACGCCGCCAGGCCGGCGTTTTTCGCAAGGCGAGAGGTGATGGGCTAGAACGCACCTTCCACAAAGGCTTTCAGCTGGGGCTTGGGCTGGCCGCCGACGAGCTTGTTCACGGGCTTGCCGTCCTTGAAGACGATGAGGGTCGGGATGCTCATGATGCCGAATTGGCCGGCCACCTGCGGGTTCTCGTCTACGTTCATCTTCACGAACTTGGCCTTCCCCTGCATCTCGGAGGCCAGTTCGTCGAGGACTGGGGCGATCATCTTGCAGGGGCCGCACCAGGGGGCCCAGAAGTCCACGAGGGTGACGCCCTTGGAGATGGCCTGGGGAAATTCGGCGTCTGTGATGTGGGCAATGAGGTCGGACATGGAAACTCCTTTTAAGAGAGAGCGCGTAGGTTCAGGGGATGGGCAGGGGGCCATTCTGATTGGCGCCCCCCCACTGGGCGATGGTGAAGACACTCATGTAGCGTTCGTTCGTTTCCCGGAGCCGTTGCGCGAGCACTTCGCAGAGGGCATAAAGGATCTTCAGCGCGAGCTTATGATAGGCGTCGATCACGGATCTGAGTTCCTGGAGCGGTATGAAGAATAGCTCAGAGTCCTCGTTGGCAATGGCATCCGCCGCTCTGGCGGAGTTGTCGATGAGGGCCATCTCGCCGAAAAAGGAGGGGGATTCCAGCACGGCCAGGGCCTCTTCGCCACTCGCACTCTGCTTGGAGATCCGGACGGAGCCCTTCATGACGACAAAAAGGCCATCACCGGGATCCCCTTCCCGGAAGAGGACTTCACCGGCCTTGACCGATCGAACCTGACCAATGATCAGGATCTGGACCCTTTCCTCCTCGTCCAGGTTCCTGAACAGGGGCGACTGGGTCAAGAAGGCGGCGTCGATCAATGCTGATCCGTGGAGAGGGGGGCCGCGGGAGGTTCCAGTGGCACATGGGCGCAAAGGTCGAGGCCAAAGCCACGGAGGCCAATGTACTTGGTTTCGTGGCGGCTGAGGAGGCGCATTTTCCCGATGCCGAGCTGCCTGAGAATCTGCGCACCCACCCCGAATTCACGGTCGCTCATGATCTGGGGCTGGGTTGGCCCTTCATCTGCCACGCCAGGGGTGTGGGCATGCCGGCGCAGATACACCAGGGCGCCGCGTCCCTCCTTGGCGAGGAACTCCATGGCCTTCTGAAAGAGGCCCCCCTCGAATCCGTGCAGGTCCTCGGGAAGGGTTTCCACGTGCACGCGGACCAGGGGCGGTTCGCCCCCGGCCAGATCCCCCAGGACGAAGGCCAGGTGGCTGCCGCCATCCAGCAGGCTCTTGAATCGGTGGACTTTGAGCTCGCCCCAGATGCTGGCCATGGTCCTGATTTCCAGGGGTTTCACCAGGGGCTCCTGACGAAGGCGATAGGCCACGAGATCGGCCACAGTCACCAGGGGCAGGCCGTGCTGGCGGCAGAAGGGGACGAGATCGGGCACGCGGGCCATGGTGCCATCGTCCTTCATGATTTCGCAGATCACACCGCTGGGGTGCAGCCCCGCCAGACGGGCCAGGTCCACGCTAGCCTCGGTCTGCCCGGTACGGGTGAGCACCCCTCCGGGGCGGGCCCTCAACGGGAAGACGTGACCTGGCTTCACGAAATGCTGGGGCCGAGCCTCAGGGGCGATGAGGGCCTGGATGGTCCGCGAGCGGTCATGGGCGCTGATGCCGGTGGTGGTGCCTTCCCGAGCCTCGACGGAGACGCAGAAGGCCGTCTCGAAGGGGCTGGTGTTGTCCCGGACCATGAGGGGGATCTGGAGCTGGTCGAGCAGGGGCCCCTCCAGCGCCGCACAGATCAGCCCCCGGCCGTGAGTGGCCATGAAGGCGATGGACTCGGGACTCACATGTTCGGCGGCCAAGGTAAGGTCACCTTCGTTCTCGCGGTCCTCATCGTCCACCACCACCACCATTCGACCCTGGCGGATGGTGTCGATGGCTTCCTCGATGGAGGCGAAGGGGGAGTCGGGGCGGACAGTCATGGGACTCCCAGCATCGCTCAGGTCACCTTCGGGGGGAAGGGAACACTCCGCCCCATGGCCGCACACCGTGGTATGGTTGGGCATCTGAATTTTTCCCGAGAGGAATATTCCATGTCTCAGGGTGTGATCCAAGGCTCCATGCGTGAGGCGCCGCTGCCCGACATCATCCAGCTGGTGAGCCAGGGTGGTAAATCAGGATGCTTTCATGTGCAGCAGGAGTCTGCCAAGGCTCGGATCTACTTGAAAGATGGACGGATCGTCCATGCGGTAACCCAGGCCAGCCAGGGCTTCGAGGGACTCATGGAAGTGGCGCTCTGGATCGAGGGCAACTATCGCTTCGAGGAAGGGGTGTCCGATGTCCCAACCACCATTACCAAGCCCATTGCTTCCATCCTGATGGAACTGGGGCGCCGCATGGACGAATGGCGCGTCATCAGCCAGAAAGTGCCGTCCGTGGATCTCTATCCAGCCTCCACCCTGCTTCCGGGCGAGACCCCCCAGGGCGTCAACCCCCGTGAAGGCCGCGTCCTGGGCATGGCCACCGGATACTACACCGTGACGGAATTGGCCGAATTGCTGCAGAAACCGGTCATCACTGTCGCGAAGGATCTGTACGGCCTGGTCATGGCCGGGCACGTGGTGATGAAGGGACTCCGATCGGGCAAGCCCGTGAAAGTAGAGACTCCAGTTCCTGAGCCCGTCAAGGAAACCGAGCCCGTCAAGGAAACAAAGCCCGTCAAGGAACTGATTCCGGTGTCCACACTGCTGGGCATGCCCCCTCCGGCGATGATCCCCAGCCCCGTCGTGCCGGAATCCCGGGAGCAGGAAGCCCTCATCGTGCCGCTCCAGGCTTCCCCACCCCTTCCGCAGAGCCAGGGCTTCCCCAAGGACGGGGAGCCTATCCCCGAAACCGTGGGTGGCGGCGTGGCCGGGGGCGCGTTGCCCGAGGAGCCCGAGCCCCCCAAGCCTGCGCCGATCCCGGACGATCCACAGCGCATGGTCAAGCTGATGAACTTCACCCAGCGCATCGCCCAGGCCGCCAAGCAGGTGCTCCCAGAGGGCCAGCATGAAATGGTGAACCGGCTCCAGGCGAAAGCAACCCAGCAGCTCATCTCTGGTGATGGGCCGGATGCCGTGAAGGGGCTCGCGCTGGCCATCAGCCGCGGCGCGGTGGACGCCGGCTGCGACGCCGACATGATCCGCACCCTGAATACGCACCTCAAGGCCCTCTTCTCCACCAGGTAGGTCGCGCCATGACAACTCGTTTCTTCCTCGGCCTTGCGGCCTCTTTTCTATTGCTGGCCACGGGATGCAAGGATCCGGGGTCCAGCACGGCAGGATCGGCTCTCTACACCTTCGACAGCACCACCAGTCAGGTGTTCATCTGGACCGACATGGAGAAGCTGTACGACAGTCCAACCAGCGCTCCGACCTACGAGATCGGCAGCAGCCTATTCAACCAGGTCTCCAATCTCGCCTGGGGGGGGCTTTGCTTCGACCAGAAGCGCGGGATCCTCTACCTGGTATCGGCCACCGGCACCATCGTGAGCGTGAGCAGTATCCGCACTCAGACCGGGACCGTGCCCAGCGCGCAAGTGCTCTCCTACAGTCTGTCCAGCACGGGCCGGCTCACCAATAGCACCTTTGGCCAGGCCAGCCTGGATGCCACGAACGATACCCTCTATATCACCGAGAATGGCGACAGCAGCACCCAGATCTGGGTCGTGACCGGCGCCAGCACTCAGACCCAAAATGCAGTGGTGGCCCTACAGTCGCTCCAGATTGGAGGGGACACGGGCGGGACCGGGGTCTCCGCGGCCAATGGGGTGGTCTATGGCTTCATGGCGAATGGCGGGCCCGTGGGCCTCAACTCGCTGACGGGCCCCCGCATCCGCAAGGGGACAGCTTCCGCCTTCGACCCGAATTCCAATCAGGTCATCGTTGGCAGTCAGAGCGACCTTGGCATCTACGGCTCCCTGGCCTACGACACCGGCGATACCGTCGTATTCGCGGCCCGGCACAACACCGATTCGGTGAGTACGGCGCAACCCATCGATGTCTTCACCACGGGCCAGTTCAATCAGGGGCCCTACCAGACGCCCAACATGCAGCTGGGGAGTGCCGCGAACCAGCCCACGCTCAGGGTCATCTCCCATCCCGGCACCAAGGACTGGCTGGTGGGCCTGTCGGGCCAGGGCACGACCGGGTACAACACCATCTTTCTTTGGAAATCGCCCCTAGGAGGCACGGCTGCAGTGCCCGTCACTGCGCCCACCGGATCGGTACTGATGGGCCTGGCCGTGGACGGGAATGCCTCGTGACCACCCTGCGTCTCCTGGGGCTGCTGCTTCAGGACGTGTTCCGTGATCTCTACCGGCACCGCGGCCAGTACATTCTCGCCGTGCTCACCCTGGCTTCGGGCCTGTTGCTGGCAGGTGGCGGCCTGCTGCTGGTGGAGAGCCTCGACCGCTTCGTGGGGCGCCTGGAAGGCATGGCCAAGATCGTGGCCTATGCGGCGGAGGGCCGTTCGCTGGATGAGGCCGCGTCCCGGTTGATGCGCGATCCCCGGTTTCGCGAAGTCCGCCGGATGTCCGCCGACGAGAACCGCAAGCGCTTCCAATCAGCCAGCCGCGAGGCGGGTCTGCTGCTGGAAAGCGCGGGCCAGGAAGCCTTGCCAGAGAGCCTGGAACTGAGCCTCCGCGCAGACCTCTCCACCGGGAGCCGGGCGGCGGAAGTGGGCGAAAGCCTGCGGAGTTTGCCGGGCGTGGGCGATGTGCTCGTGGATCAGGAACGCCTGGAAAACCTTCAGCGCACCGCGCGGATGCTGAGGTCGGCCCTGGCCACCCTCGGCGCTGTGCTGCTCCTGGCCGCGGGGTTCGCCACGGGCAATGTGATCCGCATGAGCATCCTCGCCCGCGAGGAGGAGATCACGATCATGCGGCTGGTGGGGGCTTCAGAAGCGTTCATTCGCACGCCCCTGCTGCTGGAAGGCGCCTTCCTGGGTCTGGGGGGCAGCTTGATGGCGCTGTTGGGACTCTTTGGTCTCTGGCTGCCGATTTCCAGGGGCCTGGGAGGCCTTTCGCCCATGCTGGTGGAGCTGGCGCGGCTGGGGTTCTTCTCCTGGGGCAGCATGATCCTGCTGACCTTCGTGGGCTCCGCCACCGGCGCCCTGGGCGCCCTGTGGGCCTTCTGGTCCACCCGCAAGGCCCAGCGCGAGGAAGAAAAGCTCATGGAGGGGGCGGGCTGAAACGGCCCTACTTACGCTTCCAGTTCCGGCCGAAGGCGGCCTCGAATTCAGCCAGGGCGACGGGATCACTTTCGCGCTGAAGAGGCTCCCAGAACTCCTGGGGGTGGCTTTCCGCGAACTCGCTGCCCTGGGCGATGTTGAAGAAGATGTAGGCGATGAACTCTTCCTGGCGCTTCTGGATGTAGCTGCGGAAGGGGCGGCTCAGGAAACCCAGGAGGGCGCTGTCCAGGGCCGTCCAGGTCTGGAGGTGGCCCTCCAGGCCGTTCGGCCCCTCGTGGTAGCGGTAGGCCGTCACCATCTTCGCGCCCACCGCCATGGGATTGTTCATCCGCCCGCGCTCCACCCGGCCGTCCGCAAGGTAGATCCGGTAGCCGGGCCGCTTGTAAATGAGGGTCATCGTGCCGTGCAGGCCCCTGAGGTCGTCGACGGTGAAGGAGGCCGGGGGAACCTCGAAGGTATAGAAGGTGGGCACGAACTGGCAATAGCGCCACATGGCCGCGCAGAGCCGGGGCCGGTCGTAGAGTTTCTCCACCGTCGCCAGACGCACCTTCCGGGACGGGGTCCGGATCTGGAACGTGAAGTCCAGGCGGTCGAGGATGTCCTGTACCGCGGCCCGGTGCTGGGGTGCCAGGGCGTTCATGGGCAGTGGCCCCTGGGCTGACAGGCCGGTAGCCAGGAGCAGAAGACCCAGGAACAGAGGAACCACCCGACCGCGCATAGCTCCAGCCTATCCCACCGCTGTACCCGGCAGAGAATCCGGGGCGAGCGCATCCAGGGCCCGGGCGCTGATGAGGCCCTCGGAGGTTCCCCGAAATGAGCAGCAGTGCCGCGCAGCGAGCTGGCCGCGGCGAATGGACTCAGCCAGGGGGCGGCCCTCCAGCACATGGCTGTTGAGGAAGCCCACAGCCAGCGAAGCGCCGGTATCATTGGTGTCCACCCCGGCGCAACCGAGGACCACCACTTCCGTGGACGGCCTCAGCCTTTCCATCGCCGTTCATCCGACTCGGAGAGCCCCAGCTGGTCCAGCACGCGGGTGGCGAAGGTGTCGAAGAGGTCGTCGAGCGACTTCGGGCCGCTATAGAACCCAGGCATGATCGGCATCACCACGGCGCCGGCGTCATGGACGCGCAGCATGTTCTCAAGATGGATGCGGTTCAGGGGCGTCTCGCGGAGGCAAAGCACCAGCGGGCGGCGTTCCTTCAGGCAGACGTCCGCCGCCCGGCTCACCAGGGCTTCGCTCACCCCGGACGCGATGCGGCCCAGGGCGCCCGCGCTGCATGGGATGATCACCATGCCGTCGTGGCGGCAGGATCCGGAAGAGATGTCGGCGCCCAGGTCCCGTTCATCGCGCAGGCTGACTTTCGGGAAGGCGGCCAGGTCCTTCGGTGTCAGGCCTGTCTCATCCAGCAGGCAGCGCTTCCCTGTGGGCGACAGCAGCAGGGCGATGTGATCGACTGCCGCATTCGCCGACATCCGTTTCAACATAGCCACGCCGAAGGCGGAACCCGAGGCTCCCGTGATGGCGAGGGTGAACCGGAGTCCCATGCCTATCCCAATGCCAGGAAGGCCGGACCAACGTGGGTGATGGAGCCCGCGCCGAAGGTGAGGAGCAGGTCCCCGCTCCGGGTCAGGCGCTTGAGCGCCTCCGGCAGATCCTCCACCCGTTGCACCAGGTGGACCTCCTTCTGGCCATGGGAGCGCAGCGCCTCGACCACGGCCGCCCCGTCCACTCCCTGGATGGCCTGCTCTCCCGCCGGGTAGATGTCGGTGACGACCACGGAATCGGCCTCGAAGAAGGCAGTACCGAATTCGTCCAGCAGGGCCTTGGTGCGGGTGTAGCGGTGGGGCTGGAAGGCGGCCACCAGCCGGCGCTCCGGGAAGCCGGCGCGGGCGGCGGCCAGGGTGGCGGCGATCTCCGTGGGGTGATGACCATAGTCGTCCACCACCAGCACGCCGCCCTTCTCGCCCTTCAGGTGGAAACGGCGATCGGCGCCGGTGAAGCTGGAGAGGCTGGCTCGGATCACCTCGGGCTCGACGTCCAGTTCCAAGGCGACGCCGACGGCGGCCAGGGCGTTGAGCACCATGTGGTGGCCCGGCACGCCGAGGCTGAAGGCGCCCAGGTCGGTGCCTTGGGCCGTCACCTTGAAGAAGGTGCGGAAACCCTCCTGGCGGATCTCCCGGGCCCGGATGTCCACCTGGGGGTGGGTGCCGTAGGTGCGGAGCTGGCGCTTCAGGCGGGGTCGAACGGCAGCGGCGTTCGGGTCGTCCATGCAGAGGAACACGGACCCGTAGAAGGGCACCTTGTTGGCGAACTCCACGAAGGCATCCTGGATCTCCTCCAGATCCTTGTAGTGGTCCAGGTGCTCTCGGTCGATGTTGGTGATGACGGCCAGGGTCGGGTTCAGCATGAGGAAGCTGCCGTCGCTCTCGTCGGCC
>Ga0182021_10000661_pt1 | contig 37796 bp, 35 predicted proteins | sample 612E3MmetaG_FD_120493 | JGI IMG/M metagenome (GOLD analysis project Ga0182021, IMG submission 120493) | Permafrost microbial communities from Stordalen Mire, Sweden - 612E3M metaG (Illumina Assembly) | ecosystem: Environmental > Terrestrial > Soil > Wetlands > Permafrost | place: Sweden...
ATGGAGGTGCAGAAGCGGGCGTATGGTGACAACCGGCCTCCGATCCTGCCGCCCCCGCCCAGCGGCGGCACAGGAGGTGCGCGATGATTCGCCGTTTCCTGCTCGCCTCAATCGCTCTGGCGGCCTTTTTTCTGTTTGCTGCCTCGGTCTCAGCTTTGGCCGCTTCTGACCCTGCTTCTGACGATGTCATCCTGCGCGCTCTTCGCGAGGAAATGGAGCGCTCCAAGGACAAGCTCAAGCTGGAGAATGTCGCCGCTCCGTACTACATCGAGTATCGAGTTTCGGATCTCGACGAATTCGAGGCCAACGCGGTCTTTGGCACCTTGCGCAGCCAGCAACGCAACCGGACTCGCATCCTGCGCGTCACGGTGCGCGTCGGCGACTACAAGCAGGACAGTTTTTTCCGGACGGGTGAGGGTGTTTCCGATCTGGTCTCGCTCGACGACGACATTTTTGCGGTCCGCCATCGCCTCTGGCTGGCCACCGATCGCGCTTACAAGCTGGCCAGCGAAGCTCTATCCGCCAAGCGCGCTGTCTTGAAGCAGTTGAAAGTGGACGACGCGGTGGACGATTTCTCTCCAGCACCCGCAGTTCAGGTCACGGAACCCCTGGCCCACCTGCCCACCGGCGACTTCGCCCCCTGGTTGCGTTTGCTGGAGGAATCCACCGCCAGGTACCGTACCGATCCGCAACTGGATTCCTGGGATGGATCGGTGCGCTTCATCGCCGAGAATCGTTATTTCCTGAATTCGGAAGGGACGGTTGCCCGCACGGGCCAGACCCGGTACGCCGTTTACATCGGGGGATCAACACAAGCCTCGGACGGCATGTTGTTGCAGCGTTCCCACGGCGAATTGGTGGCCGAGTTCCAGAAACTGCCCAACCGCGAGCAATTTCTCAAAACCGCGGACACTCTTCTCGACACCCTGAAACAACTGCGCAATGCACCCGTGGTGGACGAGGAATATCGGGGTCCGGTCCTGTTTGCCAGCGACGCCGGAGCGACCGTTGTCTCCGACCTGATCGAACCGAACCTTCTGGGCAGAAAGCCGGAGCTTGGGGAGAACGCGCGCACCACCGGCAAATGGTCCAGCAGTTACAAGAGCCGCGTCCTGCCCGACTTCATCAACGTGTTCGATGACCCGACGATTTCCACGATCTCCGGTCAAGGCCTCTCCGGAAACTACAGCATTGACGATGAAGGTGTGAAGGCCCAGCGCGTGTCGCTGGTCGAAAAAGGCCAACTGGTCTCCTATCTCATCGGGCGCCAGCCGATCCACGATTTCCCCGCCTCCAACGGACATGGTCGCGCCGCACCCACGGCTCCCTCTTCGCCTCATCCCGGCAATCTCATTCTGCAGTCGTCCGATCCGCAGCCCGATGCCGAACTGAAAAAGAAGCTGCTGGAGCTCTGCAAACGGCGCGATCTTCCTTACTGCTTTTACGTGGCCACCATGGGACCGCGCCTGGTTCCCCGCTTGCTCTACCGTGTCTGGACCAAAGACGGCAGGGAAGAACTCGTCCGCGGCGCGGTCTTCGCGGATCTCGACGTCCGTTCACTCCGCAGTGACTTGATTGCTGCCGGGAACGAGCTTAACGTCGAGGACCGGTTCGAACCGGTGGCGTTCAGCGTTGCCAGTCCCGCGTTGCTTTTTGATGAACTGCAGGTCAAGCGCTCCGAAGCCACCAAGCAGAAGCTTCCCGAATATCCCGCGCCCGCGCTCAGCGGAGGTCGCGAATGATTCGCCGCTCCACTCTTAAAATTATGAAGACGCCGACACTCATCTGCATTCTCGTGTCTTTGCTCAGCCTGGGGGCGTGGTCGCAACACCCGCCCGTGAAGCCGGGCGCGGTTCCCGCCGTGCCGCCTCTCTCCAAGGAGCTGCGGGAACAATTGCAGTCCGTCCGCGATGGCGCGCTTGCCAGCGACTATGCCTGGGGACAGCTCGCCCACCTCACCGAGAATATCGGCCCGCGCCCCAGCGGATCGCCGCAGGCCCAGGCCGCCGCCGAATATGTTGCTGCCGAAATGCGCAAACTCGGCCTTGATGTTCATCTCGAACCGGCGGTGGTCTCGCACTGGCTGCGCGGAGAAGAGAAGGCCGAGCTCGTGGAATTTTCTGGCCAGGCCCCGCAGACCACCCAGAAGATCATCTTGACCACCATCAGCGGCAGCACGGCCACTCCCGCCGCCGGAATTACCGCCGAGGTTGTCGTCGTGCACAGCTTCGACGAACTCACCGCGCTCGGCCGCGACAGAGTTGCCGGCAAAATCGTGCTCTTCAATGTTCCTTATGACGAGCGCAAGGCGATGGCGGGCTACGCGTTTGACGCCTATGGCGAAGCTGTTGTCTATCGCGGCCGTGGAGGCAAAGCTGCTTCCGATCTCGGTGCCGTCGCTTCGCTGATCCGCTCCGTTGGCGGCGCCGACTACCGCCTGCCGCACACCGGATTCAGTTATCCTGCTCCGGTTCCCGCTGCCGCTCTTGCGGCCGAGGATGCCGACCTGGTCGAACATCTCGCCGCGCAGGGCCGCGTGCGCATGCACCTCACGCTGACTCCGCAGAGCCTCCCTGACACCACCGGCTACAACGTGGTTGCCGATCTGAAGGGAAGTGAACATCCCGAACAGGTCGTCGTAGTTTCCGGCCATCTCGATTCCTGGGACTTGGGCCGGGGCGCCATTGATGACGGCGCCGGCGTCGTCGTCTCGATGGCCACCGCCGAAGTATTACAGCGCCTTCATCTCCGCCCGCGCCGCACGCTGCGCGTCATTGCCTGGATGGACGAAGAGAACGGTGGCGGCGGACATGATGCCTACGCCAAGTCGCACGCTGCCGAGATCGCCAATCACGTTGCCGCCATCGAGAGTGATGGCGGCGCCGGACATCCCCTGGGCTTCGTCGTGAAGATGTCATCCGCCGCCGAGACCGCTCTTCAGCCGATCGTCGACATCTTGCGGTCGGTCGGATCCACCATCCTGCGTCCCAGCGACTACAGTCCCGGCTCCGACATTTCGAACCTCGTCGAGGCCGGGGTTCCCGGCATTGGCATCATGCAGGACGGCCGCAAGTATTTCGACTATCACCACACCGCCGCCGACACGCTCGACAAAGTGGATCCGCGGGAACTGCGCGAAAATGCCGCCGCCATGGCCGTCATGGGATACGCCTTGGCCGACATGCCCGAGCCGTTGCCGAGGTAAGAATTCGGATTAGTGCTGACGGTATCTTCCCGCCACGCGAGGTCAGAGGTGAGAGGTCAGATTGCAGAGGTAGCTGGTTTCACCTCTTCAATCTGACCTCTGCAATTGCACTCCTCCCCCAGTTGACGCCTCTGCCTCCCGCGCTTACCATATTCGTTTGGCCTCACGTGGGAGAAGGCCTCTGCAAGCGGGGCTTATGCTCTGGGGCGGGCAATCATGGAAAAGAAGAAGTTAGAGTACTTCAGAAAAAAACTGGAAACCCGGCAACAGGATCTGCGTCACATGGTTTCCCGCAACCAGCAGGACGGGCGGAGCGCTGACGAAGAGGCGACTCAGGACATCGCCGACCGCGCCGCCAGTTCCTACACCAAGGAATTTCTGTTCAGCCAGAGCAACAACGACCGCCAGTTGCTCCAGATGGTGGATGCCGCCCTGGCCCGCCTGCGCGAAGGCACTTTCGGCGAATGTGTCTCCTGCGGCAAGGAGATCAACCCCAAGCGCCTGGAAGCCGTCCCCTGGACCCGGCATTGCATCGATTGTCAGGAAAAAGCTGAGAAGGGCGAACTCGAAGCCACCCTCTAGGCCTGGTCCGGTTTCATCCGGCCGATTTCAAGGACCGCCGCCCTGCGCGGCGGTTTGTTTTCTGTATCGCGCGGATGCCCCAGTCCGCATGCAGCGTATCCGACTGCATCTCTCCTGTTGCGAATCGCAACGCAGCACTTTCTGAACACAGTCCCGCTGTGGTCCGAAAGTCTTGACAGACGCTGCTCGTCAACTCGTATGTCTCCCGCACTTATCACAGACACTCAACAACTTGGCGGGATGCTGCCGCTGGTACGGCAAGTGCACTGTTGCCGGCGACACTCACTCTTCTGGGGCGGTGGCTCCAGACCAACGCCGCCAACCAGCGCGACGCCGGGATCAGCAACCAGCAAAAACAGCCAAGCAAAAGGGGACCCCAGTCATGAAGCGAACCAGTCGCATTCTTGCAATCCTGCTCGCCGCTCTCATCGTTATGCCGCTCGCCGCATTCGCGCAAGCTTCCGGAACGTGGGCTTTTACGGGCCCGGTGGCTAAAGCCGCTACCAATGCCAGTTCTACCCTCATGCAAAACGGAAAGGTTCTTGTTGCGGGTGGAAACGTCGGCGGCATTGGGGCGGTGTTTCCCGATGCCCAGGTTTACGATCCCGCAACCAACTTATGGACCGCGCGGAAGATGAAGGCTGGGCGGAACTGGAACACCGGTACGCTGCTGCCCGACGGACGGGTGCTGATCGTCGGAGGCAGCAACGGAAAACTGAACGGGGACAAGCTGGGCATCTTGAAAACCGCTGAGTTCTACGACCCGGCCACTGGAACATTCGCGCTCTCCGGGAGCAAGATGGCGACGCCGCGCGCCAGCCACACTGCGACTCTGTTACCGGATGGGAAGGTCCTGGTGGCCGGCGGCATGAACGTCTACGTGCCGCGTATCCGCTGGGGATCGTGCACTAACCTCGCCGAACTCTACGACCCGGCGACCGACAGTTTCTCCTCCGCCGGCGCAATGAGAGTCGTGCATTGCGGGCACACCGCTACCGTATTACAGAACGGGAAGGTGCTGATCGTGGGTGGCACGGACGCGGAACTCTATGACCCCGCAACCAACAGTTGGTCGTCCGCGGGTGCCATGAATGCCGCACACGCCGGTTCTGCCGTGTTGCTCCCCAATGGCAAAGTGCTGCTCGCCGGCGCCACCGTGCCCGCCGAACTCTACGATCCTGCTGCCGGGACGTTCACCGTGACGGGCAGCTCGGCGAACCTCTACGGCGCCAACACGGCGGTTCTGCTCACAAACGGCAAAGTGCTGATGGCGGGTGGGCCTGCTGGACAGTGCGAACTGTACGACCCGCTTGCTGGAACCTGGTCGGCAACCGGAAGCCTCAACTCCGTCCGCTTCGGTTTCGGACTCAGCCTGATCTCCGACGGGCACGTGCTGGTAACCGATGGCATGACCAGTTACCAGATCATGAGCGCCGAGATCTACACACCGTAGTCGCCGCGAATTGCCGAACCGTGTTCGCTTCTCCGGCGCCGCCAGCCAACCAGCGGGCGCCGGACGCCTCACACACCGATCTGGAATCGGCCAGCGCTGCGCAAACTGCCCGGTTGATCATCGCCGCTCCATCTTTCCTGCCTCACGCGGGCAACTTTTCTTTCGCTCCCGGGTTCAAGTTAACAGGACGTTCTTGCCTTGCGTGTCCCCGAAGGCGGTGAGGCCACGCTAATATCGTTATCTGGCGTGTGCTCCGATCGTAGGCGTTCGCAGAGGAGAATCGGTTATGCGGAAATGTGAAAAACTACTGGCCGCTGCAGTGCTGCTCACCGGCTCCGTTGCCCTGGCGCAGGACTCCGCTCCAGCGGCCCCCGCCCAGCCCGGCGCCCGGTATGAGCAGAGGCGCCGCGACCAGGCCGAGGACCGGCTCCGGCGAATGAGCAAAGAACTCAACTTGACCGATGACCAGAAAGAAAAGCTCAAACCCATCCTGCAGGATGAAGCCCAACAGATGAAGACTGTGCAGGCCGACACCTCACTCACCTCTCAGCAGAGGCGGAAAAAGATGCGCGGGATCCACAGGACATTTGAGCCGCAGGTGCAGGCCGTCTTAACCCCAGAGCAGCGCGACAAGCTCAAGAGCATGAAACACGAAGCCCGCGACCGGCATCAGCGCCGCCGCAGGGGTGCTGCCGGCATGGGGAACGCTGACAGTAACGACCCACAATAGAGTTGCGACGGGGCGGCGCCCAGGCAGCGGGTCCACTACCGACGCTCTCCCTCCTTTGACGCTCCCGAAACCGCCCTGCTAAACTAAAAGTTTGTCAGCCTACATCTAAGCGAAGAAGGAAGCCTGTGCGCGCAGAAACCCGGCATCAACTGAAAGAGGACCGCTTCAGCAAGGCCGCCATCGGAGCTGCGGAGAAGACCGTCCACTGGACCGTCGAGCACCAGTCGAAGCTCATCCTCGCGGCCGTTGTGGTCCTCGTGGTGGCGGCCATCGGCGTCGGTGGCTGGTACTACATGAACTCGCTCGACCAGAAGGCGAGCGCCGAATTCAGCGTTGCGACGCGCACCCTGGAAACCCCGGTGCGTCCAACTGGGATGCCTCCCCAGCCCGGCTTCGATAGTTTTGCTTCCGCCAAAGAGCGGGCCACCGCGGCGCGCAAACAGTTTCAGGCGATCCTGGACAAGTATCCGCATACCCGCACTGCCGACATGGCCCGCTACTTCGTGGGATTGACCTCATCCCAGATGGAAGACTATCCATCCGCCGAGCGCGACCTGCAGGACGCGGCGAACGCTTCCAACCAGGATCTGGCAGGCCTCGGCAGGTTCGCCCTGGCTTCCGTATACCGCGCCGAGAACAAAGATGCGCAGGCCATCGATCTCTACAAGCAGTTGATCGACAAGCCGACCATGACGGTGAGCAAAGTCACTGCCCAGCTGGAACTCGCGCAGTTTTATCAGAACCGCCAGAAGCCGGATGAGGCCAAGCGGATTTACGACCAGATCCAGAAAGAGAATCCGTCCAGCGAAGCGGCGTCAATCGCGCAGCAGCGAGTCAGCCAGTTCAAGTAGTGGCGTGTCTCGCCGCGTCTTCACCCACGAAACCCCGGTCACTGAGATCTAGAGTTTGTCCACGTCGCGCAGGCACGTGATCAGCCGCTCCGCGTCCTCAGCCGAGTTGTACACATGGGGCGCCACCCGCACCGAACTGCCGCGCACGCTGACAAAAACCTTCTGGCGAGCCAGAGCCTCGGGCAATCCTGGCGGGATGCCCGCCTTCCTGCGCAGGGTCAAATAGTGAGGCGCGCGAAGTTCCTCGGGCGGTGCCGAGAATCCCAGTTCCGCGGCGGACTGCGCCAGTTTCCGGTTGAGCGTTCCGATCGTGCCCGAGATTTCCGCTACGCCCCAGTCCAGCAACTGTTGCATTCCGCGCTGGGCGGCCGGCAGCAGCGCGAAGTTCGAACGCTCGCCCATATCGAAGCGGCGTGCGCCTTCATCGTACTTACCGGTGTACAGGATGAGGCTTGTGAAGTCCTGGGCATTGGCGCGCTGAATCCACCCTTCCTCCAGCGGACGTCCTTCGTGCCATTTGGGTGCCACGTAAAGGAAACCGGTGGAGTAGGGCCCCATCAACCACTTGTAGCAGGCCGCGACGGCGAAATCCGGCTGTACCTCGCGCACACTGAAGGGCAGCACGCCGAGCGATTGGGTCAGGTCAAGAACTAAGGCCGCGCCGATCCTGCGACACGCCTTGCCGATGCGAACCAGATCAAGCCGCCCGCCGCTGGTCCATTGAACGTGGGGCAGCGCCGCGATGGCAACGCCATCGGTCAGGGATTCCAGCACGCCAGTCGTCCAGTCGCCGTCCTCGGGCCAGGGAACGGTCTTGATCGAAGCGCCACTCTCTTCCGCCAGCCGCTCCCAGGGATAGTAGTTGGAAGGGAACTGTTCCGCGAGCATAAGAATGCTCTGTCCCTTGCGCACGGGCAGATTGCGGGCGGCGGTCGCGATCCCATAGCTAGCCGCGGGAACAATCGCCACCGCGTCAGCGGTGCAGTCGAGGAACCGCGCCGCCATGGTCCGGAACTCTTCCGATCCACTGAAGAACTTGTCCGGCGTGATCTCCCAGGGGTGCGCCTTGCGCGCAAGTCCGACTCTTCCCGCCTCGACCACCGGCTTCATCAGTGGCGACATGTAGGCGCAGTTCAGGTAGGTCACATCGGCGGGGATATCGAAGAGATGGCGCTGGCTGGGAATCATGGGCTAGTCTGTGGAGTCATCAGTGTATCAATCTGGAAAGGGACACTGGCCATGGCTTGTTTGAGAAATATCGGCGCACTTGTCTTGTCGATCGGGTTGCTTGCGGTGGGGCCCGGTGCAGTCGCGCAGATCAAAGGTGGGTCGGTGGGGACCACGGTATCCGCGGCCGCATTTGCCCGCTCCCAACACCTGCGTCACGGCATCAACCTCAGCGAATGGTTCGCGCAAGTGTGGGACAAACGCGGCTATACAAAAGAGCACCTCGACACCTGGACGACCGCCGAAGACATCGCGCTCATCAAGTCGATGGGCTTCGACCACGTGCGCCTGAGCGTGAATCCGCAGCCCATGTTTACCAGCAACCAGCCCAACCAGCTCCCGGCAGAGTACCTGGGGTATCTGGATGCGGCGGTGAAGATGATCCTCGACCACGGCCTGGTCGTCGTGATCGACATGCATCCCAACAGCGACTTCAAGCAGCGTCTGGGTAGCGACGATGCCTTCGTCCAGCAGTTCGCCGATTTCTGGCGCGCCGTGGCGCAGCACTACTCAACCTGGGATCCGGACCACGTCCTCTTGGAAACCCTGAATGAGCCCGAGATGAGGGACCGCTATCGGTGGTGGGGTGCGCAAGCGCAGATCGCAGCTGCCATTCGAGCCGGCGCGCCGCGCCACACCATCATTGCTGCCGGAGCGCGTTGGTCCGACGATGACGACCTCGTCTTCCAGGAACCGCTACGCGACCCCAACATCATCTACAATTTCCACTTCTACGAGCCGCACATCTTTACCCATCAGGGCGCGACCTGGAGCGAGTATTACTGGCACTGGCTGCGTGGATTGCCCTACCCGTCGACGCCCGAGTCGGCCGAGCATGTGGCGGCGCTGGTGCCCGGTGACGCCGATCGCCTGCAGGTTATCCGCTATGGATATGAGCACTGGGACGCGGCACGGATGGAAGCCGAAATGAAGCAGGCTGCTGAGTGGGCAAACCGTCGTGGCGTGCCGCTGGTGTGTAACGAATTCGGCGTGTACCGGAACTATTCTGATCCGCAAGATCGCGCCGCCTGGCTGCGCGACGTCCGTACTGCGCTTGAGCACAACGGCATCGGCTGGGCGATGTGGGATTATTCGGGATCGTTTGGCGTGGTCATGAAGAAGGATGGCAAGGCTGTGCCGGATGAGAACGTACTGAAGGCGCTGGGGCTGAAGTGACTCTAGGAAACGAGACCAACACCGGGCTTTGGATCCCGCGCGCCCGACTCAGCCCCTATCCGGCCGCTGGAGTGTGATCCTGGTCGCTTTCCGCTTCCTGTCGAAATTGCTCTCCCAGAGTCTTGGCCACCGAAGCCAGGTCCTTCGCCAGCGCCACCCTCCACTTTTCCACGGATTGCTGCGCGAGTTCCTCGATTTCCTGCCCGAACGATTGCGCAGCGTCCGCGCCCTGCGCCCGTAACGATCCGGCAAATGAGTTCTCAATCCGGTTCTGGATCGTTCTCAGCTGGCCGCATGCTTCGTCGAGCCGGCTTCCAACTTCGTTTCCCCCGCGTATCTGCAAGTCCCTGACTGCCACGCCCACGGCGCTCTCGAGTTGCGCACGAGCAGCGCAGACGATTTCGCCGGAGATACGTTCCAGGTGCGCGTCCAGGTCCGATTCAAGACGGCGGACGGAATCGTTCAGCGTTGCCATCCGGCTGCCAAGTTCGGTGACTTCCGCTTGAAGCAGCAGCGACTTTGCGGACACATCCGACTGGAGTTGTTCGATCTCACGGCGATGAACATCGTGCGCCTCGGTGAGGCGTTGCTCCAGAACCTTCGAGAGCTCTTCGCTTTGTTCGTTGAGACGCACCCCGGCTTCCGACTCCTGCCGCTGCAATTTTTCCAGCCCGGTACGGGCCTGCTGTCGTGATGCGTTTGCAAGTTCGTGCGACAACGCTTGAGCCCGTTGTTCGACCGCGTGCAGTTCTCCGGCAAGCCGATGGCGAAACTCGGCCTGCGCCTCACCAATCTTTTGCTCGATGGATGTTGTCGCCGATCCGAGCACTTCCGCGGCCTGCTCCCGCGCCTGCTGGAGGACTCGCGCCCCCAACTCTTGCCGCAGACGTGTCCACAGCTTGTCTTCCAGTTCAGGAGGAATTTGCCCGAGCGATACCTCAAAACGGTTGCGCCGCGCATCGCGGGACAGCTTTTCCCGGAGATCAGAGATGTCCACCTGCAGGGGCTGAACGAGCCTGGCAAGGATGCCTTTCAAACGGTCGTCGGAAAGTTGTTCCTCAATCTTGTCCAGAATTATTTTCGAGGACGCGGAGCGAGCTTGTGGCTGGTGTATGGCCACGGATCCGGCCGGCAGTTTTCGCGGAGCAATTCTCGCCGCCGGCATCTCCAGTACCCGCCAATCTTCCGGACAAGCTTCCAGTCCCCAGAAATTTTCTGGCCGATCGAGCTGCGCACCCAGTCTCCAGCCCTGTTCGGCGGACTCCATCGGCTCGCAGACGACCACGTAGGCGACTGCCTGGCGGCCATCCCTCCGGTGGAGACGCAGCGCACTTCCCGCCTTCAACTTGGTGGGAAAGCGGAGCGCACAACCATGCGCACTCACTACCAGCGTCTCGCAGACTTCAGAGAATTGAGCGCTGGGCTCCAGGCTGGTGACGCGAATCGGAACATTGGCCGGCACTCTCGAGCTGCGCCGTAATGCGTGACCGTTGGAAGCGGGCATAGTGACCCTCGTTGGACGGCGAGGCTGGTACAGCGGACTCCTCTTCGAGCCTCTCCATTAAGGTAACGCGAGGTGGATGGATGGAACCTGTCTCGGGAGTACCGTTGAGAAACGTTCCAGTGGGCAGGCACGACACTGCCCGTCCGTCAGGACCGCGGTGTACTTCTGCCCGATTTTGCTGGTACGACTGGGTGGCAGCTTGCAGGGGAATGAGATTCAGTCCAGACTGCCCTGTTCAATCACCACGTTCTCGCGCACGATCAGGCGGTGGGCCGCCATCTCGCGCAGGCGGGGTAGCACGCGTTCCACGCGCTCGCCCGAGTCCACGAAGATGACGACGACGGGAAGTTCGCCTCCAGCTTCGACCAAGTGGGCGGTGTGGACGGCGCTGCGCCCGAGGAAGCCAGCGACCGCGTGAAAGGCCACTGCTGCGGCCATGCCCTCTCCGCGCAGATACTTCAAGATTTCCAGGTGCAGCGGCCGATGGTGCCAGGAGTCGCCTTCGGTCAAGTACATGGTGACCTGCACGGCCATAACGGTTGCCATTCTACAACCCCCGGGCCAGTGCTGCACCGGCGAGCACCGCCACCAGGCAAAGCACGTTGCTGGCGAGGATATTGGCGCCCATCATCAGCCACTGCCCCTGTTCCATGAGCGCGAAGCTCTCGAAGGCGTAGCTGGAAAAAGTCGTGTAGGAACCACAGAATCCGACCGCTACCAGCAGGCGCCAGTGCGGGTCGACCAGTACACGTTCGCTGGCAAAGATCAGAAAAAATCCCAGCACCAGGCTGCCTGTAATGTTGATGAGAAGCGTGCCGTAGGGGAATGTGGTGGAAAAGTGCCGGGCGATCAGGCCGCTGAGAAAATATCGAGCGCTGGCTCCCACAACCGCGCCCAGAGCGATCCAGAGATAGTTCACGATAGAGTCCTCCTGCAGAGTTCGGTCAGACACTTCTGTAGGAGTTATCAGCCCCGTGGGCGGTTAATGGCGAACTCCATCGCCAGTTTTCCAGTGTATCCGAAGGCGGATGGAGTGGCGACACCCTTGGGGTACCATCGAGCGAGAATAGAGCGGGGCAAGCTTCCTGGGAAGAGGAAGGGCCAGCCGGGCGAGTCTGGCCTAGTTGTTCAGCACTGCCGATTTCACGATCTCTCGCGGGTCTTCGACTTTCGCATATTCCCACAGGCAGAGCTCATTGCCGTCCGGATCATGGAAGAAGGCCAGTTTGCCTCCGTGCTTTTTCTTGATGAGGCTGGTCTCAATGCCCCGCGCGTGCAGTTCCCCCAGGGTTTCCTCGACGTTCGAGACCGAGAAGCACAGGCGTGCATTCCCATTGCCGGGGACCACCGATCCAGGCGGAACCGGCACCAGTTCAACCAGCACGCCCTCGAGATCGAAGCGGGCCACGTAGTCGCGCGAGACCATCGGCAGTCCCAGTGTGTCGCGATAGAACGCGATGGAGGTCTGGATATCCGTGACGTAGTAGAAGACGGCATCGAACGAAAGTTTCAATTTTGTGGAAGATGAGAGTCGCATGGCAGGAACCTCCTCTTCTTGTCCACGAGGAAGGGAGAGCGGGTGGACGCAAGAACGCCAACAATGCGCTGGTTTCACGCTAAACACATCGGCGGCAGAATGTCTGTGAGCATCCGCACCGATGAGAGTGATACCCGAGCCGGGCGGCAAGAGTTGAGGGAATTCCGGTGGCTGGATGACAAGTCCGGAAAAACATCACGGGTCCCCCTTCGGGCGCACTTCCTTGACACCCCGTTTTTCCACCTTTATTCTTAAGTATTGCTCCCTGAGAGACTTTCGTCTCTGTGCGCACTTCCGCGGCCTTCGCGGTATTGGGTGGGGGCGGCGGAGGGTCCGATGCTCATCGAAATTCAGGAATTGGAGCTCCACCCGATCGATTTCCGGGAGGAATTCAGCCCGGGTATGATCGACCTTGGACCGGACGTTCGGCAGTGCTCTCCCTTACGCGCGGAAGGCCGCGCCGATCTGGTCGAGGAGCAGCACGAGAAGCACAAGGTGGTGCAGGACATCCGGTTGAAGGGCAAGCTGGAGACGAGCCTGGAGGCCGCCTGTGCGCGGTGCCTGGAGCCAGTGCAGCTTGCGGTGAGTCCAAGCTTTGACCTGCTCTACCGCCCGGCGGGCGTCGATTCTGGGCACGAGGAGCTTTCGGTTACGGACGCCGAGGCCGAGATCGGCTACTACAAGGACCAGGGGCTGCTGTTGGAAGACGCGCTGCGCGAGCAGGTGCTCCTGGCGATACCCTTGAAGCTGGTTTGCCGTGAGGATTGCAAGGGCTTGTGCGCACATTGCGGCAAGAACCTGAACAAAGAAGGACAGTGCTCGTGTGTGGACCTGGTTCAGGATCCGCGCTGGTCAGCACTGAAAGAGATTCGCGACAAGCTGGAACAATAGACATGAGTTCTCAGTTCCCGGTTCTCAGTTCTCAGTAAGTGGGTTGACTGAGAACTGAGAACCGGGAACTGAGAACTGAAAAAAGGACATCATGCCCAATCCAAAACGGAGACACTCCCACAAACGCACGTCCACTCGGCGCGCGCACGACTCGCTCTCGAAGCATTCGCTTTCCGAGTGCCCCAACTGCCACGAGAAGAAGATGCCGCACCAGGCCTGCCTGAAGTGCGGATTCTACAAGGGGCGCGAAGTCCTCGAGGTTAAAGAGAAGTCCTAGTTTTCCTCCCTCCATGCCAAGCGTAATCGCCCTGGATGCGATGGGGTCCGACAAGGCGCCCAAGCCCGAGATTGAGGGCGCCCTGCAGGCGGCGCGTCATCATGGCGCGAGCGTGCTGCTGGTTGGTCCCGAGCCGCAACTGAGGGCTGAACTGGCCCGCTATCCCGGGGCATCCCGCCTGCCCATTGAAGTCGTTCACGCCAGCGAAGTCATCACCATGGATGACAAGGTGGAAGCCATCCGGGCCAAACGCGACTCTTCCATCCGCGTGGGGCTGCGCCTGGTGCGCGACGGCCGAGCTGCCGGATTCGTCACTGCGGGCAACACCGGCGCTGCCATGGCGACCACGAGGATGGTGCTGGGCTCGTTGCCCGGCGTGGATCGTCCGGCGCTGGCGGCTGCGTTTCCTACCGTGTTGAATACTGCCGCGATCCTGCTCGACGTGGGCGCGAACGTGGACTGCACGGCCATCAATCTGGAACAGTTCGCGGTGATGGGAGACATCTACTGTCGCGCGATCTTCGGGATGAAGCGTCCGCGCATCGGGCTGCTCTCCATCGGCGAGGAAGAAACCAAGGGCAATGAACTGACCCGCGAAGCCTTTCAGTTGCTCAAGCGGCTTCCCATCAACTTCATTGGCAACGTGGAAGGCCGCGACCTTTACAACGGCCATGTGGACGTGATCGTGGCCGACGGATTTGTCGGCAACGTGGCGCTCAAGACTTCGGAAGGCGTGGCCCGGCTGGTGCGCGCCGTGCTGAAGGAAACGCTCAAGGCGACGATCACGCGGCAGTTCGGCGCGCTGCTTTCCCGCAATGCGTTTTCCGATTTCAAGAAGCGCCTGGATCACACCGAGTACGGCGGCGCGCCCCTGCTGGGAGTGAAAGGCGTCAGCATCATCACGCACGGATCGTCGAACACGAATGCCATCAAGAACGCGATTCGCGTGGCCGCGGAATTCGCCGAAGGCAAAGTGAATGAGACCATCGAGCGCGAGCTGGCAGGACTGCGGTCCCACGCCGCCCTTTCGACTTCCTGAAGAGGCTTTATTTCGACTATGAGCAACTCCTCTCCGATTGCATTTCTCTTTCCCGGCCAGGGTTCCCAGGCCGTGGGCATGGGCAAAGAACTGGCCGACAACCACGCCGTAGCGCGGCAGGCATTCGACGAGGCCGACGAAGCCCTCGGCTACAAGTTGTCGCAACTGTGCTTCGAGGGCCCGGAAGAGAAACTGAAACTCACCGAGATTACGCAGCCCGCGATTCTGACTGCGTCGGTGGCAGCCTGGCGAGTCCTGCAGGAGAAGGGCGTGCAACCCAACTACGTTGCCGGACACAGTCTGGGCGAGTACTCCGCGCACGTGGCCGCGGGCACGTTGAAATTTGCCGACGCAGTGCGCACCGTGCGCAACCGCGGCAAGTACATGCAGGAAGCAGTGCCGGTAGGCGTGGGCGCGATGGCTGCCATCCTCGGGCTGACCCTCGATAAGGTCGGCGAGATCTGCCGCGATGCCGCACAAGGAGAAGTCTGCCAGCCCGCCAACATCAATTCGCCCGAGCAGATTGTCATCTCAGGCCATGCCGGTGCCGTCGAGCGTGCGATGAAACTCGCCAGCGAACGAGGCGCCAAGAAGGCCGTCAGCCTGCCAGTAAGCGCACCCTTCCATTGCGCGCTGATGCAGCCCGCGCAAGACCGTCTGGCGAGCGATTTGAGCCGTCTGGCGTTCCATGATCCCTCGTGCCCGGTGGTTTGCAACGTGGAAGCCGGACTCATTACTTCGGCCGAAGTTGCGCGAGATGCGCTCATCCGGCAAGTGACCGGAGCGGTGAAGTGGGACCCGTCGGTGCGGCTGCTCGTCGATAAAGGAGTCAGCCTGTTTATCGAGGTCGGTCCCGGCAAAGTTCTGTGGGGCCTGATGCGCCAGATTGACCGCTCCAAAACCTGCCTGACGGTGGGCGACGAAGCGTCGCTGCAAAAGACGCTGGGGCAGTTGACTGCCGGCGACAGCGGCGCCGAGCGCTGAATCGGATCCGTTTGCCCGGTTCACCCATGGGTGCCGGGGTTCGTGTCCATCTCACTCGCGGAATTCTCACGGGTTCAGCGAAGTGCTGAGTTGAAACACCTGCACCCGGCGATTGTCCGTGTCTGCAACGTAGATCCGGTTTGCGCCGTCGATCCAAAGGCCTGTGGGTGCAAGGAACTCTCCGAGTTGAATGCCGCCGCTCCCGAAGGAGCTAAGGAGATGGCCCACGCGGTCATACACTCTGACGGCCGCGCCTCCGAGATTGCTTACATAAATGTTGGCATCGGAGTCCACCGCCAACCCGACCTCGGGGGCGGCATTTCCTCCGGCGAAGACACGAATGGGAAATTGTCTGACCGGGTTACCCTGCAAGTCCAAAATCTGGATGCGGGAGCCTGCCGAGTCCAAAACAACTAACTCGTCTCTTAGCAGTGCGATTTCGGTGGGCGCGTTGAACTCGACCCGGCTTGCGCCGCCCCGGTATCTCCCGATTCGATCGAGGATGTTCCCCTCGAGGCCAAGCACGAAGAGAAGGTTGCGAGGGGAGTCGAGCACATAGAGACGGCCACTGCTCCGTTCAATCGCGATTCCGGCGGGGAGATGAAAGAAGCCCTCGTTTCCACGCTTTCCGATGTACCTGAGAAATCTGCCGTCGGAATCGTAGACCAGAACGAGGCCTCGCTCGGAGTCGGCAATGTAGATATTGTCTTGGGCATCGGCCGCAACTCCACCCGGCCGCCGTAACTTGCGATGCGGCCCTCCGGCAATGCGGAACGGTTTCTTCAGGTCCAGGATATGAACCGCCGCGGCGGCAGGATCAGAGACAATAATGCGCCCGCGGGAGTCTGTCGTCATGCGGGTTGGCGTCTGCAGCGCCTTCTCTCTACCGTATGCAAGCGTTACGATGTCGTCAAACAAGGTCGAAAAAACAGAGTGCCCCTTAGCGGGTTGAATGGCATGAGCGGGTAGTTCGTAATCTTCGATGACACGTTCCCTGGGGCGGAGAGTGATGAAAGGTGGAACCTCGCTGGGTCGGGCCGCACGCCGGTCGGCGACTCCACGGGTGGCCGAATCGGCAGCATCTCCATAACGCGAACGGGAGAAGCTCGAGACCGCACTGAACTTGCCGTCCGGACTATAGACACCAAGATATTCCACATGGCGGCCGCAACCTAGATCGGCGCCGGGGAACGCTCGCGCCAGTTCGTTCGCTGTGGCCTCACACGCGGGATGAGATACGCGGTTCGCGAGCAGGTTGGTTTGTAGATGGGCCTGGGTGCGGCCACTAGAGTCCAGAAGAATGATTGCTACAACTAAGCCGACGGGGATTCGGCCAACCGAAAAAGGCGTCATAAGAATGCCTTTCGACTGGCTACAGGAAATGGCTTCTCTTACAGTTCAGTACCCTCGGAACGTGGTGTCAATGCGTATCGGAAGCAGAACTCAAGGTGGGTTTCCCGATTTGGTCCGGGGAACGGTGACATCCCGTCTTGGGAAGAAACTGAAGGGGCTGACCAATTTGAAAGCATCGCTGAAAGAGACCTCACAGGCTCACTCGGCTTGAACGAAACAGGAACATCGAGGGTTCCCGCCTCTCACCAGACGCGCGCGGATGGGCAAACCAGTTGACTGCGTGCACGCGAGGTCTTCCCGCCTCAGGGAATCGTGGTCAGGATGTTCGCGCTCACGAATACTAGTTCGCTGCCTGCTACTCCGCTTTCACCTTAATATCAGTTCTTGACGGTCATGGCGTCCGAGTTCACTGCCTTCTTGCCCGTCACGCCTTCCAAGGCAAGAAGAACTCCTCGATAGTCATTCTTGTCGCATTGAATCGCGAGGCCGCCCTTCTTGTCACCATCCGCCCACGTCAGACCGACGAAGTGTTTCTTGGATTTGGTCAGCGCCATCAATGCACCGATCCCGAGGCTGACAACCGCTAACCCGATTGCTGCACCAACTCGCCGGTGAACATCTTGCCCATAGCTGACTTCGGTGATGGATGAAGCGGGGAGTGTAGAAACCGCGGTCTGATCTTTCATGAGGGTTACGGTTGAGCTATTAATGACAAGTCTCAACTCGGTCCCAACCTTCATATCGCCCAACGAGCCGCCATCGTACTTTACGTTGTAGCCGTTTTGGGCGTCAGCGCCGAACAAAGTCGCTGGCAGAACAATACACAGAAGCAAAGCGCACAAAGCCTTCATTTACAAATCCCTTCAACGTAAACGATTCGAACAAGTCACATAGAGAGCGTACTTTATACCCCTACCAGTGACTTACTCTGTGACGCGGATCACCAAGGATCGTCCACTAAGCCGTTCATAGTCTTCCAGGCAATGCCGCCGCAATGGACCCGACAGCGCGAAGCAGACACCTAGGAAGTTCCCGGTGCGCTCACGCCGCCCGTTCCGGTGGGCTGGGCTTCTTGCCCTTCCCCGCGTTGACCGCGTCGAGGCGAATGCGGGTTACTCGCGCTGTTTCCTGCATCAGATCGTCGGTGGCGCTGAATCCATCTCCGGCCATCACGGAACCTGCGGCCAAGGCGAAGCGCAAGGCGTCCGCCTGATCGTCAAAATACAGAATGACTTGCCCCGACATAGGACTTCTCCCTGGGTCTGAACGCCGCTGCACCGAACTGGGCAGAGCGGAGTCCCGAACAGAATTCGACGCAGGTGGCGATTAGACGAGGGGCGCGGGTGGTACTTTCCCCGATTGTCGGAGAATGGCGACTCGGGTCCTAGTGCTTGTCTTGGTTCCCGCAGCTCACGCAGGACGGTGCGTTCTACGACCCGGCGGCGCGGATGAAATCGGCCAGCATCCCGTAGGCAGTGGCGTAGAGCCCGGGATTTTCTTCCGTGATGGTAAGGCTGGGGAAGATGTCGGTCTCAAACTGAATGATGGACGAAGTCCCGCTGACCAGCGCCATCGGGTCGGTGAGCGGAACCTGCTTGGGTCCCACGCTGGCACTTACGCCCGACTTAGTCCGCTCGGCGCGGCAGATGAGTTTGTAGGGCAGGCCCGCAATGCGCGCAGCGCGAACCGCTTCTCCCGTGAGTTTCCGGATACCCTTTCGAACAACCTGCTGTGGCCGCAAATGTACGCCCATCACCACATTCACCAGCGCGGCGACTTTCACGGCGGCGTCCCAGCCTTCGACGTCGTACGATGCATCGGTCTCGGCCACGCCCAACTCCTGCGCTTTACGAAGAGAGTCCTCGAAGCTCAGGCCCTGCTCCATGCCGGTCAGGATCACGTTGGTGGTGGAATTGAGGATGCCCTTGAAACCCTTAACGTTGATCGCGGGAAGAGTGTCGCGGAAAAGCGAGAAGATCGGGACGCCGTCCATCACGGTGGATTCAAAGAAGAACTTCTTGCCCTGCCGGGCGGCGAGATCGCGCAGTTCTTCGTAGGCGTGGACGATGGGCCCCTTGTTGGCGGTGATGGCGTGTGCGCCATGGTCGAGCGCGGCGCGGATGTGGTCGATGGCGGGCTGCCCGTTTTCAACGTTCAGGGAAGTGGCTTCGAAGAGGACGTTGGCTTGGGCGGCCTGGAGCCATGCGTCGATGTCCCCGAGGACTTGCGGCCCTGCAAACATGTCGAGGACAGGAGTGTCCGCGCCACACAGGACATTTGGATCGAAGCCTTCGGAGTTCGCCAGCCAGCCGATCCTACGCGACGCCACCCCGGTGACGCGCCACGCGATGCCGTAGCGCTCGCGCAGTTCACCCTCCTTCAGTCGCAGGAGTTCGACGAGCGTGCGGTTGACGTTACCGAAGCCGAGAAAACAGAGGTTGAAGGTGCGAGGGTTCACTGCTCGCGGGAGTATAGCAGGGGACGGGTCAGAGCCTGTCCCCACGACGTGGTACTTAGTACGCGAAGCCGTCCGGTTGGCTCACTGCGCCCACGCGGACGTAGTGATCGATGAACTCTCGTCCGGCGGCGAGGGCCTTGCGGTTGGTTTCCATCATTTCAACCTTCTTGATCTTGCTTTTCAGCACTCCTTCGGCGGTTGCTGCAAGTAAGCACTCGGTTTCTTCCAGCAGCGCGCCCATCATGACGATGTTGGTGGCCTTGGTAGAGCCAAGTTTGTCGGCGATCACCGAAGCCGGCAGGCAGATCACGCGCGCCGGGGGCAATTGGAAGTCCGCCGGCAGGCGTTCGGCGTTGTAGAGGATCAGGCCGCCGGGAGCCACTTGCGAAGCGAACTTGCGCAACGAGATTTCGTTCAGCGCAACCAGGACATCGGGATGTGAAATGACCGGCGAGCCGATCCGCTCTTTCGAGAGGCAGACGTGGCAATGTGCGCTGCCAGAGCGCATCTCCGGACCGTACGAGGGCAGCCAACTGACTTCGAGCCCTTCGCGCATGCCCATTTCCGTGAGAAGTTGGCCGAGGAGCAGGACGCCCTGTCCGCCAAAGCCGGCGACTTTGATTTCGAACTGTTTGAAGTGGTGCTGGTGCGGACGGGCTTTCGTGCTGTCAGTGCCGGATGAAGGCGTACCCTGAGGCAAATCGCCGAGCGACTCGGCTGCGCGAATGGGAGCGTCCGGGCCTACCGGGGCATTGCTGATCTCCAGGACTTCCTGAACCGACCGCTGCGGGACGACAGCATTCACGACCGGGTCGTGCTTCCTGTCTTTGAACACGTTCAGCGGGAAATTCGGAATCATCGTCTCGGCCACCCATTTGCGGGCCTCGACCGGATCCTTCGCCCAGATCGTCGGGCAGGGGGAAAGAATCTCGACAAACGAGAAGCCGATGCCATCGCGCTGAATTTCGAGGGCGCGGCGCACCGCCTTGCGCGCCTTCATGACGTTCTTGTTGTCGGAGAGGGCAACGCGCTCCACGTACACCGGAGCTTCCAGGCCGGCAATCAGTTCGGCCATGTGCAGCGGGAAGCCTTCGTTCGAGGGACGGCGTCCCCATGGCGACGTGGTGCTGCGCTGGCCGACGAGGGTCGTCGGGGCCATCTGGCCGCCTGTCATGCCGTAGATCGCGTTATTCACGAAGAACACGGTAATCTTCTCGCCGCGGTTGGCGGCGTGAATAATTTCCGCGGTGCCGATGGCAGCGAGGTCGCCGTCACCCTGGTAGGAAATGACAATCTTGTCAGGACAGGAGCGCTTGATGCCCGTGGCGCCGGCTGGGGCGCGTCCGTGCGCAACCTGCACGTTGCCGACGTCGAAATAGTAGTAGGCGAAGACGGAGCAGCCAACCGGGCTGACGAAAATGGTCTTGTCCTGGAGGCCAAGATCCTGGAGCGCTTCGGCGATCAGCTTGTGGGCGACGCCGTGTCCGCAGCCAGGGCAGTAGTGCGTTTGGCCCTGAAGGTCGCCCTTGCGTTCGTACTTGTCGTAGAACAGTGGCGACTTCGAGTGGCTCACCTCGTAACCCGCGGCCAGGATTTCTGATTCTTTGACGTCTGCCTTTGCGTCGGTTGGCATATGCCATCCTCTCTTGCAGTGTCTTCTGACGAGCTTTGCTCGCCTGGCCGGGTCAAAGACCCGGCGCCACACGTTCCGTGCTACACCAGCGCCATCACGCGCTGCATCAGTTGCGAATGCACTTCCTCGACCGACGGGACGTTGCCGCCGGTGCGTCCGTAAAACTCGACCGGCACCTTACCGTTGAGGGTGAGGCGCACGTCTTCGACCATCTGACCGTTGCTGAGTTCGACCACCAGGATCTTGCTGACCTTCTTCGACGCTTCGAGCAACGCCTTCGCCGGGAACGGCCAGAGCGTGATCGGGCGGAACAACCCGGCTTTCAAACCCTCGCGGCGCGCCATCTCGACGGCCGAGCGCAGAACGCGGGAGGTGATGCCGTAGCCAACCAGCAGGACTTCCGCGTCTTCGGTTTCGAAATTTTCGTGGCGCGGTTCGGCTGCTGCCGCGCGGATGTACTTCGCCTCAAGCTTGCGAATGTGGGCTTCGAGATCGTCGGGCTCCAGATAGATCGAGCTCACCAGGTTCTTGCGCGTCTCGGCCGTTCCCTGAACCGCCCAGGGGCGCTCCGGAATTGTCACTTCGCGGTATTCGAGGTCAAGTGGTTCCATCATCTGCCCGATAAAGCCGTCGGCCATGACGACGGCGGGATTGCGGTACTTGTCGGCCAGGTCAAAGGCCAGGACGGTGAGGTCCGCCATCTCCTGGACGGAGGCGGGAGCGAGCACGATATTGCGGTAGCAGCCGTGTCCGCCGCCCTTCACCATGGCAAAGTAGTCACTCTGTTCGGGAGCAATGTTGCCCAGTCCAGGCCCGCCGCGCACGATGTCGACGATGACACACGGGAGTTCGGAGCCGGCACAGTAGGAGATACCCTCCTGCATCAGGCTGACGCCGGGGCCGGAGGATGCGGTCATGACGCGGGCTCCGGTCGCAGCTGCGCCGTACACCATGTTGATGGCGGCAACTTCGCTCTCCGCCTGCAGGAAAGTTCCACCGATCTGCGGCATGTAGAGAGCTGCCGCCTCGGCGACCTCGCTGGCAGGGGTGATGGGATATCCGAAGTAGGAGCGGCATCCGGCAAGGATGGCGCCCTTCACGATGGCGACGTTGCCCTTACAAAGCTGCCGCATGGGAGTCTCCTTGCGCGAGTGGTTTGTGCGGCGGAGCCAGCCGGTACACGGTGATCGCGCCCGGCTCGGGGCAGCAGTAGAAGCAGATGCCGCAGCCGGTGCAGCCCTGGCCTGTGTAGTGCGCCGGATGCACGCCGTAAGCGTTCAGTTCCGGCAGCAGAAGGAGGCACTCCGGCGGGCAGGACTCTACGCAGAGTCCGCAGCCCTTGCATTCTTCGACGCTGATGAGGATGTTGCCGCGCGCTGGTCCTGACATTTTTACCTCGCTGTGACTGCGGGTTGCGGACGCTGCAACCACTTGGTCTTTTCGCAATACGTGTAGAGTTCTTCGCGGAACTTGGGGTGCGCGATCTCGATCAGCGCCTGCGCCCGTTCACGGATCGACTTGCCGTGCAGGTACGCGACGCCGAATTCCGTCACCACGTAGCGGACCAGGCCGCGTGACGTGACCACGCCGGCGCCCGGACTGAGCATGGGCACGATGCGCGAGATGGCTCCCCCTTTTGCCACCGAGGAAATCGCGATGATCGGCTTGCCGCCCTTGGAGCGGGATGCGCCCCGCAGAAAGTCCACCTGGCCGCCGATACCGCTGTAGAACTGGTTGCCGATCGAATCCGAGCAGACCTGCCCGGTGAGGTCCACCTGCAGCGCGGAGTTGATGGCCACCATCCTGTCATTGCGCGCGATGTAGCCCGGATCGTTGACCCATGAGGTCGGATGGAATTCGAAAATCGGGTTGTCATCCACGAACTGGAAGACTTTCTTCGTCCCCAGCACAAAGCCCACGATGATCTTGCGCGGCTTGAAGTTCTTACGGTCGCCGGTGATCACGCCCGCTTCGATCAGCGGGATTACGCCATCGGAAACCAGTTCGCTGTGTACGCCCAGATCCTTGCGGTCCATCAGGAAGGAGAGAACCGCATCCGGAATGCCGCCAATGCCGGTTTGCAGCACGGAACCATCTTCGATCAGGCCGGCGACGTTCCGGGCAATGGCCGTATGCATTTCGGTAATGGGGGCCTTTTTCATCTCGCACAGCGGCCGGGAGGACTCGACCACGGCGTCGATGTCGTTGACGTGGATAAAGCAGTCGCCATAGGTGCGCGGCATCTGGTCGTTCACCTGCGCCACCACGTAGCGGGCCTGGTTGGCGGCGGTGAGGGTGGTGTCCACGCCCACGCCAAAGCTGCAGAACCCGTGCGCATCGGGAGGCGAGACCTGGACGAGCGCGACATCCAGCGGCATGGCCCCGCTGATGAACAGATCTTCGATTTCGCTGAGGTAGATGGGGGTATAGTCGGCGCGGCCATCGTTGATGGCATCGCGGACATTGGAGCCGATGAAGACGGCATTGTGCCGGAAGTGCCCGGCCATATCGGGCGCAACGTAGGGAGCCGAGCCCATGGTCATCATGTGGACGATCTCGACGTCCTCAACGTGCGGCGCGCGCTGCATCAGCGATTCCACCAGCGTCTCCGGCTCGGCGCAGCCCGGCTGGATATAGACGCGCATGCCCGACTGCACACATCGGAGCGCTTCGTCGGGCGTCCGCAACTTCTTCTTGTATTCAATCTCCCACGACATTCTTTCCTCTTTCTCCTGCCTTATTTAACGAGCGGCGGCATTTCGTGCGCGGAAGCCGCCCGTTCATAACCCACCGCAGCATAGTAAATCGCACGATCGAAAAACTGATCGAGGAGTTGCAACATTTCCATCTCACCGAAGATCTCGACCGGACGCTCCATCACCGACTCTTTCTTGAGAAACTCCCAGAGGTTTTCCTTGGTCAGAGTGATCACCCAGATGAGCTCGCTGATTGGGACCGCCTGGTGGGCACGCCGGGTGCCGATTTCTTCGTAGCGCTGCTCAATGTCGAACCCAGTCTTGCCCAGCAGCCACTCGCCGAGATGGCGGTAAATCTCAAACACCCGCTGCTTCAGTTCTTCGGGAGGTACATGCCGGTAGGAGCGCGTCCACTCGGAGTTCTGCACTTTCTCGAGCAGTCCAGCGGCTAGGGTGTCGGAGTGAGTCTCGATCAGACGGACCAGTCGGTAGGCAAGCATCATGACCGTTTCCTCCCTTTCCCCCAAAGCCAGTTTCGGCCCTGCACGGGCAGGCAACCGTGACTCGTGGCACTTGCGACCGTGATAGCCGTCACATCGGCAACTTGTTGGTCATTAGTGAGTTAAGCAAGATTACCGCCGGATGCGACCGACCGGCCGGACGGATTGAGGCGCGAAAAAGAGTGGGCGTAACGGCTCCGCCATCAGGCCGCCGTATCCCCGTCTTGCGTTGCCCCTCCACGGCAGAGAATAATTGAACCTCAACAGGGAGTTCCGTCCATGCGAACGCGCAGTTTTTCATTTTTCACGCGGGTGATCGGAATCGTTTGCCTTACTGTGGCTCGTCCCCTTGCGGTGCAGGCACAGACGACTCCGGCGGCTCAGACAACTCAGACGATCGCTGTACCAGTCGACAAAGCGATCGAAATGGTTCCGTCCCAAAGTTGGGTGGACACTGAGGTTGATCTGCATGCCGGAGACCTGGTTTCGATTTCAGCGACCACGGTGGGAACTGGCGACAACCTGTGTGACCCGCAGGGACTCGCCAGCCTCACCGACGACGGGAAACTGCCGCTGGAGTCAGCGCTGCCGGGGGCACTGATCGCCAAACTTCAGGAGAAAGCAACCTCGCCGGTTTTCGTCGGACCCAACCGGCAGTTGAAGATCACTGACGCCGGGCGGTTGTATCTGGGGACGAACCTGGGTGCGAACGCGTCGTGTTCCGGAAAGTATTCGGTGAAGATCCACGTCGCTCCCGGGGGCGCCAACGAGGTGGCCTCGATCAAATCGAAGCTGGCGAGCGCGGCGCAAATCTGGATGTCCGGACAGTTTGGCGGCAGTCAGCAGCCCGCAACTCCCGGCACGAGTGCGGTCGCGAATCCGGGAATTGGCTCGACGGCAACTACTCCCACATCCGCAACCGCGGACTTGAAACCTCTGGCGGTTTCCAAAGCGCCTCTCGACCCGGCACTAGCGAAGAATCTCCAGTCGCTGCCCCGCCGCGTGAATGACGAGTTGAAGAACCTCGGCGACATGGCGAACTTCGTGTTCATCGGTTCCGAGAAGCAGGTGCAGGATGCGCTCACCGCCGCCAACTGGCACGTGGCCGACACCTCCACGCCTGGGGCCGTGGCCAGGGCCATCCTCATGGCGACGCAGAAGCAAGACTATCTGCAGATGCCAATGAGCCAGCTGTATATGTTCGGGCGGGTGCAGGATTTCGGCTACGAGCAAGCGGAACCCTATGCGATGGTGGCGAGCCGGCATCACTTCCGCATCTGGAAGGCGGGTTTCACTTATCAGGGACAGCCGGTGTGGGTAGGCGCAGGCACGCACGACATTGGATTCGAAAAAGATCAGCGCAACGGGAAAGTCACGCACAAGATCGATCCGGCGGTGGATGGAGAGCGCAACAATATCGGAGATTCGCTGGAGCAAGCTGGCAGAGTGAAGGTGATGCACTATTTCACGCCTTCCGACCCGGTGCAGGAATCGAAGAACGCGACCGGCGGCGGATTCCACTCGGACGGAAGAGTGCTGGTGATTTTTCTGCAGTAGAAACACGGGCGTCGGACTTTCGACTCTCGGCCTTGGAACTTGCTGCGCCAGTCAATCCCCCTTCAGATCCCAAGCCTCTCGGCCACGGGAAAAGAGGTTGCGACCGTTATGGTCATGATAGAATGACCATGAATATGTGGAGATGTCCATGAAGAGAATGCCAGCTGGGGAATTCAAGGCGCGCTGTCTTACGGTCATGGACGACGTGAACAAAACCAGAGAAACGGTGCTGATTACCAAGCGCGGGAAACCGGTCGCCAAGCTGGTTCCTGCGGAAAGCATGGAACGTGACTTCATTGGCCGCCTGGAAGGAAAAATTCGGATCACCGGTGATATTGAATCGCCCATCGAGTGCACCGAGGCATGGGAGGCGCTGCGGTGATCCTGCTCGACACGCATGTCCTGGTCTGGACAGTCGCTGACTCCAAGCGCCTCACCCGCCCGGCAAGCGCAGCCATCCGCAGGGCCCTTCGAGAGGATGGTCTGGCGATCTCTGCCATCACCCTTTGGGAATTGGCTACGTTAGTGGCGCGTGGGCGGATCCAGGCATACGGCACCGTCGATGCTTCGGTCCGGCTTCTGATCGATGGCGTCGCGGTCAAACCGATCACTCCTGAAATCGCGGCCTTGGCAACGCAATTCCCCGACGACTACTCTCGCGATCCGGCGGACCGCCTGATTGGGGCGACCGCGCGCGCAGAAGGCATGCCGTTAGTGACGCGCGACGAAAGCATCCGCAAGAGCACGCTATTGCGAACGATTTGGTAAGGGAACCAACCCCAGCAGAGATCTTCCAATGCCTGAAGCTTGCCCCTACTGAATCTTCGCGTATTCCGCTTTGGCTTGGAGCAGGAGAGGCACGTCGGGGTCGGCGTCTTTCCAGGCAGCGAGGAAGTCCTGGTAGGCAATGCGCGCCTTGGCGGTGTCCCCCTGCTTCTGGTAGACGCGGCCTAACTCCAACTGGGCGGCGGGAGTCATGTAGTTGGGGCCGTGCAAGGCTCTCCATTCCAGAATCTTCTGGAAATCCTGTACCGCCTCCGCGAAACGCCCGGACTCTTTATAAGCCACGCCCCGGGCGTAGAGAACACCCGGACTGGAAGGCGTGTACAGGGCGGCGGTATTGAGAAGATCAATGGCCTTTTCCGGGGCGGACTGGGCTGGATTGGCGGGCTTCAAGAAAACGATGGCGCGAGTCACCGGCACAGCGACATTCTGCGCGATGCTGTCGTTGGGGCGGGTGCGCTGAATCTCATCCGCGATGCTCAGGGCTTTTTGTTCCTGGCCGGCGGCCGCGTACGCCACGCCGGCATTAAACAGCACACTGAACGTCCGGGATGTTCGAAGACCCTCGCTCGCGTGATGGATAGCCTCGTTCCGGTTGCCGATTAGCGCTTCGAAGTTGGCAAGGTCAATATCGACATTAGCCCGGCCCTGAAGATGGAGACGATCGAGAGCATCCTGCTCCTTACGGGCGTATTCACGCGCCAGGCGGACTTGTCCGCGGGAAGCAGCCACGCTGGTGCGAAAATTCAAAACCGTTACTTCTCCGTCCGGGGTGGAGGCGGCATTCTTGAGGTCTTTCTCGGCCTCCGCCTCCTTGCCCTGCGCCCAATCTAGGGAGGCCAGCATGATGTTCACGCCGCCATCCATTTTCATCTGGAGCGCGGTATTCAACGTGGCGCGGGCTTCGTCCAGCCGGTTCAGCCCAATGTAGGCCAGCGCGAGATTCTCGAAGCCGCTCAGGTTATCCGGAGACAGTTCCACCGAGCGCTTGGCGTTCTGCAAAGCATTGTCAAACTGGCCGAGGGTGTTGTAGACATTCGCCAGGTTGGTGAACGGGATGGGATCACGCGGGTAGGTCTGACGGTAGAGTTCGAGTGCCGTGATGCCCTTATCCAGTTGTCCGCTGTCGGCGTAGTAGTGCGAAGTGATATAGAGCTTCTCGCGCTCGCTGGCGCGATCGCGCAGCTCGAAAGCTTTTTGGCGGTTCACTTCCGACAGCTGTGTTTGCTGGAGGTTGTTGTACACCGCGCCCAGCCGGGCATAAGCCATGGCAAAGTTCGGATCAAGCTCAACCGCGTGCTGATAGTTGGGGATGGCGCCCATCTCATCCCCCATGGCGTGCTTGCTATCGCCGAGGGTCAGCGACTTCAGCGCTTCCAGCGACGAAGTAGTGGCCTGCGACAGCGACATGTCATATTTCTGGACCGAAGACAGCGATTCCCCCAGTTGGCCGCGCATGGCTGTTGCCGCGCGGTGCAAGGCATTCAGCACCTCCTCTTTCCGGTCTGCCTGTACCTGCTGGCGGCCCAGCGAATCGCCCGAGCCTGGGTTGCTGGCTTCCAGCGTGATGGCATACTGCCCGCCCACACTGTCGATACTCCCGGAAAGCATCGCCTTAATGCCGTTGCGCTGGCAGATCTCCTTGCCCACATCATTGGTGATGCGGTCTTCCAATCCGCGACCCATGAACTGCAACGTCTGCCGGATCTTCTGCTCGGGAAAGACGTTGAGGTAAGGCGACTGTCCCAGATCGACGGCCAGTGCCTTCTTGAGTGCGCCGTCAAATACCGGGTCGGCGGTGGTGTTCACGAAATCGGTAATCAGGATCGAGTCTTTTTCGGTCAGCGCCTTACTGCGCTTGAGGAAAACAAAGCTGATGCCGATCGCAACCAGCACGACCAGCGCCACTGGCACGAGCCATCCGGGCAACTTCCGCTTTTCGGGCGGGCGACGCAAGCTGCCGCTCGAACCGGTTGCAGCCAGAATCGTGCCCGACTCCGAGTCGCGTTTCAGGCGCTTCAGATCGGAACGGACCTCGGCTGCACCCTGGTAGCGCAGCTCGCGGTCTTTCTCCAGCAGCTTGTTCAATACCTCTTCAAGCTGGGGAGGCACGTCCGGGTTCAGGCGAACCGGCGGGGTGGGCGGCCGGTTCAGGATGGCGTCAAAGATAACGGCGGAAGTATCGCCGCGAAAAGGAATCGAGCCAGTCGCCATCTCGTAGAGCACAGCGCCGAAAGAAAACAGATCGGTGCGGCAGTCGAGGTCCTTGCCGCGGGCTTGTTCGGGCGACATGTAGGCGACGGTGCCGACCGTGGACCCGGGACTGGTCAAAAAAGGCTGGTCGACGGTGGCCGCCGAACCGAGAGTGGTGGCCGCCATTACAGAGTGTTGCACGGTGTGCTTGGCCAGTCCGAAATCGAGGATCTTGGCCTGGTTCCGGTTGGTCACAAAGACGTTGGCGGGCTTGATGTCTCGATGAATGATGCCTTTGGAGTGCGCGGCATCGAGTGCGTCGGCCATCTGAATCCCCAAGTCGAGCAGGCGATCCAATTCCATCGCCTGGCCGTGGATCCTGGCCTTCAGTGTTTCCCCCTCCAATAGCTCCATGGCGATGAAGCGACGCCCGTTGTCTTCGCCAATCTCGTAGATGGTGCAGATGTTGGGATGGTTCAGGGCAGAGGCGGCGCGAGCCTCGCGCTGGAAGCGATCCAGCGCGCCCGAATCCTTCTCTGTTTCCGGGGGAAGGAACTTGAGGGCCACATGCCGGCCCAGGTTCAGGTCCTCGGCCTCATACACCACACCCATGCCTCCGCCACCCAGCTGCGAGAGCACGCGGTAGTGGGAGACAGCCTGCCCGATCATACGGGAAACAACTCCTGGGTGAGGATCAACCGATGTTAGAGTGCGTGTCCGGTCAAGTCAAACACTGGTGCTTAGGGAACTGTACGCAGCGGAAACGGGAAAGGTTCCGAGGTCGCGGCGAGTTCTTGCCTCATGTTCCCGCCATTTCTGTTGCGCTTCTCAGCTTTGGCTGTGGTGAAGCGCTACATCTCGATTGGGATGTCCCAAACGGCTGATTCGAATCAAGTTCATCGTTTTTTCCTGAGGTTACAAGCAGTTTATGGCTTCACTCGCTGATGCAATTATCAACAACGGACCTGTTGCGGCTTTCAGCAACGAGGGTGGACCGCGCGAATCCCGAGGCCGTGAACTCACTCATTTACAAGCAGATGGACCAGAACAGAGAGGCGTGGATGTGGATCTCTCGGATTTGGCATCGCAGGTGCCTTTAGGAATAGTGGCGAGCGGCCTCAAGAAAGAGAGCCCTCAAAGGCGAGGTGGGTTATGACAGTCATTCTGGTTCTCTTAACATTCGCAACATTCCTTCTGATCGATCACTTCTACAGCGAACGGAAAGTTGTCGTGCAGCCGGCGCTGTCGGCGGCGAAGCGTGAACCGCAGGTGCGGCCAGTGCCGAGCCTGGTGGGCGGATTCAAGGTTCCCGAAAATCTGCGCTATCATCCCGGACACACCTGGGCGCTCAACGAGGGTCCGAGCCTGGTGCGGGTGGGGCTGGACGATTTCGCCTCGAAGCTGATGGGTAAAGTCGAACGCATCCAGCTTCCGCAGCGCGGGCAGTGGATCCGGCAGGGACAGAAGATTGCGACGATCTATCGCGACGGCGCCGCCGTCGATATGGTTTCGCCCATCGAAGGCAGCGTGGCCGACGTGAACGACACCTTGGCCTCCGATCCCAAGCTGGCGCGCAAGGATCCTTACGGCGAAGGCTGGTTGATCACCGTGCAGTCCCCCGATGCCAAGACCAACTTCCGCAACTTGCTCGGTGGCGCGATGGCGCGGTGGTGGACGGAAGAGTCGGCGGGCCGCTTGCAGAGAAAGATGCCAGTACTGGCCGGCGCAATGGCGCAGGACGGCGGCGTGGCGATGGACAACCTGACCGATCAGATTCCGGATCAGGAATGGGCAACGATCGCGAAGGAGTTCTTCCTCTCCTAGGTCTCGCTGCGGCTCGCTGCGGCGCGCTCGCCAATGGACCTCCTGACATCCACCGCCCGGGAACCTTCCCGGGCGGTGGTGTTTTTGGGTCCATTCTCAGCCAGATCCAGCCAGCGCTTCCTGGGGCGGTGGAGGCGCTGACCCGTAAGTTGCTCATCTGCGGGGAGTGGCGTTGCAGGTCATCCTCGGTGGTTACTTAAGTTTCGTCCCTTTCGGCGTTAATCCTTTATTTGTAAATACTTAGCTGAAATAATTGGTTGTTCCCCGACCGAGGAACCCCTGTTCCCGGAGGAGGAGTTCTGTCAAAAATGGACCATCGCCCTCAGTCCTGGAGGGACATGACCCTGGCCGCGCGCGGGTTCATTTCCGCAGTTGTGGTGTGCGGCACAAGTGTGCTCACGTACACCATCCTGCACGGGACGAGCCACGATCCGCTCAAGTTCTTCTGTTACCTGGTGATTGCGCTGGTTGCCTCGCGGCTCAAAGTGAACCTGCCCGGCATCACCGGGACCATGTCGGTGAATTTCCTGTTCCTCCTGCTGGGCGTGCTGGAACTGAGCTTCTCCGAGACCATGGCGCTGGGCTGCGCGGCGGTGGTGGTGCAGTGCCTGGACCGGCAACGGCCGGCGCCGATCCAGGTGGCGTTTAATGTGTGTTCGACGGCGTTGGCCATCGCCGCCACGTTTGTCACCTATCGCTATTCCCTGGTTCATCGGGCGGTCGGGAATCCCTCGACGCTGTTGTTCCTGGCGGCCTGCGTTTATTTTGTGTCGAACACGGTTCCAGTAGCGGCGGTGATCTCGCTCACCGAGCGGAAGTCGCTGCGCAAGATCTGGTCGGACTGCTACTTCTGGAGTTTTCCGTATTACCTGGTGGGGGCCGGCGTCGCGGGATTGATGAGCTGGCTGAACCACTACAGCGACTGGCAGACGTCGCTGCTGATTCTTCCCGTGGTGTTCCTGATCTACCGTTCCTATCGCCTCTACCTGGGCAAGCTGGAAGATGAAAAGCGGCACGTGGAAGAGATGGCCGACCTGCACATGCGGACCATCGAAGCGCTGGCGCTGGCCATTGAAGCGAAGGACCAGACCACGCACGACCATCTGCAACGGGTCCGAGTCTACGCGCTCGAAGTCGCCAAGGAACTCAATGTCAGCAACGACGAAATGGAGGCGCTGCAAGCTGCGGCGCTGCTGCACGACATCGGCAAGCTGGCCATTCCGGAGCACATCATCTCCAAGCCCGGGCGGCTGACGCCGGAAGAGTTCGAGAAGATGAAGATCCATCCGGTGGTGGGCGCGGAGATTCTGGAACGGGTTCGTTTCCCGCACCCCGTGGTTCCGATCGTGCGGGCCCATCACGAGAAGTGGGACGGGACAGGATATCCGTATGGCCTGCGCGGGACGAAGATTCCCATAGGGGCCCGCATCCTGGCAGCGGTGGATTTTCTCGATGCGATGGCGTCGGACCGCCAGTACCGTCGAGCGGTTCCGCTCGACGAGGCGATGGCGCGGCTGGAAGAACAATCGGGGAAGGCGTTCGATCCGGAAGTGGTTGTGGTGCTGAAGCGGCGGTACATCGATCTGGAACATCTGGTTCGCGAACGCACGGAAAACAAGAGCTGGTTCAGGCTGCCCACCGAACTCAAAATGGGACACGAAGTGAAGCCGGCGGCGGGTTTCGAAAGCCCGAAAAAAGGGCAGTTCCCGGACCCCAGCTTCCTGAGTTCAATCGCGGCCGCCCGCCAGGAAGCGCAGACCCTGTTTGAACTCAGCCAGGACCTGGGTGCTTCGCTGAGCCTGGGGGAAACGCTGTCGGTGTTTTCCGTCAAGCTGCGCGGCCTGATTCCGTACGATGCCATTGCGATCTATGTGCGCCATGGCGATGAACTGGTACCGGAATATGTAAATGGCGACAACTTCCGGCTGTTCGCATCGCTGCGGATTCCGATCGGGCAAGGCCTTTCCGGCTGGGTCGCGCAGAATCTGAAGCCGATCCTCAACGGAAATCCTTCCGTGGAGCCCGGGTACCTGAACGACGATTCCAAGTTCTCCACTTTGAGTTCGGCCCTGGCGGTTCCGCTGGAAGGTTTGCAGGGCGTGGTCGGAGTGGCAGCACTCTACCATGCGGAGAAGGATTTTTTCACCTCGGACCACCTGCGAATTCTGCTGGCGGTGAGTTCCAAGATGGCGCTGGCCATCGAGAACGCCCTCAAGTATCAGCAGGCAGAGAACTCAGCCACCACCGACTATCTGACCGGACTGCCGAACGCGCGCTCGCTGTTCATGCAACTTGACCGCGAGCTGGCGCGCTGCAAACGCGACAACACCACGTTGACCGTGATGGTCAGCGATATGGATGGTTTCAAGCAGATCAACGACCGCTTTGGCCATCTGGAGGGGAACCGGGTGCTGCGCCTGTTTGCCCATTCCCTGAAGGAAACAAGCCGCGAATACGACTATGTCGCGCGCATGGGCGGAGACGAGTTTGTGGTGATCGCCCCGGGCTTGACGGTCGAAGCCATGGCACGCAAGGCGGAGCAGATGCGGGAACTGGTGCGGCAGGCGGGCATTGATGTTTGCCGCGAAGACATTCTCTCGTTGAGCGTGGGCAAGGCGTCCTATCCGGAAGACGGCACCGACGCGGAACGGCTGTTGGCCGAGGCTGACCGGCGAATGTACCTGCAGAAGCAGAGCCGGGAGAGCCGGAAGAATCGCCGTGTGTATCCGCGCGCGAAGGGCCGGCTCACCACGGAGATCGGGCAAGTGGGACAGGACGCGCCGGGGCTGGGCATTGTGAACAACTTGAGCATGGGCGGCTGCTACGTTGAGACCAGTACCGTATTATTGCCGGGGTCCCAGGTGAAGCTGACATTCTCGGTGGAGCATACGGCGGTTGCAGTACTGGCCGATGTCATTCGCATGGACATGGGAATTGGCGTCGCCCTGAGGTTCAGCGGAGAAAGTGCCGAGAGCCGGACGAACCTGGAGCGAGTCCTGGAACAGTTTGCGAAGACTGGCGTCGCGGCGGAGAAGTCAGCGAGTCAGAGTCTTTCCGCGGGACGGACGCTCTAGTACGGCGATTGAGTGATTGCTACTGTTGCTGCCCCATCGTTATGACTCACTGCCTCGTCGCGGCGGTTTGTAACCGCTCAGGGCGTGATCTCGAAGGCTACTCCGCAGCCTGCCATGCCCCCACAAACTCCTTCGTTCGATCCGCCCCGGTAGGTGGTGCCATACAGATTGCCTGAGCTGTCAAGAATCAGGCCGCCATAAGGGGAAATTCCGCCCGTGCCGTTGAAACTCCAGAGAACCTTCTCCTGGTAGTTGCCGGCTCCAACCGGCGCCACTAGCTCGAAAATAGTTCCCTGGTTGTAGTCGCCGCCCTCGCGTGTAGCGCCGTAAATGTTCCCGGCTGTATCGAGCACAACCCCCGCGTAAGGATCGATGCCATCGTTGCCGCCCTGAAAGAAGTAAAGGATCTTCTCCGTCCATTTTCCCTTCTTTCCTGGACTCAGCTCGTAAACCGTTCCGTTACCAGTACCGCCCCCCAAACCACCACCCGTCGTCGTACCGTACAGGTTCCCGGCTTGATCGAGCGAAGGAGTACCCATCGCATAGATGCCGTCATCCGGGCTCCCAGCAAATTTGTGGATAATAGTCTTACGCCAGCCACCCTTACCGTTTGGCGAGAGTTCAAACACCTTCAACAGTGAAACGCCGAAGATGTTTCCCGCGGCATCGATTGTCAAACTGCCAGATATGGAATCGTGCGCGCTTAGGCCGTAGATTTTTTTCGACGTCCAGACGCCTCCGGACTGGCTGAGCTGATACACGTTGTGAAGGGTTCCGCCGTAGAGATTCCCGGCGGCATCCATGATCAAACCGGTTTGGGGATAGCTACCATCCTTCTTGCCGGTAAAGCTGTACAGGGTGGTTTTCGTCCAGTTAGCTCCGGCGGGACTCAGTTCGAACACAGTGCCCTTATCAAACGCGCCGCCTTCCAGGGTGGCTGCGTAAAGATTGCCCGTGCGGTCGAAGATCACTGGGCCGGTTGGCCCCCCACCATCAGTCCCTCCGGCGAAGCTGTGGAGTATGGTCTCGTTCCAGCCTCCGACGCCATCCGGCAAAAGTTCAAAGATGGTCCCACCTCCAATAGACCCGCCGAGGATGGTCGTCCCATAGAAATCGCCAGCGCCGTTCGAGGTAAGGCCGGCGATGAGAGTGGAGCCGTCGCCGTATGTGAAGCTGTGGAGCACGGTCTCGGTTTGGGCGTGCGCTGGCCGAACGGCAAGGATCGCTGCCAGACCAGTGAATAGAAGAACGGCTTGCGTGAATTTTGCGAACGACATGGCTGGTCCTTCTGGAAAAGAAATTGTACCCGGAGACAGGCGTCGTCCCTCAAGCGGGGGGAGTTGCCCGGCAGTCTAGCACGGCGATTGGCAGCGGGGAAGGCGTTTTCCGCGGAGATCGGGCTCTTACACTTTGGCCTCTAGCTCACAACGGCGAGCGGCCTGATTTGTATCAGAGTGGTGAACGTGGGCTTGTCCAGGCCTTTGGCCAGCATGTTCGCGGTTGGCACACCTGTCCGGTAGAAAGACTTCTCACAGTCCGCGGTCGAGGGGCCGCGCATGCTGCCTTCCATGTAAGCGAGTCCCGGGCAGCGGGTACAGCTGGTTACATGGGCACACGAGGAGCAGACGGGCAGATCCCTGGCCTGGATGGAGCGGACTTCTTTGAATTCCGGAGATTGATTCCAGATGTCCAGGAATTTCTGCTGGCGAAGGTTGCCGGTCGGAAGCGGGAACTGTACGCACGGAAATACGTCGGCGTAAGGCGAGATGTAGCAGAAGGAGTGCCCCGCGCTGCACGAGTAACCTTCCAGATCGTCGCCCGTCACGGGCTTGGGAGGCGCGCAGAATTCCTCCATGTTCGGGACCAGCGCCGCGTTGGTGAACACTTCCCGCAGTTCCTGGCCCGGGATGCGCAATTCGAGGATGGAGGTGTCGCCGTCGATTTTCGGCGTGATCGTCGGATCGAGAGTGTAGTGCACGCCGAGTTCGGCGGCCAGTTTCTGCACCTCGCCATGGTCCGCCAGGTTCCAGTTCATGAGCACGTTCGCGATCGTGACTTTCAGGCCCTGTTCCTTGAGAAGGCGAATGCCCTCGATGGTGCGTTTAAGCGATCCCGGCAATTTGGTGATGGCATCGTGGACTTCGGGCCGGTGCGAGTAGACGCTGATCTGGATCGTGTCCACGCCGAGGGCGCGAATTCGCTTCGCCTCGGCTTCGTGGATCATGACTGCGTTGGTCTTGATCTTGACGTTGAACAGGAGTCGGCGCGCGTGTTCCACGAGTTCGAAAAAATCGCGGCGCAGGAAGACCTCTCCTCCGCTGAAGGTCAGGAAGAAGACGCCGGCTTCGGCCAACTGATCGAGCACGCTCTTGATCTCGGCGGTCGTCATCTCGCCGTGGTCATCGTGATCGAGATAACAATGCACGCAGCGCTCGTTGCAGCGGTAAGTAACATCGAGGTGCACGCTGAGCGGCACACCCAGGTTGAATGCCTTCTGGCCGACCTCGGAGAGCAGGCTCATGGCTTCTCCTGAGGGTGAGGGTCGCCGAGGGGTTCGGGAGAAACCAGAAGAATGCCGTGCTGCGAAAGTTCGGCAACAAACTGTTCGGCGTCTTTTTCCGCCTGTTCGGGATCGATGTCAAATTGTTCGCAGATCCGGGTGCGGACGATCTCGCGCAGCGGGGTGCGGCCGTCGGCCGCCTGCCAGATGGCGGTGGCGACCTCGTTCAGGGTGAAGAAGGTTGAGTCCATCGAGTTCATGACCATCATCTCGCCGGCCAACATGCGGGCAGCGATCGCGGAACTGCGCGCGACATAAGTCTCAGACATGAACGGGTACTCCCTCAAACTGCCGGATGCGGTCCCACACTCTGGCATCAGGATAGAACATCAGGCGGCAGGTCGGCACGCGAGAAACAAAATCACAGGCGGTGGCCAGGATCTTCTCCACCAATGCAGGATCCTCGGCAAAGAAAAGGATGTTCCGCATCAGGCGGCGCATGGCATCCGAAGGGGACAGTTCGTCCACACGGTTCTCCGGACCTTGTTCAAGAAAAAACAGGGCGGACACGGGCGCGGCGCAGTTTTCGCCCGCCTTGGCCAGTTCCCCGCAAAACGGCGTGCCGCAGGCCTGGTAATCGCTGGCATGGCCGGGGTTCTTGAGCCCGCGAATATAGGAAATCTCGTCAGTCAGCAGGGTGATATCGGGCGGGGCCAGGCGCGTCAGAGTCGTTTTCCCCGCGCCCGAGACGCCCGAAAACAGATACGCCTTGCCGTCGCAGATGGCGCTGGCGGCATGGAGAAGGAAGCCGCCGCGCTCGGCCAGAATCAGGCTGTGAAGAATCCGCAGCACGGAATCGAGAGCATAAGGGTTGGGGTTCTGGCGCACCCGGCCGCGCCCGGATAGCGGGTTCCAGCGAGCCTGGAAATCTCCACGTTCCAGCACCCAGTCGGCGCCATCGCGTCGCAAACGCACATCATCGTCGGAAACCGGACCGGCGCTGCTCAGATCAAATTCGAGTTCGAATTCCGGACGGGAAGAACTGAGGAATCCGCCATAGCGCTGGCGCAAAGTGTGGAGGAACTGCTCGTCATCGGTGCGCAGCCAGATCGGGATGCCCCCAATCTCGACGACGCAACGCTGCGTTTGCAAAACCGAGGCCATCCGTTCCTAGACCTCCGCCGATTCCGGCGCGTCGGAGGAGCGGGCATTCGACCAGTGATGAAACTTCAGCGCCAGCCGGCGCGCGAGGCTGAAACGACAGATCAGATAGCCGAGAGCACGATGGCGAAAACGCGGAGCGATCGGCGTGGAAACAGCGCGGCCTTTTCTCACCACACCCTCGATCCGGCCGAGCAGCGCGCTGGACTCGTAGAGCGGATCGGCGTGCGGCATGGAGTCGCCGCGCGCCACAAAGGCGTCGGCGCCGGAACGAGCAACGAAACGGTGCACGTAGAGGCGGCCTTCTCGCGAAATAAGGATGACTTCACCGGGGCGAATGCTGGGGAGGGAATGAGCAACAACCTCAACCACGTCGCCGGGCCAAAGAGCGGGGAGCATGCTTTCGCCGCGGACTCCCAGGCGCAGGTGGCCGCTGTGCCGCAAGACGTCCACTGCTAAAGCCTCGCGCTCGGCGTTGAAACTTCCGCGGGCACTCATAGGTTCGAGGTTTAAGAAGTTTTCCGCGAAGACTGACAAGTCAGCTGCGTAGAGTTGACCTTGCCGCAAGAGAGAGCCGTGGTTTCGAACACTCGCTCGTGGCGAAAGGC
>Ga0182021_10000662_pt1 | contig 37794 bp, 35 predicted proteins | sample 612E3MmetaG_FD_120493 | JGI IMG/M metagenome (GOLD analysis project Ga0182021, IMG submission 120493) | Permafrost microbial communities from Stordalen Mire, Sweden - 612E3M metaG (Illumina Assembly) | ecosystem: Environmental > Terrestrial > Soil > Wetlands > Permafrost | place: Sweden...
CACAGTGCCCGTTAATTGGGTCCCTGCAGGAACTTGCGATGAGACTATCGCGTCATGACTGGAGGACAACCCCGGTGCACGACACTAAACCCCCGCCCCGGGTCAGTGTGGGGAGAACAGACAGTCATGTCGTCCATGAACCAATCTGTTTGGGGTGGGGGACACTTCGCTTGTGTCAATCTTCTCCCAATCGACTGGATTAACGATTTTCTTAAGTATTCCGGGCTCACTAACAATATTCATGACGGAGTTAAAGAAGAGCTTCTCGGACCTGCTGGTCGAAGATGTTTACGAACTGGTGGTCAAGAATCCGTCAGCTCTCCCATCAGGTTCTAAGCTCCGCCAGGTCTTCGATGAGTTCCTCAATAACCCGGTCTCTCGGAAGGTGTATATCTTAAACGATGACGGAAAGCTCCTCGGTGCGGTGAACACCGAGACCTTGCTCCGGTTGCTCGGCTACCGGGTAGGCGTCAGAGAGTTCGCCAACTGGTCACTGTGGAGGCTCATGAGGGACATGCTGAAGGAAGGGGTTGAAGGCGTACTGATAAAGGTCCCGACCCTGAAACGTTCGGACAAGCTGACCAAGGCGTTGCAGATAATGGTCGAGGACCATTTGACCGACCTGCCGGTCGTCGACGATGATGGTAAGCTGATAGGTGAGCTGAACAGCTTCGAGATATTCACCAAGGGTAGAGAGCTGTTCGAAGAGTGAGTTATTACCTGCTAACCAGAAAGTTCGTAAGCCATGGTTGGAGCGAAAACAACCCGATTCATCAAAACGAACCAGGGAAAGTTGGAACCCCAAGAAAATGATCGGGCATAATTATCGTTCTTTTCGACCACGATACTATTGTTATAATGGCTCTGAGCATCCAACACCTTTATGTCCATCGTGCTCCGAACATCTTACGATAATATGACATCTGACATCAAGAGCATTCTCGTCTGCATCGATGGTTCGAGCAACTCGAACCGGGCGGCAACCTTCGCTGCAGGAATGGCGAAGAAGTTCGGCGCAGCGGTCACCCTACTTTTCGTGGTGGCCCCGTCCGACCATGACATGCTTGCTGGTAAATCGAGCTTCCTTGACGAGTACAAAGGATTTGGGGAACAGCGCCTGGAAAAGGCAGAAGTGATCTTCACAGACGCGGGCGTAGCGTTCCACAAGGAAGTCGAGTTCGGGCATGCCGCCGAGAAGATCCTCATGGTCTCAGAGCACGGCTATGACCTGGTCGTGATCGGCACCAGGGGGCTGAGCGCGATCCGCGGTTTCATCATGGGCAGCGTGTCCAGCCAGGTCTCCCAGCATTCCAAGGTGCCAGTGGTGGTCGTCCCCTGAGGGGGACCTACCGTTTTTGGTTAACGCAGGTAGATGCTACCCAGCTCCTTGTTCCATGCCCACTCATCCTCGGTCCTGGCGTCCTGCTTGGCCCGCACGATCTCCTGTATCCTTGAGTCCATGGTGTCCGCCTGGGCGATGGCGACCGCTTCCGGGAATGACGGTTCTTTCGGTGAGCCATACTCCAGCTCTCCGTGGCTGCTGAGGATGATGTGGCTGATCTTGAGACGGAGGTTGTCCGGGAACTCCGGAATGGTACGTATGGCGAGGCTGATCATCTCGGAGCCGATGATGATGTGGCCGCGCAGGCGGCCTTCATTCGTGCAGTCGATATTTGTGGTGACCGTGTACTCGTGCACCTTGCCGATGTCGTGCAGAATGGCACCGGCCAGCAACAGGTCCCGGTCCATGCGGGGATACATGTCGGCCATGGTGTCGCACAGCTTAGTGACGTCCAGCGTGTGCTCCAGCAGCCCTCCGATCCAGTTGCAGTGATGGGTGATCGCGGCAGGACATTTATTGAACTCTTCGACGAACACCTCATCGGCGAAGAAATAGGCGAGCAGTTCGAGCAGCTTCGGGTCCTTGACCTTCTTGATGTACCCATTCAGTTGGGTCATCATCTGGTTGATGTCCTTCTCCGTCCTGGGCACGAAGTCCTCTAGACGATACTCACCTTCTGCCAAAGCCTGGACCATGTCCCCACTGTCTGGGTTGATGGCGATCTCCAGGATCTCATTGTATTCTTGGGCTTTTCCCTTTACGCGGAGGACACCGCCGGGCACGATGGAGTCGAATACCTTGCGCACCGCCATCTCGTTGGTGTTGCCGAAATACTTCACGGCGATCTCGCCGGTCTTGTCACCGACACGGACGTCGAACATGAAACCGTTCTTGCTCTTGCGCACCGGTTTCTTGAACTTGACCGAGAATATGTCGTCGACCTTGGTCTCCTTGTTGAGGTCCTTGATGAACTGCTTCTTTTCCGCCATTGATTTGCCCCTTGTCCCTAATGATAAGTGGTTAATATTGATGCCGGACGGTACGCCGTTAATATCACCTACAACTTCTTCGCCGCGACCCGTTTCAGCCACTCCTCCGCCTCATGGTAGCGTGGGTGGATCCGTTCCAGGTCCTTGAACTGCTTATCATGATAACGCCCGAGCGATCTCAATCCGCCTCGCAGGTGCAATAGCTCATGATAGAGGACATATTCCGGTACATATTCTGGCACCTTTTCGGTATCAAGCGCCGAGCTGATGGCTATGACCCTCATTAAAATGGAACAATAACCGAGCCTTGCGCGGTTCGGGCCCCTGGTCCAGGTTATATAGGTGTTCGGGATGTCCGCCACCAGTCCCTGCTCCTTGAGCCGTTCGAACGCTTCCAGCAGCTCGTAGTTGCTGCCTTTGGAACGATATGCAAGGTTGCGGCTACGATGCAGATAGACCGGCCGATTGGTATCAAGGAACTCCCTCGACTGGAACCAATCCTTCATGCGATCATTGTAAAGCTCGATCTTCCCCTTTGACCGGAGGCGCTTGAAAAGATTATCGGCGAACTCATCGACGATCTGCCCGTTGGCGCATGCCAGATAGTCCGTCACCTTAAAATCGGCGGTGTTACCGGTCCTTTGCCAGCAAGCCTTGAAATCCTTGAACGGGAAGAAGCTCGCACTCACTTTATCGTATCCGTACGCCCTTCCCGCCCTTTGGAACGAAGCGCTGATCCCATCCTGAACGTCCGTTGTCATCAGTTCTAACCTCTTATCGGCATAGGAGGATAAACCCGTTTTCCTCGTCGCCGATCATATGAGTGGTCTGGCCTCGATATATCGCATGCCTATACACGGATATTGCACCTAGCAACGAATCGAGCTTGTCTGAGACCGATCTAAGGCCAGACGAGTCGGCTTGCATTATCTGGTCACCGAGCATTCCCGGTATTTGTAGTTCGGGATGCTGTATCTGGATCGTCCAGAGGATGCCGAGGCATCCCTGTCTCTTCTCTGCTAGCTTGCCATGCTTGTACCTGGGCGAACTGCCAATCATGCATCTGACGGTGGCGTAGGGAAAGACCTCGTACAGGAGCCGCCCGTTACTGTCCTCTGGCATGGCAAGACGGAATCCCTTGTCTCCCAGGGCATCGACGATCCGCTCTCCCCTCGAACCGGCGAACTTTTGGTTGAGATAGCTCTTGGAAGTCGGTAAGATATTGATGCCCATCCGTCTGACCGATTTCTCCGTCGATCGCATCCCGGTGTCATTGGGGACCTTCAATGATGCATCGATGCCGATCAGGCAATCATTCCCTTTCGGAACCAGAGAGAGGACCTCGTCATCGTCGGTGACCGCATACAGACCGACAGAAAGGTCTTCGTCGATCACGCAGACCGCCGTGCTGGAAGGTCTCGGATCGACACATTTCCAAGCTAGGTCGATGCCGACGAATATCATGAACATTATATCATCGACCAAATATTTTCATGATATTCTGGTTTGTATTGTCAGTAAGCATTTCCAGTACAGATTTGTTAAATAGTCAGCATGGGAATATGACTTTCCCGAGGACATGGATAGCTTATCCAGGGATGACCGGGAAAAGCACCTGATAACTCGTGGGAACGTCGACGGGATCGTAAGCGCATCTATCTTTCTGAACCGTTATCCGAACTCCCGTGTATCATTCATAACGTCCCCGACCGCGGGTGCAAGGGCTCTATCTAAGGACTTCACCTCGAACGAGATATATTTGGCGGACGTGGCCCTCGTTCCCGACGTGGCCGAGGCCATGGCGACGCGCAAGGACCGGCAGAAGGTCTTCCTGATCGACCATCATCCCACGCCGAACGATGCATGCCCCAATGGCATCAAGGTCATCAACGAAGGCATGAGCGCCGCTGGCGTTCTGTATCATTTTCTATACTCCTCACAAAGCATGAAAAAGTTGGTTGCCATCGCCGATCTGGTGGAATATTTCAAGACGCCGATCCTGGCAGAGATCATCGGCGACAATGGTCAACAAAAGGTCAGCGAGGAATCACATATACTGGACTTCTCCTGGAGGCTGAACATTGAGGATGACTATTTCCGCATGCAGGCTGCCCTTCATCTATCTCAGGGGTTATGGCCGTCGCAGGTGGGACCGATCAAGCGGCGTTTCGTCCAGGTGGTCAACGAGCAGCGGTGGCCAAAGGCACTGGCCCGGGCTCAATCCGGCATGTTCGTGCGGGGCAATGTCGGCATCTTCGACGGGACGGAAAAGAACCGCTCACTCTACGGTTTCGGCACCAGGGCGATCGTCGAGGTCGCCTTGCGCCGCGGCTGCCGCTATGCATTGATGATCAACGAAAGGAAGATCCACTCCTCGATATCGATGCGCGGGATGTGCTCCAACGGGACCAACCTGGGCCGGTTCGTGGAGGACTTCACCGCCATCCACGGGCTGGAGGGCGGCGGACATCCGTCAAGCGCAGGGGCCAGGATACCAGTGGAGAGCACGAATATGTTCGTCGAGGAGTTCGTCAACGAGGCCCGTTAGTCCTCTTCGACCTTTTCCTCGTCGATCTGCTTCTTGACCACGTGTTTGTACACTAGAACAGGGCACTTGGCATTGGTGATGATCTTGTCCTGCAACGGGCCGAAATCGAAAGCCTCCCAGCGCTTGGCCGCACTGGAACCCATGACCAGCAGGTCGTAGTCCATAGATTCTCCTATGACCCCGCCGATGATCGTTTCCGGACGTATCTCCTTGGTCAATACCGGGACGTTCTCTGCCTCAAGGATGCCAGAAAGGCGCTTCGAATACTCCCTCGCCCTTTCCAGATACTTCTCGTCCACGATGACGTTTAGTATGGTGACCCGGGCTCCCTGCTTCCTCGCCACCATTGCGGCCACCTCGGTGGCGGCACTGACGTGCCACAGCCCGCCCGAAAGGATCAATATGCGGGTCGGCTTCAGCTTCTCCTCGGACTTGATGAACAGTACATCGCAGGGCGTCAAACGCAGTATCAGGTCCATCTTGCGGCCCAATATGCGCTTCTGGGTATGGGTATAGCCCTTCCAGCCGATGATGATCATGTTGGCCGATTCTTCTTTAGCGGTGTCGATCACAGCGGTGACCACGTCATGGGAGACGGAGACCAATGCATGGGTCACGATGCCACTCATCTCGGCGTGCTGCTTGAGCTTCTCCAGCATCTTCTTGCGGTCCTCGATCAGCTTGCGGTCCACGTCGCTGATGGGGACGCTGTTCGGTACCTCGACCACGCTCAAAAGCATCAGTTCCCCGTTGTGTTCCGAAGCTACCATGCAACCCAGGTCCACTGCCGCGATGTTCCGCGGGTCGTCAATTGGGATGAGGACGCGGTATCTCTCCAGCTCGGCCTCGGTCCTGGGGACGCGGATCGGGATAGGTGCCCTTTCGATCTCCTTCTTGCCCTTCGCGAAGTAATGCAAGAGCAATCCAACATTGATGACCGCGAAAGCCATGTACCATGCGAACGGTTCATAGTAGAACAGTGTGACGGCCAGGAACAGTTTGGTTCCGATGCCGATCAAGGGAATGATCGGGAACCACGGTGTTATGAAATGCCTTTTTACATCTGGCCGGTTCCGTCTGAGTGTGATGGCGGAGATATTGACCAGGGTGAACAGGAGTAGGATCAGGATGTCCGCTACCGATGCCACTTGGGTCAGCGGCAACAGCACCACCATGCCGATGATGATGGCCCCGCTCAACAGCAACGCCGCCACCGGTGTCTGCTTCTTTGGGTGCAGCTTGCCGAAAGTGGCCGGGAGGTTGCCGTCCCGCCCCATGGCGAAAGAGACCCGGGACGCGGAGAAGACGATGGAATTGACAGCGGCGATCGAGCCGACGATGATACCGAAGGCGATTAGGACCGCACCAACGTAAGGCACCGAGATATTTGCAGTGTAGGATATCGCCTGGGACCCGTCACCGCCGGCAGCGGCCAGGGGCTGCCATCCGGATACGCCGATGGCCACAACGGCGGTGGCGATGAACAGGATGGCACTGATCGCGATGCACAGGAACATCGCCCTCGGCACTGTCTTTTCCGGATTCTTAGCCTCCTCACCGGTCTGGGCCACGACCTCGTAGCCCTCGAACACCATGAAGGTGAATCCCATCGAGATGAAGATGGACAATGTTCCCTTGGGTATGAAAGGAGTGAAGTTAGAACCAGTATTAGGGGTGGTGAACATGAAATAGGCCGAGCAGACCAGGAAGATCATGATCACGGCGATGAGGATGAACGATACCAGAATCTCGATCCGCCCGGCCCCTTTGATACCGCGGTAATTGAGATAGATGAAAATCAATGCTATGAGAACGGCCGCCATCTTGGACACTACGTCCGGGTCCATCCCGAAGAACGTCAGACCGTAAAGGTTCATGAAGATGTTCACGCCCACACCGAAGCCGAGCGCATAGACAGAGCAGGCGATGCAATGCCCTACCCAGGACATCCACCCGCCCAGGAAGCCGAACGGTGGGAACAGTCCTTCCTTGATCCATAGATAGCCGCCACCGGTCTCCGGGAACGCCGAAGCGAGCTCGGCGTAGGCCATGGCGGTGAAGAGGGTGACGAAGAAGTTCAGAACAAAAGCAAGGATGATCGCAGGGCCAGCAATGCCCGCCGCAGCGCCAATGAGGATGAAGATCGTCGACCCGATGTTAGGGCCGATACCGATCATAAGGACCTCTAGTAGGCCAAGGTCCCTCCTTAGGGTCACCTCTACCTCGCCAGACTTATCCACGACCGGTTCCGTCATTCACGCTCCTTATTAGATGGGGTTTATTAATCCTTTCCATGAACGCCAGTCGTTCCGGCGGGAGCCAGCATTTTGATTATAATGTTTCCGGACTGATATCGATCCCATATTCCTGCTCGAACCTTGCCAGCCTTGATCTGATCAACGGAAAGAGCGACCGTTCTGCGAAAATCGTGGCGTTCTTCCCGACGATTACATCATGGATGCAGTTCTCCAATGCATCGAAACCATAGTCGACACCGATGTTCCGTTCCTTCATCAGGCGTCTAGCGACCGCCCCATATATCCCCGTGACGGAATTTCGGTTCATGATATCGGGCTGCATCGCACCTGACCGGTCTGGCAGCTCTTCGGCGGGGAACAGCGTCAGGCCCCCACGCAATGCCCCATATGGTGCGAACTTCTGCGCCAGCTCCAAAGTCGTTCTTGGGTACGGCCTGAGCGGGCGCACCGACCGGTCGGAGAGCTCCCGGTTCATCTCGAACATCATCGGCACCGAAAGCCCAAGCCGCCTCACCTGGTGGGCGTCGACGAAAAAGCCGTTCGGGTCGCCGGAATAGATCATCTTCCCCTGGTCCAGCACCCTGACCTCGTCGGCCCAGGAGTATGCCGTTTCGACGTCGTGTGTCGACATTATGACCGTAAGCCCCTTGAAGTTCAGCTCATCCGCCAGTTCCAGCAGTTCGTGCACCATCTGGGCGTCCAGTCCAGCCGTGGGTTCGTCCATGACCAGCACCTTCGGTTTCATGGCCAACGCCCCGGCCAACGAGACCCTCTTCCGTTGCCCGAATGACAGTTGCTGGGTAGGCCTCTCCCGATGCTGCGCCATACCGACAAAGGAGAGCGACTCGGCCACGCGCAGTTCCACCTCATCCCGCGGCAGCCCCATGTTCATCGGGCCGAACGCCACGTCCTCCTCCACAGTGGCGGAGAATATCTGGTCGTCAGGGTTCTGCAGCACCACGGCGATGTTGGAACGAAGCGAGTCCAGCTCCTTCTTGCGATAGGTTATCTCCTTGCCCTCGAATGACACCGTTCCAGCCTTCGGCTTGTATATGCCGTTGAAGTGCAGGAACAGCGTGGATTTGCCAGCACCGTTGGGGCCGAGCAACACCGTCTTCTTGCCTTTAGGGATGGTCAGACTGATATCGTCCAGGGCCACGAGCTTGTTGGCGTAGGAATAGGTCAATCCCCTCGTTTCAATTATCGTTTCATCGGTCATGCGATCACCAAATCCTGAAAGAGCCGAAGACGGCGGTATTCAGTACGAACAAACCAGCGAAGATCAGCAACGGCAAAACTATCCAGACCCAGGTCACCTTGGCCGGGGGGCGGAAGGAATGGAACTGCCCGCGGAACCCGCGGCATTCCAGCGCCACCTGGGACCGGTCCGCGACCTCCATGGAACGGGTGAACAGGCCCACGGCCAGCTTCCCCGACGTGCGGAACTTGTTGCGCAATCCCTTGAAACCTAAACGACATTGGGCAGCCAGGTACATGGTGCCCAATAGTTCCAGCAACAGGAACGAATAGCGGTAGATCAGGACCACTAGTTCTGATATCTCCTTGGGCAGGCGGAGCTGCTCCATTGCCTCCGAGAGGTGAGGGATCGGGGTCGATGTGGCGAAGAACAGCATGACCGACATGCCTGCCAGGGCACGCATGAACACAAGCAGGCCGAGGTTCATCCCGTTGTCGGAAAGGTTCAGTCTTAGTCCGAACAGGTCGAGCGAATACATCGTCATACCAGGAGTTATCAGAGCGATGACCAGGGAGCCGATGATCAACACCGCCAATCCATCAAGTAGCGCGATCAGGACGACTCGCGGAAAGCGGAAGCGAGTGGAGTAAGCCAGCAATGCCGTCCCAACCACCAGGACGATTCCCGGAACAATGATCGAAGATGCGAAAATTGAGGCGAACAGCATCGACAGGACAAGGAACAGTTTGCCCAGCGGGGGCCATCGCCTCATCGGTGAGGTGAAAGCGATCTCATCGATGGATGTCGGTCCGCCCACCGGTTGTGTTCCCGCGGCCTTTTCCTTTGCCTTGCTCTTGCGCAGCCGATGCACTACATAGGCGATGATGACCAGGCCGATCAGGGTCTGCAACATGAACAGCCCCACCTCCTGAGTGGAATCGGGGGTCCAAATGCTGTTGAACCAGGGTTGATAGTTAGGCACGATGCCCTGGATAAGCTGTCCGCCCTTGTCGTCCGTTCCGTTGAGGTTCGACACCAGGTTGAAGGCGTATGCGACGGTGATCACCGCAACGATGGAGATCAGCCCTATCAGGTACATGATCTTCGTCCTCCTGGTCTCCTTCCTCACCACATCGCAGCCCTCGATGATCTCGGGGCGGCTCTTGGTGAGGAAATTGAAGAAGATGACAATGAGAATGCCCTCGGCGATCGCCAACGGTATCTGGGTCACAGCGAACACGGCCAAGAATGCCTCGAAGGAGACCAGAACGCTGCCTCCGGACGGGTAGGCAAGTGCCAATTGGAATGATGTCACGACGTATGTTATCATATCGGCCAGGAAGGCGGCGACAAAGACCGATGCACCGATGGACGCTTTTGCCTTGCGAAGACCTTTGAATGCGAAATAGGCGACGAAAGGGCCGGCGATCCCCATGGAGAAGACGTTGGCCCCCAGGGTAGTGATTCCGCCGTGGGCCAAGAGCAATGCCTGGAACACCAGGACGATGGTCGCCAGGACGGATGTGATCGCAGGACCGTAGAGGATCGTGGATAGCCCGGTCCCGGTCGGATGCGAGGAGGAGCCGCTGACCGATGGCAGCTTCAACGAGGATAGCACGAAAATGAAGGCACCGGAGACGGCGAGGATCAATTTCTGTTCTGGGTGCTCGCGGAAGATGACCTTGATCCTCTTTACCCCCCAGATGAAGAAAGGCAGTGAGACCAGATACCAGAAGAGGCACCAGAGCGGCGGAAGGAACCCTTCCATTATGTGCACTTTGGCTCACACTCCGTGCATACGCCGCGGAGGTGAAGTTCCCATCTTTCCACGTTCATGCCGGTCCGACGTGACAGTTCCAGCACATTAAGGTCGTATGGGACGGAATAGAGCCTATGGCAAATGGAACACTCGAACTGGGCGTTGGAGAAAGGGTGGCGCACGAAGGTCGCCGATGTACCGATCCTGGATTCCGATATCAAACCTTCAAGCACCAGTTTGTTAAGGTTGCGGTATACGGTGCCCAGGCTAACGTTCGGCAGCCGTTCCTTGGCTTTCCAGTAGACATGCTCCGCGGTGATGGGGCCGTCGCTCCCGTAGACGATGTCCACGATCACTTTCAGCTGTTTGGTCCATCGTGCCTTAGGCATATCAGTAATGATTATCATTATCATTATTTATGAACATTTCCCTAGATGGATGGATTAACGATACTGACAATGGTAAGAGAGGCTAGGGACGCCGTCGCCTAGAAAGGTTCGGACGGAACTACCTGAAAAGTTAAGGCCGAGGCAACCGGAATGGAGATCAACAGGGCCAAATGGAGGACCAAGACGACAAACAGGACGCGAGGAAATTTCATTTCGATCGGCTCCGGGCTCGACGCTCAGGTTATTTTTGAATCTGGTTCAATCTTTGCCCGGTCCGATCAGGGTCTTCCTCATGAGGAAGTTGTTCCCTCGGCGGCAGACCTTCCGGTATCCCATATGGCGGTAGAAGCGCAGCGCCCCATCGTTCGTCATCTGCACCACGAGCTCCACCCCTTCATAGCCTGCCACCAGCGCCATCGTTTCGACGTGCTTCATGATCTCGGTCCCGAATCCCCGGTGCTGCAGGTTACGCCAAAGCTGGATGGACGTGACGAAAATGTAACGGTCGACCACTTCGAGCGAGACGTAACCGGCGATGTCTCCCTCTAACATCGCCACCTCCGTCTCCACGTCCTTGGACATGAGCCATTCCAGCAGTGGCTCGTCCCGCCATTCCAGCCCCCACGCCGAGCGGATGATGCTCGCCATGTTCTCCCGGCTCATCTTGACCAACGCCGGGATGTCACTGCGGTTCATCGACCGGAAATGGATCATCGGGCATCGTAGACTGGCCGCAATTGAAATACTATTCGGCCCGCCGAAATATCATGTCCTGCGGAAAAAAACGAGGCTTGAGCACAGATATTATATATCCGGTGTAATTTGGATACCCACTAGGTGAAAGACATGGTGGAAGTCACTGAAGAGGCCACTAAATACATCAAGGACCTGATCGCGAAGAACAGCAAGCAAGGATTCGGGATCAGAATATACCTTTCAGGAATGGGCTGCTCTGGCCCGCAGTTCGGAATGTCCTTCCAGGACAAGGCCAAAGAAGGGGACATGGAACAGAAGGCAGATGAGTTCTCGTTGTTCTATGACAAGGAGACGAAGGAGGTCCTCGACTCCTGCACGGTGGACTTCATCGAGACCCCGTACGGGTCCGGGCTCATCGTCCACAACCCGAACATGGCGGGATGCAGCTCCTGCGGCGGCGGCTGCCACTGAAAATCCTTTATCTTTTCATTTTCGGGGCACTGCCCCAAATCCTATTCTAATAAGACCCGATATTCATGAACGTGTTCTTGGAGCATCCACTGATAAAGAAGGACGCGGTCGAGCAGCGTTTATACCAGATTGACCTGGCACAACTGGCCCTGCGCTCCAACACGCTGGTCGTGCTCCCCACCGGGATGGGAAAGACCGTTATCGCCCTCATTGTCATGGCCAATGTCCTGCAGAAGCGCAAGGGCAAGGTCCTTCTTCTAGCTCCAACGAAGCCGCTTGTGGAACAGCACGCTTCCTTTTTCCGGGAAATGATCATCGGGAAATCGGTCACCGTCCTCACTGGAGAGATCGAACCGGAGGAAAGGGAGGCACTGTGGATCCAGAACGATATCATCGTCTCGACGCCGCAGGTGGTGGCCAACGACCTGAAGCACGAGAGGGTCTCGCTCAAGGACGTCCAGCTGATCGTTTTCGATGAGGCACATCGGGCCGTGGGTAACTATGCCTACGTCGCGGTCGCGGAACAGTACAAGGAATATTGCCGGTTGGTGTTGGGCATGACCGCCTCACCCGGTGGGAGCAAGGCCAAGATCAAGGAGGTGTGCGAGAGCTTGGGCATAGTCGACATCGAGGTCCGTACCGAGTACGATCCGGACGTCGCCCCGTATGTCCAGGATGTACAGATGCAGCACATCGAGGTGGACGTTCCGGTCGATATGAGGAAGATCATCGCGATCCTGTCCTCGCTCTACGAGACATACATCAAGGAGCTCACCAACCTGGGCATGCTGGAAAGAGGTCGCCCGGTCAACATGCGCTATCTGCTGGACGTGCAGAACAACCTGCAGGCGCGCCTCCGTTCCGGGGAGAAGAACAAGACCATCTATCGGGCTCTCAGCCTCCAGGCTATGGCGGTAAAGATAGAGCATGCGCTCGGATTGGCAGAAACACAAGGTACCTCCTCACTAAGTGCTTACCTGGAACGCCTGGTGGTGGAGGCTAACTCGGACGAGGGATCGAAGGCGTCGAAGGTGGTCGTCTCCTCGGAACAGTTCAAGGACGTTCTGGAGCTGATGAAGACCATCAAATCCGAGCACCCGAAGCTCTCCAAGGTCATGAGCATCGTTTCCCAGCAAGTGAACGACAAGCCCAACTCTCGGGTACTGGTCTTCACCCATTACCGAGACACCTGCGATCTGATGGCGACCAAACTTGCCACCGTCCCCGGCGTCAAGGTGGCCAAGCTGGTAGGTCAGGCGGATCGGGTAGGCGAACGGGGACTGAAGCAAAAGGATCAGGTCGGCGTCTTGGACAAGTTCCGTAATGGGGACTTCAACGTGGTCGTGGCGACGTCGGTCGGCGAGGAGGGACTGGATGTGGCGCAGACAGACCTGGTGGTTTTCTATGAACCGGTGGCGTCCGAGATCCGTTCGATCCAGCGGCGCGGACGTACTGGGAGGAAACGGGCCGGACGGGTTGTCATCCTGATAACGAAGGACACCAGGGACCAGGCGTACTACTATGCGAGCATCAAGAAAGAGCAGGCCATGCGCAAACGGCTCAAGACGCTGAGCGATGAACTCAAGGAAGAACGCATCACGTGCCAGGACGAAGGCCCGTACTCAGATAAGAAGCCGCTGAAGCCCGGTCAGTCCTCGATGTTCGATTTCTGAACTGATCGATCCGTCCCCGGATCGTACAGAGGTGCTCCTGATGGTCGGTTGCGCTTATCGACCATTGCGTGCTTGATCCGTAGACAAACCTATTTATCGGGACGACCAGGTATGTTGAAAGGGACGCAAAGATGACCTATTATGATTTTGAGGTACGGAACCTGGTCCTTGACCATCTGATCGAATCGAGACACACCATCCGGAAGTTCAAGATTGAGGCGCCCCCGAAAGACATGATCGAGAAGATACTACAGGCGGGAATGCTCGCCCCCTATACCCAGATAGTAACGACCAGGGAGGATTTCCGCCGGTTCGTGGTCATTCCCAAGGAAAGCGAGGCCACACCCAAGGCGGCTGCATTGCTGAGGAAAAGAGCTACCGCCCTGTATGGTGAACTGAAGGACAAGATGCAGCGGGACGACTTCTACAAGAACAACGGAGGCAAATACCTGGGTCGGCTGGAAGCTATCGGTCCGAAAGGGATGCCACTGTTGGGAAATGCACCCTATTACATCGTTGTGGCGGACCAGAGAGTGGTGCTCGACAAGTCGGGCCTGGCCCTCGCCCATTGCCTGCAGAACATGTGGCTAAAGGCGACGGCCCTCGGACTGGGCTTTCAACTGCTAACGCTCACTGAGGAGATGACCGGTAACCGCGAGTTCTGCGAGCTCATCGGCATTCCTTTCGGAGAATACGTCCTGGACGGTTGCTTGGTGGGATACCCGGATGCGCCTCCGGCGGCCTCGAAACGGCCCCCTCTGGACGAAATGACGAGATGGATCTGAAACGATCCCGATTCAAGGTCAGCGTTAAGACCTATATAGGGTAAAACCAATAGACGGGGCATGCTGTTCCGGGAACTGGTCGACACATACGAGAAGCTCGAGAAGACGTCGAGCCGGCTCGAGATGACCGACATATTATCCCAGTTCTTCAAGAAGGCCGACCGCGGCTCGCTGCGGAAAGCGGTCTATCTTACCCAGGGGCAGCTCTACCCGGATTTCAACCCACAGAAACTGGGCATGGCAGACAAATTATTGTTCAAGACGCTCGCTTTCGCCACTGGCAGGAAGGAGTCGGCCATCCAGGAGCTCATGATCAAGGAAGGGGACCCGGGGCAGGTGGCGTTCCAATTGTTCCAGGGGCGGAAACAGACCACCCTGTTCTCGCAACCTCTCACGCTCGACCGGGTCTACGCCGCGCTGGAGAAGATCGCGGTCTCTGAGGGCGGTGGCTCACAGGACACGAAGCTGAAACTCCTGGCGGACATTCTGGGCGACTCCAGCCCGGAAGAGGCCAAGTATATCTCCCGGATCGTATCAGGCAAGATGCGGCTGGGCGTGGCCACCATGACCATCATCGACGCCCTGTCGATGGCCTATGCCACCAAGGATGAACGGGACGTGGTCGAGAACGGCTTCAACGTCTCGTCGGACCTGGGGCTGGTAGCGGAGATCATCCAGGAGCAAGGCATAGAGGGCGTCAGGCAGATGAAGGTAAAGGTCGGGAACCCGATCCGGGCCATGCTGGCAGAGCGGTTGCCGTCCCCCAAGGAGATCCTGGAGAAGATGGGCGGCACGGCGGCTTTCGAGTACAAGTACGACGGCGTGCGGGTCCAAGCCCATATCGACAACGGCAAGATCACGCTTTATTCAAGGAGGCTGGACGAGCTCACCGACCAGTTCCCCGATGTGGTCAAGGCACTAAGGGAGTCCTTCAAGGCCAAGAGCGCCATTGTCGAGGGCGAGTGCGTCCCCGTGGACATCAACACCGGGGAGTTCCTGCCGTTCCAGGAGGTCTCGCACCGACGCGGGAGGAAACATGGCCTAGAAGAGGCGATCGAGGATTATCCGGTCCGGATGTGCCTGTTCGACTGCCTGTATCTCGAAGGCGAGGACATCACCCAACAGCCACTGCTGAAAAGGAGGGCCGCGCTGCAGTCGGCGATCAACCTTTCGGAGTCGGTGAGGCTCTCGGAGATGCGGGTGCTCTCCGATGAGACCAGCGTGGAGAAGTTCTTCCAGGAGGCGCTCAAGGACGGTTGCGAGGGATTGATGGCCAAGTCCATCGCCCCTGAGTCGGTGTACCGTGCTGGCAGCCGGGGGTTCCTCTGGATCAAATACAAGAAGGAGTACCGCTCGGAGATGACCGACACGGTGGACCTGGTCGTGGTCGGCGGCTTCGCTGGTAGGGGCAAGCGCAAGGGATTCTACGGCGCGCTGCTCATGGCCACATACAACTCCGAGGAGGATACGTTCGAGACCGTTTCCAAGCTGGGGAGCGGCTTCGATGATGCCTCCCTGGCTTCCATGCTCACCCTGCTGGAGAAGTACAAGCTCACGGACAAGCATCACCTGGTCAAGAGCAATATGCAGGCGGACTTCTGGTTCGAACCAGGCATGGTGCTGGAGGTGCTAGGCGCCGAGATCACGCTCTCGCCGATCCATACCTGCGCCTTCGGAAAGGTACGCAAGGATGCCGGCCTGGCCATACGTTTCCCGCGCTTCACCGGCAAGTTCCGCGATGACAAGGGACCTAGGGAAGCGACCACCTCCTCAGAGCTGGAGAACATGTACCGCTCCCAACTGAAGAAGATCGAGGATTGAATAATGCAATTGAGGCTGTTGGTTCAAGGCCCATATGGTGGTCGATTGTTACCATAGGTATCCTGGCGCATTATCGATCGGGGCGGTTTCGGGGCATCGAACAATTGCCAGACCAGCAAGATAAGGAAGGGCACCGAGAATATCGCGGCCGTCACGATATTGACCTCCAAAGAGAACTGGCTCGGCTGGAATATCAGATAGATCGATGCCAATGACATCAGAGCGAGGAAGCCGCCGACGAAGAACAACATGAACCCCTTGATGAACTTTTTCATGTAGATGTGACCGAAGCCCATCATGCCCAATAGGCCCAGAGCGGCCAGGAGCATTGCCGTCCGAGGGTTCTTCCCGTAAAGGCTTCCTATAGGTTGGTATTGGTACTGACCATAGGATGGGTAGGGTTGTTGCGGTGCTGAGTAGTCAGGCCTTACATTCTGATAGGGAGGTGCATTTTGGTACTGAGGGTTCGGAGGAAGGGCCTGTCCATACTGGTTCTGATAAGGTGGAGCATACGGGTCCAGCGGCTGTTGGTATGGATAGGATTGGACCGATTGGGGTCGGACGGGCGTCTGAGGCTCCACCGGGGATCTCTCTGGAACCGAACTCTCGATTTGACCCTTCCCATTCGGCGTAATCCTGCCACAGCTGGGACAGAACCCGATGTTCTCTGTGAATGAATAGCCACATCCGAGGCAGGTATTTGACGCAGCCCCTCTTACTACAGGCACCTTCCGAGCGGAGGCGGCGGAATTCACCTGAACTTTCTTTTCTTCCACCTTGAATTGCCAATTCGTTTTGAGCCAATCAGAGAATGATGATATGTCGGAACTGATCCTGGACCCGGTATGGTAGATCTTACCGGCACTGGTTTGAAACGAAAGATCCGCAGTACCGACTCCGACTGCGTTGGGACCCGTGACAAACCAAGCCTTGACCGAAACGATCTTGACTTTGGCGAGGAACGATTCCCTCCCCTTGATCCTATCCCAGAGATAATTCGGGAATTGGATCCCGTTTTCGTATATTACGATCTTTTGCCAGGTCCTTCCAAAATATGAATTGAAGAATAAATACATAACAAAAGAGGATGATACAAAAAATATCAACATTAGGAAGTAGAGCATCTGGAAATATGGATCGTCCTTGGAAAAGACGAAGGCGAGGTAACCCAAGGATACTATAAAGAAAACCACACTGAATGGAATCACCCGAACCACCGTTTGTTTACCTCGGACATTAGGATCCGTAACTTCCAGTGTCCTAATCGGTTTGCCTTTATTTTCCCCGGAATCAACCAAACGAAACACCCCACCAATATTGGACGTAAGGCAAATCCAGCAGATATTGATTATGATATATTATCAGAATGTCATTTTGATTCTTGATTTATGTGAATTACCATGATCCGACAGTTAATAAAATTTCAATGACGTTCTTTATGCTTGCGTATTTTTCATATCCATATGAGCAGAAGCGTTGACTGGTGATTCCTAAAGTCCATCAATATTCCGATTGAAATCTATGGAATTCTTAATAATTCTAAAATTTGATGACCTTTTTTATTATCCAGACAGAACGAATTGTTATCAAATTCCAAAAATCAAGAACAATAAAACGATTCCTAATGTACATTTATCTACTATTCCGATAAGCATTGCACAAATGTCTCATTAGTAAAGCTTTTATTGTCAATTTGAATAACCGTGGACAACATTACAAGACAAATAAATATTTTAAAAATAACGATTCTTCAATGAATCGCTCAATAATAGACTTTCGCTGAATCCATGGGTGGTCAAATGCGCAATGCCAGAACAATAAAAATCAGCTTGATCGTGGCGTTAGGAATGATATTGATCCCGTTGCTTTCTAGATCGGTCTCGGCTACCGATGGGACAGCGGCGATGATAAACCAGGGCGATACCGCCTGGCTCCTGATCTCCACTGCTTTGGTCTTCATAATGACCCCGGCGGTGGCGTTCTTCTACGGAGGTATGCTAAGAAAGGAATCATTCCTTTCCATGCTTGGACAGAGTGTCATTATCATCGGTATGGTGACATTGATCTGGGTCCTGTTCGGTTACTCACTGGCATTTAGCGGTTACAAGAGCGACCTGATCGGCAACTTCGACTTCGCCTTACTGTACAACGTCGGGGGACTTCCTGACGTCAATTACGCCAGCACGATCCCTTCGATCTTGTTCTCCATGTACCAGCTTATGTTCGCCATCATCACGGTAGCGTTGATCATAGGCGGCATAGCAGAAAGGATGAAACTGAAGGCCATGGTCATCTTCCTCGGTATCTGGACCTGTCTGGTGTATCTACCAGTGGCGCACTGGATATGGGGTGGCGGCTGGCTTGCCAAGCTTGGCGCGCTGGACTTTGCCGGCGGAGCAGTGGTGCACATCACCGCGGGTGTTTCGGTCCTGGCGGCGAGCATCGTCCTGGGCAAGCGGCTTTCGGTGCTGAGCGGAAACGGTGATCACCCGCATAACATCCCCATGGTCGTACTTGGCGGAGGATTGTTATGGATGGGCTGGTTCGGTTTCAACGGCGGCAGCGCGCTCGGCTCCGGACAATTGGCGGCACAGGCATTCGCCAACACCCACATCGCAGGTGCGATGGCAGCGATCACCTGGGGATTGGTAAGTTGGTTACACCTCGGGCGGCCGTCCGTTCTCGGTCTTATCTCCGGCGGTATCGCCGGTCTGGCGGCGGTCACCCCGGCCGCCGGTTATGTCGACACCAGGGGAGCGATCATCATCGGACTTGCGGCGGGAATTCTCTGCTATTGTGGGATCCTCGTGAGAAAACATTACAAATTCGATGATGCCCTCGACGTCTGGGGCGTCCACGGGATTGCTGGCACGATGGGCATGATCGCGGTCGGTCTTTTCGCCACGGCGTCGATCAACACCAATGTAATTAACAACGGTCTGTTCTACGGCGGCGGGTTCACTCTGCTTACCGCACAATTGATAGCAGTGGTAGTCGTTTGGATATTTGCATTTGGTATCACATATGTGATGCTCAAGGTGCTTAGCCGGTTCACCCCGATAAGGATGACAAAACAAGAGGAACGTGTCGGTGCGGACATCATCCAGCATGGGGAGACCGCGTACTCGTAAGGTGATTGCTGATGAAGCGGATCGAAGCGATAATACGGACGGAGAAGCTGAACCCGGTCAAGAACGCATTGGAAGGGATCGGCATAGTCGGAATGACGGTCTACGACGTCCACGGAAGAGGAGAACAGAAGGGACTGGAGTTCACCCACCGGGCAGGGACCTACCGGGTGGACCTCCTCCCAAAGACGAAGATAGAGATCGTGGCGGGCGATGCCGACGTGGACAAGATCGTGGAAGCGATCGTCAAGGCCGCCCGCACCGGTGACATCGGGGACGGCAAGATATTCGTCAGCAACGTGGAGAAAGCGATAAAGATCAGGACCGGCGAGGTCAGCACCAAATAAGGCTGACCTGGCCCATTTTCCTTTATCGCAAGGAAGGACGGGATGATTATCTTCTCTATTACGCCTCCATAGACATCGTAATCGTCATGGTTTGCGCCGGGTTGGCTCTGTGGATCGCCAATTTGACAGCCAGTTCCTGAACCATGAATTGGCCGCCCTGCGTCATTAGGGAACATCGTCTCATTCCTGGGTCAGTCGCCTGGATATCGAACGATTGGAATGAGAAAGTTTTATACACCCCTCCATTATAGGTGGCAGTCATGGAGATCGTATTAGTAGAGAAAGACAAGGATTCGATCCTTATCCAGATCAAGGAGGCCGACATGACCCTGATCTCTCCTCTGGTCAAGGAGCTTCTCGATGACGAATTGATCGCAGAGGTGAAGTACACCGCTGGACACCCGGACCTGGAGATCCCGACGCTATATGTCAAGGTCAAGAGCGGTAAGCCCCAGACAGCTCTGAAACGAGCCGCCAAGGCGCTTTCCAACGAGTTCAAGGAAGCTCGAGAGAAGCTCGAGAAGGACCTGAAGTAGTCATGGTCTATTCCGAGAACCAGAACCGCGAGCGGGAGATCGGCATAGAGGTCTTTTATACCTCTACCAAAGGGACTGGAGGACGACTCAAGGTCAATTATGAGGACTTCGTTGTCAATGAGATCTCCATTTATCCCGAGAAGGCTGAGAACGCAAAGTATGCCGTAGCCAAGATCACTTCCACGAATTGGGAGACGAACCGCCTGGTGCGCATGATATCCAAAAACCTGGGGATCACCCGCAACAAGATCACGTTCGCCGGTACGAAGGATAAGCGGGCGATCACGTCGCAGCTATTTTCCATTGAGGCGCCAGTGGAATCGGTGCAGGCACTTAGCATGCACCAGGTGAAGGTCGAGGATGTCTACGCGTCGAAGAAGCACATCACCATCGGAGACCTGGTCGGTAACGCCTTTCAGATAAAGCTGCGTCACACGGAACTCAAAGGATCGGAGATGGCGACCGCTGTAACCCAGACCAAGGATGAGCTCGAGGAGGTCGGGGGGTTCCCCAACTTCTTCGGAGTCCAGCGTTTTGGTGCAATAAGGCCGGTCACACATCTGGTTGGCAAGCACATAGTGCACGGCGATTTCGAGAAGGCGGTCATGGTCTACATCGGCAACCCCAACGACGAAGAGGACGAGTGCTCGCGCATGCCCCGCCAGCGCCTCCAGGAGACCATGGACTTCGAGATGGCCATGCGGGAGTTCCCCCGGACCCTCACGTTCGAACGCATGCTCATCGGCTGGATTCTAAGGAACCCGGGGGACTATGCCGGATCCATAAGGACGCTGCCACCGAACCTGCAGATGATGTTCGTGCACGCATACCAGTCATATCTGTTCAACCTCATACTTAGCGAGCGCATCCGACGGAAGATGCCGCTGGACCGCCCCATCGTCGGCGACGTGGTGCTGCCGGCGGACAAGACCGGCTACGCCGATCATGACAAACCGGTTCCGGTCACAAAGTTCAACCTGGACCTGGTGGAGAAGAGCGTCCGGGAGCGCAAGGCGTTCATCTCCGGCGTCCTCTTCGGCTCGGAATCGAAGTTCGCCGAGGGAGAGATGGGAGAGATCGAGCGCAAGGTGATCGAAACGGAAGGCGTCAAGCTAAGCGACTTCATCGTACCGCAGATCGCCGAGTGCAACTCCCGAGGATCGAGGAGAGAGGTCCTGGCGCCGTTCAAGGACCTCAGGCTGGACTGCGCCGAGGACAGCGTGGACATCGCGTTCATCCTGGGAAAGGGATGCTATGCCACGGTCATGCTGCGCGAGTTCATGAAATCGGACCTGCTGGATTATTGAGCGGACCGAGTTATTCTGAAGAGATGTTTAAGGTGTTTAAAGCCGAGACCAGTCCTTTGACTGTTTATCATCATCAGATTCGGCGGCATCCTGGGGCTCTTCGTTCGCGCTCTCCTCCAGTATCGCCCTCGGGTCCTTCTTCACCATGGGCTTCTTGATCCTGACGCCCTCGATGGGTGCATGGCAGCGCGGACACAGCCCTCCCCTGACGCACTCTTCACATAACAGCGAGGAGCACTTGGGACAGGCGGTCACCGCCGCTTCGCCGTGGAACAGGCATCTTCGTCCCGGTACGTCCGAGGCGTCGACCTTGACCGGGTGCTTCTCCTGATTGTAGAATGTCTGGTACAGGTCCTTCTGCTCGTCCCCGAACATGATCGGGTCGCGGGTGGCCTTCCTTTCCATAACCGGGACCCCGGACTCCACCTGGTACTCGACCGCGGGAGCCTGCCTCGCCTCTGGCTTGGGCTCGGGGCGGACCCTCCTGGGCCGCTGCTCCGGCAGGGCGATTGGCTCTTCCGTCTCCACCCATTCCTTCGGGTTCACAGGCTTGTGCTTCAGCTTGGGCGCTTCTTCCTCCGCCGGTGCCTGCTTGGGCTCATTGGTCCGAAGGGTCTTGATGACCGACATCAGACGGCGGGCGGTGTAAATGCCGACGCCAAGGGTCTCGATTATGCCCATCACGTTCCGCTTCTCGTCCGGCAGGTTCATGGCGGTGCGGAGCAGCTTCTCGGTCTTCGAGTCCATGATGGTGTGGTTCAGGTCCATCTTGTTTACCTTCTCCACGTAGCTCAGGACAATCTTGGCCCGGATGATGTCCTTGTTCGGCAGCGCCATCATCACATCCGATAGCCCGAGCCCGCTCTCCTTGACCCTCGGGTTGCGTGCTGCAGCCAACAGGACGTACCTAGAATCATCCTCGTACTGTTCCAGGTCGGCATCGTTCAGCAGCTCCACGTTGACCGTCTCGCGCCGGTCCAGGAACGCGGAGACCTCGTCCAAACTGTTGTACGGGATGCCGCACTCCTTGAACATCTCCTCCTTGGACATTTGGCGGTTCTGTCGGTACTCGCACTCGAGCACGCTCGTAGCCTGGTTGAGGACCTCTATCTCATGCATCTTCTGTTCGACCAGCTTGAGCGATTCTCTTGCCTGGTCAAAGTTCGGGTTGATCTCCAGGGCTTTCTTCAACGAATCCTGGGCCTCGGCGATGCGCCCCAGCTTCAGATATGAGGCACCTCTGCCATAGAATGCGAACGGCTCCGACGGATCCAGAGAGATGGCTGCATCATAGCTCTTGATGGCCTCTTCCGGGCGTTGCAGACGCTGGCAGATGTCCCCCCGCTCCATCAACATGCGCCGGTTCTTCGGATCGCAAGCCAGTGCTTTCTTGATCGCCTCGTATGCGTTGGCCACATCATCGATCTGCAATCGGATGACGGCGATCCGTTCCCAGGCGCTGGCATCGGATGAGTCCATGGCCACTGCCCTGAGGAAGGCGTCGAGAGCGTCGTTGTAGTGTTTAAGTTCCTCAAGCGCCCGGCCTTTCGCCTTGTATATGCCCTGCTCTTCCGCCCCCAATTCTAATGCGCGGTTCAGGCAGATAACGCAATCTTGGAACTGGCCCAGCTTGAACATGACGTTGCCCTTGTACTTCCAGATCTGGGGGTCACTCTTGTCCACTGCCAATGCCGCGTCGAAGGCCTCCACCGCCTCGGCCAGGTTACCGAGCGAGGCCAATGCCCTTCCTCTGTCGCTCTGGTATCTTGGGTTACCAGGCTGAGCGGTTACACATTGGTCGAACACCTGGAGTGCCCGATTATATTCCCGCATGAGCAGGAGCGCCCGTCCCTTGTTGTTCAGGGGCATCAGGTCGGAATTGTCCAGGGCGAACGTCCGGTCGAACTCGACCACCGCGTCGGCGTACCGGCCCAAACCTACAAGGACCAAGCCCTTGCGGTTATGCAGTTCCTTGTCCCCGTCGTCTATCGCCAGCGCCATTGAGTAGGTATCGTTGGCCTCTGCCAGCCTGCCCAGCCTCTCCAGCGCAAATGCCTTGTCCATCAGGGCGGGCTTGTCACTCGGTGCCGCCTTTAGTATCTCATCGCAAACGGCTATGATCTCCCCGGCGACTCCTTTTGCTACCACCGAGGTCTTTTTGTAATGCAGGATGGCCACATTCCCAGGGTTCGTTCCCAGTGCTGCATCGAACGCCTCAATGGCATCGTCAAAACGGTTCAGCCGGTGCGATGCGATGCCCAGGTCGACATAGGCATGACGGTTCTTACCGTCCAGCTTGATGATCTTCTGGCAGACCTTTACCAGCTCCTCCAATCGGTCGGTGTGCTTCAGGGAGACCTTCTTCATCTCGAGGAGCTCGATGTCCTTGGGCGCCAATTCCAGCGCCTTGTCGAAGGACCTGATCGCCGATTCATGATCGTTCATCTTTGCCAGCACTTGTCCGGTACGGACATGCACGAATTTGTTGCTGGCATCGAGGCGGAGCGCTTCCTCGAAACATTCAAGTGCCTCGGGGTAGCGTTGCAGCCATTCCAGTGCCACACCCTTGCTCAGCCAGACGCTCTTGTCCTTGGGGTCGATGACCAAAGCCTCTTCGTATGATGCGACCGCTTCCTCGTAGCGCTTGGCGTTCTCCAGTGCCAATCCGCGGGAATAGATGAGCCTCTTTTCTCCCGGCGAGAGCCTCACAGCATTGGTGAACGAGACCACCGATTCGGCATAGTGTTTCAGTGCGAAGTTGCTATCCCCCTGAACCCTCCAGAACGCCACCTGGTTGGGATACATCTGGGTGCCCAATGTTGAACGGGCCAGTGATTCCTCGAACCGGCCCATCGAGTACAATGCCAATGAAAGGTCCTTGAGATTGTCCTTATCGTCCGGGTCCAACGCCATGACCTGCTCGTACAGCGCGACCGCGTCATCCTTCCGGTTCATTCGGTCCAGGGCGACCGCCTTGTCGAACAATGCGCCTTCGTTCACAGGATTGACCCGGAGGATCCGGTCGCACGAATCCAGCACGTCCTTGTCCTTGCCGATGTGTTTGTACGATTCCTTGATGCAGATGAGCGGCGCCTCGTTCGTGGGCTGCACCTTGGCAGCCTTCTCCAGTGGCTTGAGTGCGTCACGGAACCGGGTGGACTTCATGTATGCAGAGCCCAGGTCCATCAGGGCTTGGAAGTCCTCTTTCTCCTTGGACAGCTTGGACTCCGCCAAGGATATCACGGTTTCCATGTTTCCGGACTGGAGCATGATCTTGCGTTTTCGGGCCATGAGCTCGTCGTCCAGCTGGAATTTCTTCAGTGCGGCCTCGACCGTCTCGGAAGCCTCATCGAACTTGCCCAGCCGGAATAAAGCGTCGATGCGTTCCAAAAAGACCGAACGGTCCTCCACCCTGCGGTCAATGAGCTTGCCGGAGTAGGTGGCGATCTCCTCGTCCGACCCGTTCTTTTTTGCCACCTGCAGCTTGCCGTTGATGGCTAAGAGGAGCTCAGGATCGATGTCCAGCGCCCGATCATATGCAGTGGAGGCTTCCTGCAGCCTTCCCAAATCGAACAGCAGTGCCGCGACCTCGGTCCACGTGAGCTTGTTAGCACCATCGCCGCGGAGAGATTCCTTGTATTGGGCTAGAGCTGCCGCATTGTCCCCCTTGTCCTTGAAGCAACGGGCTTTGTATAGATGCGCCATGGGATTGGCAGAGTCACGGGCCAGGACATCATCGTAAATAAGAAGCGCCTGGTCGGTCCGTTTGAGCAAGGTCAGGATCTCGCCCTTCCTTAGCATCAGCTCGACCGTCCGGGGCATGAGGGTCACCGCCTGATCGATGGCGGTGAGCGCCTCCTCGTTCCTTCCTTGCGAGACCAGCAGGTCAGCCTTCTTGCGAAGCAGCGGTGCCTTTTCCTCGGTCCTCTGGATCTTACGGTCGAGAATGGAGATATCTGATGGATCGAGGTCGACCGCCTTCTTCAAGCAGAACATCACCATTTCCGGTCGTTGGATCTGGTCGTACAAGTCGGCTTTGAAGAGCCAGGTGTTTTTGTCGGACCCAGGGAGAAGGGTGGCTTTATCGAGCGCGGATATCGCTTGTGGTAGGTCCCCTTTCTTGGCCAGAGCAAGGGCGAAAGCAGTCATGGCAGGCAGGTCATTAGGTCCGTTCTTGATCGCCAGGTCTGCTGCGTTGGCCGCGTCGAGGGCCATCCCGCAATCAAGGTAGTCCTTGGAGAGCCTGACCAGCGTTTCCACCAGGATCGTTTGCTGGGTCGGATCGACTGTCGCCCCAAGCAACGCGTCTCGTGCTTTGGTCAGTTCGGAGATAGCTGCATCTAGGTTCCTTGCGAGAATATAACGCTCGGCAGCTTCCATCGATTTCTGCGCCTTTCGGACCGCCCTGATGTCGGTCTCTTTGCCAGGGGTCAGGAGTCCCATCCCATCACCGTTGGGGCGATAATCAGCGTAGTTGCACTAAAACCTTTTGACTGGATTCTTGTGAAAATATATTGTCTGCCAGATTTGATTATCTGTCGGACAGACATAATTGCCATTAATTACCTCTTAGTGATATATTAATTCGAGTTTGAATTACAGCTGGTATTGGAAAATGATATTTCGGAAAAACCATTAAATACAACAATACCTAATATCCTATTTGTCTGACGCAAGTCGGACGGAAACTCTAGGATGGGATGCAAATGGGGCTAGAGGAGATATCGGCACAATATGGAATCGACCTTGAAGTGCTGGAGTGGATGAAAACCCACTCCATAAATGACCTTACGCACATCGCTGAGGGCATGGATACCAAAGGGATTGATCTCAAAGAGCTTTGGTGCCTCATCAACGACCTACGTGTCATGGAAGACAATTAGGGCGTTGATCTGACAACAATGCCTGTTCCGGTAACGACTCGGAGGACGACGGAGGATGGGACCTTCGTCTTCACCCCATAATTTCTTACTTCATTTCTAGCCGAGGTTTTATTTCAATGAATTTTTTAGTGAAATTAGAGCGACTGGTATTATTGTCTAGATCATTGAGAGGATATTGATGTCGATCTGACTGGCTCGAAGTTATCAGACAAGTAGAACGAATCGGTCTTAATTCAAGTAAGCCGAATGGCTGGCTATTCCCCGGCGATAGAAGTTTTTTATATCAATGAATCATTAGGTCGCCCAACTCGCAGGTGTAATCTAGCGGTTAGGATTTTAGCCTTCCAATCCCCAGTAATGGGGACGAGGCTAGCTAAACACTCGGGTTCGAATCCCGACACCTGCACTTTTTCGCATATCCAGTTACAAAGATTTTTTCGTCAATCAAGGGGTTTTTGACCTTTTCGGATCTGGCTACCTCTTGGGTTTTTGGTACGTTTCTCCACACTTTCTGTGCGTTGGAGATAGCAGATTCGGATGTCTTGCGGCAGTAATACCTCTCCGTGGTTTTCGAACTCGAATGCCCCATCATCCTGGTGATGGAATCGATGGGATCTAAGAAGAGGTTCAGAATGTGAGATCGGAACTCAAAAACATCACTGATCCAAGAATTGACTCTTAGCCTTCCTACTGAATTTAACCCACGCTTGAACAGGAAGTAATTGGAATACCTGAAAGGGACAAAGGCAATTAGCAGCAGCGTCAGTGCTATATTCTGGTCAAGCGAGGTGCTGCAAAGTAGGAATGTAGGTGTCTAGATAACCAAAGTTAATATCGGATAACATTTTCAAAAAAACGAACGACATTTGTTTCGGCTACGATTGTTATCTTCACGATTTAGCACGGCCATTCGAAGAATGGTTGAGCGTTTTGGTCACTCTTTCGAGCGAATATGCCGCCCCCTTGCTGACGAACAGGCTCTTGTCTAGAAGTAGCTTTTCTAGACTCGATATCGATGAAGATCGGGCGAGCTGCATCCTTTCCGCCAGTCGTCCGAGGGCCCAGGCTGCCATGCCGCGGACCTGAACATTGGCATCTTCGAGCGACCGGTTCAAAGGTTCGACGGTCTCAATGGTCCCGACCCCGACGCCGGCCAGCTCCCCGAGGGCCCAGGCAACGTTCTCCCTGACCTCTTCGTCGGGATCAGCCAGAAGCGGGATGAGCCTCTCCAGGGGGGCGGCATGTATCACCTTGTTCTGCGCCAGTTTGGCGATGCTCCACGTTGCCGCCTTCCGAATCTCTAGCTCCTCATCCCCTAAGAGAACGGTCAGCGGCTGGACTGATGACATGTCGGCATCCATCGCACGAAGTATATCGTTCAACGTCGAGAGTGCGGCGCAGATCCGGTCTTTGTCCCCAGAAACCAATTCAGCGTTGAGACTATCTTGTTTCTCAGACGTCATGGTTCACTTCTTCGTTCTGGCTTCTTCTTATAGAAGTCGCACCGGGCGTAGTAACTCTCACCCTCGCAAACTTCGTAATCCTTTAACTGAAGAACATCACAACGGATACGTCTGGCCTTGCAGCTAGCACATCGACCGTCGGCCGCATGCCAAAGACATCTTGGTCTGCTTTCCGTGCTGGTTTCCATATAGAATGCGCCCATCTAGTATGGCTCATTCGACAAATATCCTTTTCGTTGGATTGCGGGTAATTTCGATCAAAGACTGGCTATTCTCAGAATATCACATCTACAACATCACCAGCACCTGGATGGAATTGGGTGGTCCACGGCGACTACCTTTGATCGCATCGGTGCAGTTTGAGATACATTCATCTAAACAGACCCTGCTCCATGATTGATGCCAGCCCTAGAGGTTCACAACCTGAAGAAGAACTTCGGAGATGTCCAGGCAGTAAAGGACATTTCTTTCTCAGTGGAACCGAAAGAGTTCTTTGGACTCCTGGGACCGAACGGTGCCGGCAAGACCACCACCATCAGGATGATAACCGGCGTTTTGAAGCCAGATGCTGGCTCGGTGATGATCGAAGGCATCGACCTAAGGAGCAATTTCCTCGATGCGAAGATGAAGATGGGAGTGATTCCAGAGGTCGGAAACATCTATCCCGATCTGAGCGCCCGGGAGAACATCGAGCTGGTGGGAAGGTTCTATGGCCTTTCCAAAGCGACCCGGGAAGAACGGGCGGACAAATTGCTAACTGACCTCGGTTTGAAGGAGCGGGCCGACGATTATGCCCGCAAGTTCTCCAAGGGAATGAGGCAGAGAGTGAGCATCGCCTGTGCAATGGTGCACGAACCGCCTATCCTTATCCTCGATGAACCGACGGAAGGTTTGGACGTTATGAGCCGCCGTCTCATCGTGGACAAGGTGAAGGAGATGAACAGGAACGGTTCCACCGTGATCCTCACCACACATAACATTGAGGAAGCTAGCCGCCTCTGTCAGAGGGTTTGCATCGTTAATAAGGGAAGCATCGTTGCTATCGATTCCCCGGAACATCTGCGACGGACCATGGAGAAGATGCAGGCAGTGGAGGTGGGCTTTGACCGAAAAGTGGAGCAGGCCTGGTTCCTTTCCGACGATATTAGTCGCGTGGAACAATGCGGGGACAAATGGCGCTTCTATACCGAGGACCCGGACAAGGCCATCGAGAAGATCGTGAAGGTCAAGGAAGCCCAAGGTCTGAAGATCCTCTCCATGAGCACCACGGGGCCGACCCTTGAGGATGTCTTCGTCAAACTGTGCGAGGTGCCGTGATGAACTGGAACGTGTACTTACGAGGAGTGTCGGTCGTGGCACGCAAGGACATGCGCATCTACTACCGCAAGGCTCCAGTCTTCATTTTTGGCCTCATCCTGCCAACCTTCCTCTTCTTCGCGTTCTTCGTGGGTCGAGAGCTGGACATAAACAAATTCTTCCCTGGCTTCTTGGCCATGTCCCTATTCTTCACCTCGTCCTCCGTTGGCCCATTGATTGTCCCATGGGAGAAGCAACAGGGCACTTTCGAGCGATTGCTGTCCTATCCATTAAGCATAAGCGCCATCGTGCTCGGGGATGTCATCGCCGGAGCTATCTTCGGTCTACTGATAAGCGCCATCGTTGGAACACTGGGCATCCTTTTCATTCCGATAACGGTCACAAATCTCGCTTTGATCATCCTCGCTTTCGTCCTCGGGAACCTATGCTTTTCGGGACTGGGAGTGCTCCTATCATCGCCTGGAGGGAAAGCCCCAGCCAACATAATGATGCTAGCTGCGCTGGTCCGGTTCCCTCTGATATTCGTATCCGGGATATTCATTCCACTGAGCGAGATGACCGGTCCGGCGAAGCTGATCACTTATTGCTCCCCGCTCACGTATTTAGTGGACCTCTTGAACCAAAGCATGGGTCAAGCCTATGTGTTCAGTTGGGGGATGGATCTGCTGGTGTTGTTTGGATTCATGGCCTTGTTCGTACTCGCAGCCGCCGTTGTGCTTAGACGTATGAGCCTAAAGGGGTTGTAGAAAGAGACGCCCTGGAAGGTTCATTGAATGCCATGTAATCTATGAGCTCGAATGCTGCAGAGAAGCTCGATCGAGGAGCACATATGCATGCATCTGAGGACTTCTGGATTTTGCAAGTTTAATGAATCTGATGACGAGAAATATAAATCAGGAAAGTACTTATTTCATTAATGTCGCGATACCGCCTCGTCATTGCTCCCGTCGCTTTGTTGCTTGTAGCCTCTATGCTAATTGTAACTGTGCCTGCACAGGTCCAGGCCGCCCCGGACCTTTCCAGAGCCTTTTTCGAGCTACCTTCAAAAGACCAGGGACCTGCTAGCACGGTCTCGGTCAGCCATGACGGTTCGGTAGTGGCGACGGGGACCAGATCCACCGGTAACGTAACGGTCTATTCGGTATTGACCAAGAAAGAACTGTGGAACGCCTTCACCGGACCCGGCAACTACTTCGGAGTGGCTGTATCTGGAGACGGTTCGAGGGTGTACACCTTCGATGGCACCAGCACTGTCCGCATGTTCTCGGTTGGCGGGGGAAATGTGTCCCTATGGTCCTATTCTATGGGGGCCCAGGCGTATAATGTGGTCACCGATTATTACGGTAAGATCGCCGTGGTGGGCGCCCAGGGAAAGGCCTTCCTTTTCAACCAGAGCGGGTTCGTCAAGGTCTTCGATGCAGTGGATACAAGCTGGATGTATGTGGCCATGACCCCTGATGGGGCGTCCATCGTGGGAGCCTGCGGCAAGAACATATATTTCTTCGATTCCAGCCTGAAGGTGGTCGATACTGTATGGGTGGCCAACGACATTGGGAGCATTTTTATGGACGAGGTCAGCATTGCGATCTCTGATGACGGTCAGACCGTGGTGGCCTCGTACCTACAACCACTTTCGACCACAAGATTGGCCATCATAGAGAAAGCTTCGGGCAACTATTATTATCCGACCTTTGGCAGCGGCGATGCCGAGTTCCGCCTTTCCGGCGATGGGAGGACCATATTCATAACCGACAGTGATGGGATCTATCTCTTCGACACCGTGTCTGAGAACGTTATCTGGAACATGTCCATGGGCCGCCCCCCATATGAGATTGGCATCTCCAACGATGGCAGTATGATTACCGCGGCCTACCAATCGGACGGACTCATGAGAATATACGGAAAGAGCTCCAGCACTCCGGTGGAAGAGGTTGCGCTCAGTAACCCGTACCAATGCATCCTTTCTGGGGACGGGTCCACCCTGGTCGTTAACGGAGACAACCTGACCGTGTTCCGGCCATCCATCGTCCTGGAGATGAACGCTCCTGGCGCAGTGCAACTGCCGAACATACCGGTGTTCTATATTCGGGCGACAGTTGATGGCGTACCGCTCCTGGGAGCCAATGTCACCGCCGAAAATGCCACCTACGAAGTGACAGAGAAGGGCTCCGGGTACTATGAACTGCGAGTCACCTCGTTCGGAGAGGTTTCCAATTCGTACCACCACCTCAATATAACGGTGTCAAAGACTGGCCTGGGGAGCACCACTCAGGAGGAGTCAGTGCTCATATGGTCACAGGACATCTATCCCACCCCGTTCCAACCCGACTATTCATCACAATTTAGCGACCTGAACTCCCAGGTGAGCGGTCTGCAGATCATGGTCATACTCCTGGGCGTCGTGGCAACAGTGACCATGGTCATGCTATTACTGTACGTATGGCGACCCCGGAGGTCTGGGCCCTAGGCGAAAACAACCTCAGGGACACGCAGCGTTGCCCTGGACCGTTCTTTTTCGGTCCACCGTTGTGTATCCTCCAATTGAGAAAATCATCTGCAGTTGGTCTAGGGATGGCAGATAATTGAAGCGTCAATGCTGCCTGATCGACGATCCATGACCTTGCTTGTGATCGTTTTCTTCGAATTCAGTCGTTTGCGCTTATTACTCATTCATTGAACCGATCTATTCGTTCAAGATCTCAGGAATTCTACCAACTGGCTCTCGACCATGCTCCAGCTGACAAGTAGAGGTTTTTCGACGACATTCACGATGAGAATGCCGTTCTCGACCTGGTATGTACCAACCAGTCTTCCGCCCATGATCCTGCCGGAGAACTTGCCCTTTTTCCCATCGCCGAGGAATGCAATACCGTTCTGGGCGGCAATGACCTTGGCCTTTTTCACCTTTTCTTCCGCATCCCCCGACATCTTGATCTGGTATTGCATAGCGACATATGGACATTAATTTATTAACGATATAATATATTTGATTGATCTGTCTACTGTCATAACGACCTTGGTCAACCGAAGTGCCTCGAAAATACTATGCCAATTCTTAATAATAAGACAGACCAATAATGCCACGGGGAAGTGCGGGAGCGCTATGCCCGCGATGGAATGGTAATCATGAAGAATGACAAAACGGTCTTGGTCATATTAGTTGTGGCGATTCTGATTTCAGGTACGCTGATGGCTGGATTCGCCTACAAAACCTGGGATGATCATCGCATCGCCTACATATCGGTAAAGACCGACAAGACCTCTTATGAAGCAGGCGAGAAGGTTACGTTCAAGCTCATCGACAACACTCCAGACATCGATTTCAACGTGACGGACCCAAACAATTCTCCTGAGCATATGACTTATTCCTTGGGTGCCATCAACATCGTCAAGATTCCCGACGGCATCGATCCGGATTGGGTCGTCGATCACTTGCTGGCGAACGAGAATCTCGCTACCAAACCTTTCCGAGCCGATACCTATGTGGCGACGATCCATTACGGATATTTCAGCAGCGAACACTCACCTTTGAATCTGAGCTGGGACGGAAAGATTGGCGCCTATAATGACTTCACCGACGGATTCACCAGCTTCCCTGCAACGAGCGGCGATTATCTGGTCCTGCCCGATTTCCAATACGCGTCCATCCCCCAGATCCATTTCAAGATAGATGATAACGCCATCTTTCACTATAACAGCCTTGGTGCCAGTATAAACATGACAGTCAACCCTAACAATAATGTCACGGTCAAGCTCAGGCTGACCTCGCCCCCTGGAACGGCGGGAAATCTTAACGCTGAACTATTCTCGAACCTGCGTTATCCCGAGACCGGCGAGCCGACCGTTGGCAATGTGACCGTCATTGTGTCAAACCACTTCTTCAATGATACGGTAGTGATTGATCCTACCGTCAATAACATCAGTACGATCGTCTTCAATGTAAAGGTCCCGGACAATGGAGAAATATCCCAGACGATCTTCTTCGACGCGTTGCTGGTGACATCTATCGGTAATTACACCTTCGGATTCAATGGCAATTGGTGGAATGGAGGATGGGAGGGAATGAATCAGTACTAGAAATCGCGTCATAACGGAAAGAAGAAAGTATCACTAAATTTCGATCCGGTTATCAGCGGTATAGGTTCAGTGGCATAGAAGAATTAAGGGTAAGGCGGGGAGAACGGGGCAGAACCCCCGCCTTGGGATGGTTGGTTCAGATGTAAGGGATGGGCCGATGCATCCTCCCCTGGTTTGGTTATAGAGCTTCGGACCCCATGCGCCTTCCGCGCACGCCTTCTTGAATCTGAATAGGCTACCGACCCTTATATACCGAAGTGCCAGAGGTAAGTGAAACTAGTGGTCATAAAAAAATGAGCTGGATGGTAGATCTTCAGACCGAAAGTGAATCTAGGAGGATTTCCTCTTGTGCCGGATCCGGACCGCCTCGCCCTTGGCGCTGTCCGCCATCTCCTCTCCGTTCATCGTCGCCACGCCGACCGCCTCGACCTTACCTTTCCTCATAACGATGGCCTCGTCGCCGATGCGTATGTCCGGATCGGCGCTCTCGACGCCGACAGCGAACAGATTGCCGGTCATCTCGAAGTCCTTCATATGCACCAGGAACTTCCCCGAAGTGGCTATCCTTTCAGCCCCGTCGATCGTGAGCGAGATCATGCCCCGGTCCGGTGTCAGCATGCCCATCTGGGTCCTGCCCATCATGAATCGCGAGTAGGGGTAGCTGCCAGACACCTCACAGCCCTCCGTGAGCGTCGCCCCCGCCTCACCGAACTGGAAGATCGCCGAGGACCTCATGGAGCTGGCACGGTCCAAGCCACGCGGAACCCGGGGATATTCGGCACAATACTTCTGCAGCACCGCGTAAAGGTTGTCCAGCGAGTCCTTGGAAGTGCAGCTGGCGGTCTTCGTCGTATCGACGTACTCGTCCAACACTGGCAACACGAACTCGCTCTCATCCCCCAGGTGGCATATGATGTGATCGTAACCGAACGAGACGATGCGCTTCACCATCTCCTGGACCATTGCGACCTCTTCCCGGTCCCAGTGACCCGTCACCGGGATATCATACTGGGCCGCGGGGTAATAAAGTTCCAGCTCGCGGGGCACGGCGCCCAGCGGCGAGGTGATGATGACCTCGTGTATGACGTCGAAATTGCTCACCGACGTCAGAACCCTCTTGAAAGCCTGGTGGCTCTTTGATGAGAAGTACGGCTTCTTGGCCGAGCACGGGATTAGTAGCAGGACCTTCTTGTCCGCCGGGCGGACGTACCGATCCATGATCCTTTTCCGGTATCGCAGGATGTCCGGTCGGGTCAATGATTGCTTGGCATTGCAATAGAAACGGGGACCGATGACCGGGAAATACTTCTCCTGGAAATCGTAGTGCCCTTCATCATATATGCGCAATGCCGAGACGAGCCAAGGTGAGGCGTGGATCCGCATCTCGACCAGCTCTCTGAGGCGTTCATGGCCGATCATGTGGCGCACCAATTGCAGTTCCTTGGCGGCGTTCTGCAGGCTGACGGCATACGCTTCCTCGGTCGTCGTCGCCCCCACCCATTTCACGTCCCTGGCTGATATCGTGCCCTCGGCCATGCTTACCTCCATCCGGGAAGCGCGATACCGCAGCAGCGATGTGTCGACCAGGTCCACGCCCATGTAGGCCAGGAGCGCCAGGTTGCTGATCTCCATGATGCCCGGTGTATAGATCAGGCGTCTGTAACCGGCCGAACCGCGCAGCGCCACCATGGCAGCGGCGAAATGCCTGGCATCGCGCCGATATTCGAAGGCGTTGCCCAGGGCGATGATCTCGGAATTGGTGGATTTGACCTGCTCGGCGATGGCCGAAGGTTCACCGCGGACCAGGGTTGTGCCGGTTCCCTCGATACTACCGAAGTCCGTGCGGCCGCCGCGCATCTGGGAGAGCGGCGGGTAGAGATCGTGAGGCACCAGGATGTCACCGTTGTCCGGAGCACCTAGAGCGTGTAGGCTGTGGACATCGCCCCTGTCAGCTAGGACAAGGTCGTACCCATTGGGATTGGTATGAACGGGATCTCCGGCGAGGATGATATTTGGAGTGAGCGCCTTGAATGATGACGCGGTCCACCTCGCACTTCGTCCGACCCCGGAACGGCCCAGCACCTCGAGCATACCGCTCTGATGCGGCACCCGGATAAAAACGCTTGCTATACAAAGAAAAACAAAAGAAGGGAAAATGGTTTCAGAAAGTGGTTATCATATCATGTTCCGCGATGATCTTCCGGGCCTCTTGCCAGTCGATAGCAGTAACGCTGTCGAGCAGGGCGACGTCACCGACACGCTCGTGCAGGTCCTCCTTCACACAGTAGACCTTAGCATCGAAATCGGCCAGGTCTCCCAGCGCATCCTGGTTGGACGGCATCTTCAACGCTTCCGGCTTCTGGCCGGCGACGGCGTTCAAGGTCCCGTCCCCCACCAGGAGGATGTTGCATTTTGATATCATCCCTCCCGCCAGCTGGGACAGTGCGAGCCGCGCCCCGGCGAATCCTTCCTCGTAGCCATAAGGCGCCTTCAATATCAGAACCAGTACGCTTTGGGCCATCTATTCACCTCGCGATGGTGACCATCCGGTCGCTCTCCGCCACGAACCTGGTCAGATCGTTCGCCAGACTGCCCTGTTTCCCACCCGGGACCTCCTCGCCCCGGTTCAGGCCGCGAGCCGCGCAGCAGGTGTTGCACACCGCGATCTCCATTCCCTTATCGGACAGTGCCGATGCCTCGTTCCCCACGTTTGGGAAACGCTTCGGTTCCTGTCCCTTCTTGATCAGCCAGACTCCTTCACCATAGCCGAAGACCCTCACCCCGTAGCCCTTGTCCACAGCGGCGGCCGCCAGCTTCATGGCGACGTTGGTGTCCATGTTCATCATGGTGCCGGTCCTGACCTGTATCGTCAAAGTTTTCATCATTTCACCTACAGAGTGATGGTCTGGTCGAACTTCTCCATGATCAGCTCGACCGCTTCTGGATATTCGATCTCCTTGAACCCAGGCATGGCCTTACCGCCGAAACCCTTGGCGGTCAGGTCGTCGCTCATCACGAAGACCTGTTTCGCCGACTTGAGCAGCTTCGGACCTTGTTTCTGGTCCACTGCGTAGTACGCAGCATCCTCGAACAGGATCGCCGCCCTCTGGGAGTCGCCGGCAATCTTATCGATCAGTTCCAACGAGCTAGAGAACTCGTGCGGCGACTTGAACAACAGGAAAAGAATTGACGGCAAGGTCACACCTAGCCGATGAACAGCGATATGTCGCCATCCGCTGCGATGTCCAGGAATCCGGCCGCACCCAATATCTTGACCCCGTCGACCATGTTCTCTTTGGTTATCCGCATCAATGCCATCGTGGTGCTGCAGGCGTATATGTTCACGCCCAGGTCCAATGCCATCGCCAGCTGTGCCGGGTAGTTCTCGATCCCGACCGCCTTCATCCTTCCGACGAAGACCCCGGTGAACAGGCGCATCATGCCGCCCAGCTTCGGTACCTTACCTTTCTTCAGCAGGTTCAGCCCGAAGAATGTGTGGAACACGTGCACCTCCATGCCCATGCTCGCTGCTGTGTTCGCCATCATCATCGACATCATCGCCTTGTCGAACTTATCCTCCGACACAACGATGACCAGCCTCTTTGCTTTCTCAACCATTTGAATCACCTATTATTGAACAGTAACTAACGACGTTTCGCTCACCCAGTTCAGAAGTTTGACGATCACACGAGCCTCTTTATGTAATAATAAAAGACGCCCTTGTCCTCCTTCATCTCGACGAGCTGGTTGTTCGTCCTCTTGCACCAGGCAGGGACATCCTCCTTGGAGCCAATGTCATCGGAGATCATCTCCAAGACCTTCCCCACCGGGAACTCTTTCATCTTCTTGGCCAGTTTGACTATCGGCATCGGGCACATCAGGCCCTTGCAGTCCAATGTTTCATCTTTCTGCATGTTGGTCCCTTCGGTTTTGCACGGTTGTGCAACAATCTTATATAACTGCGGGTTTATAAGACTTCCTGCCTAGACCGCAGAGGTATCGACGTGCTCCCGGAAAAGATGATTCACAACGCTTCGAATTGTAAGGATCTCGTCCAGTGCGCGTTCTCATTGAACGAGTTCGAGGTCGAAGTATTTAATCGTTTGACCGAAGCAGGAGCGAAAAGGGCGGACGACCTAGCCGATATAATGGGCAAGGACCGGTCCACGGTCTATCGGGCGTTGCAGAAGCTGATGACCTGCGGGATGTGCTTCCGGGAAACGAAGAGCATCGAGCGCGGCGGCTATTATCATGTGTACCGAGCGATCGGCCGGGACGAGCTGAAGCACAAACTGGAACGGTGCGTCGACGACTGGTACGAGCGCATGCAGCAGGTGCTGGCCAAATTCGGGGAGCACGGGGACATTGGTCCAGCTCAGTGACAGCGGACCGGAAGTCACCAACCCGCAAAACGTGCCAGCTGTTCTACCAAGGGTAATATATGCCCCTGGGGCATACCGTTTCCGAGACCATGAGCTTCAAGGGTTTGGACATCGTTTCTATCAGAGACCTTACCAGGGAGCAGATCGACACAGTCCTGGACCTTTCCGAGAAGATGATCCCGTACGCCAAAGGGGAGATGTTCACCAAAGCCCTAGACGGGCGCATACTGGCGAACCTGTTCTTCGAGCCTTCCACGCGCACCAGGATGTCCTTCGAATCGGCCATGAGCAGACTCGGTGGAAGTTACATAGACATGGGTATGCCGTCGATGACCTCCATGGTGAAGGGGGAGACACTGGCCGACACCATCCGCATGGTCGAGTCCTATTCTGATGTCATCGTCCTGCGGCACCCTCACGAGGGA
>Ga0182021_10000663_pt1 | contig 37793 bp, 33 predicted proteins | sample 612E3MmetaG_FD_120493 | JGI IMG/M metagenome (GOLD analysis project Ga0182021, IMG submission 120493) | Permafrost microbial communities from Stordalen Mire, Sweden - 612E3M metaG (Illumina Assembly) | ecosystem: Environmental > Terrestrial > Soil > Wetlands > Permafrost | place: Sweden...
CGCCACTGCGGGGCGCCGTAGCCGAGGAGCGAGCCGAGCTGGCGCAACGTACGGCGCGGCACCGGCGCGTACAGCCTGATCGCCACGTCGAGCAGCTGGGCGAGCGCCTCGTCGGGCTCGACCGGAGAGACTGGGCGGTCAGCCAGCGCGTACGTCCTCGTGCCGGACGCCCGCGACACGACGCGCAGCATCCCGCGGTAGTGAAGGCCGTCCAGCAGCTGGGTCGTCGCGTTGGAGCTGCCGCCGAACCAGTTCGTCACCCGGCCGTGCTGGAAGTGGTCCTCGACCTCACGCGGGTGGACCGTGCCACGGTCGCCTACGAACTCCAGCACCGCCTCGGCCTTGGCACTGGTTGCCTCGTCCCACTGTCTGCGCGCCTCCCGCGGGTGCATGAGCGCGGCGGTGGCCCGCGGGAGGTAGCCGTAGTTGATGAACGCGTCCTCCTCGATGGGGAGCCTCGCGTAGCGCCGCTCGAGCTCACCCGCCCGGTATCCCGACACCCGGTGCCGCAGGATCAGGTCCTGAGCCCTGGCCGGCTGCCGGATCGGATCAGCCTGTACGAACCCGAGCTTCTCGATCGCCCGAGGCAATGTGGTCGACCGGAACAGCGTGCGCCCCACCGCGTACCGCCGCAGCTGCGCCTGTGTCACCGTCACGGAAGCAGAACCTACAGCCCGCCTCTGACAAGTCCCGCCTGGCCAGTACTGGCCGCCGCGCGACTGCTAGCCCCAGAGCCTCCCGGCGACCACGAGCGCGAGCGGGAGCGTGACGACGCAGAGCAGCGTCGACAGGCACAGCAGCCGGGTGGCGAACTCGGTGTTCTGGTCGTGGCGGACGCTGAAAATGACGAGCATCGCGCCGACCGGGGTGGACACCGAGATGAGGATCGCCATCTTGGCGACCGGGTCGATCGGGAGCAGCCCCAGCAGCACGATGAAGATGCCAGGCACGAGGAGGTTCCGGGCGAACACGCCCAGCCAGACGAGGTGGTCGCTGAAGATCGTGCGCAGGCTGAAGGTGGCGAGGTTGACGCCGACGACGATCATGCTCAGCGGCGTGTTCATGGCGGCGAGGTAGCCGACGACGTCCGAAGCCGGCGTGGGGATGTGCACGGACACGATGTACAGCGGCAGCGCGATCAGGATCGAGATGATCCCGGGGTTGAGCAGCACGCGGCGGAGCTTCATCGAGCGTCGTACGTGCGCGTGGCCGAACATCGAGATGCCGTGCGTCCACACGTACACGGTGTACGCGGCGACGTACGTGACGGCGTAGAAGACACCGTCACTGCCGAGCAGCGCCTGCGTGAGCGGGATGCCGATGAAGCCGGCGTTCGAGTAGACCGTGCCGAACTGCAGGGCCACCCGTTTGGCGGGGTCCGGGACCCACCGCCGGTTCATGAGCACTCGCGCCACCGCGATCGTGATCGCGAAGGCGACCAGGTCGATGACGAAGACGATCCCGATCGTCCGCAGCCGGCCAGCGTCGAACGGTCGCTGGAACGCCTGGATGGTGACGGCGGGTGCGACGAGGAAGAGCAGCAGGTTCGTCAGGCCGTGGAGCGCCTCCGTACGGAGCCACTTCGCCCGGTACGCGACCCAGCCGACGGCCATGAGGCCGAACATGATGGCCACCTGGGTTGCGGGGACGGTGAAACCCACCACGCCCCCTCTCGCAGGTGCCATGTGCTCATGGCGCCCGCGCGGGCCGCCTCCGGCAGCCTAAACCGGCAGCAGCGATCGGCCGCTGCCGGGCCGCACGTCAGACGTTGTAGCCGACGGACCGCAGCTGGTCGATGCCCTCAGGCGTGATGGCATCGAGGGACCACGGCGGCAGCCAGACCCAGTTGATCGTGACGGACTTCACGAGCCCTTCGAGGGCCAGCTCGGTGTCGTACTCGAGCCGGTCGGTGAGCGGGCACGTCGGCGACGTGAGCGTCATGTCGATCGTGGCGTTCATGTCGTCGTCCAGGTGGATGCCGTACACGAGGCCCAGGTCGACGACGTTGACCATGAGCTCGGGGTCGACGACGTCCTTCATAGCCTCGGTGACGTCTTCGACGGTCGCCCGGGTCTCCGGGCCGGAGCCGGGAAGCGGGTCCTTCACCAGGTCGGACGGTCTCGTCGTCCCAGCGGGTTCGGTCATGACTCCTCCTTCGCGCTCGCCTGCACCCGCAGCAGCGCATCGCGCACCGCGGACCAACCGAGCATCGCGCACTTCACTCTGGCGGGGAACTGGGCGACACCTTCGAACGCGACGGCGTCGCCGAAGGTCTCCTCGTCCAGCGAGACCTTCCCCTGCCCCTGGATCATCTTCTGGAAGCCGTCGTACAGCTCGAGCGCCTTCTGCGGCGAGCCACCGATGACCAGCTCGGTCATCACGGACGTCGACGCCTGCGAGATCGAGCACCCCTGCGCGTCGTACGACACGTCGGTGACGGCACCGTCGGCCACGGCGAGCCTCAGGGTCAGCTCGTCGCCGCAGGACGGGTTCACGTGGTGCACCTCGACCTCGTACGGGTCACGCAGTCCTGCGTTCCGCTTCACCCGGTAGTGGTCGAGGATGATCTCCTGGTACAGCTGCTCGACGCTCACCGCGTGCCTCCCGCCGTGGCCAGCCGGCCGCCGAAGAAGGCACTCGTGTAGTCGAGGCCCTCGACCAGTCGGTCGATCTCGGCCTGCGTCGTGTAGAGGTACAGCGACGCCCGGCAGCTCGACTGCACCCCGAGCCGGTCGTGCAGCGGCCGCGCGCAGTGATGGCCGCCGCGGATCGCGATCCCCCGCGAGTCGAGCATCTGCATGACGTCGTGCGGGTGGACCCCGTCCAGCGTGAACGAGATCGCTCCCCCACGGTCGACGGCCTCCGTCGGCCCGAGGATCGTCAGTCCGCGGACTCCGCCCATCTCAGCCAGTGCGTACGCGGTCAGCTCGTGCTCGTGCGCGGCGATCCGGTCCATGCCCAGCGCGGACACGTACCGGATGGCGGCATGCAGCCCCACGGCCTGCGCGATGGGCGGGGTGCCGGCTTCGAACCGGTACGGCGGCGGCGCGTACGTCGACCCGGTCATCCGGACGACCTCGATCATCTCGCCGCCACCGAGGAACGGAGGCAGGGACTCGAGAAGGTCGTACGAGCCCCACAGCACGCCGATCCCGGTTGGTCCGCAGATCTTGTGGCCGGTGAACGCGAGCATGTCGCAGCCGAGGTCGGAGACCGACGTCGGCAGCTGCGGGACGCCTTGCGAGCCGTCGACGACCATGACCGCGCCGACGGCGTGCGCCATCGCGGCAACCTGGGCGATGGGGTTGACGGTGCCGAGCACGTTGCTGACCCACGCGATCGAGACGACCTTCGTGTGGTCGTTGACGAGCCCGTCCCGTGCAGCCCCTTCGAGGTCGAGCCGGCCCTCGTCGGTGACGTCGAACCAGCGCAGCGTGGCGCCCGTCCGCTGGCAGGCGAGCTGCCAGGGCACGATGTTCGAGTGGTGCTCCATGACCGAGACCAGGATCTCGTCGCCGGGGCCGAGGCGGGCCGTCAGCGTATGAGCGGCGAGGTTCAGCGCCTCCGACGCGTTCTTCGTGAAGACGACCTCCTCGTGGCGCGAGGCTCCGATGAAGTCCGCCACGGCCGTACGTGCACCCTCGAACGCCGCGGTCGCCTCAGCGCCAAGCACGTGCATCGCGCGGGCGACGTTCGCGTTGTGGTTGAGGTAGTGGTCGGCGATCGCGTCGACGACCTGCTGCGGCTTCTGGCTCGTGTTGCCCGAGTCGAGGTACGTCAACGGGTACGCGCCGACCTGGCGCGTGAGGATCGGGAAGTCCCGCCGCACCGCCTCGACGTCGTACCTGGCACTCACGCCTGTGTCGCCACCTTCGTGTACTTCTCGTAGCCACTGAGCTCGAGCTCGTCGGCCAGCTCACGGCCGCCCTCCTCGACGACGTGGCCGTCGACGAAGACGTGGACGAAGTCGGGGTTGATGTAGCGCAGGATGCGCGTGTAGTGCGTGATGAGCAGCACGCCACGGTCGCCCTGCGACGCATAGCGGTTGACGCCCTCGCTGACGATCCGCAGCGCGTCGATGTCGAGGCCGGAGTCGGTCTCGTCGAGCACGGCGAACTTCGGGTTCAGCAGCTCGAGCTGCACGATCTCGTGGCGCTTCTTCTCGCCACCTGAGAACCCCTCGTTGACGCTGCGCGCGCTGAACTCGTGGTCGAGGTCGAGCCGGGCGAGCGACTCGTTGACCTCCTTGATCCACGTACGGACCTTGGGGGCCTCGCCGCTCAGCGCGGTCTTCGCGGTGCGCAGGAAGTTCGCGACGGAGACGCCGGGCACCTCGACCGGGTACTGCATCGCGAGGAACATCCCCGCACGGGCCCGCGCGTCGACGCTCAGCTTGGTCAGCTCGACGCCGTCGAGCGTCACGGAGCCCGAGGTGATCGTGTACTTGGGGTGACCCGCGATGGAGTACGCCAGCGTCGACTTGCCGGAGCCGTTCGGGCCCATGATCGCGTGGATCTCGCCCGGACGTACGGTCAGGTCGACACCCTTGAGGATCTCCTTGGTGCCCGCCTCGGTCTCGACGGTGACGTGCAGGCCGGAAACGACCAGCCCCTGGTTGAGTGCCATGGCGTTAGTTCTCCTCGAAGTGGATCGGGTTGGCGACGTCGACGAGAACGTCGTCGCCATCGATGGTGATGGGGTAGATCGGGACCGGCACGGTGGCCGGGAGCTGGTCGGGGACTCCGGTGCGAAGGTCGAACCGCGACCCGTGCATGTAGCACTCGATGTGGCAGTCCTCGACGTCGCCGTCCGAGAGCGGGACCTCGGCGTGGCTGCACTCGTCGGAGATGGCGAACCATCCCTGGTCGGTCGAGACGACCGCCACCGGGACGCCGTCGACGATCGTGGCGCGGGCGGTCCCAGCGGACACCTCAGCCGTGGCGCAGGCTCGTGCGAACGTCATGCGGCCACCGACTTCGCGAGCTCAGCCTCGATCGCTGTCATGAGGCGCTTCTCGAGCTCGGGGACGCCGATCTTGGCGATGATCGCCGCGAAGAACCCACGGACGACCAGGCGCTTGGCCTCCAGCGGGTCGATGCCGCGGCTCTGGAGGTAGAAGAGCTGCTCGTCGTCGAACCGGCCGGTGGTCGACGAGTGGCCGGCGCCCTCGATCTGGCCTGTCTGGATCTCGAGGTTCGGCACGGAGTCGGCCCGGCAGCCCTCGGTGAGGACGAGGTTCTTGTTCGCCTCGTACGTCGAGATCCGCTCGGCGACCTTGCGGATCAGCACGTCGCCGACCCACACGGAGTGCGCGCCCTTGCCCTGCAACGCTCCGCGGTAGTCGACCTTGCTGTGCGTCTGGGGCTCGTTGTGGTCGACGAACAGGCGGTGCTCGATGTGCTGGCCGGCGTCCACGAAGTACAGGCCGAACTGCTCGAGCGTCCCGCCGGGACCGGCGAACCGCGCGGTCTCGGTGAGCCGTACGAGGGATCCGCCGAGACTGACGGTGACCGTACGGACCTGGGCGTCACGCCCGACCAGTACGGACGTCTGGCCGCCATGGACGGTGTCGTCGGCCCAGTCCTGGATCGTCACGAAGTTGATCACAGCACCTTCACCGACGATGACGTCGAGCTTGGCTCCGTACGTCGCGCTGCCCTCGTGGCTCACGACGATCGTGGCGCGTGCGTGGTGCCCGACCCGTACGACCGTGTGGCCCCAGACGCGCTCGCCCTGTCCGCGCAGCACGAGGGTCACGGGGGTGTCGAGCTCCGCGTCGGCGGGCACGTCGACGAGGTGGGCCCCGCCGGACAGCGCCGCGGCGAGCACCGACACCCGATCGACCGGCGCCTCGGCGGAGATCGTCCGGGCCTCCTCCTCCGACAGGTCCCGGCTGGTCACGCCGGTCGGGAGACTCTCCTCCCGCAGGAGGTGGGCCTCGCTAGGCGTTCCGTCGAGGAGCGCCTTGAGGCGGCTGACAGGGGTGAACCGCCAGATCTCCTCGCGGCCGGTGGGCATGGGGTGGTCGGCGACGTCCCAGGACGGCCGCGGGTGCAGGTGCGACTCGACCACCTCCACCGCTTCCTGGAGGTTCTGGGCAGACCCGTCCGCCTTGACAATCGTGGCCGTCATCAGCCAACCGCTCCTTCCATCTGCAGCTCGATCAGCCGGTTCAGCTCGAGGGCGTACTCCATGGGCAGCTCACGCGCGATCGGCTCGACGAAGCCGCGCACGATCATCGCCATCGCCTCGTCCTCGCCCATGCCGCGGCTCATCAGGTAGAAGAGCTGGTCGTCGGAGACCTTCGAGACCGTGGCCTCGTGGGCCATGGAGACGTCGTCTGTACGGACGTCGACGTACGGGTACGTGTCCGAGCGGCTGATCGTGTCGACGAGCAGCGCGTCGCACTTCACGGTGCACGCGGAGTGGTGCGCGTTGGGGTCGACCTGGATGAGGCCGCGGTACGAGGTGCGGCCACCGCCACGGGAGACCGACTTCGAGATGATCGAGCTCGACGTGTACGGCGCGGCGTGGACCATCTTGGAGCCCGTGTCCTGGTGCTGGCCCTCACCGGCGAACGCGATCGAGAGGGTCTCGCCGCGGGCGTGCTCTCCGAGCAGCCAGACGGCCGGGTACTTCATCGTCACCTTGGAGCCGATGTTGCCGTCGACCCACTCCATCGAGGCGCCCTCTTCGCAGGTGGCGCGCTTCGTGACGAGGTTGTACACGTTGTTCGACCAGTTCTGGATCGTCGTGTACCGGCAGCGGGCGTTCTTCTTGACGATGATCTCGACGACCGCCGAGTGCAGCGAGTCGGACTTGTAGATCGGCGCCGTGCAGCCCTCGACGTAGTGCACGTACGCACCCTCGTCGACGATGATCAGCGTGCGCTCGAACTGGCCCATGTTCTCGGTGTTGATCCGGAAGTAGGCCTGCAGCGGGATCGAGACGTGGACGCCCTTCGGCACGTAGATGAACGAGCCGCCCGACCACACGGATGTGTTGAGCGAGGCGAACTTGTTGTCGCCGACCGGGATGACGGACCCGAAGTACTCCTGGAAGATCTCGGGCTGCTCCCGCAGGGCCGTATCGGTGTCCAGGAAGATGACGCCCTGGCGCTCCAGCTCCTCGTTGATCTTGTGGTAGACCACCTCGGACTCGTACTGGGCGGCGACACCCGAGACGAGACGATTGCGCTCAGCATCCGGGATACCCAGCCGGTCGTACGTGGCCTTGATGTCGGCGGGCAGGTCCTCCCAGGACTGTGCCTGCTTCTCCGTCGAGCGCACGAAGTACTTGATGTTGTCGAAGTCGATGCCGCTGAGGTCTGCGCCCCACACGGGCATCGGCTTGCGCCGGAACAGCTTGAGGCCCTTGAGACGGAGGTCGAGCATCCATTGCGGCTCGTTCTTCTTGCCGGAGATGTCGCGCACCACGTCCTCGTTGAGGCCACGCTGGGCGCCCACACCCGCAGTGTCCGAGTCGTGCCAGCCGAAGCGGTACTGGCCCAGGGCATCGAGATGTTCGTCCTGAGTACTGCCGAGGCCGGGCGCGAGCTGGGGCGATTCCTTGGTCTGGGTCATCGTGAGACCTCCTTGGTCACCGGTCGGGGAATGTGGGTGGTGCAGACACCATCGCCGTGCGCGATCGTCGCGAGGCGCTGTACATGCGAACCGAGCAAGCTCGAGAAAACTTCCGTCTCCGCGATGCAGAAAACCGGGTACGTGACCGCGACGGCAGCCACCGGACAGTGGTGCTGGCAGAGCTGCTGGCCGCTGGAGACCGGCTGCACGGTCGCCATGTACCCGTCGGCCGCCAGCACACGGGCGAGCGCGTCGACCGGCGAGGCGGCCGACGAGATCTCCTGAGAGTGCTCCGCGGCGAACCCGGCGAAGCGGTGACGGGCGTACTTCTCGACCGCGTCTGGCCCCTCCTGCTCCGCGAGGTACGCGAGCAGGTCGATCGCCAGCTTGTCGTACGAGTGCTCGAACGCGTTGCGGCCCTGGTCTGTCGGTACGAAGACCTTGGCGGGGCGCCCACGACCGCGGCTGCCGTACGTACGGCGCTCCCGCGTGGTGATGAGACCCGTGTCGGTCAGTGCGCTGAGGTGGCGGCGGACGGCCGCCTGGGTCAGCGTGAACTCCTCGGCGATCTCCGCGGCCGTCGCAGCCCCGCGCGCCATGATGACGCCCAGGACCCGGGTCCGCGTGCCCGCCTCAGTGTCGTGGCTCGTCGCCCCGACGTCAGAGGACATCTCGGTTTTCACAACACCATTCTTGCGTAATCGCGTCAGAGATCAACTAAGGGTGCCCTTACTTTTGCTCGATGACGCGCATCACAAGCGAGCTGTGGACCAAAATCCGCCAGCCAATGCACTATCACACCCTGGTTGAAGGCCCAACCGGTACCCCCCCTGCTTTGTCCGGTCAAAGCGGGTCGTAGCCTGACCGGTGTCCGGGTGGAGGTCGTTCTCCGCCCATACGTAGAGGAGAGGTCAATGAGGCCCACGACACGCCGCGTCATGGCGATCCTGGGGACGCTAGCCGTGCTCTTGCTCGCCGGCTGCGGCACCGCCCCAGCATCCGGGGAGAGCAAGGGCAGCGAAGCCGCGCTCCAGCTGCCCAAGTCTTTGCGTGACGGCTCGGTCACCATCCTCGGCGCCAACGGGCTGTGGCCGCTGTATGTCGGGCTGGTCCTGTGCGTTTTCGGACTCCTGTTCGGCGTCTGGACCTACTCGCGCCTGAAGTCGCTGCCCGTCCACGAGTCGATGAGGGAGATCTCCGAACTCATCTACACGACCTGCAAGGCGTACCTCGTCAAGCAGGGCAAGTTCCTCATGCTGCTGTGGGCATTCCTCGCAGTGGTCATCGTCCTGTACTTCGCGTTGGCCGGTATCGCGGCGTGGCAGATCGCGGTCATCCTCCTCTTCTCGCTCGTCGGCATGGCAGGCTCGTTCGGCGTCGCGTGGTTCGGCATCCGGATCAACACGTTCGCCAACTCTCGGACCTCGCACGCAGCCCTCAAGGGCGAGAAGTGGGGCCTCCACGACATCCCGGCCCGGTCCGGCATGTCGGTCGGCATGGTGCTGATCTCGCTCGAGCTGCTGCTGATGCTCATCATCCTGGTCTTCCTGCCCGTCGACCTCGCCGGCAAGTGCTTCATCGGCTTCGCGATCGGCGAGTCGCTCGGAGCGTCCGCACTGCGGATCGCGGGCGGCATCTTCACCAAGATCGCCGATGTCGGTGCCGACCTGATGAAGATCGTCTTCAAGATCGATGAGGACGACCCTCGCAACCCCGGCACGATCGCCGACTGCACCGGCGACAACGCCGGCGACTCGGTCGGCCCGTCCGCGGACGGCTTCGAGACCTACGGTGTCACGGGCGTGGCGCTGATCACCTTCATCCTGCTGGGCGTGGCTCAGGGCACTGGGGCGAACCCGCTGCTGCAGGCCGTCCTGCTGATCTGGATCTTCGCAATCCGCGCGATCATGCTGGTCGCGTCGGCGGTGTCCTACTTCGTCAACGAGGCCTGGGCGAAGCGTTCGTACGGCAGCGAGGACTTCGACTTCGAGAAGCCGCTCAGCTCGCTGGTGTGGTTGACCTCGGTCGTGTCGATCGTGCTCACGTTCGCGTGCTCCTCGTTCCTGCTGAACGGCAACGGCGTCAGCTCGAACCTGTGGTGGCAGCTGTCGATCATCATCTCGTGCGGCACTCTTGCGGGCGCTCTGATCCCCGAGCTGGTCAAGGCGTTCACGTCGACGAAGTCCGCTCACGTCAAGGAGGTCGTGAAGTCCTCCGAGCAGGGCGGCGCCTCGCTGAACATCCTCTCGGGCTTCGTGGCCGGCAACTTCGCCGCCTACTGGCTGGGGATCGTCATTGTGGCGCTGATGGGGGTGGCCTACCTGGTCGCCCAGGCCAGCAACCTCGACTCCTCGCTCGGCACCCTCCCGCACGCCTCCGCCGTGTTCGCCTTCGGCCTGGTCGCCTTCGGCTTCCTCGGCATGGGTCCGGTGACGATCGCCGTCGACTCCTACGGCCCAGTCACCGACAACGCACAGTCCGTCTACGAGCTGAGCCGCATCGAGTCCATCCCCGACATCGACGCGGAGATGCAGACGACCTACGGCTACACGCCCAACTGGTCCAAGGCCAAGGCGATGCTCGAAGAGAACGACGGCGCCGGCAACACGTTCAAGGCGACCGCCAAGCCGGTCCTCATCGGCACTGCTGTGGTGGGCGCGACCACGATGATCTTCTCGATCATCCTGTTCCTCGCTCAGGACCTCGCGGGTGACCAGCCTCTCACCGACCTCAACCAGGTCGCCGCGCTGCTGAGCCCGATCCACGCTCCGTTCCTGCTCGGCCTGATCACCGGCGGCGCCATGATCTTCTGGTTCACCGGCGCAGCCACCCAGGCCGTCACCACCGGCGCCTACCGTGCGGTCGAGTACATCAAGGAACACATCCACCTCGATCCCTCGGCCGACGCCAAGGCGTCCACGAAGGACTCGACAGAGGTCGTGGAGATCTGCACCGACTACGCCCAGAAGGGCATGCTGGTGATCTTCCTGGCGATCTTCTTCGCCACCCTCGCCTTCGCTTTCGTGGAGCCGTACTTCTTCATCGGCTACCTGATCGCGATCGCGGTCGTCGGCCTGTTCCAGGCCATCTTCATGGCGAACGCCGGAGGCGCCTGGGACAACGCGAAGAAGATCGTCGAAGTCGACCTCCACGCCAAGGGCACAGCGCTCCACGACGCCACCATCGTCGGCGACACTGTCGGCGATCCCTTCAAGGACACCTCGTCGGTGGCGCTGAACCCGGTCATCAAGTTCACTACGCTGTTCGGCCTGCTGGCCGTCGAGCTGGCCGTGAGCCTGACGAAGACCAACGCCCTGCTCGTTCATGTCCTGGCCGTGGTGTTCTTCCTCGTGTCCGCGTACTTCGTGTGGCGGTCGTTCTACATGATGCGTATCCCGGGGAACCTCGAGGACTCCACCAAGGCTGGGCCCAACCAGGACGACGACGGGCTCATGCTCCCTTCGCCCGACGCCATCATGTCCCCCATGACTGTGGGAGAGCCGGTCTCGGTCGGAGAAAAGTGAGCGTTCAAGCACTCTGAGAACCCTTGGAACGGGCCGGTCGTCATGACCGGCCCGTTTCATGTCCTCGGCGTGGGAACGAGAATCGCCGGATCCTGCCTTATTCTTGTAGTCAAGGATTTCTCTCTGCCCCATGGGAGCATGCATGCCAGTCTCACGTCGCGCGGTCGTCGGCTTTGCCGGTGCCGGGTCCGCCCTCGTCATAGCGGGCTGCGCGAAGGCCGGGTCTACGGCGCTGAACAGCCCGCAGCCCACGGACCCCACCGCCACCTCTGGGGCGACTTCCGCGTCAGCGACCCCGACCACAGCCCCGGTCCAGCTCACGACGAGCGTCTCCGACGGCGCCACGGTGCCCGTCGACACTCTGCTCACCGTGACGGCCGCGCATGGCTCGATCACCGACGTCGCAATGACCTACACCGACCCGAAGGCGGGGGCGCAGACCGTCCAGGGAACCCTCGCCCCCGACTCCGCCACATGGACCGCGGGAAGCCTCCTCGAGCCAGGGTTGACGTACCAGGTGGTCGTCACCGGCCAGAGTCTCGAGGGCGCCCCAGCGACCACCACGACGAAGTTCTCCGCGCAGAGCCTGTCCCTGAAGCAGCAGATCTTCCCGACGATCATCTCCAGCGGCACGGTGGGCGTGGCGATGCCGGTGGTCGTGAAGTTCGATGTCCCCGTCACCGACAGGGCAGCGTTCCAAAAGCACATGACCGTGACTTCCACCCCCGCCCAGGAGGGGTCCTGGGGCTGGCTGTCGAGCACCGAGGCGCACTGGCGCCCGAAGGAGCTGTGGGCGGCCGGCACGAAGGTCACCATCAACGTCGACGTCAACTCCGTCCCTGCCGGCAACGGCACGTACGGTCAGAAGTCCGTGACCGGCGCCATGACCGTCGGTCGTTCGGTCGTCCTCAACGCCGACCTCGCCTCCCACTACATGAAGGTCGTCATCGACGGTGCTCTCGTCAAGACGATCCCGATCACGGGCGGCAAGGCCGGCTTCTTGAGCCGCAGCGGCAAGAAGGTTCTCAAAGAGAAGTTCGCGGCACTCCGGATGAACTCCGAGACCGTGGGCATCCCCAAGACCAGCCCGGACTACTACGACCTGTCCAACGTCCAGTACGCGATGCGCGAGACGGACTCCGGCGAGTTCGTCCATGCAGCACCCTGGTCGGTCGGCAGCCAAGGCAGGGCCAACGTGAGCCACGGCTGCATCGGCGTCAGCACGGCGAACGGCGCATGGCTGTTCTCCAACTGCATCGTGGGAGACCTCATCAACGTCACCGGGACGGCCCGCGGCCTCGAGAAGGGCAACGGCTGGACGGACTGGAACGTCTCGTACGACGACTTCCGTAAGGACTCGGCGCTCTGACCAGCGACCGGAGACCCCGGCTTCGCATCTAGACTCATCGCCGTGACCACCGCCACCACGACCAGATCTGCCCCCGCCTCGCTCGGCAACCGCCTCTTCGGCACCGTCTCCGCCGTGCGCACGTGGGCGGTCGCCTCGCTGGCGGTGAACATGCTCATCATCGTGACCGGAGCCGTCGTGCGCCTGACGAGCTCCGGGTTGGGCTGCCCGACATGGCCCCAGTGCAGTGCCACGTCGTACGTGCCGCGCCCGGAGCTGGGCGTCCACGGTGTGATCGAGTTCACCAACCGCATGCTGACGTTCGTCCTCGTGGCGCTCGCGATCGGCATGGCCGTCTCGGCGTTCCGGGTGACATCCACGGCAGCGGGCGCGTCGATGCGCCCGATCCGTACGCTCGCGATAGTGATCGGGCTGGGGATCCCGCTCCAGGGCGTCGTCGGCGGCATCACCGTGCTCACCAGGCTCAACCCGTGGGTGGTCGCGCTCCACATGCTGCTCTCGGTGGCCATCATCGGCCTGTGCGTCGTGATGGTGCACCGTTCGTACGACTCCGCGGCGGTTGCCGTCCCCCTGCTCGTCAAGCGCCTGGTCCTCGCAATCGTCGCCGCCACCGTCCTCGTCATCATCCTCGGCACCGTCGTGACCGGCGCCGGACCGCATGCCGGTGACGACGGCACCATCCAGCGCAACGGGATCAGCCCTGCGCTCGCGGCACAGGTGCACGCCTCAGCGGTATGGATACTCGTGATTCTCACCGTCGTGACGCTCGTGATCACGAAGTCCCGGCTTGTCGCAACGCTGTTGGCCGTACAGCTCCTGCAGGGGGTCATCGGCTACGTCCAGTACTTCACCGGCCTGCCGATCGTCGGCGTCGCGCTTCACATGGCGGGTCTCGCAGTCCTCGCCGCAGCCACCGTTCACGTCTTCTGGCGGCTGCGCGATGTGGTCGTCAGCGCAAACGCGGGCTAAAGTGCTCGTCGGCCCACCCGCCGACACAACCAGGGAGTGATGAGTTGACTCCACCCGCGGGCACCGCCACGGTGCCGCAGGCCATCGGCCCAGCGGTGACGGCGCGCGATGTGATCGCCGCCTACGTCGGGCTGACCAAGCCGCGGATCGTCGAGCTGCTGCTCGTCACGACGCTTCCCGCGATGTTCCTCGCCGCGCACGGCGTTCCGTCATGGCGCCTGATGCTCGCGACGATGGTGGGCGGCTACCTGGCCGCAGGAAGCGCGAACACATACAACAACGTCATCGACGCCGATATCGACGAGCTGATGCGCCGGACCCGGACACGCGCGCTCCCCCGCCACCGGGTGAGCCGACAGGCCGCGGCTGTGTACGGGACCGTGCTCGGGATCGGTTCCGTACTGCTCCTCGGGTTCGCGGTGAACTGGCTGTCGGCGTGGCTCGCGCTGCTGGCGAACGCGCTGTATGTGTTCGTCTACACGATGTGGCTGAAACGCCTGACATCGCAGAACATCATCTGGGGCGGGATCGCCGGCTGCTTCCCGCCGCTCATCGGCTGGACGGCCGTCACCGGCAGCATCGCCTGGCCGCCGCTGATCCTGTTCATGATCGTGTTCTTCTGGACGCCCCCGCACACGTGGGCGCTCGCCTGGCGCTACCGCCAGGACTACGAGGCGGGCGGTGTGCCCATGCTGCCCGTCGTCGCCACCCGACCCGCGGTGGCCTGGCGGATCCTCGTGTACACGGTCCTCACGGTCGCGACCAGCCTCCTCCTGTGGCCGGTCGCACACACCGGCTGGCTGTACCCGGTGGTCGCGGGGGTCTGCGGCGCGTGGTTCATCGTCGAAGCCGTGATGCTCCTCAACAGGGCACGAGCTGGTGCCGACGACACGAGCGCCAAGCCCATGCGGCTGTTCCACTGGTCGAACACGTACCTCGCTCTGGTCTTCGCCGCCGCCGCCTTGGACCCATGGCTTCTGAGACGGTGAGACTTGACGTAGCGCCCGCGGCGCTCCGGGGCGAGGAATAGGCTTTCCTGGTAAGCCGTTCTTCCTAGTCCGGGCCCATCTCCCTGGGTGGCCCGGCATTCAACACGAGAGGACAACGGTGGCAGACGAGAGGTTCAGCGGGAATCCGCTGCGCGATCCGCAGGATCGTCGGCTCCCCCGCATCGCCGGCCCGTGTGTGCTCGTGATGTTCGGCGTCACTGGTGACCTCGCCCGCAAGAAGCTCATGCCGGCCGTGTACGACCTTGCCAACCGAGGGCTCCTCCCCCCCGGCTTCGGGCTCGTCGGGTTCGCCCGGCGCGAGTGGGCCGACGAGGACTTCGCCTCCCGCGTCCACGAGGCTGTACGGGAGTACGCCCGGACGCCGTTCCGCGAGGAGGTGTGGCAACAGCTGTGCGAGGGCATCCGGTTCGTCCAGGGCAACCTCGACGAGGAGTCCTCCTACCAGGAGCTCGCCGCCACCATCGAGGAGCTCGATCAGCTCCGCGGGACCAACGGCAACCACGCCTTCTACCTGTCGATCCCCCCGGGCCTGTTCGAGACGGTCATCCAGAACCTCAACCGGTCCGGGCTCTCCGCGACCGACCGCGGCGGATGGCGGCGGGTCGTCATCGAGAAGCCCTTCGGCCACGACTTGGCCAGCGCCAGGGAGCTCAACCAGGTCGTCTCGACGGCATTCCCGTCCAAGTCGGTGTTCCGCATCGACCACTACCTCGGCAAGGAGACCGTCCAGAACCTGCTGGCCCTGCGGTTCGCGAACGAGATGTTCGAGCCGGTCTGGAACAACCACTACGTCGACCACGTACAGATCACGATGGCCGAGGACATCGGCGTCGGAGGCCGGGCCAGCTACTACGACGGCATCGGCGCCGCCCGTGACGTCATCCAGAACCACCTGCTCCAGCTGCTCGCTCTCACGGCGATGGATGAGCCGATCTCGTTCGACGCGACGAACCTCCGTCGTGAGAAGCAGAAGGTGCTCTCAGCGGTGGTCACCCCGAAGCGCCACGACCTTCACACGGCCCGCGGCCGCTACGCGGGCGGGTGGACGGGCGGGCGTCAGGTCGTCGGCTACGTCGAGGAGGAGGGCTTCAAGGCCACCTCGACGACCGAGACGTACGCAGCCCTCCGGGTCGACATCGACAGCCGCCGCTGGGCCGGCGTCCCCTTCTACCTGCGGGCCGGCAAGCGTCTCCCCCGTCGAGTCACCGAGATCGCGCTCGGGTTCAAGAAGGCGCCGCACCTGCCGTTCACCGCGACGGACACTCACGATCTCGGCAGGAACGCACTGGTCATGCGCATCCAGCCGGACGAAGGCGTGACGCTGCGGTTCGGCGCTAAGGTTCCGGGCACCCAGATGGAGATCCGCGACGTGAATATGGACTTCGGCTACGGCGACTCGTTCACCGAGTCGTCGCCCGAGGCGTACGAACGGCTGCTCCTCGATGTCCTGCTCGGCGATCCGCCCCTGTTCCCGCAGCAGGAGGAGGTCGAGCTCGGATGGCAGATCCTCGACCCGGTACTCGACTACTGGGCGAGCCTCAAGAACCCCCCGGAGGACTATGAGTCAGGGACGTGGGGCCCGGCCAGCGCCCACGAGATGATCGCCCGAGACGGCCACGCCTGGCGGCGGCCCTAGGAGACCCATGATCATCACGCTCACGCACACCGACACCAGCGAGATCGCCAACGCGCTGCTCAAGGCACGCAGCCGCCTCGGAAGCGCCTCCGGGCTCGTTCTCACGCTCATCGTCGCCGCCGAGCAGCGCTCGTTCGCCAAAGCGTACGCCGCGGCGCAGACGGCTGCTCGCGAGCACCCGTGCCGTCTGGTGCTCGTCGTGAAGACGGCCGGGAAGACCGACCGGCTGGACGCCGACATCCACCTCGCCGAGGACGTACCGGGCGAGGTCATCGTGCTCCGGCTGTCCGGTGAGGTCCGCGAGCATGCGGAGTCCGTCGTCCTGCCGATGCTGCTGCCCGACTCGCCGGTGGTCATGTGGTGGCCGAGCAACGCGCCCGATACCCCCGGTGACGATGTCCTCGGGCAGCTGGCCGACCGGCGCATCACCGACGCGGCGAGCAGCTCGGATCCCATCAAGGCGCTGGAAGTCCGCGCCATCCACCACTCTCCGGGCGATACCGATCTCACCTGGACCCGGCTGACCTTGTGGCGCGCGCTGCTCACCGCGGCCTTGGACCAGTACCCGATGCGGATCCTGTCCGCCACGGTGGTCGGTCCGCGCAACAACGCGCCGGCCAACCTCATGGCGGCCTGGCTCGAGAGCAGGCTGAAGGTCTCCGTGACCCGCAAGCCTTCGGCCGGTCCCGGGATCACCTCCGTCAAGCTCGAGACACCCGGGGGCGACATCGTCATCGCCCGTGAGGACGGCAAGACGGCGTCGTACGCCATCCCGGGCCAGCCACGCCGTACGGTCGCGCTGAAACGGCGGGACATCAACGAGCTCCTCACCGAGGAGCTCAGACGACTCGATGCCGACGACGTGTACGCCGCCGCCCTGGCCGCTCTCCTCACCCGGGAGGGTCAGCCGCTGCCCGAGCCCGAGCCTGTACGCAAGCGCAAGGAGGCCGGTGCTATCGCGGCCGCACGCGTGGCGAAGACCGGGGCACGCGCCGGCAGCCGCAAGGCGGCTCGGGTGCAAGAGGCGCTCAGCCGCCAGGATCCACCGCTCCACGTGGCCCACGCTCACGCGGCGGGCGCGTCATGAGCCCCCGTGTGGTCCGGCGCCTACCCACGCCGGAGATGCTGGCCCAGGACGTGGCGGAGTCCCTCGTGAAGCGCATCGAGAAGCTCCAGGCTGACGGACGTGTCGTCGAGCTGTGCCTGACGGGCGGGCGGGTCGCCAACCTGGCGTACGAGCACTTGGCACGCGTGGTCGGCAGATCCAAGGTCGATCCGGGCGCATTGGAGCTGTGGTGGACCGACGAGGCGTTCGTCCCGACCGACGACCCGCGCCGCAACTCGCTCCAGGCCCTGTCGCGCCTTGCCGTGACGTTCCCGCTGTCCCCGGCGCATACGCACCCCATGCCGTCGTCTGATGCCTCGGCGGATCCGGCCCAAGCAGCGTTGACGTACGGCACCGACCTGGCCGGACGCGTCATCGACATCTGCCTTCTCGGGCTCGGTGAGAACGGCCACGTGGCCGCGCTACACCCTGATCACCCCTCCGCCGAGCCGACCTCGGCGATCGCGGTCGGGGTGACCGATGCGCCCAAACCGCCGTCCGAGCAGGTGTCACTGAGCCTCGCGACGATCAACAAGTCCCGCGAGGTCTGGATGCTCGCCACGGGCAAGGAGAAGGCCCATGCAGTCGCCAGGACGTTCCGCGGGGACGCGTCGACGATCTCGGCCCACGTGAGCGGTGTCGACCGTACGGTCTGGTTCATCGACGAGGCCGCCGCCTCTGAGCTGCCGTTCCACTCCTGCGTGCTCTGACGACCAGCTCTGAACATGCGAACGGCCGGCCCCGAAAGGCCGGCCGTTCGTACGTTCAAAACTCTCAGTAGATGACTTCGCCGCGCGCGCGGCGGTCACGCAGGCCCTGCAGGGCCTCCTCGAGGATCGTGCGGGCCTCGGCGCTGGTGCGCCTTTCCTTCACGTACGCGAGGTGGGTCTTGTAGGGCAGGATCTTCGGCGGAGGCGGAGGGTTCTCCGAATCCAGGTTGGCGGGCAGCCCGCACCGCGGGCAGTCCCACTCCTGCGGCACCTGAGCCTCGGCGGCGAACGCCGGGCGGGTTTCGTGCATGTTCGCGCAGAAGTACGAGACGTACAGGCGTGGAGCGGCGTCGCCGCGCTCGGCCTCCCCCATGGGACCCGCACCGACGCGGCTGCCGCGAATGGCGCTACCTCCGGCCACAGTAAATCTCCTCGATCGTAGGTGGTTCTGAACTCGTCAGAATCGTGGTCCGGCTAGACGCCGAAGCGGTACATGATCAACAACGCGATGATGCAGGCCAGCCACAGCGACCCGACGATGATCGTGATGCGGTCGAGATTCCGCTCGGCGACGCTCGTGCCACCCATGGCTGTCGACATGCCCCCACCGAAGAGGTCGGACATGCCACCGCCCTTGCCCTTGTGGAGCAGGATGAACAGGGCCAGGATCACGCTGGTGATCACGAGGCCGATGGACACGCTGAGTACGGGCCAGGTGATCAAGGGGACGAGCAAACTCACTCGCACATCGTAACCCACGTGTGCCTCCCACGAAGAACCGGACATGACGACGGCGCCGGGGCTCAGCCACCGGCGCCGCAGTCTGCGTACCGATCAGCCCTGGAACAGGATGATCTTGGAGAATTCCTCGGCATCGAGGCTGGCTCCGCCGACGAGAGCGCCGTCGACGTCGGGCTGACCCATGATGTCGACGACGTTGCCGGACTTGACCGAGCCGCCGTACTGGATCTTGACGGCGGCCGCCGCGGTAGCACCGAGAAGCTCGGAGACCTTGCCGCGGATCGCGCCGCAGACCTCCTGGGCGTCCGCCGGTGTGGCGACCTCACCCGTGCCGATGGCCCAGACGGGCTCGTACGCGATGACCAGTGCGCCGACCTGCTCCGCCGTGAGGCCCTCAAGGCAGGCCGTGACCTGGCCGAGGACGTGTGCGACGTGCGTGCCGGCCTTGCGGATCTCCAGCACCTCGCCGCAGCAGATGATCGGCGTCATGCCCGCGGCGATGACCGCCTTGGCCTTGGCGTTGATGATCTCGTCGGTCTCGGCGTGGTACTCACGACGCTCCGAGTGGCCGACCACGACGTAGCGGCAGCCGAGCTTGGCGAGCATGTCCGCCGAGATCTCGCCGGTGTACGCGCCAGAGGTGTGAACGGACACGTCCTGCGCGCCCCAGGCGATCGGGTACTTCTCGGCCTCGATGAGCGTCTGCACCGTACGGATGTCGGTGAACGGCACGATGACGGCCGCCTCGGTCGTCGCGGGGCTGTACTTGTGGTCCGAGAGTGTCCACGCCAGCTTCTGGACGAGTCCCGTCGCCTCGACGTGGTTGAGGTTCATCTTCCAGTTGCCCGCCATCAGCGGGGTACGGTTCGCCATCGCTCAGCCTTCCAGCACGGACAGGCCCGGAAGGGTCTTGCCCTCGAGGTACTCCAGCGACGCGCCGCCGCCGGTCGAGATGTGGCCGAACGCGTCGTCGGCGAAGCCGAGCTGGCGTACTGCCGCCGCGGAGTCGCCACCGCCGACGACCGTGAAGGCGTCGGTGTCAGCGAGTGCGGTTGCCACGGCCTTCGTACCTGCGGCCAGAGCCTCGATCTCGAACACACCCATCGGGCCGTTCCAGAAGACGGTCTTGGCGGCCAGGATGGCGTCGGCGAACTGCTTCTCGGTCTCGGGACCGATGTCCAGGCCCCCTTGGTCCGCGGGGATCTTGTCCGACGCGACGATCGTGACCTCGGAGACCGTGCGGCCGGCGAAGTCGAACGTCGCCGCGACGCGGGTGTCGACCGGCAGCAGGATCTGCTTGCCGGCTTCCTTGGCCGCCGCCAGGTAGCCCTTGCAGGCCTCGATGTTGTCGGCGTCGAGGATGGAGCTGCCGACCTCGTAGCCCTGGGCCGCGAGGAAGGTGTAGCTCATGCCGCCGCCGACGACCAACGTGTCGGCGACCTGCAGCAGGTTGTCGATGACCGCGAGCTTGTCGGCCACCTTCGCCCCGCCGAGGACGACCACGTACGGACGCTCCGGATGCTGGGTGAGCTTTTTGAGGACCTCGACCTCTTTGGCGACGAGAGAGCCTGCCGCGGACGGCAGGAGCTTCGCCACGTCATAGACCGATGCCTGCTTGCGATGTACGACACCGAAGCCGTCGGAGACGAAGACGTCGGCAAGAGCCGCGTACTGAGCAGCCAGGACGCCCCGCTCTGCGTCGTCCTTGCTCTCCTCGCCCGGCTCGAAGCGGACGTTCTCGCACATACCGATCTCGCCGTCGGCGAGTCCGGCGACCATGGCCTTCGCCGAGTCACCGACCACGTCGGTGGCCAGCTTCACGTGCTGGCCGAGCAGCTCGCCCAGCCGCGTGGCGGCCGGGGCGAGGCTGTACTTCGGGTTGACCTGGCCCTTCGGCCGGCCCAGGTGGGCCAGTACCACGACCTTCGCGCCGGCCTTGATCAGGCCGGTGAGCGTCGGGAGCGCGGCGCGGATGCGCCCGTCGTCGGTGATGACGTCGCCGTCGAGCGGGACATTGAAATCACAGCGAATCAGGACGCGCTTACCAGCGAGCGCGCCAAGGTCGGGTACTGACCTCACGAGTGGGCCTTTCTAGGAGTGAATGCGGATCAGAGCTTCGAGCCGACGAGGACGGTGAGGTCGACGAGACGGTTCGAGTAGCCCCACTCGTTGTCGTACCAGCCGACGACCTTGACCTGGTTGCCGATCACCTTGGTGAGCTGCGCGTCGAAGACGCAGGACGCCGGGTCGGTCTCGATGTCCTTGGAGACGATCGGGTCCTCGGTGTAGACGAGCCGACCCTTCATGGGGCCGTCGGCGGCGGCCTTCACGATCGCGTTGACCTCTTCGACGGTGGTCTCACGGGAGGCCTCGAAGGTGAGGTCGGTGGCGGAACCGGTCGGGATCGGGATGCGCATGGCGTACCCGTCGAGCTTGCCCTTGAGCTCCGGCAGCACGAGCGCGACAGCCTTGGCGGCGCCGGTCGTGGTCGGGACCATGTTGATGGCCGCGGCGCGCGCGCGACGGAGATCCTTGTGCGGGGCGTCCTGCAGGTTCTGGTCCTGCGTGTACGCGTGGATCGTCGTCATGAGGCCCTTGACGATGCCGAGACCGTCGTTGAGCGCCTTCGCCATCGGCGCCAGGCAGTTCGTCGTGCAGGACGCGTTGGAGATGATGTGGTGGATCGCCGGATCGTACTGGTCGTCGTTCACGCTCATGACGATGGTGATGTCCTCGTTCTTCGCCGGAGCGGAGATGAGCACCTTCTTGGCGCCCGCATCGATGTGGGCCTTGGCCTTCGTGGCATCGGTGAAGAAACCGGTCGACTCGATGACGATGTCGACGCCGAGCTCGCCCCAGGGCAGCCCAGCGGGATCCTTCTCAGCGAAGACCTTGATCGCCTTGCCGTTCACGTAGATCGCAGCGTCGTCGTAGGTGACCTCGCCCGGGAAACGGCCCAGGATCGAGTCGTACTTGAGCAGGTGGGCGAGCGTGTGGTTGTCGGTCAGGTCATTGACCGCGACGACCTCAAGGTCCGCGCCGGCGGCGACCAGAGCGCGGTAGTAGTTGCGGCCGATGCGGCCGAACCCGTTGATACCAACCTTGACAGTCATGTGCAGGACTCCTTCTCACCGGATGCTCCCGCACCCGGAACAGACGTTCGGACACCGTCAGCCTAACGAATCCGATCCGCCGATGTGCAGCCGGGTCACGCGTCGGTAACGGTTACTGCTCGTCGTAGTCAGGAGGCAGTACGGCGGCGGTGTCGGGCACTCCGAGCTCCGCGGCACGACGGTCGGCCATAGCCAGAAGCCGTCGGATCCGACCGGCAACAGCGTCCTTCGTCAGTGGGGGTACGTGGAGGGCGCCGAGCTCCTCCAGGGAGGCCTGCTTGTGCTCCAGCCGAAGCGTTCCCGCCGTGAGGAGATGACCCGGTACGTCCTCGCCGAGGATTTCCAGGGCACGACTCACTCGCATACCGGCCGCGACGGCCGCGTGGGCGGACCGGCGGAGATTGGCATCGTCGAAGTTGGCCAGGCGGTTCGCCGAGGCGCGTACCTCGCGTCGTACGCGGCGCTCCTCCCAGGCCAGCACGGTCTGGTGGGCGCCGAGCCTCGTGAGCATCGCGGCGATGGCGTCGCCGTCACGGATGACGACTCGGTCGACACCTCGTACGTCCCGCGGTTTGGCGACGATCCCCAGGCGCCGAGCGGCACCGACGAGCGCCAGCGCCGACTCCTGTCCGGGACAGGTGACCTCCATCGACATCGACCGGCCGGGCTCCGTGAGCGAGCCGTGGGCGAGGAACGCCCCGCGCCACGTCGCCACCGCGTCGCAGATGCCTCCGCCGACGACGGACGGCGGCAGGCCACGTACGGGACGGCCGCGCTTGTCGACCAGACCGGTCTGGCGCGCCAGAGCGCCGCCGTCCTTGATGAGCCGGACGATGTAGCGGGTCCCCCGGCGAAGGCCGGACGAGGTGACGGTGACGAGCTCGGACTGCAGACCGAAGACCTCAGTGATCGTGGACCGCAACCGTCGCGCGGCCGCGCCCGTGTCGAGCTCTGCTTCCACGATGATCTGACCACCGGCGAGATGGAGCCCTCCACCGAACCGGAGCATCGCGGCGGCCTCCGCGCGGCGGCAGCAGGGTTTGGTCGTCACTACTGTCGCCAGCTCGGACTTCACCTGCTGGGTCAACGCCATTGGGCAATCTTGTCATACGGCAGGGGGTTTCCCGGACCGATCACAGACCCATGGCTCCCGCCAGCGAAGAGGCCAGGAGCAAGGGGTCGTGGCGCGCCGAGCCATCGCGCATGCCGAGCCGTGCGATATGCAGCTGCGCACCGAGGCTTTCAACGTACGGCCCGAGGTGTCCGTCGAGCGACGCGAATCGCTCGTCGGCGATCACATGGTCGAGCCGGAGGTTCGGTGCGTGCTCGGCCAGCACGTCGATGTGCGCCGCGGGAGAGAACCCGGCGGTCTCGAACGCGGGAACCATGTTGAGCACGAGGATCCGCTGCGCCCGCGAGGTGACGATGGCATCCGCGAGCTCCGGTACGAGGAGGTGTACGAGGACGGACGTGAACCACGAGCCAGGCCCGAGCACGATGAAGTCGGCCTCCCGTAGTGCTGCCACCGCAGCGGGATGGGCAGGTGGACGATCGGGCGCGAGCCGCACACCGACAACATGGCCCCGCGTCTTCGCGATGTGCGCCTGGCCATGAACGACCTTCACCTCATCGGGGGCGTCCGGACGGAGACCGATGACGTCCGCCTCGATCCTCAGTGGCACGGCTGACATGGGCAGGACCCTGCCTCGTACCCCGAGGAGGTGACCGACCATGTCCAGACCTTCGACAGGGTCAGACAGTTTCTGCCACAGGCCGGCGATGAGGAGGTTGCCGATCGCGTGTCCGGCGAGAGGACCGTGCCCGGCGAACCGCGACTGGAGAACGTCCGCCCACAACCTGCCCTCGGAGTCGTCGTCGCACAGCGCGGCCAGCGCCATGCGCAGGTCACCGGGAGGCAGGCAGTCGAACTCCTCGCGGAGCCGACCCGACGATCCGCCGTCGTCGGCCACCGTGACGATCGCCGTGATGCGGTCTGTCAGCCGGCGCAAGGCCGACAAAGTTGCAGACAGACCATGTCCGCCTCCCAGCGCCGCGACCGCCGGCAGGCGGGTCATTCGCGTCCGAGATCCCTGTGCATGACCTGCACGGTCAGGGAGCGCTCACGGAGCTGCCGGGCCACTTCCTCGGCGATCGCCGTCGACCGGTGCTTGCCGCCCGTACAGCCGATCGCGAGCTCGACCTGACGCTTGCCTTCGGCTACGTATCCGGGCAGCACGCTGTCGAGGAGGCCGAGAAGATGGCTGAGGAACGGACCGGCGGCGGGCTGCCCGAGCACGTACGAGGACACGGCCTCCGACAAGCCCGTCTGCGGCCGCAGCTCGGGGACCCAGTGAGGATTCGGCAGGAACCGTACGTCGAAGACCATGTCCGAATCGATGGGCACGCCGTTCTTGAATCCGAACGACACGACGATGACACGCAGTTCGTCGCGGTCGTCGCCCCCGTACGCATGGGCCACCCGCTGCTGGAGCTGATGGACGTTCAGGGAGGACGTGTCGATGACCATGTCCGCCGCAGCGCGCAGCGTCGACATCATGCGGCGCTCCCGCCGGATGCCCTCGATCATGCGGCCGTCCTCCTGAAGAGGCACCGGCCTCCGGGACGACTCCTGGCGCTTGACGATCACCTCGTCGGCCGCCTCGATGAAGCAGATCTCCGCCCGGATGCCCTGCTCGGCCAGGTCGGAGAACACCATCGGCAGGTGCTGCATGTCCGCGCGGCTGCGTACGTCGATGACCACCGCGAGCTTCGTGATCCCGTCGGACGCCAGCTGTCGTACAAGGAGCGGCAACATCACCGGAGGGATGTTGTCGACCACGTACCAGCCGTGGTCCTCCATAGCGTGTGCGGCGGTGCGTCGGCCTGCCCCGGACATGCCGGTGATGACGACGACTCTCTGGGGTGTCTCCTGCTCGCTCACAGTTGCCATTATCGCGAGCGCCGCCTCCCATGGGGTCAGGACCACACTGTCTCAGTCGAGGATTTCTCCCGTCGTGAGGTTGACGGACTCCCCCACCTGCTGGGACGCCACGGCGACGACGACCGCCTCGGCCAACCGCGGACCGAAGCCAGGAGTCTCAGCGATCTCTTCCGCGGTGGCCGCTCGCAGCTTCTTCATCGAGCCGAAACGGCGTAGCAGCGCCTTGCGGCGGACCTCCCCCAGACCGGCGACGTCATCCAGCAGCGACTCCACCATCGACACGCTACGGCGGCCACGGTGGTGGGTGATCGCGAACCGGTGCGCCTCGTCGCGGATCCGCTGCAGCAGGTACAGCCCTTCGCTGGTCCGCGGCAGGATGAGCGGGAACTCCTCGTCCGGCAGCCAGACCTCCTCCAACCTCTTGGCCAGGCCGCACACGGCGATCTCGGTGATGCCGAGCGAGTCGAGCACGGCCTGCGCGGCGGCCACCTGCGGCGCACCACCGTCGACGACGAGCAGACCTGGGGCGTACGCGAAACCCCGCGGAGCCCGGGTCGTGGCATCGATGAGCGCGGCGGCCGCAGTGTCGCCGTCGGCCTCGGTGAGCAGCTGCCGCTCTTCGAACAGTCGGTGGAACCGCCGAGACAGCACCTCGGTCATGGCGCCGACGTCGTTGGAGCTCACCGTACGGACGACGAAACGCCGGTACTCGGACTTCCGGGCGAGGCCGTCCTCGAAGACCACCATCGAGGCGACGGTCTCAGTGCCTTGCAGGTGGGAGATGTCGAAGCACTCGATGCGCAGCGGCGCGACCGGGAGGCCCAGCGCTTCCTGGATCTCCTCGAGCGCACGGTTCCGGGTCGTGAGGTCGCTCGCCCGCCGCGTCTTGTGGCGGGTCAGTGCCTCGGCCGCGTTCCGCGCCACAGTGTCGAGCAGGACGCGCTTGTCGCCACGCTGCGGCACCTGGATCCTCACCTTTGCCCCACGCTCCGTGGCGAGCAGCTGCTCCATGGGCTCAGCCCCCGTCGGCAGCGCCGGCACCAGGACGAGCGGCGGTACGGCTCGGCGCCGCTCCACCGGCGTCATGTCCGGCGAGACCTGCTCGGCGTACAGCTGCAGCAGGAACGCCTCGATCAGCGCCGACTCGTCCCCCTCGTCGGCGCGATCGGCCACCCATCCACGCTCGCCCTGGACACGCCCGTCACGTACGTGGAAGACCTGTACGGCGACCTCGAGCTGGTCGACGGCCATCGCCACCACGTCGGCGTCGGTCCCGTCCGTGAGCACGATCGCATTGCGTTCGAGGATCTTGCGGAGTGCCCCGAGCTGGTCCCGGACGACCGCCGCCCGTTCGTACTCCATGTTGTGGGAGGCAACCGCCATCTGGTTCTCGAGCCGCCGCACGATGACACGGGTCTGACCGCCCATGAAGGCGCAGAAGTCGTCGGCGATCTCGCGGTGAGCCTCCGGCGTGATACGCCCGATGCACGGCGCGGAGCACTTGCCGATGTAGCCCAGAAGACAGGGGCGGCCCGATGCCGCCGCCGACCGGAAGGTGCCGGCGCTGCAGGAGCGCATCGGGAACACCGGAAGCAGGGCGTCGACCGTGTCGCGGATGGCCCAGGCGTGACCGTACGGCCCGAAGTAGCGCCACCCGCGCCGCTTGGAGCCACGGCCGACGAAGACGCGCGGGAACTCGTCGGACCAGCTGACGCAGAGCCAGGGGTACGTCTTGTCGTCGCGGTACTTGACGTTGAAGCGCGGGTCGTACTTCTTGATCCACGTGTACTCGAGCTGCAACGCCTCCAGCTCGTTCTGGACCACGGTCCACTCGACCTTGGCGGCCGTGAACACCATCGTTCGCGTGCGGTGATGCAGCCCTGCGGGATCGGCGAAGTAGGAGTTCAGCCGTTGCCGGAGGTTCTTGGCCTTGCCGACATAGATCACGGTGCCGTGCGCGTCGCTGAACCTGTACACGCCGGGATCGGTAGGGATCGACCCCACCTTCGGCCTGTACGTCACCGGATCCGCCACAGTCGCCCAATCTAGTGGCCCCGTCCGACACCCCAGGGCCGTCGCTGCTCGGACCTGCCGCCTCGGGCGGGAGGTTTTCTGTGGATTCTGGCTGCCTTCCTGTGAGTTCCAGGCGACACTGGGGTTGCCTCGCCGCTCGCCCCTAGGGTTGAAGCGTCAACCAACTCAGGAGGGTCAATGTCCCCCGAAGTCCCCCGCCGCAGTCTCTTCGCCGCCGGCATGGGCCTCACACTGGCTGGACTCGGCCTCTCAGCGTGCAGCGATCCCACAGTCACGTCGACGGGCAACGGCGGCTCGAACGGCAACGGCGGCTCGAACGCGGGAGGCGGCGGCACGTCCGGGAACACCGTGAAGATGGCAGACGTCCCGGTCGGCGGCGGGGTCATCATGCAGACCGCGAGCTTCGTCGTGACGCAACCGACTGCCGGCAAGTACATGGCGTTCAGCAGCGTCTGTACCCACCAGGGCTGCCCGGTCTCGATGATCTCGAACGGCCAGATCATCTGTACGTGTCACGGCTCAGCCTTCTCTGTGAAGGACGGGTCGGTCACCTCCGGTCCTGCGCGACGGGCGCTCGCCGCCGCGAAGATCACGCAGTCCGGCGACTCACTCGTGATTTCTTGAGCGGTGCGGGAGGCGTCAGAGCCACGACCGGCTCGGCCACTCCGATATCGGTGCCCTTGAGCACCCCGGCGAGGAACTGCCCCGTGTACGACTCCGGGCAGGCCGCCACCTGCTCCGGCGTGCCGGTCACCAGCACCTGACCGCCCCGCGACCCGCCCTCCGGTCCGAGATCGATGATCCAGTCCGACGACTTGATCACGTCGAGGTTGTGCTCGATCACGACCACGGAGTTGCCGGCGTCGACGAGCTTCTGGAGCACTCCCAACAACTTGCGGATGTCCTCGAAGTGGAGCCCGGTCGTGGGCTCGTCCAGCACGTACATGGTTCTGCCCGTCGCACGCCGCTGCAGCTCGGCCGCCAGCTTCACGCGCTGCGCCTCGCCGCCTGACAGCGTCGTCGCCGGCTGTCCCATCCGTACGTATCCCAGCCCGACGTCGACCAGCGTGGTGAGGTGGCGCGAGATCGCTGGGATCGCCGCGAAGAACTCGGAGCCCTCCTCGATCGGCATGTCGAGCACCTCGGCGATCGTCTTGCCCTTGTAGTGCACCTCGAGCGTCTCGCGGTTGTAGCGCGCGCCGTGGCACACCTCGCACGGCACGTACACGTCGGGGAGGAAGTTCATCTCGATCTTGATCGTGCCGTCGCCCGAGCAGTTCTCGCAGCGCCCGCCCTTGACGTTGAACGAGAAGCGGCCTGGCTGGTAGCCGCGGACCTTCGCCTCTGGCGTCTCGGCGAACAGGGCGCGGATCCGGTCGAAGACCCCCGTGTACGTGGCCGGGTTCGACCGGGGCGTACGGCCGATCGGGGACTGGTCGACGTGGATGATCTTGTCGATCTCGTGGTAGCCGTCGATGTGGGTGTGCCGACCCGGCATCTGCTTCGAGTTGTAGATGCGCCGCGCCAGGGCTGCGTACAGGATCCCGTTCACCAGCGTCGACTTGCCAGAGCCGGACACGCCCGTCACCGAGATCAGCTGGCCGAGCGGGAACGACACCGTGACGTCCTGGAGGTTGTTCTCTCGCGCTCCGACGATCGTCACCGAGCGGCCCGTGAGCCCGCGCCGCGCACTCGGCAGCGGGATCGACCGGCGCCCGGAGAGGTACGCACCGGTGAGTGACTCCTTGCTCGCCAGCAGCTCGCTCACCGGCCCGGAGACGATGACCTCGCCGCCGTGTTCCCCCGCCCCAGGACCGATGTCGACGGCCCAGTCGGCGGAGCGGATCGTGTCCTCGTCGTGCTCGACCACGATGAGCGTGTTGCCGAGGTTCCTCAGCCGTACGAGGGTGTCGATGAGCCGGCGGTTGTCGCGCTGGTGGAGCCCGATCGACGGCTCGTCGAGCACGTACAGCACCCCGACCAGCCCCGACCCGATCTGCGTGGCGAGACGGATGCGCTGCGCCTCACCGCCGGACAACGTGCCGGCCGGCCGGGACAGGGACAGGTAGTCGAGACCGACGTCGAGGAGGAACCGCAGTCGCTCCTGAATCTCCTTGAGGACACGCTCGGCGATCTGGGCTTCGCGCGCGGTGAGCTCGAGCGTCTTGAGGAAGCTCGCGGCACCGTCGATCGACATCCCCGCGATGTCGGCGATGCTCTTGCCGCCGATGGTGACCGCCAGGGAGGTCGGCTTCAGTCGCCCCCCATGGCACGATGCGCACGGGATCTCACGCATGAACTCGGCGTACCGGTCCCGTGCCACGTCGCTCTCGGCCTCGGCATGACGACGCTTGATGTACGGGATGGCGCCCTCGTACTTCGCCGAGTAGGTCCGCACCCGGCCATAGCGGTTGCGGTGCTTGACGTAGACCGGCTCCCCGGCCCCCAGCATGACGAGGTTCTGGACCTGAGGCGTCAGGTCGCGGAACGGCGTGGACATCGAGAAGTGCTCAGTCTCCGCCAGCCCTGCGAGCAGGTTCTGGAAGTAGCCGGCGACCGTGGGCGACGACCACACGGAGACCGCGTTCTCCGCCAGGCTCATCGACGCGTCGGGGACGACCAGCTCCGGGTCGACCTCGAGCATCGTGCCAAGGCCCGAACAGACGGGACACGCACCCCAGGGGCCGTTGAACGAGAACTGACGCGGCTCGAGCTCCTCGATGGCGATGTCGTGGTTGTTGGGGCAGGCGAGCTTCTCCGAGTAGCGACGTTCCCGGGTCTGGCTTCCCTCCGGCTCGTCGACGAAGTCGACCGAGACCACGCCCTGGGCGAGCCGTAGCGCCGTCTCGACGGAGTCGGTGAGCCGCTGCTTGACGGTCGCCTTCACTGCGAGCCGGTCGATGATCACGTCGATCGAGTGCTTCTTCTGCTTGTCGAGCGTCGGCGGCTGCGTCAGCTGGTGCACCTCGCCGTCGACCCGCACGCGCGCGAAACCCTCGGTGGCGAGCTCGGTGAAGAGCTCGTGGTACTCGCCCTTCCGTCCGCGGATGATCGGCGCCACCACCTGGAACCGCGTGCCCTCCGGCAGCGCGAGCAGCCTGTCGACGATCTGCTGGGGCGTCTGCCGACTGACGGGCTCGCCGCACTGCGGGCAGTGCGGTCGGCCGGCTCGGGCGAACAGGAGCCGGAGGTAGTCGTACACCTCGGTGATCGTGCCCACCGTCGATCGAGGGTTGCGCGAGGTCGACTTCTGGTCGATCGACACGGCTGGCGAGAGTCCTTCGATGAAGTCGACGGCCGGCTTGTCCATCTGGCCGATGAACTGGCGTGCGTAGGCGGACAGCGACTCCACGTACCGTCGCTGACCCTCGGCGAAGATCGTGTCGAACGCGAGCGACGACTTGCCGGAACCGGACAGACCCGTGAACACGATGAGGGCGTCGCGAGGCAGATCGAGCGACACATTCTTGAGGTTGTGCTCCCGAGCACCTCTGACAACGAGTCTGTCCATCACGCCGGACATCGTACGGGGGCCCACTGACAATTCACGTCCGCCGATCTCGACCCGATACCCCCACGCATTGACCGGGGGCCTTAGGTTGGTCGTCATGATCGTTCCCAACGCCGACCTCGCCGAGGTCAGGCGACTCAAGATGGCCGCCACCCAGCGGCTGCTAGGGGACACGATTGCGATCTCGGACATCGACTGGCTCGGTCCCACCTTGCTGCCGGGATGGACGCGGGCCCACGTTGCCACCCATCTGGCGCGCAACGCCGATGTGCTGCGCCGATACCTCACACGCCTCGCCGCACGACCCGAGCTCGAGCGCGATGACATGGTCCAAGACCTTGAGGCCGGCTCTCGCCGCTCTCCTCTGGAGCTCCAGATCGACCTTGACACCTCCTCGGGTCTGCTCAACGACGCGTTCGACCAGCTGACGGCCGAGAAGTGGGCGACGCCGCTGCGCGGGAGCCTCGACGGCCTCACCGCTGCGGATCTTCCGATGATGCGCCTCAACGAGGTGGTTCTTCATCACGTGGATCTCGACTGCGGCTTCGTCTTCGGCGACATCGACCCGAAGACCGCCGCGTGGCTCCTCGCGTGGAACCTCTATCGGAGGGTCGACCTCGTCACCGGCCCGGGGATCGCGCTGCAGACCAGCAGCGGTGACGTCCTCCGCGCCGGTTCCGGACCAGGAGTGTCCGAGGTCTCGGGCAGCGACGCCAACCTGCTCGGCTGGCTGACGGGCAGGCTCCCTCGTACAGCCGTGGCCGGCGCCGAGCACGTGAGCATCGGCCCGGTCCGCTGAATCAGGCGTCCGTCGCCGACCGCCGCGAGGCGATGATGCTGGCGACGGTCGTCACGAGGAGAGTCCCGACGATCACGCCCAGCGAGACACCGAGCGAGATCTCCCCGTCGAAGCCCAGCCGCGCGTCGAAGTGGTACTCGTGCATCGCGTGGAGGACGAGCTTCACCCCGATGAAGGCCAGGACCACGGACAGGCCGAGCGAGAGGAACACCAGCTTCTTCAGCAGGTTGCCGAGCAGGAAGTAGAGCTGACGCAACCCCATGAGCGCGAAGATGTTCGCCGTGAGGACGAGGTACGGCTCGCTCGTGAGCCCGTAGATCGCCGGGATCGAGTCGAGGGCGAACAGCAGGTCGGCAGTGCCCAGCGCGACGATCACCATGAACAGCGGCGTCCACGCCCGGCGCCCGTTCTCGTGCACCCTCAGCTTCGTGCCGTGGAAGTTCTCGGTGAACGCGAACCGCCGCTTCACCCAGCGGGTCGCCAGGTTGTCGGTGGCCTCCTCCTCGGTGTCCTTCTCGAAGAAGTCCTTCGCCAGGTCGAACGCCGTGTAGATGAGGAAGGCACCGAACACGAAGAACATCCCGGAGAAGAGCTGAATCAGCCCGGCGCCGAGAGCGATGAAGACGCCTCGGAACACGAGCGCGAGGATGATCCCGACCAGCAGCGCATACTGCTGTAGGTGGCGCGGCACCTTCAGCTTGCCCATGATGATGAGGAAGATGAACAGGTTGTCGACCGACAGCGAGTACTCAGTCAGCCAGCCGGCGAGGAACTGCCCCCCGTACTCGGGGCTCATCTGCCAGGCGACTCCCGCACCGAACAGCAGCGCAGCCCCGACGTAGATCCCGATCAGGATCGCGTTCTCACGTGTCGTGGGCTCGTGGGGACGCCGCCCGACGACGAAGACGTCGAGCGCCAGGACTGCCAGCAACACCACGATGGTGAGCGTCCAGGCGAGCGGAGTCACTTGCATCCAAGGAGACCTTTCAGGGCGTACCGGATCGGCTTCGGGAGGTCTCGTCCATCGGAAGAACCCGACCGGGCCGCCGACCGCTGGTGCGGTGTGCTGACGACGTTCCCGCTGTGGGAGTACTCCCCTCCTTGAGCACGCTCAGTCTAATAGCGGGCCACCGTCAGCGCGTTGCCTCCAGCATCTGGCGGAGCTCCTTCTTCAGGTCGGAGATCTCGTCGCGTAGGCGAGCCGCCGTCTCGAACTGAAGCTCCGCCGCTGCACCGTGCATCTGGTCGGTGAGCTCGGCGACCAGATCCGCGAGCTCGCCCGCCGGCAGGCCCTTCAGGTCGCGCTTCGCCGCACGCTCCGACAATGACGGGACAGGAGCCCGTCGTTGGCCGCCGCGGCCCGAGCTGCGCGCCAGCAGACCCTCGGTGTCGGCATCCTCTCGGGCCAGCATGTCAGTGATGTCGGCGATCTTCTTCCGCAACGGCTGGGGGTCGACGCCATGAGCCTCGTTGTAGGCGACCTGCTTCTCCCGCCGCCGGTTCGTCTCGTCGATGGCCAGCTGCATCGACGGTGTGATGGCATCCGCGTACATGTGGACCTGTCCGTCCACGTTCCGCGCCGCGCGCCCGATGGTCTGGATGAGGCTCCGACCGCTGCGGAGGAAGCCCTCCTTGTCGGCGTCGAGGATCGCCACCAGGGACACCTCGGGAAGGTCGAGACCCTCGCGGAGCAGGTTGATGCCCACCAGCACGTCGTACTCCCCCAGCCTCAGTTCTCGCAGCAGCTCGATCCGGCGGAGCGTGTCGACCTCGGAGTGCAGGTATCGAGTGCGCACCCCGTTGCCCAGCAGGTAGTCGGTGAGATCCTCGGCCATCTTCTTGGTCAGCGTGGTGACCAGGACCCGCTCATTACGCTCGGCGCGCACCCGGATCTCGCTCATGAGGTCGTCGATCTGGCCCTTGGTCGGCTTCAGGACGATCTCCGGGTCGACGAGACCCGTCGGCCGGATGAGCTGCTCCACGTAGCCCTCCGACTTGGCGAGCTCGTACGGCCCCGGCGTGGCAGACAGGTAGACGGTCTGCCCGATCCGTTCGACGAACTCCTCCCACCGCAGGGGTCGGTTGTCCATCGCGCTCGGGAGCCGGAAGCCGTGCTCGACGAGCATCCGCTTGCGCGACATGTCACCCTCGTACATCCCGCCGATCTGCGGCACCGTCACGTGAGACTCGTCGATGACCAGCAGGAAGTCTTCGGGGAAGTAGTCGAGCAGACAGTTCGGCGCGCTGCCGGCCGTTCGGCCGTCGATGTGGCGCGAGTAGTTCTCGATGCCCGAGCAGCTGCCGATCTGGCGCATCATCTCGATGTCGTACGTGGTCCGCATCCGCAGCCGCTGCGCCTCGAGCAGCCTGGAATCGGCCTCCAGCTCCGCCAGCCGCTCGCCGAGCTCGGTTTCGATCGTCCCGATCGCCCGTTCCATGCGCTGCGCGCCGGCCGAGTAGTGGGTCGCCGGGAACACGAGCAGCTCCTGGTCGGTCGACTCCACGTCTCCGGTCACCGGGTGAAGCGTCGAAAGAGCCTCGATCTCGTCACCGAAGAACTCGATCCGCCACGCGAGCTCTTCGTACATGGGGAAGACCTCGACCGTGTCACCACGGACGCGGAACGTGCCACGGGTGCCGGCCACGTCGTTGCGTACGTACTGGATGTCGACGAGCTGACGCAGCAACGCGTCTCGACCGTGCTCCTCGCCGACGCGAAGCCGTACGGCCGTCTCCACGTACTCCTGGGGGGTGCCGAGTCCGTAGATCGCCGACACGCTCGCCACGACGATCACGTCCCGCCGCGTGAGAAGTGAGTACGTGGCCTTGTGGCGCAACCGCTCGACCTCTTCGTTGAGCGAGGAGTCCTTCTCGATGTAGGTGTCCGTCTGCGGGATGTAGGCCTCGGGCTGGTAGTAGTCGTAGTAGGAGACGAAGTACTCCACCGCGTTGTCGGGGAAGAACCCCCGCAGCTCGTTCGCGAACTGGGCGGCCAGCGTCTTGTTGGGCTGCATCACGAGCATCGGACGCTGGAGGCGCTCCGCCAACCACGCGATGGTGGCCGTCTTTCCCGTGCCTGTCGCGCCGAGGAGGACGACGTCGTTCTCGCCGCCTCGAATCCGGCGCTCGAGCTCGTCGATGGCCGCAGGCTGATCGCCGCCGGGTTCGAAGTCGGCGTGGACGTGGAAGGGTGCCACCCGTCGCTGGACCTGATCTGCTGGACGCATAGACGTGAGGTTACGTGGTGCCACCGACAGTTTTCGCGTCGTGCTGGGGGACGGTCACGCCGCCCCCCAGCACACGGATCACTTCACCTGTGACTGCAGCAGCGAGGTGGTCATATCCGTGAACGGCTGCTTCAGGCCGGCGGTGCTCTTCGACGCGTCGTAGATGAGCACGCCGAGGAACGTGACGCCGTCGGCCTGACGCACCGACCCGATCGTCTCAACGCCCAGCTGCTCGGACCCGCTCGACGAGGCGAACGTACCCTTCATGCCGCCCTCCGCCACCGACAGCGACGGGTCGATGTCCACTGCGTCCGTGGTCGACTTGGTGAGGTTCGTGAGCTTCTGCGCCAGGCTCGACTGGTACGTGTCCACGATCGCCGTACCCGTCGTCCCCGCGGCGATGCCCGACACGGCGATGGCGTAGTAGTACGCGGTCCCGTTGGTCAGCACGACAGTGTCCGAGCTCTGATCGCTGACGGTCCAGCCGGCTGCCGGCGTCACTGCGAGGCCGTTCGGCAACGAGATCGCACCACCCGACGCCGTGGTCGCGGAGGTGGTCGCAGCCTTGGTCGCCGTGGTTGTCGGCGACTTCGTGGGCGTCGTGGCCGTGGAGGTTGAGTTGGGCGCGGGCGTGGTCTGTACGACGGTCGGGCTGACGGTGCCGCCCTTGTTGCCGGCCAGCGCGATGGCGCCACCGACGAGGCCCAGGACCACGAGGACGACGACCACGATGATGAGGACCTTCGTCTGGCTGCCGGCGCGCGGTGCGGGCGCACCGGGCATGCCCTGTCCGTACGGCCCCGGCCGATAGCCAACAGGTTGCGGACCCTGCGGGTACGGACCTGCGTATCCCTGAGGTGCTCCGTACGGCTGCTGCCCGTACGCCTGAGGCTGCCCGTAACCCTGGGGCTGCTGCCCGAAGCCCTGGGGCTGCGGTCCATAGCCCGGCGGCGGGGGCGGGACAGGTGCTCCCTGGTACGGCTGCTGAGGCGGGTAACCGCCGCCCTGAGGGTTCTGGGGGCCCCACGTTCCCTGGCTCATAACTGACCCTCCTCGTCCGCGACGTCGACGCTGGGGGCCGAGTCATCCGGTGCATCCAGCGGAGGCGCCTTCGGACGTCGCCGGCGCCGTGCGGGCTTCGGAGACGGGGACGCTTCGGCGGCGGACGGCTCTGTCGAAGGCGCCTCAGCCACGGACTCGCCCACCGACGACACCTCCGCCACCGGCACATCCACCGACGACACCTCCGCCACCAGCACATCCACCGACGACACCTCCGCCACCAGCACGTCCACCGACGACACCTCCGCCACCAGCACGTCCACCGATGACACCTCCGCCACCGACACCTCAGCCACGGAGTCGTCAGCTGCGGCTGCTCCGACCGGCACGAGGACCGGGTCGGAGCTGTGCAGGTGCGAGGAGGCGAGGACCGACGTGCCGCAGTTGCCGCAGAAGGCGGCGACGGGCAGCAGCGGCATCTCGCACCGGCTGCAGAACGCCAGCACGCCGTCGGGACCGACGCCCGCGTTGCGTGCCTGGGACTCCAGCGCCGCCTCGAGCAGGCCCTTGTGGAGGACGGTGCGGACACGGACGAGGAGTACGCCGAGCAGCACCAGCCCGTACAGGATGCTGAGCACGGTGCCGACGACGGGGTTCGGGACGTAGCTCAGCAGGTACGTGCCGCCGAAGTAGAGCACGGAGGCCAGCACGGCCTCGCCGAACCCCCGGAAGTACCTGTTGGTGAAGCCGTCGTAGCCCTCGCCGAGACCGGAGAACTCCGCGCACGCGATGCCGGTCGCGGTGCCGATCACCAGCGGCTTGATGAATCCCTCGAGCACCAGCAGGGCGAGCCAGGATCCCCCGTCGTTGCCCGACGAGAACCCTCCGGTGATCAGCGCCCAGTGCTTGACCAGCGTGTCGCCGGTCGCGTACGCCACGCCGGAGATGACGCCGAACGTGAGGCCGTCCATGAGGTCGTCGAACTTCGGCCGGCTCGCCAGGAAGATCGGGCCCGCCTCGCGGATGATCTCACCGACGACCGGTGCCAGGACGCCGGCGATGAGGAAGCCCAGAACCGTGGGGCCGCCGACACCGGCGGTGATCTGTATGACGGGGCTGTGGCCGCTCATGGCGACCCAGATCAGCGTCCAGCCGATCGACAGTGCGAGCGTGAGCGCGAACGCGGCGCCCGTGACCGTGACGGGTTCGTCCTCCCAGAGGTTCACGTCGTAGAGGTAGACGATGTAGACCACCGGCACGGCGAAGGCCGCGATCATCACGGCGATCGGTATGGCACCCAGGATCGCGGTCAGGGCGACCAAGGCCAGCGTGACCTCCAGCGCCAGACGGTACGTGTTCGGGCGCCCGCTGACCCCGCGCGGCATGATCGTCGACACGAGCGCGAACGACGCCACCGCCTCGTCCGGCTTGAGAGCGAACGACGCCTTGCGACCCCCGTCTTCACCGACGAGATCGGTGCCACAGACATGGCAGAAATGCGCCACCTCAGGCAGTGAGGTGTTGCAGCGCGGACACTCCACGTCAGTCCCTTTCGCTTGTCCCCTGCGGGTCGTTCATGGCCCATGCACAGACTGGCGTATCAAGGGGTCTTGCGGAAGTCGTCCCGTGCCCGGTCAGACAGGCTATTCGTCCTCGGGACTGGGATCGCGGTGGAACGCCAGGAGGCGTTGCCAGAGCCGATCGACCTGATGATCGAGCTCGTCGGGGGTTCCTGTGTTGTCGATGACGACGTCCGCCGCGGCGAGCCGGGTCTCGCGGGTCGCCTGAGCGGCGATCCGGGCTTTGGCGGATGCGTCGTCGAGGGCATCGCGAGCACGGATCCGAGCGAGCTGGGTCGAGGAGTCCGCGTCCACCACGACGACGAGGTCGAAGCGGTCGGTCTGACCCGTCTCGACGAGCAGGGGGATGACGTGGACCACGACCGAACCGGGGGCGGCGGCAGACTCCAGCTCCGCGGCGCGGCGCCGTACAGCCGGGTGGATCAGTGCCTCCAGGTCCTGCCGGGCGACCGGGTCGGCGAAGACGATACGCCCGAGCGCCGCGCGGTCGAGTGAGCTGTCATCGGCGAGGATGCCCGGGCCGAACCGCCTGGCCACCTCAGCCAGCAACGGGGCGCCCGCGGCGACGACGTCGCGTGCGAGTACGTCCGCGTCGATGATCACCGCGCCACGGTCCGCGAGGAGCGTCGCGACGCTGCTCTTGCCCGAGGCGATGCCGCCCGTCAGTCCGACAACCACAGACGGGCCCCCGCTGGTGCGAGGGCCCGTCTGTGACATGTACGTGCTCAGCTGTTGCCGCCGGTGAGCTTCTCGCGAAGCGCCTGCAGCGCCTCGTCGGAAGCCAGCGAACCTTCAGCGGGCTCGGCAGAACCCGACGCGTACGTCGTGCCGGTGTTCACTTCGACAGCAGCGTTGGTCTCGGCCTGCTCGGCCTCCTCCGCCTGCTTCTTGTGAGCCTCCCAGCGAGAGTGGGCCTCTGCGTACTGCAGCTCCCATGCA
>Ga0182021_10000664_pt1 | contig 37755 bp, 24 predicted proteins | sample 612E3MmetaG_FD_120493 | JGI IMG/M metagenome (GOLD analysis project Ga0182021, IMG submission 120493) | Permafrost microbial communities from Stordalen Mire, Sweden - 612E3M metaG (Illumina Assembly) | ecosystem: Environmental > Terrestrial > Soil > Wetlands > Permafrost | place: Sweden...
GGACCGTCATCAAAGAGGTGCCCGAGATGAGATCCGCAGCGGCCGCAGAGGACCTCCGTCCGGTTCATACCATATGACGTATCCGGGCGGTACAGAGCACTATTCTGTTTCACGGGCGCAAAGAAGCTCGGCCACCCGCACGAACTCGAGAATTTCGCGTCGGACCGGAATAGAGAGTTTCCGCAGACCGCGCAGTAGTACGTGCCGATCCCCTCATAATCCCAGTATTTTCCGGTGAACGCTTGCTCCGTTGCACCGGTACGCGCAACTGCGTAAACATCAGGAGGAAGGACTTTCTTCCAAACGGAATCCTGAACGTCTAACGCAGTCGTATCGGTCCGCGAGTAGTAAGGATTCATCGCTTTTCTCCCCGTCCGGTTCGGGCTCACTTCCCTAACGAGAGTTACCAATGCCAGCGCAATACAGAGCAGTTTCATAATCGAATTAACTCTAGTTCACGGGTGAAGGATACGAAATCTGGCTTCGAAATTCAAACCGATGAACGGCCGGTGATCGCTCGTGCAACAGATTTCGTGTTTGGCTATATTGGCAAAGATATATGGACACCAGAGAGAGAACCAACATGGTCCGCAGACGGGCAGTAATCCTGATTGCACTATCGCTTCTCCTTCAGCCGGGGAGGTCCCTCTCGGAGGGAAAAGAACAGGACATCAAATTGACTGTCTTCGCGGCCGCTTCGCTCAATGAGGCGTTCCAGGGAATCGCGAAGGTCTTTCACAGGGAAAATCCGAACATCACGGTGGAATTCAGCTTCGCAGGTTCACAGCAGCTAGTCCAACAGCTCAGCGAGGGAGCCCAGGCAGACGTATTTGCTTCCGCTGACTTGAAGCAGATGGATATCGCCGTCCACGCCGGAACGATCGACAGCACCACCGTACAGATATTCGCCCACAACGAGCTTGTCATGATTGTCCCGAAGACAGGGGCGGTGATTCAGAGCATTCGCGACCTGACCAATACCGGGATGAAGATCGTGCTTGCCGACAACGCTGTCCCTGCCGGCCGCTATTCACTCCAGTCTCTCGATCGCATCAGCAGCGATTCTGCATTTGGCCGTGAATTCAAGGAAAAGGTCCTCCGCAACGTCGTATCGTACGAAGAGAATGTGCGGGCTGTCCTGGCGAAAGTCGTACTGGGGGAAGCCGATGCGGGCATCGTATATGTCTCCGACATTGCAGGAGATCCGGCACGCGACCTTACGGCAATCGAGATTCCTGACGCCTGGAATATCATTGCTTCATATCCGATCGCAACGGTCAAGGGCTCACGGCACCATGTGGCTGCGGAACTGTTTTTGCGGTTCGTTCTGTCGAAAGACGGTCAATCTGTGCTCCGGCGATTCGGATTCCTGACGGGCGGTACATACGACTTATCAACAACGGGCCGGAACAAATGAAAGTTCGTCACCGGCCCTCTGTGCTCGAGTCTTCTCTTGGGGGAGTCTGATTGTTACTACCAACTCTCGTCTCCTCTAGGTGAAAATTATCTGTCCCCCGGACGGTTCATGGCTGGGAGAAACGGGGCCGTCTCTTATCTGAGAACTAGGAGTTTTTTCGTATTCGCGTATGATCCGGCGGTCAGCCTGTAGAAATACACCCCCGTTGCCAGTGCGGAAGCGTCGAACCGGATCTCATGAAAACCGGGATCCTGCTGGCTATTGACAAGGAGAGCAACCTGCTGGCCGAGAAGATTGAAAACAGCGAGAGTCACGCTCGAACGACGGGGTATGCTGTACCGAATAACCGTGGAAGGATTGAAGGGGTTGGGAAAGTTTTGTTCAAGCTTGAATTCGCCCGGAATGCCGGAATTCGCCGATGCGATTCCGGTTATCACGATCTGCGAGAGCGCGCGGCGCCATATACCGTGTCCGCTCGTCCCAGCGAAGAGGTTTGTCCCCGTGGCGATTAATGAATACACTTCGGTAACACGCGGCAGCGAATCGACCCTCGACCAGGAGATTCCCATGTCCGTACTGCGAAAGACCCCTCCCTCCGTCCCCGCAAAAACGTTCGATTCGACGGCTAGCAGGGCGTTAATTGTACTGGCTGTCAGACCGGAATCATCGGCCGTCCACGTTGTTCCGGCATTTGTTGAATAAAACATCCCTCCCTGCGATGTCCCGGCGAACAGAGTGTTTCCGACGGAAGCCAGGGAAAGGACGTTTATGTTGGAAAGGTTAGAATCTATTGGTACCCATGACGTGTCGCCCAAAGCGGAGAGATACACTCCCCCTCCGAATGTCGCCGTGCACATTCCTGCTCCGAACGGCACGATGGCATACACCGAAAGCCCGTTCAGGCGTGTGGGGTTCCACGTCTGACCGCTGTCGTATGATACAAAGACCCCGTTGGCGTAGGTTCCCCCGACAATGTCAGTCCCATAAGCCGCCAGAGAGATTACGTTCGTCAGGACTGTTGTGTAGGTGGGGGGGTTGGTTGTGTCGGCCGGGTTGGTCCTCCTTGCCGTGTCGGGCGCCCAGGTCTGACCGCCGTTCGGTGAAATAAACAGCCCTCCATCAAAAGTTCCGGCGTAGAGAAACGATCCGCTGGATAAGAGAGAGAAGACATCCGTGCTCGTCAATCCCGAATCCATCGCAGTCCATGTCGCGCCCTCATCCGTCGTTACGGAGACTCCCTCACCGAATGAGCCCGCGTAGAGACTCTGTCCGTTGATAGCAAACGCATAGGCGCCGCGGGGTCCGCCGAGGCTGACCCACTGAGCGTCCGCCGTGCACACGGCGACGAAAACACTGAGAGGAAAAAGGAGCGGCACAACCGCCTTCATGGACACTCCGGGGATGGAAGAGGGATCACCGGCCTGCGCCACCGTTTGCCGGATCGATGCGTGATTCGAAAAGAGGGGCATCCTCATCGCCCCGCCCCATCCGACTTCAGGAATGTCCCCCGCTCGAGATCTTCAAACGCTTGCCGGAGTTCCTGCTGCGTGTTCATGACAATCGGCCCATACCACGCGACAGGTTCCTCGATCGGCTTCCCTGAGACAAGGAGGAACCGTATCCCCTCATCCCCCGTCCGGACCGAAACCTCATCACCGCTGTCGAAGAGGACGAGCGATCGGTTGTCCGCCTCCGCGGGGGGAGCAGCGCCCGGCGAGCCGACGCCCTCCGTGGGGACGGCGAGAGGCCCGGAGGCGTTGCCGAATTTGCCGCCGCCCGCGAACACGTATGCGAACGCGTTGCTCGACATCGCCACGGGGAGCGTCTTCTTCCTCCCCGGGGGGATGGACACGTCCAGGTAAATCGGGTCGGCCGCGATCCCCTCCACGGGACCCTTCCGGCCCCAGAAGTTTCCGCATACAATCCGGACCCGGGTGCCGTCATCATCGGTGATCTCAGGGATATCGCCCGACTTCACTTCCTGGTACCGGGGCGCCGTCATCTTGAGAGCCGACGGAAGGTTGGCCCACAACTGAAAACCGTGCATCCTCCCCGCCCCATCACCCTTCGGCATCTCCTGGTGAATGATGCCGCTTCCCGCCGTCATCCACTGAACATCTCCCGACGTGATGGATCCCCTGTTGCCCATGCTGTCGCCGTGCTCAACGCTTCCCGCAAGCACGTATGTTATCGTCTCGATTCCGCGATGGGGATGCCAGGGAAACCCGGCCAGGTACTCTTCAGGGATGTCGTTGCGGAAATCATCGAGAAGAAGGAAGGGATCGAAGTCGGAGGTATTGCCGAATCCGAAAGCCCGGCGGAGGTGGACGCCCGCACCCTCAAGCGTGGGCTTTGCATGGATTACACTCTTGACAGGTCGCAGTGACATCGGCTGCCTCTGATATGGAGTTGGTTCCTGAGGATCGCCGGGACATACTCCCGTTCTCCCCTTTCCACACTCTAACGTCGCCGGGAGGGTCAGAAGTTTCCCGAAACCATGTTTCCGCCGGGGGATGCCATACGTTTCCCATCCCAGGCGCCGGAGTAGGTCCCCCTCCTGACGAATGAGCCGCGTCCGGGAGCTCCCAGCCAGCGAGGCCCGTCGACAACAAGCGCGCCGCGCGAGAAGACCCGTTCGGCGTTCCCCTTCACCGTAAACCCCTCGAACAGAGAGTAATCCACACGCATATGGTGGGTGCCGGCCGAAATCGTGTGCACAAACTCCGGATCCCAGATTACAAGATCCGCGTCGCTCCCTTCCATGATCGCACCCTTCCGGGGATACAGACCGAATAATTTCGCGGGAGCGGTCGAGACGAGCTCGACCCACCGGTTCAGAGAGATGCGTTTAAGGTTCACCCCGTAATGGAAGAGAAGCTGGAGCCGGTGTTCAACCCCCGGGCCGCCGTTGGGAATCTTCGCAAAGTTCTCTCGTCCCATTTCTTTCTGTCCTTTGAACAGGAACGGGCAGTGATCGGTTGACACCACCTGGAGCGCGTTGCTCTTCAGACCTTCCCAGAGCTTCTCCCTGTGCCATTTCTCCCTCAGCGGCGGGGTGAAGACGAATTTGGCCCCCTCGAAATCGGGCCTCTCCAGCTCTTCGACCGACAGGAGAAGGTACTGCGGACAGGTCTCCCCGAACGCCGGTATACCCCTGTCGCGAGCTTCCGATATTTTCTCCAGAGCGTCCGCCGACGTGACGTGGACGATGTAGACGGGAGCGCCGGCCATTTCGGCGAGCGCAATCGACCTGCCGACGGCTTCAGCCTCGGCGGAAGCCGGACGGGTGAGCGCGTGATAGACGGGAGCCTTCTTCCCTTCGGCCAGCGCCTTCCGGACAAGGAGGTCGATGACGCCGCCGTTCTCCGCGTGGATGCAGACAAGGGCGCCGTTGGCCCCGGTGCGACGCATCGCCCTGAGTATCGTGGCGTCGTCCACCATCAGGAGGTCCGGATAGGCCATGAAGAATTTGAAGCTTGTGACCCCCTCCCGGACCATCTCGTCCATGTCCTCGAGGTGCGCCTCCGGAAGGTCGGTGACGATCATGTGGAGCCCGTAGTCGACTGCCGCCTTTTCCCCTTTCTTCCACCACTCATCGAGCGCCTCCCGCATCCTGCGGCCTCTTGACTGGGTGGCGAAGTCGATGATACACGTCGTCCCGCCGAAGGCCGCTGCGCGCGTACCCGTTTCGAAGTCGTCGCTTGAAGTGATCGCGCCGTACGGCATGTCCATGTGGGTATGGACATCGATCCCGCCGGGTATGACGTATTTCCCCCGTGCGTCGAAGACAGCGTCGGCGGCCACCTGAAGGTCTGCTCCCACCCGGGCGATCTTCCCGCCATCGATATAGATGTCCGCCGTGTAGTCCTGATCCGCAGTGACAATCCGCCCTGACTTGATGAGCGTGGACATTCAGTCTCCCGGACAGTCCCTCGGTGTATTCAAACATGCCCGCACACGGTACATCAGGAATCTCACTTCTCGATTTCCCTGTCTGCGATCTCAAGCGCCGCATCGAGCGCGGCTATCCCGGCATCCACCTCTTCACGGGAGATGATCAGCGGGGGCGCGATCACGACATGACTGATCCAGGCCTGGACGAATACCCCCCTCGCCATCATGTCGGCGGCGACGCTGTCCACAACGAGCTTCCTGCCGTCGATTTTGTCCGCCGGGGTATTGAACGGCTGTCTGCTCTCCCGGTTCTTCACAAGGTCGACGGCCCAGAAGAGGCCGAGCCCCCGCACGTCCCCGACCGAGGGGTGGCGCACCATCAGGTCCCGGAGCCGGGAACCCATGTACGCGCCGGTGTCCCGGGCCCGCCCGACCAGGTTCAGCCGCTTCATCTCATCAATCGCCGCCACGGCCGGGGCAAGCGTGAGAGGGTGTGCCTCGTACGTATGGCCGTGGGAGAGATAGTGATCATCGAAGAACGATGCGATCTTCGCGGTCGTTGCGCAAAGCCCGAGCGGGACGTAAGCGGAGGTAATCCCCTTCGCCGTCGTCAGTATGTCCGGCGTGACGTTCCAGTGATCCACGGCGAACCACTCCCCCGTGCGCCCCCAGCCCGACATGACCTCGTCGGCGATCAGGAGCACGCCGTGCGCATCGCATATCTGCCTGAGGCGGGGCATGTACTCGTCCGGAGGCACAATTACCCCGTTCGTCCCGACGACGGGTTCCACAAGGACCGCCGCAACGTCACTTTCATTTTCGATCATGTGGCCGATGTACTCAACGCAGGCGATCCCGCATCCAGGGTAGGTGTGGAGGAGGGGACATTTGTAGCAGTGGACCTCGGGAGCGAATATCACCCCCGGGATTTTCCCCGCGGGCTCTGCCGCCCACCGGCGAGGATCGCCCGTGGCGGCAATCGAGCCCATCGTCGAGCCGTGGTACGACCTGTAGCGCGAGATGATCTTTGTTTTTCCCGTCACCATCCGGGCGATCTTGAACGCGGCCTCGTTGGCTTCGGTACCTGAGGTTGCAAAGAAGAACTTCTCAAGGCCGCGGGGAAGCACATCAAGGAGCCGGAGGCTCAGTTCCGCGCGGGCGCTTGTCGCAAACCCGGGGGCGACGTACGCGAGCTTGCCGGCCTGTTCTGCGATCGCCGCAACGACCGCGGGGTTGCCGTGCCCGAGCGTGACGCACATGAGCTGGGCGGAGAAATCAAGATATGTCCTCCCCTCGCTGTCCGTGAAGTGACAGTCCTTCGCCTCAACGATATGAAGCGGTTTCCAGCCACCCTGGTAACGCCATCCACAGTACGTGTACCGGGCGACAAGATCTGACACGGATCCGGATGAGCCTCTGTCGGCATTCATTTCGTTCTGCGGAGTAAGATGGACAACGGGGATGGCACACTGCAGGGGCAGCGCGGCGTCACCGGCTCAATTGAATATATCAGGAGCCGGCCTGAAGGTCAAGCATGTGAGAGGAAGAAGAAAAACATGGGGAAATCGGGGATCAACGCAGAGGCTTCATGCAGCGCACATTGTCCAACGAGCGCACGCATTTCACGCAGATCTAGTTCCCGTAGACGAAGGTGCGAACGTATGCCGCCACATACTGAATCTGGCTTCTGTCGATCGTCCATCCATAGGAGGGCATAAGCGGAGACTTGTTGACGCTGCGCCCTCCCCCGGTGATCGTCTGGATTATCTGACCGTCGCTCAGTGCCACCATATATGCCGAGTCGGAGAAATCCCTGGGCCGGGGATCCAGGTTGAACGCGTTGAATCCGTCCCCTTTCCCCTCCTTTCCGTGGCAAACGGCACAGTATTTTGCGTAGAGCACGCTCCCCTGTCGTTCCTCGTACGTGAGAATGTGACCGACGGGGGCCGCCTGAAGGACGATCGCCGCCGAATCCCCTCCTCTTGTGCTGTCCGCAGCTGAGAGGGATGCCGGATTCCTCTTCGCCGTGCAGCCGGCGAGAAGGAGAGGTACAAGGAGCGCGATGACGCGAGTGCGTGTCATACGTATATCCGGACGGTTGTGAGGTTCTATTTCAGACTGAGAAGAAACGCGGCCAGGGCGTCTGCCTCGGCGTCTGAGAGATTATTGTTGGGTTCGATCGTGCCGGGTTTCAGTCCCTGCGGGTTCTTCAGCCAGTGGAATATCCAGCCCGGGGTGAGCCGCACGGCGAGCTTGTCGAGCGGCGGACCGACATACCCTCCCTTTGCGCCGATCTGGTGGCACGACTGGCATCCGTACCGCTCGTAATAGAGACCCCGGCCGATTGCGGCCGCAGTCGGATCCGAGGGAACAGCATGTTCAAGCGTGTCGGCGATAAACGAGGTCTCCATATAGTCGACAAGCGTCTTGATTTCCCCGTCGGAGAGAAACAGGTTCGGCATCCGCTCCGTGAGAACGGGACGAAGAGAGTACGGAATTTTGAAGTAACCTTCGATCCACGTCCGCCGGGCCTGGCCCGCCTCGAGCGAAAGGTCAGTTGCGACAAGTCGGCCGCGCCCGTTCATGACGTGGCACCCGAGACAGGCCAGATCGTCAACAAGCTTCCCAAATTCCCCCTGAGGGGCGAATGCGCTCTGCGGGGTTGCCGGCACAATGAGATCGGGAGGGATTCTGTCGCCTGTGTTTCCAAGAAGCGCGACCGCAATCGCTTCGGCCTCATCCTCCCGGAACCCGAATTGGGGCATTTTCATCGATTCGCCGAAGACATGCGGCGTGAGAAGCTTCGTCTTCAGGTATGAGGGGAGCGTCTGCTCGATCCCCGAACGTCCGAAGTCGATTTCATAGAGCTTCTTTGCTCCGATTGCAGAAAGATCCGGACCCGTCTCTTCCGCGCGGGCCATTCCCGGAAGCCCGTGGCACCCCCCGCAGCTGTACTTTTTGAACAGGGCCCGCCCCTTCTCATAGAACCCGGGATCGGGGGTGTGGGGCGCGGGTTTCTCCATGTCATAGTCGACGAATTCGCTCTCCATGTATGCCACGACGCCCGCCAGTTCCTCCGGGCTGAACCTGTAGCGGGGCATAAGGACGCCCGGCTGAAGCCGCTTCGGCTGTTTGACGTAATTGTAGAGCCACTGCTCGCCGACTTTGCTCGCGATCTTCCCGAGCTCGGGGGCCACGTATCCCCCTTTCCCGTTTATCGGATGGCAGCTGATGCAGCGGGCTTCACGGAACTTCGTCGCCCCGAGCTCGACAAGCTTCGCCTTCTGCGCGTCACCGGGAGACGTCAGAGCCGCCGGAAGGGGGTCAAGGACTGCTTCCCGGGGGAACGTCCTGAACGAGAGGAGGAAATCCGCCAGCGTGCCCGCCTCTTCGTCGGAAAGGAGAAAATCCGGCATCTTTGTCGACGGGGCGTACGCTTTCGGGTGCTTCAGCCAGGCGACAAGCCACGTCCGGTTCACCTTTTCGCCGATGCCGTCGAGTGCCGGAATCCATTGTTTCTGATACGCCTCCAGCCTGTGACATCCTGCGCAGTTGGACTCGCGGATGAGCTTTCGCCCCAGGTTGAGGACCGGCGCCCCGGGCACGTCATTCTCTCTGTGGCACTTGGCGCATGACGCTTCCAAATAGGCACGGGGAAGTATCGGCCTGTCCCAGTACTTCACGTTGCCGACGGATTCCCGGTATTCCGTTGCAGCGCCCTGCCCTTCATGACAGAACGTGCAACCGAGATCGTCAACGTCATGGTAGATCCGCGGGTGGGTCCTGTACGGCTCCAGGGCCGCGTGCAGTGCAGGCTCCTTCACACCGAGGTGGCACGTCACGCACCTGTCCACACGGTCGAGTTTCTGGACCCAGACCTGGCGGATCCCGATGTCCACCGGTTTCACCCTCTGCGGGAGTCCGGCGACGAGGCTGTTGTACCCGGTCTGATATTTCTTCCACTCGCGCAGGTAGTCTTTCAGAGGAGAGACAGCCAGGACGACAAGAAAGAGAACGGCAACGATGGCAAATGTCGCTCGAAGGGGCTTCATCAGTAAATCTCCTTCCAGGGCCAGGTCCAGCTCCATTCAGGACCACGGAACAAGGTCCCGATCGCCGTGAGCACCACCACCACGATGACAAACCAGGTCATGATCCACCAGGAGAGGGGGCGCGAGCCGAGCCAGAGGAGGATTCTCCCCTGCCGCCTGACAAACGCCGGAGTCACCATGACCGCCGCGACGATAAGGGTGGGGATGAGCATCGCATAAACGTTGTACAGGAACAGGAGGACAGAGAGGATTCCCGCGACGGCACAAACGCCGATCAGGTTGCGCCGTCTGGAGGATTCCCACAAACCTTCGCGTTTGACATTGACGCGGAAGTACGGGATCACGATGAGGGCAATGACCGCCAGCGCCGGCAGGATCACCCCCGCGACGATCGGCGGGAAGTAATGGAGGAGTTCCTGAAGCCCGAGGAAATACCAGGGCGCTTTTGCCGGATTCGGCGTATGCTCCGGATTGGCGATCCATTCGAGCGGCGCGTTGAAGAAGAGCGAGAGGAGAGCGAGAACAATGACCATCGCCATGAACGCAATCGCCTCCCGCACCACAAGGTGGGGAACCGTCATGACAAGGTCCTCGTCTTCTTTCCTGACGCGCGCTGCGGTCCGTCCTTTGATGAATGCAACGCGCTTCGGAACCGCCCCGGCATCCGGATTTTTCTCCGCCCTGAAGTCAGCACTCATTGGTCCACCATCGTTTCAGTTCGACATGCGGTTCATTCCCGCCCCCGGCTACACGCCTCCGTCTTTCCGCACCCGCCAGAAGTGAATCCCCATCAGTACCATTGCCGCAACGGGAAGGACAAAGCAGTGCAGCACGTAAAACCGGACAAGAGCATTCTCGCCCACGATATTACCCCCGAGGAGAAGGAATGAAATCCTCTCTCCGAGCCCGAAGGGGACCGAACGGGCCATATTTGTCCCCACGGAAATCCCCCAGTATGCGAGCTGATCCCAGGGAAGAAGATATCCCGTGTAGCTCAGGAGCACGGTGAACACAAAGAGGACAACGCCGATGACCCAGTTGAACTCCTTCGGGGGACGGTATGAACCCGTATAGAAGACGCGGAGCATGTGGAGAAAGACCATTGCCACCATCGCATGCGCAGCCCAGCGGTGCATGTTGCGGAGGAACTGCCCCGAGGACACCACGAACTGAAGGTCTTTCATATCCCCGTACGCCTGCTGAACGGAGGGGCGGTAGTACAGCATCAGAAGCGCCCCTGACGCCACCAGGACGATGAACAGACCCGCCGAAAGACCTCCCAGACCCCAGGTGTATGTGAATTTCAATGACCGCCTCCGCACCTTCGCCGGATGCACGTGGAGGAAGAAGTTGTAAAAGACCGCCTCGGCGCGGGTCCGGTTTGACAGAGGCAGGCCGTGGCGGAATACGGATCGCCATGCCTGCGACCGGGTGATTGCACGGAATGTTTCCCTCACGACTCCTCCTTCAACGGAATTGTTCATCAGACCTTCAGCGTTGCCTCGTCGCCGACGACGAGCGACTTGTCGATGACGATCTGGCCATGGTCATCCAGGCTCATCGCGTAGCGCGGGAGCGGGCGGGGGGCCGGACCGGCGATCACATTCCCCTCCCTGTCGAACTTGCTGCCATGGCAGGGGCACGCCACAATCCCCTCGTCCGCTTTCCAGTTTGCAATGCACCCCAGGTGCGTGCAGGTCGCCGAGAGCGCATAGAAATACCCTTCTCTCGCGCGGACGATGAACACCTTCTGCTCCTTGTCGAGCGTCACGCTCCCCGGCGGATATGACTCCGGCATCCCCGCCTTGAACTTCGTCGGGGGCTCTTTGACGACGTTCGGAGAAAGATACTCCGTTGTGAGGACGCCGCTTCCCACGGCTGCGACGCCGATCGCACCGGCGCCTATAAGTTCCAGGAAATGTCTCCGCGTGAATCCGCCCGGCGGGCGCTTCTCCCGGGCCGGGATCCGTTCGTCTGACTGGGGCATAACCGTCTTCTCCCTCCGTACGTTCAACCGATTGCCATTGGTTCGGAAGCCGAATACGCTTCCATCGTAATACAGGCCACGGGACAGCGCATGGCACACAACCCGCAGCGGATGCAACGGTCCTCGTCCTTGATCATCACTGCGCCGGTCTGCGTCCCCGACGCGCCGGCGATCGCAATACCGTATGTCACGCTCATTTCAGACTCCAGCGGGGCTTCGGCACCCACCCGTTCCGACGACACGAGCTCGATGCAGCTCTCGGGGCAAATGTCGCTGCACATGCCGCACAGTATGCACTCACTCCCCGTCTCCTCTCCCCCCTCATTGAATACCGTATTCTCCCAGCAGTGAAGACAGCGCGACGCTTCTCTGCGTGCCTCCTCTTCCCCGTACCCGAGCTCGATCTGGGAGACGCCCACACGGCGTTCGATGGGGAGAAAGGGGACGGGGACGCGGTGCAGTTGTTCATACCCCCAGGGCCGGCTGTATGCTTTCGTGTTCGAGACAACGATCTCAATCTCGCGTTCATGGAAGGTCACTTCGACACCGGCGCCCGCTCCTCCCCCCAGAAATGCATGTATGGACTGCGCAGCCTTCTTCCCGTTCGCCACGGCATCAATCGCATTGCGGGGTCCGAACGAGACGTCCCCTCCGGCGTAGATCCCCGCGGCGGTTGTGGCAAGCGTCCCCGGGTCGACCTGAATTGTGCCCCGCGGCGTCAGCGCGATGCCGTCTTCCGGACGCACCCATGAAAGATCCGACGACTGGCCGATTGCCATGATGACGGTGTCCGCATCCATCACTTCCGCGGATCCGGGTGCGAATTGCGGGTTGAACCGGCCGGAGGAGTCGAACACGGATGTGCACGCGACAGTCTCGAGGCCCGTAACCTTTCCTCCACTCCCCAGTATCCTGTGCGGCCCCCTGCGCGTGTGAATCTGTATATGTTCTTCCCTTGCATCGTGAATCTCCTCTCCGGAGGCAGGCATTTCCGCGATATCCTCGAGGCATACCAGGTGGACCTCCGTCGCGCCGAAACGTATCGCGGAACGCGCCACATCGAGCGCCTCCGCCACACCCGTCACAGGCCCGACGTCCTCCCGTTCCTGTCGTGCGGCAGTCCGTGCGACATCGATTGCGACGTTCCCGCCGCCGATCACGATGACCTTCCTTCCGAGCTCGACGCGGTAGCCGAGGTTCATGTTCAGAAGGAAGTCCACCGCACGGAGCACCCCGTCGAGTTCCACCCCATCGATCCTCAGGTCGCGGCTCCTGTGTGCGCCGATGGCAACGAAGACTGCGCTGAATCCCTGGCTCTTCAAATCCGTCAGTGTGAAGTCGCGTCCGACAGCGGCATTCACCCGGAGCTCAACGCCCAGGCTGAGAATCGCATTGATCTCCAGCCGTATGAGCTCCCTGGGAAGGCGGTACTCGGGGATGCCGAGACGCAGCATCCCTCCCGCAACCGGCTGGGCCTCAAAGACCGTCACGTCATAGCCGAGGAGCGCCAGATCGTGCGCACACGAGAGCCCGGCGGGGCCGGCGCCGACAACCGCGACCCGGACGCCGTTTTTCCGCACCGATTTACCGAATACTTCTCTCAGCCGCTCAAGGTCCACCATGCTCTCGACGCCAAACCGCTCGCAGACAAACCGCTTCAGCGCGCGGATCGCGATCGGTTCGTCAAGTTTTCCCCTCCTGCATGCGGTTTCGCACGGGGCGGCGCAAACCCGCCCGCATATCGAGGCGAAGGGATTCGGCCTCCGCGCAACATGATAGGCTTCGCGGAACCGCCCTTCCTCAATGAGCGCCACGTAGCGGCCCGCTTCGGTATGCACGGGACACCCCCCCATGCAGGGGAAGTTGGCATCAAGCCACGCGGAGTCGACGAACCTGATCTGCTCGGCCATGGATCACCCGATCGGCATTACCTGTGAATATCAAAATCCGCGGTCACGTTCTGCTTCTCCGGGACATCGACGACAACGTCCTGGCCTTTGAGCCGTTCGTGCCAGATCTTCAGCGTGTACTTCCCCGGTGGGACGTCTTTTATCACATAATTTCCGTCCTTCGTACTCACGGCAAAATAAGGGTTGTCAAGAACGACGACGTACCCTTCCATCTCCGGGTGCACGTTGCACAGAAGCGTTACCGTGCATCCCGCGTCTTTGAATGTATAGGACTTCGTCTGTCCCTTCGGCCAGGATCCGAGGTTAAATTTCTCGGCGCACTTGTCTGGCGAGAAGACGTTATGCAGCACATCGTCGCTGTTCAGGAAGTCCACCGTCGTCCCGGCGAGAACCGGCAACACGTGCGGGATAAACGTCATGTTCTTCTGGTCCATCCGGAGATGATCTTTCGGAGCGGGGAAGGTCTTCCCCGGGACTTTTTCGATATAGATGACCGCGTCGCCGCCGTTTTTCGCCCCCTTCGCCTTTACGGTTCCGGTGATCCCTCCGGCCGTCACCGTGTACGCCGGGAGAAATATGATGAGCAGGACCGCAAGAATGCCCGAGATGATTTTCATGTGTGTGCTCCGTTGTTTGTTATTGTTGTGCATTGACGTACGTGAGGCGGCCGGCCTGCGGCACGCTTCAAATCCCAAGCGCGAGTGCAAGACTAACCGTACCGGGCTGGAGGCTTACCGACGGCAACGCTCCGCCGGTATAACTGACGGCACCCTTCCCCGCGAAACTCGCGCGGAGGGTTGCTTTTACATTAGGGCGTATCAAGAACACGACGCCCGGAACGATCTGCTGCTCGCTGTAGGAGACCACCGCAAGGCCGGCGCCGCCGATGTCGGGAGTCTGACTGCTCCATGACTCATAGCGGATCCCGGGGAGAAGCCACGGGAACACAACATAATCGAGCTCGGCGAACCACACGGTTGTGTTTGCGGAAAGACCCGTTGCAACGAGCCCGAAGTCGGCGGCCGCCGAATCATTCACTATAAACGGCTGACCGTCGTGCCGGACGCCGAGCCCGCCGAAGAGGTTGAACCTGTCGTAGTAAGCGTTGAAATCCCCTCCGATCATCGTGAACTTATTGTCAGCGGCCATGGACGCCGGACCGAGTGAGGCACTTCCCGCGTAGGCGAACGCCCCGATCGTCAGCGAGTTGTCGATAAACGGCTGGGAGTTGTTGGGGGCGGCTCCCGGTTCGACAACCCCGCTCGGCGGGAGCCCGCCGAACTTGTACGCAACGTGGCCGTAGTAATCCTTGTCGGCGTGGGGATTCCCGAATGACTCGACGATGCCCGCACTCCATGTGAAACGCCCGTTGATTATTCCGTTGAGCTCGATCCCCTTCTGTGTCTCTTCGATCGTCCACCCCATGTCGTTGCTGAAAGGGCGCGTCGTGAGCCAGTATCCTTCAAGCCATGCCCGATGCGTCGAGAACGAGAAGAGCCCCGGCTCGAAGACGCCGACGCGCATGTTGAGCGCGTATGTATCTCCCACGAGATTGCTGAAAATGATGAATATCCTGTTCAGCTCCGCCGTGCCGTCGCTGTTCAATATGAAATGTCCCCAGAACGAGACGTCCTCGCCGGCCGTTCCCGCCGCAACAGCCTCGATGCTGCTCCCCAGTCCTCCGAACGTGAACCGCGGGTCGACCTTCGGATTGTAGTCCGCCTCACCGTTCAGGAAAAGAGAGACCGGGGAACTCCCCGGAATGCTCCCGGGCCAGACGGCGTCGGGGAACGCCTTCTTGTTCCCCTCCGAGCCCAGAGAAACCGGCTCCTCTTTGATGAAATCAGGATCAGTTCCCGCCGGGAACTGGTACCCGTTCCTCCGGAACGCGTCGCCGAATGCGTTGAGCTTGGGAAACCCGGTGTGGCATGTCATGCAGCTCGTCTTGTATTTCCGGGCGAACGCGGGTGTTGCGGCCGTCCTGTCGCAGGAGAGGAGAAGAAGCACGAACGCAACGGCGATTCCGATCGCAGCACGATTCATGGTTGAACCCTTCCGGTGTGTGATTGTACTGGTGCGCAATTTCTATGACTTCTCATACCGGTCTTCCGGCTCCGTGGAACGAGCCGCGAAGGCATTTCCTCACCGCAAGGCGCAGCGCATCCAGTTCCAGCGGTTTGAGGAAGTAAAAGTCGGCTCCCGCACTCCGCGCCTCCTCCTCACTCACCAGATTGGGATACCCCGTGATAATGATGAGGGGGACGTGCGGACGGACCACCCTGATTCTCCTGCAGAGCGCGAGCCCCTGTGCCCGCTCCACCCTGAGGTCGGCGATCACGAGATTCACAGCGGTCCCGGCGAGCGTCCGGAATGCTTCTTCCGGATCCGACGAGGAGAGCATCGCACAGTGTTCCCGTCGAAAAAAGTCTTGAAACGCAGAGAGGATGTTTTCATCGTCGTCGAGGACGAGCGCTCTGGGCTGATGCGTCATGTGCGCCTCGCTGAATGCACCGATGAGTGCAACAGGCGTGCCAGGACCGCCGCCGGGCGCAATGGGGCGGTCACTGCAAATTCAGGGGGTGGAAGACGCGCGGACGAACGGAAAGCGGCCGTGGTGCCAACCGGAGATTGGCGGTTCCGCCAATCTCCGGTTGGCACCACGGAGAGAACCCGGACGCAAGTGCGGCAGGCGGATAAGCGACTACCTGCGGAATGAACGGGAGGCGATTTTATGCTTCTTCATCAGACGCTGAAAATTCTGCCGGGTCATTCGCGAGGCCGAGGCGGCCTCCGTCACGTTTCCGTGACACGCCTCAAGCTGCTCGGAGAGGAACTGGCGTTCGAAGAGGTCAAGCACATGATCGCGCGATTTACTGAACACCCGGCTGATCACGGGGAGCTTCACTCCGTGCGCCGCCGGCTGTGTTGTGAGATCGCCGAAAGCATCAGGAAGAACGATCTCTCCTTTGGAAAGCATCACGGAACGCTCGACAAGGTTTTCCAGCTCCCGGACATTACCCGGATACTCATAGCCGTTCAGAATGGCGATCGCTTCCCCGGAAAAGCCCTTCACATTCTTTTTCAGCTGCTCGTTGTATTTCTGGAGGAAATATGACGCCAGCAGGTGGATGTCCTCCTTCCGATCCCTGAGAGGCGGGAGCTGGATAGTGACGACGTTCAGCCGGAAAAAAAGATCTTCCCGGAATGTCTTCCGTTTGACTTCGGCGGCCAGATCCTGATTTGTCGCGGCAATGAAACGGGCTTCCACACGGTGCGTCTCGTTTCCCCCCACCCGTTCGAATTCCCGCTCTTGAAGCACGCGGAGGAGCTTCTGCTGGAGCGTGAGGCTCAGGATGCCTATTTCATCGAGGAATATTGTCCCGCGCGAGGCGACGTCGAATTTTCCCAGCTTGCGCTCAGCCGCCCCCGTGAACGCGCCCTTTTCATAGCCGAAAAGCTCGGATTCCAGGAGCGATTCCGGAAGCGCGGTGCAGTTGATCGCGACGAAAGGCCCGTCCGCGTTCGGTCCGTTGGCGTGAATGGCGCGCGCCACAAGTTCCTTCCCCGTCCCGCTCTCGCCGAGAATCAGCACCGACGTGTGATTGGGCGTCGTCGAGATCGAGCCGATGAGTTTGTACACATCGTGCATCCGGGGTGTCCGTCCCACGATGTCGTACCTGTTCATGATCTGCGCCTGAAAGCTCACCGGCTCCCCCGCCGGGACGGCGTGGGTTTTCATGCTTGCAAGCGCCCTGCGGACCACATCGCGCAAGGCCATGACGTCAAGCGGCTTTGTCATGTACTCGAACGCGCCGTACTGCATCGCTTTGATCGCAGTCTGCATCGTTCCGAATCCGGTGACGAGGACGACGGGAAGGGCCGGCGCCTGCGATTTTATCCTCCGGAGCGTCTCGAGACCGTCGAGCCGCGGCATCGTGATGTCCATGATCACCGCGGCCGGACGGACGGACGATATCGTCCTGAGCGCCTCCTCCCCGTCCCGTGCGGTAATCGTTTCGTAGCCTTCTTTCCGGAACACCTGTTCGAACGCAAAGAGGATCTTTTCATCGTCATCCACGATCACGAGCTTCGTGCGGTCCGTTTTCATCGCTGACCTTCCGCATTAGCGCCGCTTGCTGAATATGCTCCCGGGACATCGGTCCGCAGGGGGAACAGGATCTCGAACGCCGCTCCCTTCCCTTTTATGCTCTTCACGGTGACAATCCCTCCGTGGGCATTCACGGTCCTTTTCACCATCGGGAGTCCGAGTCCTGTTCCGTTGGTCTTTGTCGTGAAAAACGGGTCAAAGATGCGCCGGAGGAGAGCCCGGTCCATCCCCGGGCCGTTGTCTGCAATGGACACGGAAGCGCAGGCAAGCCCCTTCTGGAGCACGATTTCCTCCCCCCTTCCCGCAGGCATCTCTTCCGCATCGACGCCCGCGGGTGAGCGGAGGTCACGCACCGTTTTTGTCAGGAGCAGACGCTTCGAGACGACGGTGATGCGCCCCTTCGGCATCCTTGAAGGACGGCTCTCGACCGCCTGGAGAGCGTTCAGCAGAATATTGACAACGGCTTCCCGCACATGGGCGCTGTCCAGAAGGATCGGAGGGATACGGTGATCCAGATCCCGGGTAAGAGCGACACCTTGCTCGACCGAGCGGGGGCCGACAAGAACAATGCCCTCCTCCAGGAGGCCGTTAAGATCCGTCGGCCGGAATTCCATCGGCGAGGGCCGCGCAAAATTCAGAAGCTCCTGCACGACGGTCTCCATCCTGTAGATCGAGTCGAGCGCCACATGGACTGACTTCCTGTTTTCATTCCCCAGGCGTTTCGATTCCTGCTGAAGCTGGAGGATCATCTTTATCGACGTGAGGGAATTGCGGAAACCGTGCGCGATGATCGCAGCCATTTCACCCGTCGCCATCAGCTTTTCCGAGTGGATGAGGTGCTCCTCGAGTCGTTTTCGCTTTGTCACATCCGTGATGATCTGGAGTATTGACGTCAGCGTCCCCCCTTCCGAGATCGGTATCGTCACATGTTCCAGATAACGCTCGGACCCGTTATGCACGATGGGACCGTCGACATGGCTCTCCACCGCAAGCGGCCGCGGCACTTCTTCACCCGAAACGGCGTGGGCGCAGAGCCCCGCCGACCGGAGCACAGACCCGATCTCGAGGTTCTGCACGTCGCCGAGGACGAGACCGGTGATAGACGTAAACCTCGCGCTCGCCGTCCGGATCCTACCTTCGGGGTCGAGCATCACAAACGCGCTCGGGACATTATCGAGAATCGCCTGCAGCCTTGCCCTCCCCTCCTCAAGTTCGCGCGTCCTGTCCTCAACCATCTCTTCGAGGCGGTACCGGTGCTGCTGAATCTCCCGGTCGTGCTCCTCAAGCGACGCAGCCATGCGGTTGAACTGGCCCGCCAGTTCCTCTATCTCATCCCCTGTCTTCACCTTCAGCCGGTGCCTGTAGTTTCCCCGCGAAATCACTTCCGCACCGCGCCGGACTTCGAAAATCGGCCTTGTGAACTGCCCTGTTGCCAGGAGTCCGAGACCCACGCCGCACACGAGGAACGCCAGGAGAAACCATGCGTACGTGGCCGCCGTGGAGCGGGCGTCCCGGGTGAGGCTTGAGCGGGGAACGCTCTCGAATACGTACAGCGAGGAGGTGATCTCCGCCCCCGGCTGAGGCTGCATCCCGGGAGGCCGGGACGGGAAAAGGGGGGCATAGGCAATCATTGCATCACTCCCCTCTGCAATCACGCCTTCACGGCCGGAAAGGATCTGTCCCGCAATCGACGGGCCGTAGTCCTTCTGAAGATTGTCTTCCTCGCGCAGGGCGATGAGCCGGTTCCAGTCACGTTGCTCCCGCGAATCATACATGTAGTGCCCGTCGCCACCGACGAGTATGACGGACGGGTCGATGCTGTTTGTGCGCCTGGTCTCGAGCTCGCGAAAGAGGCTCCCCGCGAAAACGTTTGCGACGAGGATCCCTTTCCGGCCTGCACGGTCCAACAGGGGTGCGGCGAAGCTGATGACCGGAATGCGGCGGGTTCCCCCGTAAAGCAATTCCACGGGATGAAAAGCTATCTGGCCGGGAGAAAGATTCCCCGCGAAGAGCGCGTACCATGCCCCGCCGCCGTGACTCAGCTGTCCCGCCGGGACGATGGTGCAGTGCGACGCGGAGTCGATCACGTCATCGCACTGGATCCGGAGGAGTTCGTCCTGATCAGCGTTCACAAGCCGGATCTGATAGTAGAATCTTCTTGTCCGGGCAAATGCAAGAAATTCGCCGGCAACGGCGCGGAGACCGCCCGGGTCCTGCGCCGGAGATATTCCGCCGCCCCTCCGGACCCATTCCTGAAGGACAGAGGAGTTGAGGATGACGCGCATGTCACCTTCCACGCCGGCCATGAAATTTCCGGTCCGGGATCGAATCGTCGCGACATCGTGTGTCAGATCCTCCAGAGCGATAGTCTCCATCGTCCTGACGTTCACGTACAGCCCGTACAGGCTGACGAATACCATCGGCAGGATGGAGAGCCCTACAAAGGCGATGAGGAGCTTCGCGCGGATGGAGAAGCGGGGGGGCTTGGTCGGGAGCATGCCGAGAATGTACCTACATTCCGACCGCTGTTCAAGGGGGCGCCGGGGGGCAAAAAAAGAGGTTCCTGCCAGAAAGCGGCGCCTGGACTGAAAACCCCGCCAAAAGAGGCGGGACATAAAAAAAAGCACGCCAAAGAAGGCGTGACATAAAAAAAACACGTTCCCGCCTTAGAACGGCGGGACTGAAAAGAAGCACGCCAAAGAAGGCGTGACATAAAAAAACACGTCACGCCAAAGAGGGCGTGACGTGTGTATCGAGAGTTACTCGATCAGGAGACGACGCTGACGTTCGTCGCTGTGAGACCTTTCGGCCCCTTCTCAACGTCGAACTGTACCTGGTCGCCTTCATTCAGGTTTTTGTACCCGTCACCGACGATGGCCCTGTAGTGAACAAAGACATCTTCGCCGCCCGGGCGCTGAATGAATCCGAAGCCTTTGGCTCCGTTGAACCATTTCACTGTTCCCTTTTCCATGGGTTCAGTCCTTTCAAAGGATTGTTTGATTACTCCGTTGTCAGCGGAACCGTTTGCAACAGCCACAATGCATGCCACTCAATGAAAAATCGCAACCATGGTCAGACAATATCCACAGTTGCGATTCAACGTGTAACGCGACAACAAGTGATCAAACCACCCAGCGTACTCGCCCCGCGTAATGCGGACATCAATGCTCAGCAACCTTGTACTGTTTTGACACCACAAGTATAGGAAGTTCCAATTGAAGAATCAAGCAAAATCTGACATTTTTTCGCGTGGGGGAATCCGCACCAGATTGCGGATTGGGGCGAGAACCGTTATCTTACGAAGGCACCGGGGACATTTTCCCGCCAAGAGAGGGCGGGACGCATAGAACGCGCCCGTCAATTCGATGTCCCCTTGAAGGCCCCATTTTCAAGCGAAAGAACCACCCAGAGCCTGCCGTTGAGGCAGCACCCAAGGAGTGTGCAATGGAAGCTGTGCTCGTCCCTGTCGTCATACTGATCGCGCTTGTGCTGTACGAATACCGTCTCCGCAAGCCGGATCAAATCGTCGTTGCTGAGGCACGGGGCGGCGTCCGCCTCCGCGGGGGGAGGGTGTACCCGCGCCATTTCAGCACCCCGATCACGAAGACAACGCATTCGTTCTCCCAGACGGTCGACGCATCCGCGAAGGGGAATCTCGATATCCGGGTAAAGCTCGCCGTCACCGTTGCGGCATCGATGGAGGATCTCGACACGCTCGTCAAAGTCGGGGGATGGGCTCCGGACGCCATCGCGCGCGCCGCCAGAGAACTCGAAACGCTGATACTCGGGTACGTCAAGGGATACACGGAACTCCACGAGGTCGAAGAGCTCTCGTCGGAGAAAATCCGCGGCTTCCTCCAGGAGCGCGTCCAGGAGAGCAAACACCTCCTCGGCATCGAGGTCATCACGCTCACGATCGCCTCGTTCGATCCCGTCAATCCGCAGATCGCCGAGGCGATCCGCCAAAGAGAACATGCCCGCATACTCGAACAGACGGAGATCTCGAGCCAGCAGGCGCGTGTCGCCGCCACGCGCGTACGCCTCCGCGCGGACGAAGAAATCGCCTCGCTCGAGCACGCGCTCGAGATCAGGAAATACGAGCTGCGGCGTGCGGAATTCGAGAGGGAGTCCTCACTTGCCGGAAGCCGGGCGGAACATGAACTCAGCCTGAAGAAGATGCAGCTTGAGTTCGAAAAGGACGAGCTGGGGCTGCTGAAAGACAGCCCCGAACTCCTCCTGCTGACCCCGCAGGCGGCGCGCCTTGCGGAAGCAAGCCAGTCGATGAGAAACGCCCGCACGGTCGTCTCGCTCTCCCCTCCCGACGGGGTCCAGGGGACGGAGATCCTGTCGATGTTCAGCACGCTCGTCCAGAAAGCGCTCGGCGCTTTGAGCGATCGGAAAAAAAAGTAGACCTCAATGGATCTGAACGGCAGCGGCGGGGCGCTTCCGGACTATTTCGAGCTCCGGCCGACGCGGGCCGCGAAAGTGTCCGAGATCAGCGAGGCGACCGCATCATCCGCCATCGCACCGGAAGACCGTGTGAATTTTCACATCGGGAATCCGGTTCAGGAGAGCAGGCTCTCGTCCGCCTATTTCCGCGCCGCGCTGGGCCTTGATATCCGTGACGAATCGCTCACGGGAGAGGATCTCCCTCCCGCCCTGCACGCTCTGGACCTCGAAGAGGCGGAACTCCCGGTCCTCGAGTTTCTGTCGTCTCTCGTCCGTAAAAGCTCCCCCTATCTCCCCCGTGGAGGATTCTCACGCAGCGCCCCTCCCCCCCTGGCAACCCTCTTCAACGACTGGCTTCAAAACCAGCAGGACCCGCTGACGTACGACATGGGGAAGACGTCTGACCGGAGGGAGATCATATTCGCTTCCGGCGGAACCCCCGAATGCATGCGCGTCTTCTTCCACGCGCTGTCGCTCTATCTGGTCCATCTTCCGGCCAGGGTCCTTCTGTTCCGGTCGCATCTCCCCCCCCATGTAACGGCATTCGAGGGACTCCAGTTCGATACGCTCCCGGACGACGAGCACGAGGCCCTGGCCCAGATCCGGCAAATCGCCGGGGGGGAAGTACAGGCACCCACGTTCGTGGTCCTCGGGGAGATCACGACGGAAGAGACGCGGCGGGCACTCAGGGGACTTGCGCTCAGCGCCCCCCTCTTCTTCCTGGAAACCAACAACGCGCCGAACCGCCACTCCCTTGCACGGGAATCACGCCTTATCGACCGGGTCATCCGGTTTCTCGGCCCGGAGATCTTCTCTCCCCGGTTTGTCAATCTCTCCATTGTTTTCGTCGCGGGGAATGCGGGCTACCTGTCGCTTCTAGAGACTCTGCATTTCCAGCTCAAGGGAACCCCGTCGGCGTCCGAGGTCGAACTTCTCACGTTCCTCCTGACGCGGCGGACGGCGGGAAAGGCCGCCCCCCCGCTACGGCGGGTCAGCATCGAACCCCCGCTCGAGACCCCCCCTTCAGGACCCGGTGCCGGCGCGGCACTGGCCAGGTTCGGTTCGCGGATCGAGGCAACGCTCGATGCGGTCCATGCGCCCCACATCGCATTTCTCGATGAGGTCTCCGGAACGCTCGAGAGACATACCGCCTCGCTTGTCGAGCGGAGCCGGCGCCGAGCGTCCCTGCAGGCGGTTGACAGGTTTGCGGGGCTCGACGCGGTCTCACTCGTCCACGACCTCAGCGCGCATCTCCATGAGACTGAATGGCTCGCTGACCTGAAAGGGAGTTTCCTCAGGTCGTTCCTCCACCATCACCCTGAGTACGACATCGACCGTTGCACTGTCGTCAGCGGCTCGGCACGCACCGCACTCAGCCTTCTCGGATTCCACTGCGGCGTCCGGGAAGCGGTGATCCCGGACCTGAGCTGGACTTACGAGCACTGTTTCCCCTCCGTTGACACGGTCCCCCTCACTCCGGAGTTCGGCCTCGACGGGGAGGCCATGCTCGCTGCGGTCCGGGAGAAGCTCCGGGAGAACCCGCGGTGGGGCGAGCACGGCACCGTGGTTCTGAACAACCCGCACAACGCAACGGGACGGGTGTTTGACATCGGCGTCGTTCGGACACTCCTGGCGGAACTCCTCAGGCGGGGAATTACCGTCATCGACGATCTCTCCTATCAGAACGTCGCGCCCGTTGAAGATCTGCCGGACATCCCGACGCTCCGCCAGATCGCCGACGGGCTCGTCGCGGCGGGGAGGATCACCTCGGCCGAGGCGCGGCACCTCATCACCGTCCATTCCCTTTCGAAGACCGACTGCCTCGCAGGGGCAAGGCTCTCCGTCATCGAGATACGAGATACCCCCCTCCTCGAGAGGTTCCGCACAGTGATCGGGACGATCAAGCCGAACACGGGGGCGATCCTGCTTGCATACCTCTTTTACCGAAACGCCGTCGATGTGGCACGCGCGTACTGGCGTCTCCGGAATACGATATTCTTCGAGCGCATGCAGGCGCTCGAGACCGCGCAGCGCAACCTCCCAGCCGACCGGAATCCGTTTGCCATAGAGATCCTGGGCCCATCCGGGAGCATGTATCCCCTGATGATCATCGGAAAACTCCCCCCGGGGCTCTCGCTGGACTGGGTTGCAGCGGGGCTCGCACGGCAGGGGATCGGCCTTGTCCCCCTCTCGACGTTCGCCCGGACGGAGAAGGGATTCGACGCGGGACGGAAGGCGTTCAGGCTCACGCTCGGAGGAACGGACGGCGCTTCCGTTCTTCTGAACAAAACGCGCAGGGTGCTTATCGATCTGAACAGGGTCATCGCGGAGGAAGCCGCCGGCTACAGCCGGAGGCTCTTCCCCGTGCACACGCCTGCCCCGGCTCCCGACATCGTGACGGGACCGTGGGAAGCGGCGGAACAACGGATCCTGGAATTGATAGGGACGAAGGTCATCCCGTCCGTCCGCTCGCTGAGAGACGAACCCCGGGCCGGCAGGACGAAGCGGCTCCTGGCGGATGAGTATATCCCCGAGAGGCTCGCGGTCTACCGGAAGAGATACTTCGACAGAATGCTCATCGCGCGTGAACTCATGACGCGGGCCCGTGCCGACAACGGCAGGGCGCTCGGGGACGTTCTCGGGCGGGAATTCTACCGCGACGACATCGCCCGGCGCGAGGAGGCGTTCAGGACGCGGCTGTACGACAGGACAGTCCATCCGACGCAGATGTATTCCCTCAGGGCCGAAGAGGCGTTTGAGACCATTATCGGCGTTCTCGCGCAGGGTTCGGCGCCGCCGGATGAACTCCTCGCGGCCGCGGGACGCGAGCTCGTCAGCGAATTCCTGGGTCTCAACGTCGCGATAAGTTCCGGCGAAGAATCCCGCGAGGTGCTTCTCGATCTCGACGCGCACGTGAGCGCGGAACTCTTCGGCGAAGTGCAGGGAGCAGGCCTCCAGAAGACGTTTCTCTCTTTCTGGGGGGACTGGGACGGATCGAACAGGCCCTCAGGCCAGGGACACCAGCTTGCGGCGTCGGTGCTTCTCAGAAACGTCGAGCGCCTCTCGCACATTCTGCTCACGCTTGCGGGATGCGACAGAACCGCGCGCATTCGGCCCGAGCTTCTCGCCGAGATCGAACGGCTCCCGGGGAAGACGCACCGGTTCGTCGAGCTTCTGAAAGACATCACTGCCCTGACGCACCAGCTCGAGAAGCGCTACAGGGGAATACTCCCCTTCCAGTCAAGCCCCGGACGGCTGCGGCGGATCGGCATGGCGCTCCACGTCGCGCGGGATCCCGTGACCTCCCTCTGGTATCACAACGACAGGCTGGAGCGCCACATGATGGAGCTCCGCAGGAAGAGGCGTGAAGGGCTCGAGTATTACTTCTCGCTGAACAAGCGCCTGCGCAAAGAGCTTCACGGGCTCATCCCGGCCATTGTCAGGAACACCGCCGTCCCTCCGCTGCTCAGGGAAGCAGTTCTCTACCGCGATCTCCTCCAGCGGTTCGTGATCACGCCTCGCATACATCAGAGCATGGTCACGGCCCAGGATCCCTTCGCGGTCGACACCACGGTCTTCAACATCAGCGAAATCAACGAAATCGGGGCGAGGTACGGCAATCCGGGGATGGTTCTTTCGCTTCAGGTGAGCATGTCGACGCGGCCCGAGGCGCTGATCGAGCTCGACCGTAAACTGCGGGCGAGGCGCGAACACACACTCAGGGACCATCCTGGGATCGATATACCGGTGCTGCGGCTCATCCCGCTTTTCGAGGAGCCCGATGCCGTCCTGGGTTTGACGGGATACCTGAACAAGCTGTGGGAGTATTCGCTCCAGAGCCGCAGGCTGAACCAGGAGACACGGGACCGGTTTGCAGAGATCGTCGGCGAGCTCTTCATCGCAGGATCGGACCTCTCCCAGCAGGTAAGCCAGGCCGCCGGGGCGCAGATGTACAGGCAGGCGAAATTCGAACTCCTGCACTGGCTTGCGCGGCAGGGACTCGCCGAACGGGTCCGGCTCAAGCTCGGGAGCGGCGAGCCGATGCAGCGGCAGGGGGGCTACTACAACGACGTGAGCGGAAGGGCGGCATTCGTCCAATCGGAGGAGTCGACACGCCGGTTCACCGCGCACCTGAGGGAATCGACGCGGCGGAGCACCGTGTACGCGACGACGCCGATGCTCGGCGTATTCGCGGGGGGGGATCTCCGGACATTTCAGAGCGCGATCGCCGAACGGGTCCGCCATCTTGGCGTGGAGGAGTTCGCCCAGCTTTTGCACCACCTTACCCTTCTGCAGGCGACGCACAGGGGCGACCTCCGGCGCGCGAGCGAGGAATTCGCCGAGAGCAGGCTGACAAGCACGGCACGGAGCGAACGCGCTCTCGAGCGGCTGACGGTGGGGGACCGGGAGCCGGCGCTCGAAGCGTTCCTGAAAGTTCTCACCGAAAATTTCCGGCAGATTCTCTACGGCAGGGACGAGGACGTGGTGGGAATCCACATCATCTCGTATTTCATCGCGCGCTCGACGCCTCCGCTCCGCGACAGGCCGACAGTGCGCCCGGGACCGGCGGGAAAGGGACAGGGGAGCAGGATCCTCGAGCGGATCGCCGAAACGATCCCCTTCTCGCGGTACGGAAGCCTCCTGCGCGCCATAGCCCACAACCAGGCGCAGACGACGGTCCTCGGCGTGAACCAGCTGACAACCGGCCTCTTTCGCGCACTTGACACGTTCTCGGGGATGCAGCCGGTCGAAGGGAATCCGGAAACGTACATGGCGGACCGGATACTGCCGCACCTCCCGGTGTACGAGATACTCCGGAGCCTCCGGCTGTACCACGACCCCGATGAAACATATCTCCGGGCGATTGAACGCGCGTTCCCGGCGGGAAATTCCGCGTTCGTCGCTCTCCGCGAAGACATCGACGCGATGGGGCGTTATATCCCCCTTTTCCAGCAGGAACTGCTCCGGAGACACGGCATCGACGTGAGCGATTTTTTCGAGGGAATCCGGTTCATCCCGGACCTCCTCCCCACCCTAAGGGCGGATATCGCAGTGCTCCTGCAGCCCGATCTCTTCAACACTGACCCGGAGAAGCTATGGAATCTGATCGGCCTCCCCGTTGACACGGAGTGGCGCGGAGCGGTCGCCCGTCTCCTCGCGGCGCCGGGGGAGATCCGCCGGTGGCGCGCCGACGCGTGGGCACTTCTGGAGAACCCGGTGTTCCAGCGTGTGGAGTCGTTCGTGGAGCTTGCGGTCGCTCTTTATTCGCTTTCGGGGAGAAAGCTCTCGACGGATGTCCCTCTTTCAGGCCGGCCGGCGAAAATGCCGTCGAAACTCGACAGCTTTTTCCGGATGTCCCGGGCCGACGATGAAATGCGGCAGTTCCTTGCCGCGGCGATGGAATACCTCACGATAGCATCGGAAGGATTGATGGAAGTCCCCGCAAACATCATCCGCGCGATGAAGGAAGTGGAGCGGATCGCCGCCATCGAAGAGCAGGCGCTCTCCGGCGAAGAGCAGGACCGGCTCCGCTTTTTCCTGCTGCAGATCGCCCGGATTACCGGGGAGAACGGGTAACCCGTCCTTACCGGAGCACGATCAGCTTTTTCGTCCGCACGAAATTCCCCGCCTCGATCCTGTAGAAATAGACCCCACTCGCGATTCCCGACGCATCCCAGACGACGCTGTAGCTGCCGGCCGTCCTGCGTCCGCTCACGAGCCGTGACACGGGCTGACCGAGCATCGTATAAATGACAAGGGAGACGTCCTCGTCGGATGCCAGATCAAACCGGATTGTCGTTGAGGGGTTGAACGGATTGGGACTGTTCTGGAAGAGCGCAAATTCGGCGGGAACGGACCGGCCCGCGACCGCTCCCGAGACGACGTTCACGCCGACCGGATCGATATAATGGGAACTGCCGTTCACGTCGATCTGCCTGAGACGGTAATACCACATCCCCGCCGGCGCGGTGGAATCGATGTATGCGTACGACTGGGGGATCACCGTCGTCCCGTGACCCGCGACGAACCCGCCGGAAAGGGGAGCAAATGTGCCTGTCGCGGAAGCGGACCGTTGGACTTCAAATCCATAGTTATTGACCTCCGAGAGCGTCGTCCACGAGAGACGCACAGTCGCGCCGGGTCCGGCCACGGCGGCGAACGAGGAGAATTCGACGGAGGGGAGCGATCCATAATCAAACGTCCAGCACCCCCTCCCGTGCGTCGCCGCAAGAAGCGTCTGGGGTCCCTCCTTGTACTTCAGGTCAAATACCGGCAGCGCCGGCATCCCGTTGTTGAACGACACCCACGTCACACCGTCGTCCACGGACTTGTAGACGCCGTGGTCCGTCCCCAGGAAGAGCGTCCGGGGGGACAACGTCCGGAGAGCAATGCAGAGGACGGGAATATTCGGAAAATTCCCCGTCACGTTGCGCCACGTCCCGCCGCCGTCGGTCGTCTTGAGGACGTGAACTCCCGAAGAATAACCGCTGAGACCCGCGTAGCAGATGCTGTCGTTTGTGACGTCCACCGCGAGGCCGGACACGTACGGATACCCCGACGTCGTCCTCCAGGTCTTCCCGGTATCTGCTGTCGCCAGGATCCTGCCGTTTGTCGTTCCGGCGTAGATCTTCCCCGTATTCATCGCGCTGATGGCGATCGATGAGACGCTCCCCCCGACGACCGTGGTCGTGGCGATCCGAGTCCATCCCGCCGCACTGGACGCGGTCTGCGCGGACGGCGTCCTCCAGAGGTCAGCCTGGCCGTAGACGATCGTGTTGTGGTCTCCGGGCGCCATGGCGTAGGGATTGTAGAAGAGCCCCCCCGATGAACCCGAAGGACGAATCTCCGCGTACGACACGCCGTAATTTGGCGACCTCTGGAGCGAACCGTTGACGTACTGACCATAGACGTAATTCGTATTGACCGGATCGACGATGGTGAACCCGCCGTCGCCCGTGGCAACCTCATTCCAGACCGACCCTCCGTTCGTGGAGGTTTCTTTGTTGTTGTCCTGCGTCCCCCCGTAGAGCCGGAGCAGGGACGTGGGATCATAATCCGCGCTCATGTACTGGAGCGTGGAGAGCGTCGCGTTGAGATCAGACCATGTCAGCCCGTCGTTCGTCGAGCGGTAGACCCCTCCATCGGAACCGCAATAGAGGACGGAGCCGTTGTATCCAAGGAAATGTATGTCGGCGTGGCAGAAGTTTGACGGCGACGACGTCGCCCAGTTAGACCTCTGCGCCAGCGCCGCGCCGGAGGACGTGGAGACGTATACGTCGAGCCCTCCGGCGACGACAGTCGCGGGATTCGAGGGTTTGACCGCGATTGCATTGTCGTACCATCCCTGCCCCCCCAGGTAGTTCTTCGAGGAATCCCTCAGGGTCCAGGTCGACCCCCCGTCCGTCGATTCGTAAAGACCGAGCACACCGTACGGCGAGCTCGCACGCGCAATGCTCGCATACAGGATATTCGTGTCCGCCGCCGCAAGGGCCAGCTGCGTCCTTCCGATGGAGGACGGAAGTCCCCCGGCGAGCGTCGTCCAGGTGACGCCCCCGTCTGTCGATTTCTTCACGACGTCGGCGGTGTACCCGCCGGTCGTCGTGTACAGGACAAGGGGATTAAGCGGGTTCATGACGACGCAATTGGCGTTGCCCCCGCTCGCGGTGGATTTCCAGGAGAGGCCCGCGTCGGTCGAGCGGTAGACGCCGGAGGCTCCCGAGAGATAGAGGACGCTCGTATTGAGGGGATCAATGACGATCTGGGAGATGGACGAACCAACGGTCCCCGAGGCGGCAACCTTCGTCCAAGACGCGCCGGCGTCCGTGGATTTGAACACGCCGTCGCCGTAATAACTGTCGAGCGAGTAGTTGAGCTCACCCGTCCCGACGTAGAGGACAGAGGGATTGACCGGATCGACGGCGACGTACCCGCAGGAAAGAGACGTCAGATTGTCGGTAAGGGGCCGGAATGTGCTCCCTCCGTCCGTGGTCTTCCAGACTCCTCCCCCCGCCGACGCGATGTACATCGTGAGGGGATCCGTCGGGTGGAACGCGACGCAGTTCGTTCTTCCGGAAATGTAGTTTCCGCCCGTGACCTGGTAGAACAGCCCGGTCGGATTCACGCTCTTCCATGTGATCGTCCCTGTCGCGCTCCCGAACGTGAGGTCGTCGCGCGTCATCTGGAGATGGCGCGCCACGGAGGCGGCGTACGCGTCCGGCGGAACGGTCCGCCCGGGCCCCCCCGCACGCAGGGCCATCATATACTCCTGCCGCGCGATGATCTCTTCAGGTGATTCATCGTCGTCCTGTCCGGGCGCGGCCGGCGCAAAGAAGAGGAGCAAAATCAACGCCACGCACGATTGCAAAGAAAGCAGCGCTTTCCCCGGGAACATTGCGGCTCTCCTGAATGATCCTGGAATATTGTGCGATCACCGGGGGGGATGCGGTTCACACAATGCTTTACCCGCTAAGATAGCGCTCCCGGCCGAGAGAAGCAACGCGGGAGCTTGATTTGCACGTTCCAGATGCGTATTTTGGTGTGATCCCTGACAATACCTATTTCGACACTTGAGTAACACAGAACACCACCCGAGCGTGCAGCTGGCGATCCTCTTCGCCGACGTCAGCGGCAGCACAAAGCTCTACGAGACCCTTGGCAATACCCGCGCCCAGACGATAATCTCCAAAGCGCTGGACGTCCTTTCCCAGGCGGCCGGCAGACATCAGGGGACGATTGTCAAGAACATCGGCGACGAGTTGATGTGCACGTTCCCCTCCGCCCCGCTCGCCACGGAAGCCGCCAAGGACATGCAGCGATCACTGAAACAGGCGATCGCGATCGGCACGATTCCCTACGAGACGCTGAGCATCCGGACCGGGTTCCACTTCGGGCAGGTCATCCCCCAGGCGGGGGACGTGTTCGGTGACGCCGTGAATGTGGCGGCCAGGGTCGTCGCCCAGGCGAAGAAGGGGCAGATCCTGACGACGAAATTCACCGTCGATGAAATGCCCGATGAAATGAAGTCGGGACTCCGGTTTATCGACAAGGCCGCGCTCAAGGGGAAGAAAGAGGAGCTGGAGCTCTTCGAGGTTCTCTGGGAATTCGAGAACCTGACGATCGTGCAGAACATCTTCGAAGACAAGCCGCACGAGGCGAAGCTCACGGTGACGTTCGGCGAGACAACGGTGGAACTGAGCCATGAGCGCCCCGCGCTTCACATGGGGAGGGGAATCGAAAACGACTTCGTCATCCCGGAGCCGCTCGCCTCACGCTCTCACGCACGGATCGAATTCCGGCGCGAGCGGTTCGTCCTCATCGACCAGAGCATCAACGGGACGTACGTGTCCATCGTCGGTGAAAAGGAGGTCGTGCTGCGGAGGGACGAGCTTGTGCTCCAGCGCGAAGGGAAAATCAGCCTGGGGAAATCGACGATGCTCCAGCCTGAGCTGTGCGTGACGTTTTCGCTTCTCGGCGGCGGAGGGCTGCTGTAAACGGCGAGCGTTCCTCCCGGGAGGGAGGGACGACGGGTCAGAACGTGTGACCTACGCCGATCCTCGCATCCAGTCCTGTTATCGACCCCCCGCCTTTCAGGTTCCCGAAATCCACCTTCAAGAGAGCGGGGAAATACAGCCCCGAGGGGAGCGAGAACGTGGGTCCCGCCCCTATTCCGACAACCTTCGAACCTGAATACGCTTCGGGGGTATTCTCATAGATCCGGACTTCACCGAGGTACGAAACGGAAAAACGGGGATTGAATACCTGCTTGAACTCCGCGTACGCTTCGAACCGCCCGGGTTCCAGTCTCTCCGCCTCGCTCACGAGTCCCCCCACCCCCGCCACTTTTCCCTTTGACGTCGAGCGGTATCCCGCGATCACCTGAAGCATGTTTTCGTGGAAGTACTGCCTGTACTGGACATTGAACCAGTACGAATTCCCCGATGCGAAAACCTGCGCGTCGTTGTACTTGTCGGTTCCGTAGGAAGTGAACATAAAATCCGCCGACAGCGATTGGACATCGTTCAGCCGGTAGTCCGCGCCCAGGCTCCCCGTGATCTCACCCCCCGGCGCGTAAAACCCCCCTCCGTCGAGCGGCTTGTACTTCCCCCTGTATTGGTACGCCGCCGCCAGCCCGAGAACAAGATTGTCGGACGCCGGGAAGACCCAGGAAACCCCCGGGTTCAGGTTGAGCCCCTGTCCCCAGACGGGGACCGCCATATTGAAGAGCGGGTGGCTGAAGAGTATCGATGTTGTGAACTGATCGTGCTGGAGTTCCTTCTTCCCCGTCGGCGCGTTGATGCCCAGGCTGAAGACCGTGTTGGCCGATTCAAGATAGTAGTTCAGCCCGAGCTGCACGTCCGTCAGTCCGCTCAGTTTTGCGACGTCTCCTCCGGAAGCGGCCCCGCCTCCTCCAAGGCTGAAGCTCGCGTTCCGTCCCATGGGGACGTACGCCGCGATCATCGTGCTGAATTCCGAGAAACTGAATCCCGCGTTCTTTCCGGTCCAGCTCTGATACACCGGCATGATGCTCACCGAGCCCTGCCGGCCGATGATGTTCTGATCGGTCTGAGACCGCGCCGTCACGGAAAGAAAGAGAAGAACGAGAAGAGCGGGGGATCGCCTCATAGTGTCCTCGATGTTACCTGATCATGACAAGTTTACGGACCGCATTGAACTCTCCGCTCCGCAGCCTGTAGAAATAGACTCCGCTCGCCACGTGCGATCCGCTGTCCGCCGTGCCGTCCCACTGCACTTCGTACTCACCCGTCGCGCGGGTGCCGCTGAAAAGCGTCCGGACCTTCTGGCCGAGCATATTGTATATTTCGAGCTCGACATCGCCCGTCTTTGCCAGCGCATAACGGATCGTCGTCGCGGGATTGAACGGGTTGGGGAAGTTCTGTCCTAGCGCGTAGGAGACCGGCTGGAGCGGGATACCGCCGGCTTCCCCCTCGGCGTACTTTTCCGTCCCCATGATCACTTTGAAATACCGGGGCGCGTTCGGTCCGTCAATCGTCACCGGAAACGAGCCCGCGGATGCCGGAAGCGCATTCCCATCCACCAGGTCAAGGACGTGGACGCTGTACCCGGCAGGGAGCGTTCCTGAGGGGACGAGCGTCAGCACCGCATTCCCCGTCGCCGACGTCGAGCGCAGCTCGATCACCCACGACGTCCCTTCGCCCGCAACGGCCCTGTAGTTCTCAAGATACTGCACGCCCCCGTCGAGTATGTTCAGCCGGACCCCATCACCGATCGGAGGGGGCTTCGGCGCATCAAGCCTGTCCCTTCCGGATGTGGCACCCGCGCGGAACCCGACATAGTTGTACGTATCCCGGTACTCCGTTCCCGGCACCGAAACGGAGAGCTGGAGCAGGAATTCCCCCGGCCCGGGAGAATACGATGCTCCCCCGTTCTTATAAACAGCCGGGATCACCGTTTCCGAGTCGGGGAATGCAAGAACAGTATAATCAGAACCGAAGCTGTTGTAAACGAAATAGCCTTCGTACGGCTCCAGCACCGGCACGATCCGGTACTGCGTCCCGTCATAGGAGTATGGCCCCGACATGGCGGCGCTCCCTCCGACCGCGTGCCACGACACGTTAAATGCGAACGGATTTCCTATTTGATTCCAGCCGGTGTCGACGGGAACGTAATACGGCTGGCCACCTCCCGGAACCGAGGCCCCTTTTTTCAGCGAGAAGGGGGTTCCCGTCGATGTGATAACCCAGAACGCATTTCCGGGGTCGAGCGAGACACCTCCGAGGACGCCGAGCTCCCGGTAGGCGTTCTTGATCCACCGGAAGACGCGCCACTGGGCGGGATTGTACGCCCCGTAATCGTCACCGAGCTGGCTCATGACGAGAGGATTGTCGAGTATCATCGGGGATGAAAACATCTTGTACTTCATCGCCACCGGTGGGAGGGGAGGAAATACGCGCTGCACCCTCACCGGAAGAATGGCCGGCGAAAGAGCTGGGTTCAGCGAAGGGTAGAGAAGCTGCAGTCCCTGAAGCGACGTGAGCTTGAGATAGTATTCGACACCACGTATCGTTACCGCGCTCGCCGGGAGCGTGACGCTGAACTGCCCCGAGGTTCCGGTCAGCGCCAGGGAGTCATAGGGGATCCTTCCCGCGATCCTGTAGTAGAGCTTTCCCGCCTTGTAGATGGTATCGACGGGTGCGATCTTCAGAGATTGCGCTTTGCCGGCGGCTGAATCCCCCGTATTATACACGAACTGTGTTATCGTGAACCCGAGGACTCCCAGGTCGCTCAAGGAATCCGAATTGGCGACGACAATATTATACGTCCCGACGGGGAGCGCGGCCGGGGAGAGCGCGAGTATCGAATCCGTGCCAAAGACCTTCTGGACGACAGCCGGAACCCCACCGATCGAGACGCTCACACCCGTGAGAAAATTGGTCCCGGCAATCACTATCGGAACGCTGATCCCCTCCGGCGCGCTGTCGGGCTGGACAGAGACAAATTTCGGGGGGAGCGCAGACGACACGATGAACGCATTGAGTTTCGTCACCGCCTTGGTGTCAGGATTTGTCAGCGTCACACGGTGCGAGCCAGCCGCAAGTCCCGTCGGGTCGAACTGCGCGAGGGAGCTGCTGAGAACTCCCCCGGACACGTTTTCCCCGTCCACCGCGATCGTGGCCCCGCTGACAAAATTCGCCCCGATGATCGACACGACGGGGGTGTACGTCGGATTCACGACCGGGGGGCTCACGGCGATTATGGTCGGGGCCGGAAGTGTCCCTCCGGTCACCCCCACGTCGTCTATGAACCAGCCTCTGAAGCCGTTGTACAGTTCGTCTCCCGTGTCAAACGTGAACCGGATGTTGACAACGTTCCCCACGTATGGCGTGAGATCGAAGTACTGCTGTGTCCACGACCCCTTCTGCCCGAGTCCGTTCGACGTGAAGGGCTTATAGTCCGCCCCCGCAGGATCGTTCAGAGGATTGAGCTCACCCCGTCCGACAGGGTTCCACGTCACCCCGGCGTCCGTCGTCACCTGGACCTTCATGAGATCGAACGCGTCTGCGGCGACACCTTCAATCTCCCACCAGGTCGCGAAACTGAGCAGGGCATTTTCCTGGCCGACAAGACTGATGGGAGGGGTGATGAGATCTCCGGAATTCGCGGCAACCGACTCTCCGCCGTTCAGGGGAGTCTGCTGGACGGAATCGAAATTACTTCCGATGTATGTCCCCGTGGAATTTTCCCCGTACCACCAGCAGTAGTTGCCGGAATACGGTGCAGGGAGATTACCGGCATCGGGGAGCGTGACAAGATCCGGGTTTATCGTGGGGCTGAGGATTTTGAGCTGCTGCGGCCGGTACGGCGTGTGCCAGAATCCGGTGCTTGTCCAACCCGTGGTGCCGTTTTCGATATTGTCGAACCAGGGGAGAGTCACGACGGCGGCTTTTGACAGCGACGCAAGCGTCGCGGGTGAAAGCGCAGCGGGAAACGAGCTCCTCTGTTTCGCGGCGGCAATGCGCGAGCTCCTCACACCCCGCGGCGTCTGGGCCTTGCGTATCTGGCCTATGGAGGCAAGTATCGCAAGGAGGCAGAGCCCCCCGACAAACAGAGTTCTCCGCAGCAGCCGGATTTTCATGAGCGTGCCTCCTGAAAACGTGTCGCAACAATTCCTGTGTGGAAGATCAGAGTGCCCTTTCCCCCGCTCCGTACGCTAGCGCACGGGGGGAGGAGGCGGAGACGGCAGCAGATCGATCGAAATGCCATGGTCGAACGCGACGGCACTCGGCGACTGGTTGTCCATCCCGGGGAGGAAGACGAGTTTTATCATCTTGTTCAGGTTGTTAAACCGTCTCGCCATAAGCGCACGCGTCCCTCTCCCCCGCTGCGCATCGTCGGAGCCGGGGGGCGGACTCACTTTATGTGAGACCGAGAGCGCAGACTCCTTCGTCCCCCCGGACAGGTTCATCGCGTCAGAGAGGTCGGCCTTCGCCTTTGCAGGGGCAAACGATGGATCGAGAGTGCTTGCCTGTCTGAAATAGACGCCGGCGGATTCAAAGTCCCCCTCTCCCTCCTTTTCCAGTCCCACGGAATACGCAAAGAACGCTTGGAGATTCTTCGTCGGGATTCGCTGTATCTCTTCGGTCTCTTCCCGCGTCAGCGTGATCCCCATGTCCTTCACGACTGTGAAGACAATCTCCTTCTGCAGGCGGAACAGGTTTTCGAGCGCGTCGGACTGCGTCTGCGCGGAAGGCGCCTTCCCCTTCCCGACATCGAGAGAAGCAACGTCAAGCCTGAGCGTGTTGTCGGCCGAGACGTTGTACCTCCCCCCGATGATCCGTCCCGCGGCAAGGAACTTCCCCAGACGCGGAGCGGTGGAAGGATCGACCGCGCTGGAGGCGCTGAATTTCAGCTCGTTCATCAGCTCATCGACCCGCAGCCTCTCCACGAGCCTCAGCTTCTTCACGTGGCCGAGGTCAATCGTCATCATCTCGCTCAGACCCAACCCCAGCGTGGAAAACTTCGCCTCACTCCCCTGGTAGACGAGAGGGAAAACGGCCACGGCGTTCGACGGCGTGTTCTGCCTCCCCAGGGAATCCTCGTTCGCCGCGAGCTCACGGAACTGGTCGGCGATAAGCTCCTTCGTCACGACGTAATACCGGGCCTCCATGAGCTTGTGGTACGGCGACGACGAGGCAACGTCCGTGTAGTTGATGTACGCGGCGAGAGCCCCCTTCATGTCGTTGTCGTACTCGCGGGTCATGCCGAGATAAAAGAGCGTCTTCCCGTCGTGCTCATTGGCCATCGACGCTTTCTTGAGGTAGTCCCGCGCCTGCGGGTACTGGTGGGTCTCAAAGTAGATGACCCCGAGATCGCGGAGGGCTTCCGGATCGGCAGGGTTCGTCACGAGACGTTCCTGCAGTTTCCGTATCGTCTGCGCGTACTCCTGCGGGTTCTCCACCGTTCCCGTCGTCCCGCAGGCGGACAGGACGAGCGGCAGCACCAGGAGGAGAAAAGACAGACCGCGAGGCGCATTCATGTGTCAGCTCCGGAGTAGTGGCTTTATGCTTTCCGCTTTCAGGTGCGCCTTCTCGTAGGAAGGATCCTTCTCCAGCGCCTCGTTGAACTTCTTGTACGCCCCGTCGTAGTCACCGCGCTCGACGAGGACGAGCCCTTCGGAGTAGGCCATCATCGCATCAAGCGATTTGGTTTCCGTCCCCTTCTCGAGCTGCGCTTCCGTGATGTTGACATTCACCGCCTTCGCAACCTTCGCGCTCAGTTTTTCGCAGAGCCCGAAGAAATCATCCGCATCCCCCTTCACGTCGTCCGTGGCAAGGATCTCCCCCGTCTCCACCTTGACGAGCCGGGCGCCGAGCCACATGTCCCCTTTGAACTTGATGAAGCTCCCCATGACGACGGCATTCACGCCGAGCTGCTTCCCGACGCGCACCGCGGAGTTGACGTCAAATTTCCCCGGAGTATTCTCAAGCCCGATCTCTCCCATGAGCCAGGCGATCCGTTCGCGCTCCACGACCTTGAGCTGCACGGCACCCCGAAGCTGGTTAATCATGAGCTCCGAGAACCCCATCTCCATCGGGTTGAACTTTTCCCTGTCGTCGACGGAGGAGTTCTTGAAGTCAAGCACGGCGATCGTCTTGATCCCCGGATCCGCCCTCTCCACCTGCATGTTCCCGGCCTTTTCCTGGCGCACCTTGTAATACAGTTTCAACAACGGCGGCGCCTCTTCGTCCGGATTGAGCTCCACAAGGGGCGGCTCAAGGTCGAGCATCTCGCTGAGTGCGGTCTTTGCTTTGTCTTTGTTGTCCTTCGCAAAGTAGGCGCGGCCCAGTCCCAGGAACGCCTCGCGCCGCACGGGCCTGTCGAAGGATTTGTCGGCCGCGATATCCGTGTAGACCTTGATCGCGTTGTCGAAATCACCCGCGTTGAAATAGTCGATCCCC
>Ga0182021_10000666_pt1 | contig 37731 bp, 32 predicted proteins | sample 612E3MmetaG_FD_120493 | JGI IMG/M metagenome (GOLD analysis project Ga0182021, IMG submission 120493) | Permafrost microbial communities from Stordalen Mire, Sweden - 612E3M metaG (Illumina Assembly) | ecosystem: Environmental > Terrestrial > Soil > Wetlands > Permafrost | place: Sweden...
AGAAAAATGTAATTGTCACGGACACTGCCGCACTCCCACTGTGGAGCATGCCCAAGAATATCAGGGGGAATTCAGCGGGCATACGGGCAAACCTTTTTGGGGATATGCGGAAAGTCCTGAAGGTGCCGATTCCTCTAATGAGCTAGCCAACACCAACACGTCCGATTGAATCGATTTACGGAGACTGAAGAGATGATCAAACAGAACGTATGCCCATAGAGCAGAGCGTCTGCTACGTGGCTCCCGGCGGGATGCATCTGTGCCTGCACCGCAAGACAACGGGAGAGATTGTGATTCGCACGCCCACCGTGCCGGCCACCCTGTTCGTGCCTTCGGTGGGGGTGATGATGGATTCGGGCCTGTCTCTTCAGTCCCGAGCGCCTGGTTCGCCTGGGAGCCATCGAAACCCTCCGGGAGACGGCGCGGCCAAGACTGGAGGCGGTGCTGGCCGCGCGCGCGCTCGAGGAAACCGATGAGGAGGTCCGGCAGGCGTTGAGCTGCTGACCGGAAAGCCATGCCAGATATCTCCGTCGAACAATTCCAAAGGCTGAGCCAGCAGATCTATCAGAAGCTGGGGCTCTATTTCGATGAACGGAAAATCTACTTCCTGAAGAAGCGCGTGGAGAAGCGCATGGAGGTGTTAGGCATCGACGACCCGCGAGACTATGTCTTCATGGTCAGCTATGCCGACAAAGACGGGTCGGAAATGCAGGCGCTGGCCAACCTGGTCACCACCAACGAAACCTACATGTTCCGCGAGTACGACCAGTTGCAGGCGTTCGCCAATCACTGTCTGCCGGAAGTGCTGTCGGCCAAGCAGGCGCGCGGAGACAGAACCTTGCGGATCTGGTCCGCCGGCTGCTCCTCCGGCGAAGAACCCTATACGCTCGCCATGATCGTGCAGGACGTCTTCCCCCAGGCCCAGTCCTGGGATTGCGAGATCGTGGCCACCGACATCGAAGAAAACATGCTGCAACGCGTCGCGGCCGCGCGCTACGGGGCTCGATCGGTGGGCGACGTGCCCCCTGAATACCGGGAGAAGTACCTGACTCAGGATGGTGACGAGTGGATGGTGCGGAGGAGAACCGCCGCGCTGGTCAATGCCCGTCATCTCAACCTGTCCGACCGCATGGCGATGAGGGCCATGCGCGGCTTCGATTTCATTTTCTGCCGCAACGTCCTAATCTATTTCGACGACCTGTCGCGCAAAGCGGTGGTGGATCATTTCTACAATGCGCTGAATAAGGGAGGCTATATCTTCCTGGGGCACTCCGAATCCGTGGGACGGGCGACGACGGCTTTCACGCTGAAGCGCTTCGAAACCCACCTGGTGTACGTGAAGGAATAACGCCGTGAATACCAAGCGAACCATTCTTATCGTGGACGACTCCGAGTTTGTCAGGAACTATCACTCCTCAGGTGATTACGGCGGTGGACGGCAGTGACGGGCTGGAGAAGCTGTACACCAACTCCTGCGATCTGGTCCTCACCGATATCAATATGAGCAACATGGATGGCTACGAGTTCATCCGGCGGGTGCGCGCCGACGGCAAGTACAGCTCACTTCCCATCATCATCGTGTTCACGGAAAGCGAAGGCAAGGACAAGATGAAGGGGTTTGAGGCGGGAGCCAATCTATACCTTGTCAAACCCAGCGCGCCGGAAATGATGGTGGAGAACATTCGCATGATTCTGGCCGCCAGTTGAGGCGCCACAGAGGGGAGGAGATCCGTGCCGTTTTCTATCGCTACGCAACAAGGCAGACAAGTTTTGAAGCTGGAAGGCGCGGTCACCATTCGCCACGCCCAGGAACTCGCCGCCAGGCTGGGGGAAGGCGGCGCCCCCGCCAGCGTGGACACCACGGGCTTAGAGGACATCGACACCTGTATCCTGCAGCTATTGTGTTCGCTGCGCAAGACGGTCCCGGCGCTTGGCTTCGATAACCCGTCGGCAGCGTTCATTGGCGCGGCGGACCGCTCGGGCCTGCGCCGCGAGTTGCTGGGCGCGCGGGAGAGTTCTTGAAAACCGTCATGACAGTGGACGATTCGGCCAGCCTGCGGCAGATGGTGGCGGTGGTGCTGCGCGGCGGCGGCTATGACGTGGTCGAAGCCGTGGACGGGTTCGACGCGTTGTCCAAACTGACGGGCCAGGAGTTGCACCTCTTCCTGACCGACATCAATATGCCGAAGATGGACGGTCTGGAGTTCACGCGCCACGTCCGGGCCATCCCCGCATACAAGTTCGTCCCCATCGTCCTGTTGACCAGTGAATCGAATGCGGAAAAGAAGCAACAAGGCAAGGCGGCGGGCGCCACGGCCTGGATCGTAAAGCCGTTCGACCCGGACCAGCTTCTGGCGGTAGTCAGGAAGGTCGTGCGATGAGGAAAAATGCGCCGGCATAAGCTGCGGCATGGCGGAGAAACCGGGGTCCGCTCAGCCCCCCGCGGCAACCGCGGCGGAGCGGCCAGGCGCTGCCGCCCCGCCTACCACCATTCGCATCGATCAGAACAAGCTGGATCGCTTGATGCGCATCGTCGGCGAGATGCTGGTGGCGCGTGGGGCATTCCCCATCCTCATCCAAAAGCTCAATGACGGTACGAATCGTACGGTGGTGGTCAAGGATCTGAAATAGGCGGGTTCCAACATCTCGCGAATTGCCGACGAGCTGCAATCGAGCGTCATGTCGATTCGCATGCTGCCGGTCAAGACGGTTTTCCAGCAGTTTCCGCGCCTGGTGCGAGACCTGGCGCGGGCGCAAGGCAAGGAAGTCCGGCTGGTCATAGAAGGCGAGGCAATCGAACTGGACAAGACCATCGTCGAACAGATCGGCGATCCGCTGGTTCACGTCATCCGCAATGCCGTGGACCACGGTCTGGAGCCGCCGGAACAGCGCCGCGCCAAAGGCAAGGATCCGTCGGGGCAACTGACCCTGCGGGCTTTCTATGAGGCCGGCGGCGTGGCCATTGAGGTTACCGACGACGGGCGGGGGCTGGATGTGGACGCCCTCAAGCGGAAAGCCGTGGAAAAGGGCTTGCTCAGCCTGGAAGCCGCCGCAGCTTTGAGCGAGCAGGCTGCCTTTCAACTGGTGTTTCTGCCGGGGTTGACCACCGCCACCAAGGTCACCGACGTTTCCGGCCGCGGTGTCGGCATGGATGTCGTGCGCAGCAATGTGCGCAACCTGCAAGGCACCGTCGAGATATGGTCGAAGCTCGGGCAGGGCACCGCCTTCCTGATCAAACTACCGGCCAGCCTCATGATTTCAAAGGGCATCCTGCTGGTAGCGGGAGGCCAGGAGTATATCCTGCCGCTGAGCAACATTCGCGACATGGTGAAGTTGCCGCTGACAGACGCCCACGCCTGCCGTGGGGTCACGCTGGCCCAGGTTCGGGGGACGATCTACTCCATTTTCAACCTGGCGGAGATGTTGGGCCTGCCTCCAACCAGGACGCCGGAGCTTTCGGTTGCCATCGTTGAAGCAGGCTCACGAAATACGGTCTGGTGGTCGATAAGTTCCTTAGTGAAGTGGAGGTCTTGGTTAAACCCTTGACCGGCGGCCTGGAGCAGTGCAAGGAGTTTCAAGGCGCCGCCATCATGGGCGACGGACGGGTAGTACTTGTCCTGAATGCCATGGAGTGCCACGGCTGAGATCGAACTTAATGCAGCTAACCGACCAACCGGAAGCCCAGGCTGGCGGGCAACCGAAGGCCCGGGATGGCGACCGGCCGGAAGCCCGGGCCGGAGTTGCGCCGGTGCGGGGACGGGCTTCGGGCTGGCTCGATTCCGCCTGGTGGCGGGGATTTTCCGTCCGAAAGCGGCCGCCGCCAAGGTTGCGGCGCCTGTGCGCCGAATTCGGCGGATCCGGCGGCGGCCAGACGCGCGATCCACGCGGCGCCGCCGGCGTGCTGGCGCTGCAATCGCTGCAACTGGCCCACGCCGGCGAGAAATTCGCCGCCTCGGCCGCCTCGGTGGCGGACAACCTGGACGACATTGCCGCGCGCGTCCCGGAGATGGCCGCCGAAAGCCAAACGCTGTCCGGCTTTTCGGAGGATGAGAAGAACACATTCTTCCTCCAGATGGAACACGGGTGCACCTTCGTTATGGAGAGTCTCAACCACTGCGCCAGCGCGGAAGCCGCCGCCCGGGTTACCAGGGGCGGTCTGGCGGGGTCCATCGACCGCATGCGCGGATCGGTTGACGAGGTCCGGAGCATGGAAATCGAAATACAGCGGATCGCGCTGAATGCCAGCATCCGTGCCGCCCATATCGGCGTGTCGGGAAATGCCCTCGGCGGTCTGGCCGGCTCCATGCGGCAGCAGGCGTCGGAGTGCGGAGAACGCTCGGAATCCCTCGGCGAAGCGCTCGGCTCGATGAGCCAGGCGGCCACCCGCTGGTCCGGGAAAGGCGAGCCGGCGCCAGCCGGTGAGGAGGACAAACAGCCTGGCAGTTTGGAGGAGATGCGCTCCGGGGTGGCGGAGATGCACTCGTCGAGCGAGCGCAGTTTCGCCCAGATTGCGCGGATTATCGCTTGCGGCGACCGCTTGCGCGAGGACCTTTCCGCCACCCGCCAGGGCTTTGCCGTGGGCGCGCTCTTCGCGGCAGCCGTCAGCCGCGCGCGCGGCATGCTGCTCGAAATCGGCGAGAGGAATCCGTCCGCTCTGCCGCCCGATGGCAGCCCGGCGCCGGACCAGGGGTGTCACGATTTCGCCACGAATTACACCATGCAGTCGGAGCACGATGTGCAAGATGTGCATGAAGGCTTCACCCTGGCGGCGGTAGCCACGGCCGAGCAGCCGGACTCCCCGCCCATCGAAGCCGGGGAACTCGGCGAGAATGTGGAGTTCTTTTAGCATGTCCGAGCACCCCAATCCACATGTTGTCCCCCCAGCCGATCCGGTGGAGGGCGGCGCCGGGAACCCGCTGACCCAGCCGCTTTCCGGCCCACACCCGGATATCGAGCGCGCCGGGTTGGCGGCGGCCGTGGAGCAATCCGCCGACACAGTCCTCATCACCGACGCCTTCGGAACCATTCAGTATGTGAATCCCGCGTTCACCTTGATGACCGGATACAGCCGCGAGGAAGCCGTCGGACAGAACCCGCGCGTCCTCAAATCGGGCAACCAACGCGCGGAGTTCTACCAGGCACTCTGGAACACCATCGCGTCCGGCCAGGTCTGGCACGGCGAATTGATCAACCGGCGCAAGGACGGCGCCTGCTACACCGAGGACATGCGGATCACTCCGGTGCGGGACTCCTACGGTGAAACGGTCAGCTATATCGCCATCAAGCGGGACGTTACCGAGCGCCGGGCAGGCGAGGAAGCGCAGCGATTTCTGGCTTCCATCGTGGAGTGCTCCGAGGACGCCATCGTCGCCAACGCGCCCGACGGCACCATCCTCACCTGGAACCGGGGGGCGCAAGCGCTGCTTGGCTACACGGCGGAAGAAGCCATCGGGCGTCAGGTGTCCATGCTGATCGGGACGGAACGGCAACAACTTGTAGCGTCGTTCATGGCTCAGGTAATAGAGGGAACCGGCTGCCAGCGCGAGGGACTACTCACACGGAAAGACGGCCGGAGAGTTAGCGTGTCCATCGCGGGGAGCCGCGTTCTGAACTTCGCCGGAAAGGCGGTAGCGGTCTCGGCCATCATCCACGACATCACGTTGCGAAAACAGGCGGATGAGTCGCGGGCTTTGCTGGCCTCCATCGTGGAATCTTCGGATCTGGCCATCGCCGCCACCACGCCGGAGGGGACCATCCTGAGTTGGAACCGGGCCGCCGAAACGCTCTTCGGCTATACGGCCGATGAAATCGTCGGCCGGAACATCGCCGATTTGGCGCCGCCGGATCACCTGGACGAAGTGCGGCAGAGTCTCGCAAGGGTCCAAACGGGAGCCATGAGCCGTTACGAAACCGTGCGGCTGACCAAGGACGGCCGGCGGATCGATGTGATTGGCACCGGGACCCCGATTAGGAATTCGCGGGGCGAAGTGACGGGCGTGGCCGTCATCGCGCGCGACATCGGCGCGCGTCTGCGCGCCGAGCAGAGGCTGCGCGAGAGCGAGGAGCAATTCCGCGGCGCATTTGAAAACGCGCCCTTCGGCATGTCCGTGACCGGGCTGGACGGGAGCATCATCCAGGTGAATGCGACGCTTTGCCGGATGCTGGGGTATTCCGAACAGGAACTGTGTGCCACCACCTGGGCGAAATTGACCCCCCCCGATGATGAGGGGCCTTTCCTGCGGCGGCTGGAGCAGTTGATGAGAGAACCCAGCGGGTGCCTGGAGGCGGAAAAACGCTACATTCACCGTAATGGAAATGCGGTATGGGTGCGTGTGAGGATGTCGCTGGTGCGGGATAGCGCAGGCGCCCCGTCGCATTACATCGTCCACGTGGAAGATATCGGGGAGCGCAAGCGCGCGGAAGAGGCGCTGCGCGAAAGTGAAGAGCGCTTCCGTGTCATGGCGGACGGCTGTCCGGCGGTGATGTGGGTGACCGACGCCCAGGGTCTAATCTGGTTTGTCAATCGAACCTGCCGGGAGTTCTTCGGCGCCACGTCCGAACAGTTGGAAGGCGGTAAGTGGCACATGGTGCTTCACCCCGACGATGCGCCGGACTACGTCGCCGCGTTGCGGCACGCCATCGAAGTTCACGGGCCTTTCAGTGTCCAGGCGCGCGTCCGGCGTGCCGATGGCGAGTGGCGGTGGATCGCCTCCTACGCGGAGCCGCGCTTCTCTCCTTCCGGTGAGTTCCTGGGGCACGTCGGCATCAGCCCGGACATCACCGAGCAGCAACAAGCGCGGGAAGCCCTCGAGAGCAGCGAAGAGAAGTTCCGCCAGTTGGCCGAGAACATCCACCAGGCATTCTTCATGGTGGATGCGGCATCCGGACAGACACTGTATCTTAGCCCGGCGTACGAACAGATTTGGGGCAGAACCTGCGGCAGCGCCTACCAGAACGGGATGTCCTGGATGGAGTCGGTTCACCCCGATGACATGGCACAGGCCCAGCGGATATTAGGGGCGCAAACCAAGCGGGAATCCGTCGAAGCGGAATTCCGCATACGAACCCCCGACGGCCAGGAAAAATGGATCCGCGAACGGGCTTTTCCGATTTTTGGCGCGGACGGGCAAGTCGTTCGTATCGGTGGTGTCGCCGAGGATATCACACGGTTTAAGCGCCACGAGAAGGAACTGGTTCGCGCGCGCCAGGGCGCCGAAGCCGCCAATGTTGCCAAGAGCCGTTTCCTGGCCAACATGAGCCACGAAATCCGCACCCCCATGAACGGCGTCCTTGGCATGCTGCAGTTGCTGTTGGATACGGACCTCAACCCGGAACAACTCGAGTATGCGGGCGTGATCGACACTTGCGGGCGGACGCTGATGTCTCTGATCGACGACATCCTGGACCTGTCCAAGATCGAGGCCCGGAAGCTGACGCTGGAGCACGCGGACTTCGACCCGCGCCGCGTCGTCGAGGAAGCCGTGCGGACCCTGCGCACCCTGGCGGACGCCAAAGGACTGGCTTTTGGCTGGCGGGCGGCGAAGGAAATGCCATCGCTCCTCGGTGGCGATGCCGGCCGGTTGCGCCAGATCCTGCTCAACCTGACGGGCAATGCCATCAAGTTCACCGAACGGGGTGAGGTGGCCGTGGAGGTGGCGGTAGAGAGTCAAGACAACGGCAAGACAACGCTGCGCTTCTCCATCGCCGATACCGGGATCGGGATTCGGCCGGACCAGGCCGAGGGATTGTTCTCGCCGTTCTATCAGGCGGACGCATCCAGCACGCGTAAGCATGGCGGCGCCGGCCTGGGGCTGTCCATCTCCAGGCAACTGGTGGAGCTGATGGGCGGGAAAATCGGTTTCCAGAGCAGCGGAGGCGCGGGCTCCACATTCTGGTTCACGGCGGTTTTCGAGACAGCGCCTGAGCCTGCCTTGGCGTCCACGGTGCAGGGGGGGCGGACGGCAGGGCGGCAAGCCGCCAACCGACCCGCCGTCCAGCCCGGGGTGGCCGGTCCGCGGCGTGACGCCCGCATCCTGCTGGCGGAGGACAATTCGACCAACCAGCTTGTCCTGCTGGCGCAACTGCAGAAGCTGGGATACCATGCCCGCGCCGTCGCCAATGGCGTGGAGGCCGTGGAAGCGGTGCGGCGGGAGGAATACGACCTGGTGCTGATGGATTGCCAGATGCCGTCGATGGACGGCTTTGAGGCCACGCGCCAGATTCGCCAGTCGAGCCGTCCGCGGGTGCCGATCGTTGCGGTCACCGCCCATGCCATGGTTGGCGATCGGGAGCGCTGTCTCGGCGCGGGGATGGACGACTACCTTTCCAAGCCAGTGGCACTGGAGCCGCTGGCGGACGTGCTTGCCAAGTGGCTGCCCGAGTTCGCTCCCCTAAGAACCATGGCAACCGCCGAAGCGGGGGCCGGGGAGCGGGACGGCGCCACTTTCGACGAAGCGGGTCTATTGAACCGGCTGATCGGAGACCGGCAGCTCGCCGGCACCATACTCAAAGGCTTCGTGGCGGACTTCCCCTCCTTGTTGAAGCATCTGCGCGAGCGGCTCGACCAGGCGGATGGGCCGGGCGCCGCCTTGGAAGCGCACTCCTTGAAGGGCGCGGCCGCGGCCGTCTCGGCAGGCGGCCTGCAGGCTCTGGCACAGGCAATGGAACGGGCCGGCAGGGCTAATGAGTGGGACGATTTCGTCCAACTCCTGCCCCGCGCGGCCGACGAATTCGAGCGGTTCGAGAAGGCGCTGCGGCACGCCGGATTGGTCTAGAAACGAGGGGAAACACCATGAGAACACTGATTGTGGAAGACGATTTCACCAGCCGGCTGATCCTGCAAACTTTCCTTTCCCGCTACGGTGATTGTCACATTGCCGTCAACGGCAGGGAGGCGGTGGAAGCCTTTGGCTCCGCCCTGAACAGTGGGCTCTGCTACAACCTCATCTGCATGGATATCATGATGCCCGAAATGGACGGCCGGGAGGCAGTCAGGCAAATCCGGGCGCTGGAAGAAGCCTCCACCCACGGCGTGAAGATCATTTATGACTACGGCGGTGCACGAGGTCAAGGAAGTGATCCAATGCTTCAAGCACCTTTGCGACGCCTACCTGGTGAAGCCGATCAACCTCTCCGAGTTGCTCAAAGAGATTAAGTCCTATCGCCTGGTTCAGTAGCCGGCCGGGACACGCGGGGGGCGGGGCCGCCGGGGATCTGGGCGCCTTATTCGGCGGGAACCTGGAAGGTTCCGACGAAGCTGCTGCGGCGGAACGGCACGCTCCAGGTATCGTCGAGGCCGTCGCCCGCGTACGAATTCTCGAGCGCGTAGGCGGGCATGGCGTGCTCCAGTTTGGCCAGCGGCGGATAGTAGATGTCCTCGTTGCCGCAGATGTGGTCGGCTTCGGTCATGCCGCGGGTGGACACTTCGGCCAGCGATCCGGCGGTGAGGCGGGCGGCGCCAGAGTGAATGTTGCCGTTCTCGATGGTGAGTTCGATGGGCGCCGACTTAACCTGGACGACGTTGGTGAGCAGGTCCGGCGCCTGGCTCTTGGCGAAGGCGACGAGCGCGGTGCGCTGTTCGGCGGTGGCGCGGCTGTCCACGATGAGCACGGCGATGGCGGGGTTGATGGGGCGATGAATATCGCCCAGCGTGTGCTGCGAGCGGACCACGCCCACCACGCCGAGACCGGCAAGGTTGACGCCCTTCCAGGCTCCCTTGGCGATCTTCCAGCCGAAGACGGCTTCCTTGCCGTTGATTTCGACTTCGCCGTTGGCGAAGCACGGACCGGTGTAAACATCGGCGGTGCGGGCTTCCACGTAGTTGCCGGACAGGCCGCGGGCGGGAAGGCCGGCGGCAAAAGAAACGGTAGCGGCCGCAAGTAGCGCGGCGGCGGCACAGATCGGTTTCATCCCAGTTGATCCCTCTGCTATCGATTATAGCGCGGATGCTTCGGGGGACTGGGAAGCGGGGACCGCCCGGGTGCGCGACATAGAAGTGACGGGGTTGCGCAAGTATCGGCCAGTCGAGAGGATTTTAGCGTAGGGGTACGTCAGGCAGAGCCGCGACCGTTAGGGAGCGGTTGAAAGCCCGAGGCCCTCTGAGCGCAGCCGCGGCAACCGCTCCCTGACGGTCGCGGCTCGGATTGGGGCCGGCGTTGCTCCACTTCTGTGTCACGCACCCGGACCGCCCCACCATCCACGCAGACCGTTCGTTGCCGGCCCCGTCGTGGCACCAGGCGGAGCCATCGGGAGCGGTCAGGGGAGCAGCACGGAATCGAAGGTGCTGCCGCCGGACGGAATCTCCGATGGGACGGCGGCGCCGGGCAGCACGACGGCGGCGGTGATTCCCGGCGGCAGGCTCACTTGCAGATGGAAATTGCGGCCGTCGCGCCGCCACTCCACGGCGACGGGGCCGCGGAAAGTCTCCCACCTGGCCTTGACCCAGGTCAGGCCGCCGGCGGGTTGGGGGCGGATTTCGATGTGGCGCAGTCCTGGATCTTGCGGGCGTATGCCGGCCAGGCCGGCGTAGAACCACTCTTCGATGTGACCCAGCATGAGGTGATTCTGCGAGCTGTCGGGATTGGCGTCCCAGGCTTCGGTGAGGGAGGTGGCGCCGCGGGCGATCTGTCCGGCGTAGCTGGGGGCGGTGTCTTCGACGGCCATGTCATAGACCACGCCGCCGCGGCCGGCATCCATGAGGGCGCGCAGGACGTAGTGGTAGCCGATGTCGCCGGCGGTGGTGTGATTGCCGTGGGCGCGAATATCGGCGACCAGCTTTTCGACCAGGTCGTGACGGGCGGCGGCGGGCGCCAGGCCGAGCGCGAGCGGCATGGCGAGAGAAGTCTGGCTGCCGGTGGCGTAGCTGCCGTTTTTCCAGTAGGCCTTTTCGAACGCGTTGGCGAGACGTTCGGCGGCGGCAGCGTCGGCGGCCGGCAATCCAAGGACGTCCGCGGCGCTTTCCATCACCCTAAGATCGCTCCAGTAGAGGGCGCTGGCGGTGACGCCTCGCGGAGTAAGTTGCGAGTAGCCAGGAGCCCGCGGGCCGATGTCGTACCAATCGCCGAGACCGTAAGTCAGCAGGCCGTCCTGGAGTTTACTGTTGAGGTAGCGGTCATAGGCCTGCATGGTGCGATAGCCTTCGGCAAGGGTTTCGCGGTCGCCGTAGATCTGCCAGGCGAGCCAGGGCAACTGAAAGGCTGCGCTGCCCCACTCGGGGGAATCGCGGAAGGCGCCGCCGAAGACGACGTACTCGGGGGCGATGTCGGGCACCAGGCCATCGACGGTTTGTGCCTCGCGCAGGTCGCGGACGATCTTTGGCAGGAAGGCGCGCAGGTCCCAATCGTAGAGCAAGGCGGGGCCCATCAGGTGGAACTGTTCCAGCCAGCCGAGTTTCTCGCGATGCGGGCAATCGGTCAGCGAGTGTTGGAGGTTGCTGCGCACGGCGGCGTCGATGAGCGCGTGGATCTTGTTGAGGCGGTCATTGGAACAGGAGAACTCGCCGGTGCGGCGGGCGTCGAGGTGGAGGAACTGGCCATCGAGGGAGCGCAGGGCGGCGGCGCCTTCCACCTGCACGTAGCGAAAGCCGTAATAGGAGAAACGGGGCGACCAGGTCTCCTCGCCGCCGCCGCGCAGGGTGTAGTTGAATGACACCGGGCCGCCGGAGGAACGCTGGGAAACCAGGCCGGCGGAATCGAGCAGTTCCCCGGGCGTCATGCGGATCTGGGCGCCGGCGGCGCCGGATGCGGTGATGCGCGGCCAGCCGGCGAAGTTCTGGCCGAGATCGTAGACCACCACGCCGCGTTTCGGCTGAGTGACTTTCACGGGGCGAAAGGTCTGCTGCACACGGATGGGCGGGCTGGCTTGCGCGCGCAGCTCACCGCCGGGCGCTTCCATGGGGGAGGCGCGGAGCCAGGCGGAATCGTCGAAGCCTGGGCGGTCCCAGCCGGCGGGCTCGCGGCGCGCGTCGTAATCTTCGCCGCCATAGATGCAGGAGAAGGTGATGGGGCCTTCGGTGACGCGCCAGGCGACGCCGGTGGCGATATCGGCGGTGGCGCCATCGGCGTATTCCAGGTGGAGGTGAAGGCGCAGGCGAGGCTGGCCGAAGGAGCCGGTAAACTTGGCGTAGCGGCCGCCCGCGACGTTATAGAAGCCGTTGCCGAGCAGAACGCCGATGGCGTTGGGACCGTTAGCGAGCAGCGCGGTGACGTCGAAGCTCTCGTAGTAGACGGTGGAGCGGAAGTTGCTCCAGGCGGGGGCGAGAACGTGGTCGCCGGCCTTCTGCCCGTTGATGCGGAGCTCGTGGAAGCCGGGGGCGGCGACGAGCGCGATGGCGCGGTGGAGCGGCTTGCCGATGGCGAATTCCTGGCGAAAGATGGGCAGGGGGCCGGAGCGGAGGGTGTGATCGGGATGGGCGATCCAGCCGCCCTTCCAGCCGCGCGCGTCGGCGGGAACCTGCGTCCACTCGGCGGGGTCGCTCCACGGCGAGGGCTCGCCGGAGGCGTTCCAGACGCGGACGCGCCACCAGTAGCGGCGGAAGCTCTCCAGCTTGGGACCGTCATAGGCGATCCATGCGGTGTCGGCGGAGGGGATGCGGCCGGAGTCCCATAGGCCGGTGGCGGCGGGCGAGGCGCCGGCTTGGATCTGGTAGGCGGCCTGTAGTTCGGCGCGCAGCTTCCAGGAGAGGCGGGGTTGAGGGGCGTCGATGCCGACGGGGTTGTGGCGGGCTTCGCACTCCAGTTCGTAGGGCGGGAGGACGGCTGCGCAGGCGGCGGCGCAGGCGAGAGAGGCGAGCGCGATGGAGTATTTCACAATGGACAGCTTAGTACACGGCGGGCGCGTCTGAGTCGAAAACCACCGAAGGGGACCCGATTCCGAGGTCGGGGACAGACAGGACTGCCAGCGAATTTCCGGCAAAGGGCGCCGGAAATCCATGGCAGTCTTGTCAGTCCCAAGGCCTGTCTTACTGTTCGAACCAGCCGGTGACTCTGCGCTGGTATTGTTCGGGCGCGGTACCGAGCGATGCGACGTGATCGGCACCGGGGACCTCCCAGAGTTGGGTCGTGGCGGGATTCAGGGCGTGCAGTTGGCGCGAGTGGCGCGGTGGGATGTTGGCGTCCAGCATGCCATGAATCAGCAGGATCGGGATCTTCGCCGCGCGCACCGCGGCGGCGGGCGACGCTTCCCGCAGATTGAGCCCGTAGCGCAGGCGGGCATACAGAAACCCCATCCGGACGACCGGCCAGGAGACAGCGGTCCCCAACATGCCGCGCTGCTCCAGGCGATCGCAGGCAACCTCTTCGAAGGTGGCGAACGGGCAATCGGCCACCAGGGCGCGGAAGCGCGGCTCACGCGGCAGAGACTCGAGCAGGATGGACGCGCCCATCGATTGGCCGATTCCGTAGAGGCGCCGGATGCCGGGGCGGCGGAGCAGCAGATCGGCCCAGCGATGCACGTCGTCGGCCTCGCGGATGCCGTAGCTGATGACGTCGCCGCCGCTAGAGCCGTGGCCGCGGCAATCGGGAGCGAGCACAGTGTATCCGGCGCGGACCAGGAAGCCGGCATGGGCCATCATGCCGAGGCGGGTATCGCCGACGCCGTGCAGGGCGATCACGGCGGCTCCGTTGGCGTGCCGTGGCGTGAACAGCCAGCCATCGAGCACAACGCCGTCGGCGGCGGTGACCTGGACGGTCTCCCACGAGGCACCGGTCTGGCGGCTGAGCACCTCGGCGGGCGCCGTGACGGGCGCGGAACGCTGCCAGATGTGCAGGGCGCCCTCAGTGACGAAGACCGAGAGGCAGGGCAATCCCAGGGCAAGACCGATCAGCAGGGCGACGGTAAGTCGAAAGGCTCGACGCATATACTAAAGGACGCGGACGAGGCACTAAGTGTTCAGTAACTCTAACTGTAGCCTGTCTCGCACACTATGATGCGGGAGCCACGGGGCACACGGGCGCGGCTTGCGAGTTTTCAGCAAGTTAGGAACTGGTTGTCCATCTGCATCGTACGGCGGCATGTACGCATCGCCCGCCCGATCCACATTGCTATCCGGCGCGCTGCACGGCGCCTTCATCGCCCTGATCCTGCTCACCACCGGTGTCAAGACTACGTTGGTGAAGAATACCGACCACATCATCCTATTCACGCCGCTCGACGTGATGAAGTACGAAGTTACCGTGCCGCAACCGGACGACGCGGGGGGCGGAGGCGGGATGCGCGCCAAGACGGCGGCGAGCATCGGCAATCTGCCGCCGCGGAAGCTCAAGCAGTTCCTGGCGCCGATGGTGAAATCGGAGAATGCCCATCCGACTCTGGCGGTCGAGCCGAGCATCATCGCGAGCCCCGAAATCGCCGTCCCGCAACTGAATCTGGCGCAGTATGGCGACCCGCACGGTGTCATCGGACCGCCGTCGGCCGGACGGGGTAAGGGCGGTGGCATCGGGGATGGCGACGGCACCGGCGTTGGGCCGGGCGAAGGGCCGGGCGCGGGACCGGGGCATAACGGTGGCATCTCCGGGCACGGCGGCTTCCAGGGATCGGTGACCGAACCGGTGCTGCTCTACAAGGTGGATCCGGAATACAGCGAGGAAGCGCGCAAGGCGAAACTGCAGGGCGTGGTGCTGGTGCGGGCGGTAATCGATGCGCGCGGCCAGGTGCAGAACATCGAGGTGGCGCAGGGGTTGGGGCTGGGTCTGGACGAGCGCGCGATGGCCGCGGTGGAAAAATGGAAGTTCCGCGCGGGCATGCGCAATGGGAAGCCCGTGGCCACCAGCGCGCTGATTCAACTAACATTCCGTTTGTTGTGAGGGCGCACGGCTACGAGGGATTTGGTCCAGCCGCAGAGGCGCTCGCGAATCAGGCGAGCGTCCGGGAACAGCGCGGCCAACCCGGCGGCGCTCAAGAGGCGAACGTCCTCCAGATAGTGGGCGAGATAAAACGCGCGCCGGTCCGGGGACGGGCGGACGAGCGCGCTCCAGACGGTGAAGCGCGGAACGATGAAGCGCTGCCAGCGTTTGGGGAGCCAATGGACGAGCGGGGTGAGCAGGTGCTGCTCCACGGGAAACCAGCGGTTGGGGGTCTCGACCCAGTAGGCGCGGCCGACGCGGGCAATTTCGCGGGCGAACCGGCGCTGGCTTTCGGCATCGCCCACGTGCTCGATGACGGAATTGCTGAAGACGACATCGAAGGCGGCATCGCGGAAGGGCAGGGCGCGGCCGTCACCGGCCACCCAGCACCCGGCGGCGGCCAGTTCGGCTTTGGTGCGCGGTGTATTGAGCAAGGTGACGCGGGGGCGCACCGGCAGCATGTCCCAGGTTTCGGGGGTGCCGCCGACATCGAGCACGCGCGTTTCGGCGGCGATGTGCAACTCGCGCGCGAAGCGGCGCATGCGGCGAATTCGGAAGCGGGTATTCCAGGCCACGGAAGAATGGTAGCAGGGAAGGGGTCGAGGCGATGCAGAGTATTCCCCGCAGAGACGCAGAAACGCGGAGATAAGCGCGGAGAAGGCACAGGAAGAGGAAGACGTCCGAGCTGCGCTCGGATTGGCAAGCTGAAGCATGCCCCACCACGGCTGGCAAGCCTGCCCCACCGATGTCAGTCCACCACTTCGAAGGCGATGCCCATGAGTTCGGCGACCTTCGCCAGGGCCGTGCGCCGATGGCCTGCGCCGAGGGCGAAGTGATGGGTGGGGGCGTGGCTGCACCAGCGGTTGATGAATTCGCCGGGCGGGAGGGCAAGGCGCACGCGCGAATTGGTGTTGCCGATTTTGAGAAGGGGGCCGGCAATGGACTCGCCCTCGGCGGCCAGCAGTTTCAGTTTGCCGCCGGCGGTCTGGGTCATGGCGAGCAGGGTGACCGGTCCGGTTTTCACACGGCCCTCCACGCTGACGCCGCTGCCGCGTTTGCCGTGATAGAGGCCGAGCCCGCGCAGCACGGGGCGGCCTTCGGCGATGGCGAGATGCATGGGCCCATCGTGGCCCATGAGGACAAACTGCTGGCGAAAATCCATGGCGTAGAACTCGGTGAAGGATCCGCCCGCGCCCATGCGGTGGAGGATGGTCATGGCGAGGAGGTCTTCAGATCGCCCTCGCCGGCGGCGGCGATGCCGCGCGCGGTGAGCAGCGAATTGCCCAGAATCAGGCCGGCGCCGAGGCGCTCATAGCGGTTGCCGGCGAGGCCGCGATAATAATACGTCAGGCCGTTGAGCTGAAAGCGGTCGACCAGGCGATCCAGGCCGGCAGCCACTTGAGCGGCCCATGCCAGATCGGCGGCGGGGACGTCCTCCATGTCGAAGGTGCTGCGCGCCACGGCGACGATGGCTTCCACTTCGGGCGGCGCAGCTTGCTCCACGCACTGATCCAGGTCGCACATTTCGAGCACTTCGACGTGGACTCCGGCCTGCGCGGAGACCATGGTGAAATCGCTGTACATGTCGAGCATGCCCGGGTAGGTATGTCCGAGAAAGCCAATGCGGCTGGCGCGCAGGGAGCGGGCGATGTTGGCGGCGCGGCACCAATCGGCGATCTCGCCCCATGCGGCGGGGTCCTGGTGCAACATGCCGGAGACGACGCGGAAGCGGACGCCGGCACGGGCAAACGCGTTGGCGATCTCGGGCGCGCAGCAGACCGAACAATTGGCCAGCCACTCGCCGGTACCGGTATGTTCGTAATCGAGCGCGTCGCAGGGTTGCAGATTGAGGACCAGCACGGGAACGCCTGAGCGCTGCACCACGGGCAGCACCTGCGACGACGTGGCGTAGGTGCCGATGTAGCAGAGAATGAGGTCGAGGCCGGCGCGGGCGAAGAGGTTTCCGGCATCGACGGCCGCCGGAGGGGTGTCGACCAGACCGGCGGATACGACCTCCACGCCGAAGGCGGCGGCCTGAGCTTCGACGAAGCGCTGGTAGCCTTCGAGGCGCGGCTTCAGCTCCGGGAACTGCTCCCAGTAAGCGGCGAGAGCGATGCCGAAGACTCCCACGCGCCCTGGATTGGCGGTTTCACTCATCTCGACAGAAGTATCGCACGGGGAGAGAGACCCGGCCCTACGGCAGCACCTGTAATTTGATATTGCGGAACGCGACCTCGTAGCCTTCGGCTTCGAGTCCGATATAGCCCTTGCGCAAGGCAATTCCCGCAACCTCGTTGACCACGGCGCCGTTCACCGAGAGCGCGATCTTGTCCCCCTGGGCGCGAATCTCGTAGTGGTTCCACTCGCCCGCCGGCTTGATACGGTTCTCTTTCATTTCCTTCGAGAGATTGAAGCGCTGCAGGGCGCCATCCACCAGGTTCACGCCGAACAGGAATCCGCCGGTGGGACCGGTCTGCGCCTGGGTCCACAATTCACCCCACGCCGAGAGCCGGATACCGATGCCGCTGTTGAACCTGGCGCCGTCGCCCTTGAGGGTGAAGCGGAAGTCCACTTCGAGAATGTAATCGCCGAGCACCTGGTCGTAGCGCAGCCACTCATGGCCGCCGTCACCCGAGCAGATCAGGGTCTTTTGCGCGGAATCGACGCGCCATTGGAGTTTGGGCTTCAGCCCATCGGTGGCCGGGATGGGGATGCGGGTCCAGCCTTTCAGCGACTCGTCGGGCAGCAGGTCGACGGACTGAGCCGGCAGCAGGGCAGCCGCCAGAAGGCAAAGTAATAGAAAACGCGCGAACGACATGCTGTCATAATACCCCGCCGCACGTAAAAAACACCGGTACGCATCGAAAGCGCCCTCGCAATCCAGTATGCTGGAAACAGCATGAATCTGTCGCGCAGTTTTCGACTTGCCCTTGTCCCGGGCCTGATTGCAGCCGCCTGCCTTTGCTGGGCGGCCTCCCAACCGAAACCGCTCTCCTCCTACGATCCGGAAGCCAAAGCGCTGCTGGCGCGGATGACCCTCGACGAGAAGATCGGCCAGATGACGCAACCCGACCAGAGCCTGCTCAAGGATCCGGCCGATATCGAGAAGTACTTTCTCGGTTCGCTGCTCAGTGGCGGCAGCAGCGACCCCAAGGAAGGCAACAGCCTGAAGGCGTGGACCGACATGTACGACGGCTACCAGGCACACACGCGGAATACGCGGCTGAAGATCCCCATCCTCTACGGCGTCGACGCCGTGCACGGGCACAACAACGTGCTCGACGCGGTCATCTTCCCGCACAACATCGGGCTGGGCTGCACGCGCAATCCCAAGCTGATCGAGCAGGTGGAGCGCGTCACAGCCGAGGAGATCCGTGCCACGGGAATCCAGTGGGCTTTCGGTCCCTGCGTCGCGGTCCCGCAGGATATCCGCTGGGGCCGGACTTATGAAGGCTTCTCCGAAGACCCCGCGCTGGTGCGCGAACTGGCCGGTCCGGCGGTGCGCGGCTTCCAGGGCGCCAGCCTCAACGATCCGCTGGGCGTGCTGGCCTGCGCCAAGCACTACATCGGCGATGGCGGCACCACCTACGGCTCCGCCAGAATCGGTCTCGATCAGGGCGATACGCGGGTGGATGAAGCCACGCTGCGCCGTGTTCACCTGCCAGGTTACATCACGGCGATCGAGGCGGGCGTGGGCACCATCATGCCGTCCTACAGCAGTTGGAACGGCGTCAAGTGCTCGGCCAGCAAGCGGCTGCTCACCGAAATCCTCAAGGAGGAGCTGGGGTTCCAGGGATTCGTGATTTCGGACTACAGCGCCATCGACCAGATCAGCCGGAACTACAAGGAAGCCGTCGGCATTTCGATCAACGCCGGCATGGATATGGTGATGGTGCCGGGGCGCTACCGCGAATACTTCGGCGATCTCAAAGCGCTGGTCGACGAAGGAACGGTGCCGATGTCGCGCATCGACGACGCCGTATTGCGCATTCTGCGCGTCAAGTTCGCCATGGGATTGATGGATCCGAAACGCAACCAGTTGGCCGACCGCGGGCTATGGAAGAGCTTCGGCTCGCCCGAGCATCGCGCCGTGGCGCGGCAGGCGGTGCGCGAATCGCTGGTGCTGCTGAAGAACGAAGGCCACGCGCTGCCGCTATCCAAGAAGGCCGCGCGCCTGCACATCGCCGGCAAGAACGCCGACAATATCGGCAACCAGTGCGGCGGCTGGACCATCGACTGGCAGGGCAGGAGCGGCAATGTCACCAGCGGCGGCATCACCATCCTGGCGGCGATCAAGAACACGGTGTCCAAGGACACCAAGGTTACGTTCTCCCAGGATGGCTCTGGCGCGGAGGGCGCCACCGTGGGCGTAGTGGTGATTGGCGAGAAACCTTACGCGGAAGGCAACGGCGACCGCGCCAGCCTGGCGCTCGGGCCGGAAGATATCGCGGCGGTGAAGACGATGAAGGCCGCGGGGATCCCGGTGGTGGTGGTGCTGGTGTCCGGACGCCCCATGATTCTGGGAGACGTACTGGATGACGCCAACGCCCTGGTGGCCGCCTGGCTGCCGGGCACCGAAGGCCAGGGCGTGGCGGACGTGCTCTTCGGCGATTACAAGCCCACCGGGAAGCTCTCCTACACCTGGCCAAAGGCCGTCGCCAAGGGCACCGCCGATCCGCTCTTCGCCTACGGGTACGGGTTGAAGTACTGAGATGAGCGATACTGCACAGACCGGCGCCGTGAGAGCCTACGACCTTCAAGAGAGGGTGGCCGCCTACGATTCCGACATGGAGATCATGCACCCGCTGCGGTCGAAAATGGCGGACGTACTGCTGGAGGTGCTTCCCTGGGCCAGGACGAAGGCGCTTCGGGGAGTGGACCTTGGAGCCGGCACGGGGATGCTGACAGCACGGTTCCTCGATGCCTTCAGACACGCCAGCATTCTGGCGGTAGACGGAGCGGCGGCGATGATCGACCTGTGCCGTTCCCGCCTTCGGCCGGCGGGGGGACGGGTGGAGTTCCTGGTAGCGGATCTCCGGGCAATTCCCGCCGATTGCCTGGCGCCGGGCTCCGTGGATATCGTGTTCTCCGCCTATGCGCTGCATCACTTGACACGGAAAGAAAAATCCGGCTTGATCGCGCAATCGCTGGTTTGGCTCAAACCCGGCGGTTGGTTCCTAAACGCGGACCTGGTCGTCGCCAGGGATCCACGGGTGGAGTTGAGGATTCAGACCCTTCGCGAAGCGGGCATCGTGAACCGCGCCGGTGGCGACGCTCGCTTCGAGACCCGGTCGGCGACGCGCAAGTATCTTGCGGATCTGGAGCGAAACGAGCGGGACCAACCCCTGACGCTCGAGGACGATCTGGAGACCGCTCGGGAAGCCGGACTGCAGTCGGCGGAGGTGTTCTGGAAGGAGTATCGCGAGGCCGTCTGGGGCGGTCCGAAGATCTAGCGTCCCGTGGAGCGGCCTTTCAGGTCAATGCCACTTACTTTGCCGTTTGCCGCGCGTCCGCATAGATGGTGGGGCGGACGCCCCCGTCCGCGGCCGGCCCCCTGGCCGGCCAATTGCCACGCCAAGGGGTTGACTCCGCGAGCGAAGAGCGGGTCCAGGGGGACCCGCTCGGACCAGGGGGTCCGCCCCACCAATTCCGCGGCATTCCCATTTATCGCGCAAAGTAAGTGGCATTGGCCTTTCAGGTTGCCATGCCGGCGTGCTTCGAAAAACACCGATACGAGCCGGCGCCAGTCGCGGCTAATTCGCCCGCGGGTGAATTTCCCGTGGGTTCGATACCGTGAGGGTGACCGGCGCTGGGGCGCTGGCCACCGCCCCGTCGCTCACCACCAACTGAAACGTGTAGGTGCCGGCCACGGCCGCGACAAAGGTTGGGCTCATGGCGGTGGAACCGCCGCTCCCCAGGGTGACCGGCGGTCCCGCGGTCTGCACCCACGAAAAGCTCAGCGTCCACCACGCTGGTAATTGAGGCGCGGCGCTGGCCGGATCCTGGCTCGCGGAACCATCGAGGGTCACCAGGCTCCCCAAAGGAACCTTGCGGCTCGGGCCGGGGTCGGCCACCGGCAGGGTCGGATTGCCAACCCTGATCGTGACTGTCTTGCTCTCCGGTAGCACGCCGTCGCTCACGATGAATTGCACCCGGTATACACCAACCTCGGTGGGCGTCCAGGTAAAGACTCGTGAATTGAAGCTCGCGCCGGCCGGCAGGGCGCCGGTGGAATAGGTTAGACCCGTTTGGGCAGCCGCTGTTTCACTGCCGGAGGCGGGACTGTAAGCCTGTACCGTAAACTGCAACTGCTGTCCCACGTTAGCGCGATAAAAACGGCTCGGAGCGGTAGTGCCGAAAAACGGCGGATGAACCGTCGCCGGCAAGGGATAAAGACTATATGAGAACGGATAGACCGTGCCCGGAACCGTCGGAGAGGTGTACAGCATATCCGGGGGCGTACCCGGCGCCGGGCGGTTGACGGTCGCCTGTTGGACAGCCAGGCCCGGCGGTAACGTCACATTCGTGACGGTGTCGGTTGAATACGGCAAGTTTGGAACATACTCCAGGTCCGCCGGCCTCTTCTTGGTATTCGTTACCTCGACGAAAACCGGGACGCCGGATGCGGTCTGCGCCGTGACGTCCTGGAACACCGAGTCTCTGACATCGTCCAACACAACCGCCGGACGTGTATCCTCGGCCAGGTAACTGAGGCTCACGTTGCTCACGGAGAGGCCGGTGACATGCCGGGCCCAAATACCATAAGCGGGTAAAGGGCCAAACATGACATTCTCGGGATATATGAATGGCAACTCCGGGATGTTATAAGGATCTTGCGCCCATCCTCCAGCCCCCCTGTTCGCCGTGGGATCGAAACTGATCCGCGGGAGGCATCCTTCGTTGAGCGAACGGCCAAGCCAGTTGATCCATGTGGAGGTCATGGCGGAGCCGTCGCCGGTGTATGCGGGGTAACTCCAGGGAGTGTACCAAAGCGGGTTCTCGACAGCGTGCTGCAATGTCAGACCGCCCCGGTACTGCACCTTGATATTGCTTAGGTTCACATCGTGGACGGGGTGGCCTTCCAGACCGGCGATAATAATGGGGTAGCGCGGATCCGCATTCGTCACCGTCAGGTTGGCGATGCTGATATTGCCGACGTCCGCGAAGCCGCCGTTGCCTTGAGATCCGGGGCCGATCGCGTTGCCACTCCGGGGATTCGTCGCGCATCCGGCACAGGACTGAGAGGGGTTCAGATTAACGGGAGCGGTTTGCGAGACGAGGTTGGCTATCGTCACGCCGCTAATTAGAACCGAGAGACTCTGGTTGTAGGAGGGAGCGTACCGGCTCGGGGGGAAGTACCCATACTGAGCCGGCAGATTGGGAAGGACATACTGGGTGTTGTCCAGGCGGACGTCGTTCGTGGGGCTCACGGTCTGGCTGCTGCCGATGCCGGTGACCGGCGTGCGGGCCCGATCGCCGAGCCGGATGAATATGGGTGTATAGACATCGTTCATCGTGGAATCGGTAAATACGACGTTCTTGAGCACGGCGCCATCCACCGATTCGAGGGCAAAGCCGGCGCAACGCTGGAATGTAATATTCCGAATCGTGACGGTATCGAAACCGCTCTCCGCTTCGGTGCCTAGTTTCACGCGGCCGGTGATGGGTTCAAGCTGCCCCTCCGCATAGGCTCCACTTAGCACGCTCCCCGCCTCGTAACCACCGACGATATCGTGTTCAATCAGCACGTTCTTAGTGGGTGTGAACGTGCCTAGAGCGAAGGAGGCCTTCAGAACAATCGCGTCATCCGCGATGGAATTGAACACGGAGTTCCTGATCGTCACGTTCTGGGAGTTATCGACATCGAGCGCGTCGCGGTTGGTATCGATGACGATTCCGTCGATCGTCCAGTTATTCACGTCGGTGCCGAGAACGCCAAAATGTCCCCCGTTCTTGATGGCAAAATTGCGGAAGATCACATTGGCGCAATTCTTGAGTGCGATTGCCTTGTTGGCCTGTACGGCGGGCAGGCCGGCGGTCCTCGTGGTGACTTCCGGCACGTCGTACATTGCCAGGACCTGGACCGTGTTGCCGCTGGCGTCGATATAGCTTCCATCAATCAGGCCGGGGCCGGAGATCATGACGTCGCGCAGGCCAATGCCCCAGATCAAGCTGTCTTGCCAGTGGCTATGGCCCTGGTCCTGAAGACCGACGTAGAGGTTCTCCTCGGGGGCGTCGTAAAAGCCTCCATCCTGGCCCGGGCCGGTTCCCTGTATAGCCGCCCGGATGACCGAATTGGTGGATTCAAAATGCAGGCCTACGTTGCTCGCCAGGCGGAGGCTGTAAGTCTTAAACGTTCCAGCCGGAATCAGGACTGTTCCACCCCCGGCCGCGGCGGCCGCGGCGATGGCGGCGTTGATCGCCGTCTGATTCGCAACCGCCGGTCCGTTGGATACCGCGCCATACGCCGTAATATCGAAGAACGGTCCTTTGGGCTCGGGAAGAACGGTCACGCCGCTGCCGGTCGCGAGCGGAATCTGAGCATTGGCATTCGCCAGGGAGCCGAAGAACAAAGCGGCGCCGAGCAGCACTTGGGGAACCACCGGCCAAAGGCGCGAGATGAATGAACTCCGGACCGCGGCATCCTTCCTTCCGGTACGGTGCATCACTACCTCCTGTGGGAGTCTCTGGAACCCGCATGTTTCCGGCCTCTTTGCGGCAAGTCCATTTGGGATTCCAGCGTCCTAAACAGGATACACCCAGCCGCCATCCCTTGATGCCGCGAGTTGCAGTTTTCCGCCGGGCGGAGAAGTCCCAGGCCGAAGAATTGGAGGATGGCGCCGGACACTATTGGTCGCGGCTGAACTGGGTAATCCGCACGGAACCCTCCGGAAAGATGGCGCGAATCTCCAGTTGGCCGCCCATGGCCTCGATGAATTTGGAAAGCGTGCCGATGTACATGTCCGTGCGCCGCTCCATCTTGGAAACGTTGGATTGCTTGATGCGCAGCAAGGCGGCCAGGTGCTCCTGCGTCAGTTCCCGCGCCCCGCGCAGTTGGTCGAGGCTCATGTTTTCCAGGGTCTCTTTCACGCGGGCGGCTACCCTCTCCCGCGCTTCCGGCGTCATCTTTGCTTCGAGTTCCTTGAAGTTTCTGGTCATTGTATTATTTCTCCAAATCCGCGAGGTGTGCGTCATACAGCCGATCCGCAATCGGAACGAAGATCCCGTACTAGCGGGCATTGCCGGTCTTGTCGCCGCCGATCGACAGGACGGCCGCCCGCGCAGGGTCGAACGCATACAGCACACGGTACGGACGCCCTTGGTGCTGAATGCGCAGTTCGCGCATATGCGGGTGCTTGCTGGAAGACACGCCCGAACAGCGCGGGAAACGAAGGGTAACCCCTTCCGCCCGGAGAATGTTCACGTCGTGGGCTACGCTTTCCTGCTCTTCGCCGGTGAGACCATCCCGCCAGGTTTCGAATTCGTCTGTGAAGAGCACCTCGACCATAAGTTGATTATACCCTGTAGGATATATACTGTCAAGGGAATATGCCGGGTGCGGGTTTTGCCAGGAATCGGTAGACGCTGCGCGCCTGCCGGTGGGTAATCGCCGGGCCGGCAGCAGGCACGTCCGCGAGTCGGCGACTTCTCGCTCATGTGGTTCGCTTCCGGATGGCCGACCACACGCCCAAAGTTGCCCGAATCAGCACTTCCCCGGAGACGCCGATGTTGGGGTGGTCTCGCGGCGATTGTGACGAGAGTTGCCCTGCTCATTGCACCTGCACTTCTGATTCGTTATGACCATCGCACGCCATCGGTTAGCGGCTCACGGGGTTGTCTTGAGTTTTCGGACTAGAACCTCTGCAATGTCAGCGATGCTCAATTTACTGGTCGATAGGTACGCTACCGCCGGCTGTAAACCAGGCAGATCCGATCCGTCAATTCGGATCGGCAAGCAATAGGGACCCTGCTCGCGAAAGCAGCGTGCTTGAATGGCTCTCCACTCGAATTGAGTCCACCTCTTGCGGACGTAGTGCTTAGATATTAGCACGACACTGTACCTTCCCTTGTTTTGAAAAACGTCGCTGAGGTATTCGTATAGGTTCTGCCCTAATAGGGCTGCGCGCTCGAAATCATCGTAAAACACTGAAAGCCCAGCTGCCTGCAACCTCTTAGCAAGATCGGATGCATATGGCCGGTCCTCCCCTGCAAACGAGATTACAGCATCATATTCACTAGATTTACGGGCCGCCTTGAATCCACCGAACATCTTGCTGTGCCAGGATTGCGCCTGTGTCGACCAGGGCGCATTAGCACTCTCAATTAGGTGCTCGGCTTTCTTGGTCCAAATGTCGTCTCCGCCGGAGTTACGCATCGCAGAAATAATCTGCCTAGCGACCTTATGTTCGCCGGACCAGAATGCAGCGTGTGCGCGATGGAACTGGACCTCATACCACTCTGCTCGATTTGAAAAATAGGTTAACGCATCCTCCAGAAGAGCTTTTGCCTCGCCGAAATTGCCTTCGTAACACAGTGCCCATGCATACGTGTCCTGGCACATTGCAACACTGTAGCGCTGGGCTTCCTTGTAGCGCTCGGCATCCTTCGTGGCATTGGCGCGGGTCGAGTTTGGGAGGAATTCCAGTTTGCCTGCAATTGCAAGCGCCCGCTTGGCCAAAGGGTTGGCCGCTCTAAACATTCCCAGCCTGAGCATGAAATAGGCCCATTGATTCATGTCGAGCCCGGCCAGGTCATCAACCCCCGCGAGCAGCGAATCAAGCGTGAACTCGGCTTCCTCGGGTGAAGGGTCATCCGAACCGGCAACTTCTATGTCGAACGCCCACTCCACGAGCCGCCTCGTGGCCGTAGCCAGGCTGGAGTCCTCACTGTCGTCAATGGCGAGTGCACGCAGCGCAGACTTCCAATCGACGCAGCGCGGACTGAGACCTAGACCAGCGCTAACCATGATGTGCGCGAGGTACTCTGTTCGCTCTTTAGCTGGTGCTCCGCAGGTCTCCGTTTCAAAATAGTCAACAAGCCGCTGGGTCAACAAGACCGGAGTCAGTTGACGTGAAACAGACGGTGTGGACAGGGCCTTCTCCGCTTCCATGAAGAACCGCAATGTGTTGCGGCTTAGCCACATCGCCATGGCAGCGCTGGCGAAGTGCAACTCGTTTCGGGTCCAGGGATCGGCCTCTTTTAACTTCCAGGCCAGCCCGCCGCCGCCCATCCGCGATGCGACCGAGCTATCGCCTGGCGTGGGTGCAACGTTGCGATTGGTGATGGCGTCAAATAGTCTTATCAGGGACACTTGCCCAGCCTGCATGCGGTTTCTCCAGCAGTCGAGATCAATGTTGCCGTGGTAGCGTCGGTCGTCAGGTACCGACACGTATTATAGGGTGAAATCCGGCTTTCCGCCGAAGGGTGCCGCACTCTTGTAGAATTACGCGCCAACCGGAACTTGGGCGGTGGCAGTCAACTTGCCCGTATCACGCCCGTTCCGCTGAAGTGGCCGGCGTGCCGACCGCCGATTCCTCCCGTGATACGCCGTTCCCGTCACGGCGCAGGCAGATCCGCCAGTCGGCGACTTTCCTGTTGGATCTGCCAGCGGCCCCAAGGCTACCGATATTCGTAGATATCGCTCCCGCTTTGACGAACTCTGGCCGCACGGAGAGTCCGGCGCACTATTGCAGCAGTTTGCTGGCGTGCCGCGCAAGAATGTCATCCACCTCTGTCAGATCGCCTTCGGTGAGCATCCACCTCGCCGCACGCGCGTTCGCTTGAGCCTGTTCGGGCGACGACGCGCCGGCGATAACGGAGGCCACCGAGGGGCGTGACGCGAGCCAGGAAAATGCAAGTTCCAGCAGCGAGTGGCCGCGCGATTCCGCAAACTCGCGAATGCAGTCCGCAACTCTCAGGTTCTCTTCCATGAAGACCTTCGGCCCCCAGCCGGCCTCACCGCGGCTACCGGGCGGAAGCGCTTGGCCGAGTCGGTATTTGCCGGTCAGCAGCCCGTTGGCCAGAGGGAAGTAAGGAAGAAATGCCAGCCGGCGGTGTATGCATTCAGGTAGCACGTCCGTCTCTGGTTGGCGGTGCATGAGGCTGTACTCGTTCTGCACGCTGATGAAGCGGGCGGCGCCGTCGCGCACCGCGCCGTCGGCTTCACGGATCTGCTCGGCGGAGAAGTTCGAGGAGCCGATCTCCCGCACCTTGCCCGACCTCACCAGGCCATCAAGCGCCTCGAGCGTCTCGGCGACAGGCGTGTTCGGGTCCGGGCGGTGCAGTTGGTACAAGTCGATGCGTTCCGTGCCGAGGCGCCGCAACGAGTCCTCCACTGCGCGCCGGATGTAGTCAGGTTTCGCACCCTGCCGCTGGTCGTCCATTTTGTTGCCGAACTTGGTGGCGATGACCACACGGTCCCAGCGGCCCTTTAGCGCCTGGCCGAGAAACTCCTCGCTCTGGCCGTTACCGTAGATATCTGCGGTATCGAGGAAGTTGATGCCGGCATCCAAAGCCGAATCCACCACGCGCGCCGTCGCAACTGCGTCGATGCGCCATCCAAAGTTGTTGCAACCCAGACCTACGACGGAAACTTCGAGCGAGCCGATTGTCCGCTTTTCCAACTGATCCTCCTTTGTGGGCCGCTGCGCTGGCATCCGTCCGGCTCACCTCAGACTCATTTTCCCCTACTGTACCCGATTGGACTGGACGCCGCAGCACACATACCATTTCCATCACGGCGTAGCCTCACGGAACGCTGGCGCTCAGCGGGTTCGACTACCTGGAGCATAACGCCCGAACCGCCCGGACGGCCTTGCCCTAGGACCGAGACCAGTCGTGGAGCTAGCGATATTGACCCTTAACGGACCCACCATGCTGGAGCCGGCTTCGGGTCCACACGACCGCCAAAGTTCCACCGATTGCCAAGGCGTCAAGCAAAAGCAAGATCCACTCTGTTCCTGAAAGTGAATCCGGTGTTATTACAATTGCCAATGCAACGGACAGGAGTTCTGTCACAAGAAAAACTCCCAATGCGGACAATTCCACTGGACGAAAGCGCCGCCTGGAGTTCTTCTGACGAATATAGAGCTCCCAGTCTCCCAGATCTCCAAACCGCGGCGCAATTCGGTCGCGAATGTACTCGCCAATCTCCCCGATCCTGACGTCGCTATGCATCCAAACAACGGCGAGAAGAAAAGCCAGAACAGGAAAGAGAAGGAGCGGCAGTCTTCCTGTTAGCTGAACCCCCAACGTCATGAGACTTCCGGCAAATATCACGGTGTATATCAGCATTTGCTGACGCATCTCGATGCGCTTAAGAATCTCAGCTCTCAGTCCTGAACATTCAGATAAGGTGCCCGAACCTGGCTCAGAAAGCACCGAGTTGCGGACATATGCCTCCAAAATCCGAGCGTGGTCAAAGCCTAATGGCAAGTCGAGTGCTTGATCAAAAGCGAACCACGAAATCTTCGCTACTTCACTAGTCTGCGGTATTAGCTCACCCATTCCTTGGCCTGTATAAGCCAACACCACTGCATGAATTCCCTTGTCGGGCAAGATTTCGTCGAAGGAAGCGAAGAACCGGCCGCTGAAATCTAGACCGGTCTCTTCTTTCAGTTCGCGCGACACCGCGGTGAGCGCAGTCTCATACCTCTCGATGTGCCCTCCCGGTAAACACCAATGCCCCTTGAACGGTTCAGTATCGCGTAGAGTCAACAAAACCTTGCTGGTGCCTTTTTGGCTGGCAGTGATTATCGCTGCAACTGTTGCCTGTGGGCTTTCTGTCATACGTCATCCCGCCTATCAATGATCCGCTTCCGCCCCCCTCAGCGAGTGCGCCGGGGAAGCTCAATCTAACGACCTCAGGGAGAGACCAGCATAGCGCAGCCCACAAAGCTGCGCCGGGCCAGTCGGTCAATCGAGTCTCGATTGTCAATCGATCAGGCGGAGGAGTATGCCGTTTTCGGCGCCTGGCCGTCACTCGAAAGGTGGATCAATTCAAGGACCGTCATTGAGCAGCCCTTCCCAAGTCACTACCGATATTGTCCGATAACGCCCTCTGCGACGATCGCAAGCGAGATCTGGTTGGAGTCAGAATTGCCAGTAATGCGACGCACAACCCTTTTCCCCTTTCGTTTCCAGATACCCGGAGAGAGCAGGTGATGAGAACACGAAAGCACGACACCGGGGAAGAGAAGGTGGCCACTTGAGGCGGCATTAGCCAGACGAAGCGACAGCTACGGAAGATTCTCGTAGCGCGGCGTGCCCTTTTCCTTGATATGATGACCAACACCCTCGGATTCATATGGATGAGATGGCTGCCGGCGGTGGAAGACCCAGCGCGGAACAAACCCGATCCATGTCCGCGGCGTCGAGGGCGGGCGCGGCTGAGCCGAACGATCCGCAACTTGCTCCCGGCGATGTGCTGGCGGCGCGGTTCATGATAGTCCGTTTTCTGGCGCGCGGGGGAATGGGAGAGGTGTACGAGGCGTCCGACCAGCACCTGCAGGGCAAGCATGTGGCGCTCAAGACGCTGCGGCCGGAAATCGGCGGCAGCCCGGCGGCGCGCCAGCGGTTCGAACGCGAAGTGCTGACGGCACGCGAAGTGCACCATCCCAATGTATGCCCCACTTATGACATTTTCCGCGAGGCAGGACTTGGCGGCGAGTTGCTGTTCCTGACCATGAAGCTGTTGGCTGGAGAGCCGCTCAGTGCGCGGATCGCGCGCCTCGGCCGGATGACTCCCGAAGCGGCCATGCCCATCATCCGGCAGATGGCGTCGGGTCTCGACGCCGCGCACGGCGCCGGCATTGTCCATCGCGATTTCAAGCCCGGGAACGTGATGGTGGATTCCTCCGCGGGCGGGTTACAGGTCTGCATCACCGATTTCGGGCTTTCGCGCTCCTACGAATCGGACTCCACGCTGACCTCCACCGGCCACGTCTCCGGCACCAAGGGCTACATCGCTCCTGAAGTTTTCATGGGCCAGACGCCGAGCCCCGCGAGCGATGTTTATGCCTTTGGCGTGGTGCTATATGAGATGCTGACCGGGGCAAGGCCGGTATTGACCGGGCGGGAGATGGCGCCGCCCAGTTCGCTGGTGACGGACGTGCCGAAAGGCTGGGACCGCGTGGTGCTGGGCTGCCTGGAAGCCGACCCGGCCCGACGGCTGCAACGCGCCGGCGAAGCGGCGAGACTGCTGGACGGCAGCGGCACTGGTGGGCCGTTTCCGGCTGCAGTCTGGCGTGTGCCGCGGCGGCGGGTTTTGATGCTCGGCGCGGGTGCGGCGGCGGCGGGCGCGGCTACGTGGTTCGGCTGGCCCAAACTGCAACTGGCACTGAACCCTCTTCCCGAAAGACGGTTTGTGGCGTTGATGGCTTGGCCGCCCGGCGATGAACCGGAAGGGCGCGGCCTGCTGCGCACCGTTCTGGACGCCATCGAACGCCGACTGGTGGGGGCGGAAGCTTCGACGCGTAACCTGTTGGTCATCACCTCGGTGGATCTCCGGGGACTGTCCTCTCCACGCCAGCCTGCCGAGGTATCGAGTTCGCTTGGCGCGAACCTGGTGCTGGCGGCCTCACTCCGTTCCATGCCGGAGCAGTATAGGCTAGTTCTGCAGGTGTTGGATTCGGCTAGCGCAAAGGTTCTGCGCGAAAGCACCGTCATGGTCTCCCGCAACGCACTGAACCGCCTGACGGACAAGGCCTGCGCGCTTGCGGCGGAACTTCTGGACGTGCAGACCGCCGGGCGGACCGTAACCGATGAGGACGAACTGGCTCGCATCCCGGCCGCCGCCTACCGGCCTTTCTATTTGGCCGAAGACCTGATGACGCGGCCCAACGATACGGGCCTGGACCAGGCGATCGAGCAATACCAGAAGGCGTTAGACGCCGACCCACAATTCGGCCTGGGCTACGCTGAGCTGTCGCGCGCCTACACTCGCAAGTATCAACTGACCCACGATCCCGCCGAGTTGAGCCTAGCGGGGCGCAACGCGCAGATGGCGCGCCAATATAGTGGCGCGTCCGGAAAGGCTATGTTCGCGGGCGCCCTGGTGTCGCTGTATGGAGGCAAGACCGAGGAAGCTCTGCAGTCCTTTGAAGCCGCGCTGCGTGCCGACCCCGCGAACCAGCAACTTGCTTCTTACAAAGCGCGCGCGCTGCGCGACCTGGGGCGACGCGAGGAGGAGCAGGCAGTCTACCGCGGCATCCTACGGAGTCGCCCCAATTACTGGCCGGCCTATAACGAACTGGGCTGGGCCCTGTCGCGCGAGCATCGCTACCAGGAGGCAGCCACGGTATTTGGGGAAGCCACCGCGGTGGCGCCGCGCGTGGCCCTTCCCTACGCCAACCTGGGCTCCATGTACATGCTGCTGGGACACAAGAGCGAGGCCGCGGAAGCCTTTGAGCACGCTATCGAACGTGCTCCCAACTACGTGGCGTACGCGAACCTGGGCTCGCTGGCCTTCGAAACGGGCGACTTCCGCAAGGCGCTTTCGTATTACGAAAAAGCTCGCGATCTCAAACCGCGCGACGATGTGACGTGGCGCAACATCGGCGATTGTTACACGGTTCTTGGCGACCCTGGGGCCTCGCGCGAGAACTACGCCAAGGGCGCCGCAGTACTGGGTGAGACGATCGCGACCAACCCGAACGAGGGCCGGTCGTGGATGACGCTGGCTTTCTACGAGGCCAAGCTCGGCAAGCGCGGCGAAGCGGACAGCGATATCCGCAAGGCCGAACAGCACGCGGCCACGGATGCGGAGTCGCAATTTCTGAAGGCGCAGGCCCTGGCCGTCATGGGGCGCAGGGAAGAAGCGCTGGCACTGGTGCTCAAACTGATGGATGGCGGCCTTTCGCCGGTGGAAGTGCAATTGGCATTGGATCTGGCCGCGGTGCGTGCCGACCGGCGGTACAAGAGCCGCGCGGCGGCCCGGGAAAAGAAAAAGCAGGGATAGCCCATGCGAACTCAAGGACAAGGAGAAAGACTCGTGAACAATTACAAACTACGGTGGACACTGGCGGTTTTGGTGGCGGCGGGAGCGACCCTGGGAGGGTGCGGCAATCCGCGACCCATCGTGATGCAGGTGGAGGCCGGAGGCAAGATCTTCGTCCGGCCTCAGAAGGGCGACGTGGTGCAATGGATAGACGCCAACGCGCAGGCGTTTGCCGTGAACTTTCCCATTCCCGGCCTGTCGCCGTGTAAGGAAAAGGGTACCAGCCTGAGCACGTGCACGGTGGACAAGGTTGGCGTGTTCCCGTATACGTGTGTTGGATGCGCCGATCCGGCAGTGGTAGTCGGCTCAGACATCGGGCCACTGAACGGAACTGCACGGAAGCCGCAGGGCTCGGTGATCAACGCGGAAGCTGGTTACCTCTATTGCGACGCGGGCAGCCATGCACCGAAAGCGTATCCCGATCCCCTGCCGGCCGCGGGCGGCGACACGATTCAGTGGTTTCCAGCGGGCGGATCGAACATCGTGAGTTGGAATCTCGTCCTGCAAGCCGGGACGTGCAGTGAAACCACGATCAACCAGGATCAACCGGTGTGCACTGTGAAAGCAGACGCCCCGAAGACCCAGACCTACTCGATCACGGCCGACGCCTGCACTGGGACGGGGAGTGCGGGGCTGACGATCAAGTAAGGAAACGCGGGAGGGTGCAAGCCACTCATAATCAGCTTCCGATAATACGAAATATCGCTCCATGAGGGGATCCTGCCGCCCGCTGCATGGCACTCCCCGCGTTTGCTATTCGGCTAGGATATGAATATCGATATCTGATCCACCGCGACGGGGGGCCATGCCAGGAATAGCGGACCAGCGTTTGACTCGACCGTTCGGAAGAATCTCGGAATAGCGCCGACCACGGACTCTGCATGTTGACGATCTCCGCCAGTAGTTATCTGGCGGGCGTCGCGCTGGACCTGGGTGTAGCCCCTGCAACGTTCGCCATTTACCTGGGCTCACCTTGCTCCTGCCGGCGGCACTCTGGGCTTTGGCCCTGCGGTCCGCGCGTTAATGCACCTGGCCCTCGAAGGCCTACCAGAAGCGTTTACGCCAATTGATTTTGGGCAATTTGGTCACAGGAGGTGGCGGCTCCACCAGCGGCTCGGCCGCCGGCTCCACACCGGGAGCCGGCTCTGCTGTCTCCAGCACAGGAGCAGGCGTTTTCGCTGCCGTCGATTCCATGGCCTTGGCCTCTTGATCCTTCGCAAGCCTCTCTCTCCATCCAGGTCTCGCATAAGGCACCATGAAATCGAGCAAGTCTGGGTTCCCTTGAGCGGCTACCATGCCCTCTTCCAGCAACGCCTTCCATTTCTCATAGGAAAGCTTGCCCCGCCTTTCAGCCTCGTTGGCATCGCCGCGAATCTCCCGCAGCCTATTCCAGGCCGGCCCGGAAACGCCCATATCCGCCATACATCTTCTACTCTACAACTCCACCTTGACTCCCATGGAACTGCCAAGTTGGCGTACGACCAGTTGATCGAAATCGCCGGGGGTGTGCTGCCCGGCCATGGTTCCGGCCAGTAGAAGAACAACAACGCCGCTTGTGCGGTACGACTGCAACATGCTCGCCCTCCATCGCTAATAGCCAGCACGCTGCCGGATTGTTAACAGCCTTCAAATGTTTAGTTGCGGCCTGTCCGGTGGTTCCTCCTCGCCCTGGGCCTGCCGACGGCGTAAGGTCCGATTGCCAACCAATCGGATGAAGTATCAGTATTCTCAGAGTCGCCCTCCCAGAGCTTGAAGAATCGACTGGGAGCCATTACCCACGATTAGTCGCGCAGCGTTTACCGGGCCCCGAGCGGGTCACGCGCAAGCCGGAAGCAATCCACTCGGACGTGTAACGCGCGTTGGTGACATGTGCGGGTCAACCGGCAGATCTCCCCTGACACCGAGGGTTATCGGTCCACCCCCCTGGAGTCGGCGCCAGTGTCGCGGACCGGGAGTGTCCGCACCACGCGCCCGGCACCAAAGAGCCGCCCAAAAAGGCGGCTTCAGCCAGGATTCGATGCCCCACCGGGAAGTCTCACACGTCGTCGAATTCCAGCAGGTGGCCCATCTTTTCGTGTTTGGTGCGGAGATAGGCGAGGCGGGTATCGACCACATCGGCCAGGCAGGGAACGCGTTCCACCACCTGCACTCCGGCCTTTTCCACGGCCTCCACTTTTTCGGGGTTGTTGGACATCAGGCGGACCGCTTTCAGGCCGAAGAACTGGAGGATGGCGCCGGGCAGTTCGTAGTTGCGCAGGTCGCTATCGAAGCCCAGTTGCTGGTTGGCTTCGATGGTGTCGGCGCCGTGGTCCTGAAGTTCGTAGGCGCGCAGTTTGTTGAGCAGGCCGATGCCGCGGCCTTCCTGGTGTTCGTAGATCAGCAGGCCGCAACCTTCCCGGGCAATGCTGGCGAGGGCGATATCGAGCTGCGCCCGGCAATCGCAGCGCAGGCTGTGGAAGACGTCCCCGGTCAGGCACTGCGAGTGGATGCGGACGAGCGGGGGCGCGCCATCGGTGAAGTCGCCCATTTTGAGCACGACGGCTTCCTCGGTGCCTGTGCCATCGGCGGCGGGGGCTTCAAAGCCGAAGATCCGGAAGATGCCGAATTCTGTGGGAAAGTGCGCTTCGGCCACTTTCGTGAGCCTCGGCGAAGGGGATTTGCTCATGCTGACTGTCAGGAACCTTAATGCTTTTATTATAATAGCTTCCAGCACCGAATGCTGGAAAGCTACTTTCCCCTGTTGGTCAAACTCGCCGCCATGGCCTCCATCGCGAGCGTGCTGGCACGCTCCAACCGGTTTCAGAGCCTGCTCATGGGGGAGACGCGGACGCTGAACCAGCGGGTGGCGCTTTCCTTATGGCTGAGCAGCGCCTTCGGCGTGAGCGTGGCGATCCGCGTCTTCAGCAAGAGCTATCCGGCGGCCGACCTCGGGCTGGAAGGAAGCCTGGTCGCGGGTATCCTCGGCGGATATGTCACCGGCCTCGCGTCCGGAGTCCTGATTTCCCTCCCGGCCATGCTGAATCCTTCGGGTGGGGAACAGATGACGATGCCGCTATTGGCGGCGGTCGGCGTGCTCGGGGGGGTGCTGCGCGATATGGCGCCGGCTGCGGACGAGATCTGGCGATTCACTCCGTTCTTCGACCTCAACGTCTACCGTTTCTTCAAAGAGAAACGGAATCACCAGCGCACCGCATTTCACCTGGAGTTCACCGCCGGGATTCTGGTGGCGGAGTTCCTGCGGCAGTTGCTGGATGGCTGGAGGGTTTTCTCCATGAACCCGCCCGGCAGCCATCGGCCGGCCTTGACCTGGGCGGCCATCTATGCCACTACGCTGTTCGCCGTGGCCATTCCGCTGAAAATCTGGAACAACACGCGCAACGAAAAAAAACTGGAGGAACAGGAGAGGCTGCTGGTGGAAGCGCGCCTGGCCGCGCTGACCAGCCAGATCAATCCTCATTTTCTGTTCAACACGCTGAACTCGGTGTCTTCGCTGATCCGCACCGACCCCGGCCAGGCGCGCGTCATGGTGGTGCAACTCAGCAAAGTGCTGCGCCGCCTGCTCCGCAAACACGAGAACTTCAGCACGCTGCGCGACGAATTGAGTTTCATCGAGGACTACCTGGCGATCGAGGTGGTGCGCTTCGGCGACAAACTCCGCTTTGAACGGGACGTGGCGGAGGATACGCTGGATATGCTGGTTCCCAGCATGCTGCTGCAGCCGCTGGTAGAAAATTCCATCAAGCACGGTTTAAGAAGCAAGGTGGAGGGCGGTACAATCCGGATTCGGGCCTACCGCACGGGCAGTAAGCTCCATCTGCTGGTGGAGGACGACGGTGTGGGCATTCCGGAAGACAAGCTGGCCACGTTGTTGGAGCGGGGAATCGGCGTAAACAACGTGCACGAACGACTGAAGGTGCTGTTTGGCAGCGAGTACCGCATGTGGATCGACAGCGAGCCGGGTAAGGGCGCGCGCATACAGATCGAAGTGCCGGAGTTGGAGAGTGTGCCGGCTGTCTAAGGAGCGACTTTGAACAGACTGCAAGAAACTGCGATCGCCTGGCCGGTTAACGGGATGCCCCATACGCTAGCCGACCGGACGCGGCGGGTTTATGACCGGCTGGCGGCGGTATACCCGGTATCGACGATGTTTTTTCACTCAAGGGCGCACCGTTGCGCGCTGGGGGCAAGCGGGCTTCGCGACGGGATGGATGTGTTGGAGGTAGCTACGGGCAGCGGAGAGATGTTCCGCCGCCTGGTGCGCGCCAACTGCCACGGCACCACGGTGGGAGTCGATCTTTCGACCAACATGGCGGCGCGCACGCAGCGCGCCGCGCGCCACAAGTACCCGGCTGCGAAGGCGCACTGCCAGGCGGTGGATGCGCGCCGCATGCCGTTCCGCAACGAAGCCTTCGACGCCGTCTTCTGCTGCTACCTGCTGGAGCTGCTTTCGGCGGAAGATATTGTGGGCACGCTGGGCGAGTTCCGGCGGATCCTGCGCGATCGCGGCAACCTGACGCTGGTGTTGATCGGGCAGAACACGGCATCGTTCAACGCGGTATATAAGGTTATGGGCAAGCTGGCGCCGGCATTCTGGGGCCGCCAGGTGGAACGGCGGGTGCCGGAACTGATCGAATCGGCGCGGTTTGAGATTGTGCAAGACCGCATGGTGCGGCAAATATTTTATCCCTCGCGCGTGCTGGTGGCGAGGAAGTAGCCGAAGGAGCCGAAGTAGCCGAAGGAGCACCGCATGAGCCAATGGAAGCCGGCGTGGGTACTGGCGTTGGCGCTGGGGGGGTGGGGACAAATCGGCCGGGCACAGGCAACGGGCAGTCCGCCGGCGCCGAAAGTGGTGCTGTCGACGCGCTTTGTAACGCCGCTCACCTATGAAGGCGCGCTGGGGCGGCTGGCCAGCTACTACGACGATCAGGTGGGCCGGGAACTGGCGGTGGCGTTCCCGGAAATCGCGCCGCACTGCCATTTCGAAGTGTGGCACGACATGTGGGTATTTTTCGCGCCCGCCGGAGGGCAGACCACGGTCACGCTCAAGCGCCCCACCGCGGGGACCGCCAGCCGCCTGGTGAAGAGCTGGATGCTGGATCTGGCCGGCCGGCTGGATGCCGCCATGCCACTGGAGTTCCAGGAAGAAGCACCGCTGCATGAAGTGGAGGGCGACATCGAGGCATCGCGCAGCGACCTGGCCCAGGCGCTCGGGACAGCGGCTTCAATAAGGCTCATAACTACCTGGGAGCATGCCGGAATGATGGTGTCGGCGGCGCCGTTGACCTGGGTGATGCTGGCGCCGGCGGGCCCACGCGGCGTCCACCACGTGACGGTGGCCGCGGAGAGCGCCGTAGCAGCCAGACAACTGTTGGCCAAACTGATGCAGGGCGTCTTGAAACCCGGCATCTGCGCGGCTTACTCCGAGCAAGTGGAATTGGACGAGGAGGTTCGCAACCGGGCCAGCGGCCAATCGGCCGCCGTTGGCGTTACCACGCCGCAGGCGGTGTACATCCCGAACATGGACGAGAGGTACCTGGAAGGCAGGGTCCGCGCGGAGCCGGAGATGATCAAGCGGTCGGCGGCGGCGCTGGGACAGTACATCATCCGGTTCCGCGTGGATAAGAGTTACCGCAAGCTCACCGTCAGTTGGATGGAACTCACCGGCTACGCGCGCGCCACTGGCAAGTACGCAGGCGAACGGGCGTTGGGACAATCGGCGCTGGTCAACCCGAAGTTGCCGCCTCAGGCCGGGAGCCCGCTGACCGCGCGCACCAAACTGCCCGCGCTGGCGCCGGGCGCTTACCGCATCCGGCTGGAGGGCGACGACGCCACCGGGCAGGCCGGGAAGATCGACGAACGCAGCTACTGGTTCGACGGCAGGACGTTCGAGGAACT